>JRYH01001177.1_pt1 | contig 48071 bp, 39 predicted proteins | sample 235351 | NCBI WGS metagenome assembly JRYH01 (sample SAMN03074221, study PRJNA261480) | activated sludge metagenome | biome: Wastewater Treatment Plant; feature: Wastewater; material: Activated sludge; isolation source: activated biomass of a wastewater treatment plant treating wastewater... ...
GGGGGCGGCGAGGTCGGCGGCGGCCTGCTGGCCCTGGAAGGCGGTGATGAAGGCCTGGATGTCCGCGAGGTCGAGGATGCCGAAGGGCGGCGCGAGGTCGGCGGGGCATGGGGGCGCTTCGAGGCGGAAGCTCGCGACGCGGGTGTCCCAGCCGAAGGACTCCTCGGTCTCGCCGACGACCCAGAAGGTGGTGCCGTCGTTGGGGTCGAGGGCGATGTCGTAGTAGTCGCCCCAGCGTCCGTCGCTGCCGCCGTTGGGGCTCTGGCGGATGGTGACCGGGGTCGCCATGAAGCCCGCGGGGTCGCTCGGGAGCCGACCCGTGACGACCATGCCGACGGTGCGGGTGGAGGAACTGGTGCCGTAGACCATCGCCACGCCGCCCGCGTTGTTGGTGTAGATCGCGGGGAAGAAGCCCTCGATGCCGGCGCCGGGGTCGGCGTTGCCGGACTGGGCGAGGCTGGGCGAGCCCGAGGCGGGCCAATTGTTCATGTTGATCTCGTACCACCGGGGCTTGGCGACCCCGCCGACGGAGATGTGGTGGGTGGTGTAGAGCTTGCCGTTGCGCCACTGGGCGTTGAAGATGCGTCCGTCGACGATGAAGAGCGAGCCGCCGCCCTGCACGGGCGCGTCGCCGGTGGTCGAGAACGACGGCACCGAGACGAAGGTCTGCTGGAGCACGGGGCTGGTCAGGGGGTTGGTGATCGCGTACAGCCGCAGCGAGCCCGAGTTGGCGGTGCTGACGAAGAAGGGGGCGGGGTTGTTCCCGAAGTGCTGGGCGCATTGGACCGAACCGCCCCCGCCGTCACGCAGCGTCGAGAAGTCAACGGGAGAGCCGGTGAGCATGTCGGCCTTGTCAAAGACGCGGAAGCCGGCGCCCGCGAAGCCGCCGTTGTTGAGCCCGAAGAGGTTGCCGGTGACATAGTACGCGTCGTCGTCGAAGCCCAGGCCCGGGTAATCCCACCAGTAGGTGCTCCCGCTGATATTGATGACCGCGTCGGTGCGGTACTTGTACCAGGTGCCCTCGGGGTTCGAGTCGTCGGAGACGGCGATCGTGATGTACGCCGTGCTCGAGTAGACCTCGAGCGCGAGGATCACGAACCGGCCGGCGTAATGGTCATAGAAGCACTTTGGGTCGAAGGTGAAGGTGCCGCCGCCCACGGGCTCGAAGAACCCGGGCGAGCCCTGGCTGCCCAGGATCTGCTGGAACAGCAGCACGCCGTCGCTCTTGCGGTAGAACCCCAGCGTCTGGTTCACCGTGACCACGACATGGTTGGGCCCGACCGCCAGCGCCGGGTCGGGGGGCGTCCAGCCGGTCCGGTCGAGCGCCGTGAACTGGAAGATCGTCCCGGGGTCGACCAGTAGCCCGTCCCGCGTCCCACCCAGCGGGAAGTCCTTCAGCCCCGCCTCCTCGTCGACCGGGATCTGCGGACGCGTGTGCGGCGGGAGGTGCATCTTCACCGCCCGCTGGTTCTCGCGGTCGACCTGGATCGGCGCGATCTGCACCGCGAAGTCGCGCGTGTCGATGATGGTCGCCTCGGCCCGGCCCCGCGCCACCGCGCCCTCCGCGGTCAGGTCGGCGATCTCACGGTCGGCCGGCAGCGGGTTCGGATCGACCAGCACGCCGCGGTCCACCTCGGGGAAGACCGCAACCGGGGCGGCGGCCTGCGCCGCCCGGTTGGCTGTCGACGCCGACTGGCACCCGCTCAAGAGCCCGACACACGCCGCCAGCAGGGCGGGACCGACCAACTTCGCTCGCTTCATGTCACTCCCCTTGGGATCCAAGACCCGAGAACACGGGCCCGCCGACGAGGAACCGCCGAGAACCTGAGCCCGACCATCCATTCGGCCCCATCATCGGCCCGGTTCGCCGCAAACGGACATGTTCTCGTCCGATTCCCGCTGGATCTCGCGTTCAACGCGCCGGGCGCGCCGAGGATCGGGCTATCCACCAAACATGCTTCGAACGAGATCGCCCCAAGTAACCCGGTCCGCCTGCTTCTTCGCTTCGGCTTCGATCTCCTCGAGGGGCTCGAGGCTGGGGGCGGGCGCGAGTTCGATCTCCTCCCCGGCCTCGAGCCGGCGCAGCCCGAGGGCCCCGCCGCCCGACACCGTGACGACCCACCTCCCCTCGCCGAGGCTGCGGTAGATCGCCTTGCCGACATCGCCGGAGCGCTCGTCCCATTCGATCTCGGCGAGCGCGGGGTCGATCACCACCGCGCGGGCCGGGGGCGTCTGGGCGTCGAAGACCCGCCGGATCCACACCCGCCCCCCGATGATCGCGTAGTCGACATAGACCTCGCCCGACGGATCGAACGGCGTGGGGATCTCGGCGATCCGCCCCCCCGCGTTGCGCACGATCACGCTGAGGCGGTTGTTCTCGACCGCCAGCTCGGTGATCGCCGTCCGGCGGACCGCCGCGTTGTACCGCTCGGCGAGTTGGTGATAGTCGCCCGCGAGCGACTCGAGCCGGTCGCGGTAGACGCGCCCCTCGGCCCGGGCCCGCATCATCTCCAGCCCGAACAGCCCCGCGACCCCCGAGAGCGCAATCACCGCGATCGACGGAACCACCCGGCCCAGAATGAGGTGCACCGCGCCCGCCATGCCGACGGATGCTATCGACGGGCCGGGACAATCGGGTGCACAACGACCAGATGGACCCGCGCCCCCACCCCGTACAATCGGTCGATGGGACGACGCGCCCGCGAGCCCGAACCTCGGCAAGCCGAGCGCCCCGTGCTGGCGGTCTCGATGGGCGACCCGGGCGGCATCGGGCCCGAGGTGACCGTGCGGGCCCTGGCCGAAACCGAGCCCGGTGTGCGGTTCATCGTCTTCGGCTCGGGCGCCGCGATGCACCGGGCCGCGGAGGTATGCGAGATCGAGCCGTACTGGTGGCGCATCGAGCGGGGCTCGCCCCTGCTGGAGGCGGCGGGGCCTCACCGCGTGCTGCTCGTGGACTCGGACCCGCAGGTCCGGGGGGAGCGTTCGGACCGAGGCGACGCCGACGCGATCCGCTTTGCGCCCGAGCCGACCCGGCTGGGGGGCGACCTCTCTTACCGCTGGGTCTGCGACGCGATCGACGCCGCCAGGCTCGGCGAGGGCGAGCCCGGGCGGGCCGACGGTCTGGTGACCGCCCCGATCAGCAAGGAGGCCTGGCACCTCGCGGGGCACACGCGCTTCGCGGGGCACACCGAACTGCTCGCGAGCCGGCTCAACGCGCGGCGCGTGGCGATGATGTTCGAGGGGCCTTCCCTCCGCGTCGTGCTCGCGACCGTCCATCTGCCGCTGATGCAGATCCGCGATGTCCTCACGATCGGCGTCGTGTACGACGCGATCGATCTGGGCGTCGCGGGCTGCCGCCGGCTCGGCATCGAGAACCCCCGCGTCGCGGTCTGCGGGCTCAACCCCCACGCGGGCGAGAACGGCGTGCTCGGCGACGAGGAGTCCCGCCTGATCACGCCGGCGATCCGCGTCGCCCGGGAGCAGGGCATCCGGGTCGAGGGCCCCTTCCCGGGGGACACCATCTTCAACCGGGCGATCAACGGGGAGTTCGACCTCGTCGTCGCGATGTACCACGACCAGGGGCTGATCCCGGTCAAGCTCCTCGCGAGGGACGCCTCGGTGAACATCACCGTCGGGCTGCCCACCGTGCGCACAAGCCCCGACCACGGCACCGCCTTCGACATCGCCGGGCGGGGGATCGCCGACCCGGGCAGCATGAAGGCCGCGGTCCGGGCGGCCGTCCGGATGCTCCGCCCCGACCCGGTCCGCACGCCCGACCCGGCGTGATGCCCGCGGGCAACCCCGGGTGTTGCCCCCGAACAACACGGCCCCGCGGCGGCGGCCCGGAACACGCCCCCCCGGGCCCGGCACGGCGGTTGCCCACCGCCCCCCATGGCAAACCCGCGCCCCTTCACACGAGTTGTCGGACTCTCCCTCGCCGCCCTCCTGCTGGCGGGGTGCACGACCACCGTCCGCCCACCCCTGGCGCGGCGGAGCGAGGGCCTCCCGAGCCTGAACCGGGGGCAGTCGTCGGCCATGGTCTTCAACGGGCCGGCGGTGGTCGCCGCGATGGCGGACACGCCCGACTGGGCCCGCCCCGAATACGCCCGCAACGATCGGCACCTGACCTCGCGCGAACCCCGGGCCCTGACCGCGATCGACGAATGGCCCCAGCCCGCGCCCCCGAGTATCGAGAAGCAGCGGCGCACGACGATCAGCCGGTCTCCGCAGACGATCATCATCTACGGGCGGGGCACGCCCCGCGGGGGCGAGCACCGCCCGGGCCCGGACCGCGGTCGGCAGCGGTACGAGCCCCACCGGGGCGATCGCCGGGTACCCTGAACGGGCAGTGGTGTTGCGTCGTGCGGCGTCGGGCCGATGATTCCGCGGGCGCGCCCCACCTGCGCCGCGGAGGACCCGGATGGACAGTTTCGTGATCGAGGGCGGACGCCGCCTGGATGGAACGATCCGCATCAACGGGTCGAAGAACGCCGCGCTCCCGCTCATGGCCGCGGCGCTGCTCACCGACCAGCCGGTCACGCTCCGCGGCGTGCCCGACCTGGCGGACATCGGGAACATGCGGCGCCTGCTGGCGGAGCTGGGCGTCGAATTCTCCGGCGATCCCGGCGCACCCCGGCTGAAGGTGACCGACGAGGGCGAGAGCCACGCGCGGTACGACATCGTGCGCACGATGCGCGCCAGCATCTGCGTGCTCGGGCCCATGCTCGCGCGGCGGGGTGAGGCGCGGGTCTCGATGCCGGGCGGGTGCGCGATCGGCGACCGGCCCGTCGACCTGCACCTGCGCGGCCTCCGGGCCCTGGGCGCCCAGATCGATCTGGACGGGGGTGACATCATCGCCCGGGCCCCGGGCGGACGGCTGCGGGGCGACACGATTTTCCTGGGCGGCGCGTTCGGCTCGACCGTCCTGGGCACGGCGAATGTCATGTCGGCCGCGACGCTGGCGGAGGGGACGACCGTCATCGAGTCGGCGGCGTGCGAGCCCGAGGTGGTCGACCTCGCGCGGCTTCTGACCGCGATGGGGGCGAAGATCGAGGGGGCGGGCTCGCCGCGCATCACGGTGCACGGCGTTCACCGCCTGGGCGGCGCGGATCACGCGGTCATCCCGGACCGGATCGAGGCCGCGACTTACATGTGCGCCGCGGCGATCACCAACGGTTCGCTGGTGCTCGAGGACTGCCCGCTGGATTGCCTGCTGGCGGTGACCGACCGCCTGGAGGCGGTGGGCGTGCGCGTCGAGCTTCTCGGCCCCTGCCCGGACATGCTGCGTTGCCGGTGCCGGGTGACGGCGGAGCGCGTGCTGCGCCCGATCGAGGTGACGACGCAGCCGCACCCGGGGTTCCCGACCGATGTGCAGGCGCAGTTGATGGCGCTGCTCTGCCTGGCGGAGGGGAACAGCGTGATCACGGAGAAGATCTTCCCGGAGCGGTTCCTGCATGTCGCCGAGCTGAGCCGGATGGGGGCGAGGCTGTTCCGGCAGGGGAACACGGTGGTGGTGAGCGGGGTGCGCGCGCTCAAGGGCGCGCCGGTGATGGCGAGCGACCTGCGCGCGAGCGCCGGCCTCGTGCTCGCGGGCCTGGCAGCCCAGGGGACGACGACGGTCAACCGCGTCTACCACCTCGACCGGGGCTACGAGAAGATGGAAGAGCGGCTCGCGGCGGTCGGGGCGAGGATCGAACGGGTGAGCGACCGGGAGGGGTAGAACGCCCCAACGAGCCCTGAGCGTGAGCGATGGGCCGTTCGTCAACCGGCGCGGGCCCGGCCCGTCGCTGACGCTCCGGGCTCTTGTGATCCCGACTAAACTGCGACCGTGGGAGCGAAGCACATCACGCCCCGGGTGTTGATGGGCCAGCGGCGCACGCCGGGCGAGATGGCGCGGGTGCGTTCGCTCCTGCGCCTCGCGCGGGGGGAGTTCGGGCGGCTGGCGTGGGCGGACCGGAAGGTGATCGTCGCGGCGGCGCTGGGGGAGGTCGCGGATTTCACGGACCAGACGCCGGACTATGCCGAGCGATGGAGTGAGGCTCTTGCGTCGGAGCGAGCGCTGGCAAGCCACGCCGATCGGCGACGGCGAGACGAGGCACGCGATGAGCCGGCCCCGGCGCATCGCCCGCGGCCCGTTCCTTCGGTCGAGGTTGATCCCGCCGTCGTCCGGTGGCTGCTCACCGACGGAGAGGCGCTGCCAAGCGTGCACGCGGCGGGCGTCCAGATCCGGGCCGCCCTTGTGCCGGGCCTGCTCAACCTCGAGGATGCTATCGCCGCTCGCCCCCTCTGGTGCTTCGCCTGCGTGCTCGGGGGCGTGCTGCTGCTCGGGGCCAGGTGCCGGACGATCGGCTTGCCGGGCTGCCTCGTGACCGAGGCGGAGATGCCGGGCAGCCATCCGTGCGCGATCGTCGCGGACCGCGCCGAGGTCGGGGGCGGCATGGACCTCCGCAACGGCTTCCGGGCCGAGGGCGAGGTCAGGCTCCTCGGCGCCCGAATCACGGGCGATCTCGCATGCGACGGCGGGGCGTTCGTCAAGCCGGGGGGCCTGGCGCTGAACGCGGACCGCGCCGGGGTCGGGGGCGGCATGTTCCTCCGCAAGGGCTTCCGGGCCGAGGGCGAGGTCAGGCTCCTCGGCGCCCGCATCACGGGCGATCTCTCATGCGACGGCGGGGCGTTCGTCAACCCGGGGGGCGTAGCGCTTAGCGCGGATGGGGCCCGCGTCGAGGGGACGCTGTTCCTGCGGGGGATCCGGGAGGTGCGCGGCACGATCAAGCTAATGCGGAGCCGGGTGGGCTACCTCAACGACATGCCCAGAGCATCGATTGTCAGGGGCGACGCGCCCGCGTGGCCCGCGGAGATCCTGCTCACCGATTTCCGGTACGACGGGATCTTCCCGGGTGCCCCGCTCTCGGCCAAGGACCGGCTGGCGTGGCTGGCGAACCACGATGCGACCCATGGCCGGTTCTATCCGAGCGACCCGCCCGACCCCCAGCCCTACCGGCAACTGGCCGGGGTGCTCAAGCAGCAGGGGCGCGAGGCGGACGCGCGGGCCGTGCTCTTCGGCTATGAACGGTGTAGATCTCGGTGGACCCCCTAACAAAAAAAAAAAAAGGCATTTCGCTCGGCGCGTTGGTTGTGGGGCGCCTCGCGGCGGCGGCGGGCTTGCGGCTGTCGCTCGTGGAGGGGCGAGGGTGGGGGGGGGGGGGGGGGGGGGGCGGGGCCGGGGGGNNGAGAAGTATCCGAAACTGGTTCGCGCCGCGAAGGCCCTGGCGCGGGCGTTTCGTCCGGTGGCGGACAGGGTTCGTTGGGTGTATCGGCGGACACTCGGGCCGGTGGTGCGTTGGCTGCGCCCGCTGCTCACAATCACCTTCCCGCAGGTGTATCGCGTGCTCGTCGGCTTCGGCTATTACCGCTGGCGGGCGCTGGCGTGGCTGCTTGTGTTGCTCGTCGCCGGCTCGATCGTCTTCGGCTACCAGTCGGGGCGGCGGATGCAGCCGACGCAGATGCTCGCGCTGCGCGAGTTCGAGAGCGCCCATGTGCAGAACGGGGCGTCGGCGGCCCGCGCGGGGGGCGAACTCACGCGGCGCTACCCGAAGTTCAACGCGCTGATCTACTCGGCCGATGCGCTGATCCCGCTGGTGAGTTTCCACCAGGAGGACTACTGGACGCCGCGGGGGGACCCGGCGGTCCATTCCATCGGGAGTTGGTGGAGGACCGGGGGGTGGTGGAGCGGGCGCTGGTGGACGAAGGTCTACCTCGTCTTCCACATCTCGATGGGGTGGGTCATCGCGACGCTGTTCGCGGCGTCGTTCACGCGGCTGATGCGGCACGATTGATACGGCTCGTGATTGACCGCTGCGCGTGCGCCGCCGGTGCCACCACCCGCCGCGTCAGCGGCGCGTGGTGCGGATCGGACGCCGACGAGAGACGCACGACGCGCCCTCCGGGCGGGTCGTGGCACCGCTTTCCGCGCGTCAACCAATCCAGATCCGTATGACTCGGGTGCGCGGGCCGGGCCGATGGTTCGGCCTGTGCGGAGTCGGGCCCATACTCGGGCGAGTGCAGGGCGAGGGCGTTTGGGGCGGTTGGGGAACGAGACTCCGCGGGCTTGCGCGGCTCGTCGCGGGCGTGCAACACGGGCCCGGTTCACTCCCCGCGGCGGAGGGCGTCCATCGCCTCGGCGAACTTCGCGCCCATGTCGAGATAGCCCGCGGTGTCGTAGTGCGCGGCGTCGGAGTAGCCGTAAGCGTCGGTGCTGGTGACCAGGGCGGCGTGGGGGTCGGCGCCGGCGACCTCGGCCTGGGCGGCGCGGACGATGTCGCCGTGCTTCCACTGGGGGGTGGATTCGCCGGCGTTGAGTCGGCTGTCGGAGATTCGGCCCATGACGAAGGGGAGGTCGTCGCGGTGCATGGCGGCGCGGAGGAGTTCGATGAGCTCGGCGAGGTTGGTGTCGTAGTCGGCGGCGGTCTCGAACAGGTTCGCGTCGCTCTCGCCCTGCATCCAGACGATGCCGGCGGGGATGAGCGTGTCGGGCTGGCCGTCGCCGTCGATGTCGGGGACGCGGATCGCGTTGAAGATCGTCGCGAGGGCGTGGTCGTACTGGTTGATGCCGCGGGATTCGCCCTCGCCCCGGGTGTCGTGCGGGTCCCAGGTGCCGGCGGCGGGCTGGCGGGCGTCGATGCTGGTGCCGCCTCGGGCGTATTTGATGATGGCGATGTTTTCATCGGGTCGGAGTTCGCGCATGCGCCGGGCGAAAGCGAACTCGGGGCCGAAGCGGCCGGCGGGCTTGGCGGCCTTGCCGTCGGTGTTGGCGCCGACGCCGAACCCGGGGACGAGTTCGGACCAGCAGCCGACGCCCTCGGCGGGCTCGAAGTCCTTGCGGATCTGCCCGAAGAAGATGCGGGTGTTGGCGACGGGGCCTCGCATGTCCTCGGGGAGTTCGCTCGCGTGCCCGAAGCCGACCATGTTCGATTGGCCCCCGAAGTAGTAGAGGTGGTAGGTGCCCGCGGGGGCGGCCTGGGCGAGGGCGGCGAGCGTGATCGCGGCGAGTTTGGCGTTGTTCATGGGGGCAGGATATGAAAAACCCCCCGCGTGCGCGGGGGGCTGTTGAAGAACTCGGATGCGCGGATCGGGCCGGGCGATCCGTCGTGATCAGGCGATGGTGACGCTCTCGTCGAGATAGACATCCTGGATCGCGTGCAGCAGGGCGACACCCTCCTTCATGGGGCGCTGGAAGGCCTTGCGGCCGGAGATCAGGCCCATGCCGCCGGCCCGCTTGTTGATGACGGCGGTCTTGACGGCATCGCCGAGGTCGCTGGCGCCCTTGGAATCGCCGCCCGAGTTGATGAGGGGGACGCGGCCCATGTAGTTGTTGATGACCTGGTAGCGGCAGAGGTCGATCGGGTGCCCGCCGCCGCCGTTCTCGTCCGACCCGGCGAGCTGGGTGTAGATCTCCTTGCGGAACTTGCCGTAGGCGGAATCGCCCGTGTTGAGGGCCTTGTACCCGCCGTTGTTGGTGGGGAGCTTCTGCTTGATGATGTCGGCCTGGATGGTGGCGCCGAGGTGGTTGGCCTGCCCGGTGAGGTCGGCGGCGGCGTGATAGTCGACCCCGTTCACCTTGAAGCTGTTGTTGCGGAGGTAGCACCAGAGGACGGTGACCATGCCCAGGTCATGGGCCTCGGCGAACATGTCGGAGACATACTGGATCTCCTGTCCCGAGTCCTCGGAGCCGAAGTAGATGGTCGCGCCGACGGCGACGGCGCCCATCTCGTAGGCCTGGCGGATGGAGCCGAAGGGGATCTGGTGGAACTGGTTGGGGTAGGTGAGCAGCTCGTTGTGGTTGAACTTGACGAGGAAGGGGATCTTGTGGGCGTACTTGCGCGCGACCGCCCCGAGCACACCGAAGGTGGAGGCGACGGCGTTGCACCCGCCCTCGATGGCGAGCTCGACGATCTTCTCGGGGTCGAAGTACGCGGGGTTGGGGGCGAACGACGCGCCGGCGGAGTGCTCGATGCCCTGGTCGACCGGGAGGATCGAGACATAGCCCGTGCCGGAGAGGCGGCCGGTGTTCAGGATGTACTGGAAGTTGCGGAGCACCGCCGAATTGCGGTCGGTCTGGGCGAAGACCCGCTCGACGAAATCGGGGCCCGGCAGGTGCAGGGCGTTCTTGCTGACGGTCTTGGACTCGTGGCCGAGCAGGGCGCCGGCCTCGGCGCCGAGGACTTCGCGGACATTGATCTTGGTTGCTGCCATGAAAATTCTCCCCGGGAACGGTGCGTGTCTTCCCCGTGTGGGCGGATGATACGCGAGCGATGTATCCGATTCTGTTGTGCTACAGCGGTTGACCAACCCGCCGGAGCCCGTTCAAAACAGGAACAGGCCCGATCCGGGCCGGCCCGACAGATTTTCTCGGGGAATGTTGGCCAGCGAACCAGTCCCGTGGCATCTTTCCCCACGGTGGGTAGTCGCCGTCCCCGTGGCGTTTGAGGGGCAGCGGCGAGCCGGTTGTGGCAAGGTCGACCGGCTCAGCGAGAACGAAGAAAGCGGCCTGCCTCGCGGGCCGCTTTCTTCGTTTTGGGGCAGGCCCGCTCCCGCCCCGCGAGCCCACCGCCGGGGAGGCCCGAACGCAGGCAAGGGCTCAGTCGCCAGCCCTCTCACCACAACCCGTCAAACCCGCGGCTCGGAATCGCCCGCCCCGTCGAGCACATCCTTGTACCGATCCCGCAGCGGCTCGATCACCTCGGCGATGAACCGCTCGGTCTGCTCGACCGAGCGCCCGACATACCGCATCGGGTCGAGCAGGTCGCCGTCGGTCAAGCGGTCGTGGACGGCCGCGAAGGCCGAGTCGGCCTTGAGGCGGTCGATCAGGTCGTTGTCGAGGCCGAGGTGTTTGACGCGGTGCCCCGCCTCCTGCGCGTGCACGCGGATGCGTTCGTGCAGGTCCTGCCGGTCGCCGCCCGCCTTGACGGCCTCCATCAGGATGTTCTCGGTGGCGAGGAAGGGGAGCTCGAGCATCAGGTTCTTGCGGACCATCGCCTCGTGCACGACCAGCCCCGACGCGACATTGTGCATCAGGTCGAGGGCCCCGTCGAGGGCGAGGAAGGCCTCGGGCAGGCTGAGCCGGCGATTCGAGGAATCATCGAGCGTGCGTTCGAGCCACTGCGTCGCGGCGGTGTCGTAGGCGTTGCCGACGAGGTTCATGACGAACCGCGTGAGCCCGCAGATGCGCTCGCACCGCATGGGGTTTCGCTTGTAGGGCATGGCCGACGAGCCGATCTGCTTGGATCCGAACGGCTCGTCGATCTCCTTGCGGTTGGAGAGCAGGCGGATGTCGGTGGCGATCTTGTGGAGGACAGCGGCGACAGAGGCGAGGTCGGCGAGGATAAAGGTGTCGTAGCTCCGCGGATATGTTTGACCCGTCAGGGCGAAAGTACCCTGTGAAAAATCGCTCGGCGGGTACACCCCGACATTGATGCAGTGATACTCGAACGCTGCGATTGCTTCTTGCTCGAAAGATTCGACTAGGTCAGACGACCCGAACAGCTGCAGGAAGGAAGCCTGTGTTCCGGTCGCCCCGCGGAATCCCCGATAGTGATTCTCATAAATGGTTGTGAACTCGAACCGCTCGAGGGCAAGCCTCAGCTCGTATGCCCAACCAGCAATCCGCCGACCGACTGTTGTGGGTTGAGCGCTCTGATAGTGTGTAAATCCAAGGGTAGGAAGATCGTGCCAGCTCTTGGCGCATGTCGCAATCGCCAAGATCGTCCGTGCAAGCTTGATCTGAATCGCCCGCACAGACAGCTGAATGACCGCGAGATCCGCGTTGCACACCACATCCTGGCTCGTGCACCCGAGATGAATAATCGCCTTCGCCTCCGGGCAGCTCTCGCCCAGGCAGTGGACATGGCTCATCACATCGTGGCGCAGCTCGCCCTCGAGTTTGGCCGCCCGCGCGATCTCTTCGTCCGTGATCCCCCGCTCGACCACCGCCCTCAGCGCCTCGACCTGCTCGCGCGTCACCAGCGGGCATGAGCGCGGGCGAGAGGAGCCCGAAGCGTCAGCGCCGGGCCGATCGGGGGACGGGTGGCCTTGCGAGGTCGCGCCCGACCCGTCGCTCACGCTCCGGGCTCCTTCGGGAGCGGCGCCAGCGTCCGCCCCCCAGTCCTTCGTCACCTCGTGCTGCGCCTTTGCGACCGCCAGCCAGATCAGCCGCCAGGTGTTGAACTTGTGCCGGGGCGACCAGAGCCGGAGCATCTCCGGGCTCGCGTTGCGGGCCGCGAGTGGGCTGGTGTAGGTGTCGTTCGGGTTCGTCATCGGCCCATCATACGAGCCATCCGCGCGACCACTCTCGCGGCGCGGACCCGAACGCCCGTGCGATCACGCCCGCCGGATCGCGTCGGCGTCCAGCCTGCGGTGCTCCGCCTGCTGATACCGCTTGCGGACCACCGGCAGGAGGCCCCCCATGATCCCCGCGGTCAGCAGCCCCGGGAACCCGATCGCGAAGGGCACATGCCAGGGCTGCCCCATGATCAACGCGACCAGGGCCGTGAGCGCGAGCGCCGAGCCGATCACGATCGCGAGAGAGAAGATCCCCAGCACGAGGCCCCGGGCCTTGCCCATCGCCGCGAGCGGTCCGCCCACGCCGCCCCCGATGCCGCCGAACCCGCCTCCCAGGACGGCCCCGAGGACACCCCCGATCATGCCGGCCGTCTGCTCGTCAAACCACGGGGTCATCGCTTGTCCTTTCGTTCGTGGGGTTGCCGCCGCTCCCGGGCCGGCGTGCGGCGTCGAGAATCCGCTTGGCCCCGCGTATGCTGAGTTCGCCGCGCTCGACGAGATCGGCGAGCGTCTCGCTCAGGGGGTCGAGTGGCTTGCCCTCCACCAGGGCCCGGAGCCGCTCAATCAGGCGATCAAGCCTCGCCCGGATGGTGGGATAGCTGACGCCCCGCGCCTTGGCCAGCGCCTTGAGTGAACCCGAACACAATACAAATTCAAGGACCAGATCACGGTCGGCGGCGTCAAGCCGGGAGAGCGGATGCCGGCCCTCGGGTTCGTGTCCGTTCTCGGCATCCCGGCCATGCTCGGGGATCATGTTGAAGAAACTAATACACCGACTGATCTTTGTCAAGAGTCAAAGTCAATTTTGTGCAATTGAAATTGATAAATTGAAAATCCGCGATCATTTGGTCCACAATCATGGACTCGGGCGGCTCGCGGCGAAATGATCCGCCACCGTTGCGACAGAGTCTCAATCGCAGCCGCGAATGAAAGGGCCGCCCGTGCCAATGCCCAGGCGAAGCGCGTTCACCCTCATCGAACTGCTCGTGGTCATCTCGATCATCGCCCTGCTGATCGGCATCCTTCTGCCCGCGCTCGGGTCGGCCCGCAAAGCCGCGATGGCGACGGTGAACCTCGCGAACCTGCGGACCATGGGGCAGGGGCTGGCCCTCTACATGGACGACCACGGCATGCTGCCCCCCTTCCGCCTGCCCTCGGGGCAGACCCACGAGGCGACGGGCCGGCCGCGGGCCCGGTGGCAGTTTCCGCTCGGCGACTATGTCGGGCAGCCCTTTCATCCGCGCGGCCCGGAAGAGCAAGCCGGGTTCACCGGGGGGGCGGGCGGCGCGGGCGCGACCGACGACATCCCGCGTATCGACAACGATGTCTTCCGCGACCCAACGCACGATGTCGAGGACTTCCTCGCCGAGAACGGGGAGATCAAGAGCCTGCGGAACGGGTCGTACGGGTACAACTACCACTACCTTGGGAACACGCGAGAGGAAGGCCCCGGAGGCTCGGCGGCGCGGTTCCCGGTGCGCGATTCCAACATCGCCGCCGCGGCGCGCACCGTCGCGTTCGCCGACAGCAAGGGCAACCAGCGAAAGGTCCGCGAGCTCGGGCTGCGGGAGCACGCGTACACGCTCGACCCGCCCCGGTTGGATACCGCCCACAACGGCGCGACGACCTTCGCCCAGGACGCCGAGCCCAGCCCGGCCGACTCGAGGCACAACGGGCGGGCGACGGTCGCCTTCCTCGACGGGCACGCCTCGCTGATGGGTTTGGCGGAGCTGGGGTACATCGTGCGCGACGAATCGCTCGGCGAGGTCGAGGAGAACATAGGCGACAACGGGCTCTGGAACGGGCTGGGCTTCGACCCCGAGGCGACCGACAGGGGCGGGCTCGTGAGGCCCTGAGCCCGGTCCGCCCCGGGGCGTCGCTCGGGCTCCCGCCGGTCTACACTCCGCCCGGTCAAGCCTTGACACGGTAATGAAGGAGCCCGCCCGGGAACCGCGAGGGACCGGGCGATGATGTCATGTTCGACCGACTCAGCGACGGGTTCAACAGCGTCTTCCGCAAACTCTCGGGCCAGGGCACGATCACCGAGAAGAACATCACCGACGCGATGGCGGAGGTGCGCACCTCGCTGCTCGAGGCGGATGTGCACTACGCCGTCGTGAAGGAGTTCTGCGAGGGCGTCATCGCGGACGCGCTGGGGCGCGAGGTGACCAAGAGCCTCAAGCCCGGGCAGGAGATGATCGGCATCGTTCACCGTCGGCTGGTCGAGCTGCTCGGGGGCGACCCCGACGCCGAGCCGGGCCTCGCCCCCACCGGGTCGGGCATTATGAAGGTCAGCCCCGGGCCGACGGTCGTCATGATGTGCGGGCTCCAGGGCTCGGGCAAGACGACGACCTGCGGCAAGCTCGCCGCACGCTTGAAAAAGGACGGCCGCAAGGTCATGGTCTGCGCCGCCGACCTCCAGCGGCCCGCCGCGATCGAGCAGTTGCACACCGTCGTTGAGCATGTCAACCGGGACTTCACGCAGGGCCCGGGCGTGCTGTTCCACGGCGAGCCCGACAGGGCGGCGGCCTATGGCAAGGCGATCAATGTCGCGGTGCAGGTCTGCCAGCGGGCGATCGAGTCGGCCCGCGTGCAGGGCGTCGATGTGCTGATCCTCGACACCGCCGGCCGGCTTCATATCAACGACGAGTTGATGCAGGAACTGCACCTGGTGAACCGGGCGATGACCCCGCACCACATCTTCCTCGTCGTCGACGCGATGACCGGGCAGGACGCGGTCAACAGCGCCAAGGCGTTCCACGAGCGTCTGACCGTGGACGGGATCATCCTCACGAAGTTCGACTCCGACACCCGCGGCGGGGCGGCCCTGTCCGTCAAGCAGGTGACGGGCGCCCCGATCCGGTTCATCGGGACGGGCGAGAAGCTCGACGCGATCGAGCCCTTCCACGCCGACCGGATGGCGGGTCGCATCCTCGGCATGGGCGATGTCGTCTCGCTCGTCGAGAAGGCCCAGGCCGAGGTCTCGGAGGAGGACGCGGCGAAGCTCGGCGAGAAGATGGCCCGCGGCGAGATGACGATGGACGACTTCCTGGGCCAGCTCCGCACGCTGCGGCGGATGGGCTCGATGAAGCAGCTCCTCGGCATGCTGCCTGGTGTCGGATCGATGCTCAAGGATGTCGATGTCGACGAGGGCCAGCTCAAACGCGTCGAGGCGATGATCCAGTCGATGACCGCCGCGGAGCGGAAGTCGCCCAAGGTCATCAACCCCTCGCGCCGCCGCCGCATCGCCGAGGGCAGCGGCAGCGAGCAGCCCGCGGTGGGGCAGCTGATCAAGCAGTTCGACGCGATCAACCAGATGGCCAAGTACATGACCGGCTCGGGCGCGGGGGGGCGCATCGCCGCCGCCAAGCAGATGGCGGCGGCCGGGGGCATGCCGGGGGTGGGCCTGCCGATGCTCAAGGCGAGGGGCTCAACCTCGCAGACCAAGCGTGGGGTCAAGCAGCGGAAGAAGAAGAGCCGGTAAACCGAGAGAATCTCCCGCCGCGGGTTATCGGCGCTTTCGGCGACGCGGGGTGGGTGTATCCTCTGGGGTGCGGGCCCTCGGTTCATCCCGAGCGGGGGTCGCGCCCGGCGCGATCGCCGGCCGAGGGAGACTCACCATGCGGAACGCCGTGCTTGCGATGGGCCTGTTTCTTTGGAGCCCCGCGCTGGGCGAGACCCCGCCCCCAACCGGCGACGCGGGCTACACCGAGGCCGGCGCGACGATCTTCGTTGACGACGAACTGACACAGATCACCGTCACCATGGACCCGCAGGACCTGCTGGCGATGCTCGCCGACCCGTTCGACGACACCTACCGCCTCTGCAGCGTGCGGATCGTCAACTCGCGGATCGACGACACGATCGAGCAGGTCGCCATCCGCCCCCGGGGCAACACCAGCCGGAACGCGGTCAAGAAATCGTGGAAGATCAAGTTCAACGAGTTCGTGCCCGGGCGTGAGGTCCGGGGGCTGGAGAAGCTCAATCTCAACGGGCACCAGAACGACCCGAGCGTGATCCGCGGCAAGCTGGCGTGGGATGTCTACAACGACTTCGGCGTGCCCTCGCCCCGGGCCTCGATGGTCCGCCTCGTCATCAACGACGGCTCGCTGGTCGATGATGTCTATGTCAACGCCGAGCAGATCGACGACGAGTTTCTCGCCGCGTGGTTCGGCAACGACACGGGCAACCTCTACCAGTGCGCCTACAAGGGCGCACGGGCCGACCTGCGCTTCGTCCCGCCGGGCGACGCCCAGGCCTACGCCTCGCTCGGCAATCTGACCTACGAACTGGAGGAAGACAGCGGCGCGAACCAGCACGCGGACCTCGCCTCGTTCATCGCGTTCATCGAGAACGCCGACGACGCGGGCTTCGCCGCCGAGATCGTGGACCGGTTCAGCGTCGACAACTTCCTCCGCTCGCTCGCGGTCGACTGCGTCAACGGCCACTGGGACAACATGTGGTACGGCGCCAACAACTTCTTCCTCTACGCCAACCCGGACACGGGCCGGTTCGAGTACATCCCCTACGACCTCGACAACACCTACGGCATCGACTTCTTCTCCACCGATTGGGCGACCAGGCCGCCGCTCTCGTTCGGGAACGGGGGGTTCGGCTGGGACTTCTCATCTCCCTACGGCGGCGGCGGCGAGCCCCCGCTCGTCCGCCGGATCCTCGCGATCGACGCCTACCGAGACCAGTATCTCCGCTACATCCGCGAACTCGTGGGAGCGCTGGGCTTCCCGAACGAGCCCGTGGAGACCGTGTTCACGGACACGATCGGCGATGTGTTCCACGCCGCGACCGATCCGCACTTCGACATCGTCGAGGTCGGGATGTCGAACGACGAGGACGATCTCCTGGTTTCGGTCCGCGTCGCCGGCCCGATCGATGTCGGGGGAACGACCAACCACTCTCGCATTGTCTTTCTCCTGGACACGCGACCGGGCGGCAGCACCACCAACCCCTGGGGCCGGGCGATCAACACCTCGACCCAGGCCGATTTCTTCCTCGGGAGTTGGACGGACTTCGGCGGTGGGTTCATCTTCTACGAATGGAACGGCGCGGAGTGGGTCTGGCTCCACGCGTCCTTCAACGACCCCGCGGGCATCTCGCAGGATCTGAGCGACAAGGTCGATGGCATCGCCCGCTACAGCGTCCCGCTCGCCAGGCTCGGCCTCGCGGACACCGGCTCGTTCCGCTTTGATGTCGTCACTACCAACGACCGCGGCGTGGGGTTCGAGCCCGGGCTCGATCACCTCTCCAACCCCGCGCAGGCGACGCCCGATTACAACACCGCCTCGAACGCGGGCGCCTACCCGCTCCACACCCTGACCCCGTTCGTGCCCGACCCGGGCGCCTTTGTCGAGGGGGTCTTCACCCTGCCGAACCGCGAGGCGCACATCGATGCGCTCCGCGATCAGTTGACGCCCTACGCGTTCCAGGGCTCCTTCGCCGGCGGCAACAGCGACTACGGCTACACGGGCGCGGACTTCCTCTCGTCGTTCGATCTCCCGGCCGCGTACGCCGGCGGGGGGCCGTGGGTGTGGGGCGTCAAGCCATACATCGCCGCGCGAACGGAATTCCTGCGCACCGCCACGCCCGCACCCGACCCGCTGCCCGCGGTGTTCGTCAACGAAGTAATCGCCAACAACGATTCGATCATCGCCGACGAGGCCGGCCAGTTCGAGGACTTCATCGAGCTCTACAACGCCGGCGGAGAGCCGGTCGACCTCTCCGGGATGTGGTTGTCCGATGACCCGGGCCTCCCTCGCGGCTGGCGGATCCCCGATGGAACGACCATCCCCGCCGGGGGGTTCCTGCTCATCTGGGCGGACAACGACCCCGCGGACGGCCCGCTTCACGCCACATTCGGGCTCTCCGCCGGTGGCGAGGCCGTCGCGCTCTTCCACAACGACGCGAACGGCGTCGTGCTGATCGACAGCCTCGCGTTCCCGGCGATCGCGGCCGACCAGTCCTTCGGCCGCTTCCCGGACGGCGCCGCGCACGCGGAGATCCTCTGCGCGGTCACCCCGCTCGCGCCCAACGACGACCGGGACGACTGCTTCGTTGACCCCGGTGAAACGCCGCGCGTCTTCATCAACGAATGGCTCGCCAGCAACGACGCGGCCGCGTTCGACGAGTTCGGTGAGTCTGACGACCTGATCGAGCTCTACAACGCCGAGGCGTTCGCGGTCGATCTCGGCGGGCGGTACCTCACCGACGATCTCTCGAACCCCACGAAGTGGGAAATCCCCGCGGGCCTGACGATTCCCGCCGGCGGGCGCCTCGTGATCTGGGCCGACAACACCCCGGCCCAGGGACCGAACCACGCCCCCTTCGCCCTCTCGGCGGGCGGCGAGGCCATCGGGCTGTTCGATCGCGCCGACAACGGGTTCGCCCCCATCGACACGGTCACCTTCGACGCCCAGGAAACCGACCGCGCCGAGGGACGCTCACCCGACGGCTCGCCCTGCATCGGCAGGTTCGCCGCGTCGCCCGGCGGCCCCAACCCGGCCGGACCGGCGGACCTCAACGGCGATTCACTGCTCGATCTCGCCGATATCTCCGTCTTCGCCGTGGCGTTTACGGGCCAGGACACGCCGGCCGACCTGGACGCGAACGGGCTCTACGACCTCACCGACATCACGATCTTCATCGAACGGTTCCTCACGCCCTGTCCCTGATCGGCCTGCCCTCGCGGCGCCGGCGGCCCAGCCCGAACGCGCCGACGATCAGACCGGCGGCCGCCCCGGAAGGCGCGGGAACATCCAGCAACTCGAACGCGCTGTCGTACCCGCTTGTCGCCTGCCAGTTCGCCGAGCCCCACGCACGCGACGCGGAGAACGCGTCAAACCCGAGACTCGGGTCCGCGTCGCCCCAGAGCCAACCATCGCCCTCGGGTCTGATCGGGTCGGCCGCGATCAGGAGCCAGTAGCGCACCCCCGCCGCCGCGGTGAACGCCTCACCCAGCGCCACGGAATGCACGAACTCCTGCACGCCGTTGCCGATGCGCCCGGTCGCCGAGGCGGCGGTCTGATCGAACTCGAACCGCTCGCTGTAGAGCAGCGCCCCGGGAAAGAACGCCCCGCTGGCGTAGATCTGCACCTCGAACCCCGCGACATTCTCGACTGCAGCGCTCTCCGCCCCCTCGGCCGCGCCCCACCAGCGAATCCCCCGGATCGACCCGCCCTGCGCAAGCCTGAAGGTGTCGGCGTGCCGGAAGCTGTGCTCGGGTGTGGGCTCGCTGTGGCTGTAGAACCCCAGGCCCACATTGTCCGGCTCCAGCACCGGGCCCTGGCTGAACAGCACCCCGCCGCACGCCGGAACGACCGCCAGCCCCATACCGACAATACCGGTCCGCACCATACGACCTCCGTCTCACGCTGAGTGTCCCACCGCGCGCGCCGCGTCCTTCCCCTCGGGGGACCCTGGGGCGCGCCAGCCCGGTCCGATCGGCCTCGATCGGTCATCCGGGCAGCGGTGACAGCACATACCGCCCGGCTGGCCCGCGGTTGCGACGATCGGGCCCATACGCCGCCCCGGGCGACCAGGGGCGCACGCCCGGCACCCACGCCGCGGAAGGTCGTCTCGGCACTACGCGGCCCCGGCCCGCGCGTCCTGCCCGGCCAGCGTGTCGCGCACCAGATGGATCGACCGAACCGTCTCCGCGGTCGCCGACCGGATCGACGACAACTGCTTCTCGATGTCCTTCGTCGCCGACTCGGTCTTCTGGGCGAGCTTCTTCACCTCGTCGGCGACCACCGCGAACCCCCGGCCGGCCTCGCCGACGCGGGCGGCCTCGATGGCGGCGTTCAACGCCAGCAGGTTCGTCTGGCTCGCGATGTTCTGGATGAACTTCGAGAAGCTGTCGATCTGCTGCGACGCCGAGGCGAGCGACTCCACGACCTCGATCGTCTGCGCGAACTCGACGCTCAGCTCCCGCCGCCGCTCCTCCGCCGCGGCGAGGTCTCGCGTCTTCTCGTCCATCTCGCTCGTGGCGGCGTTGATCGATTCCGACGCACGCCGGAACGACCCCAGCATGCCGTTGAGCAGCACACGCCGGAAGAACTTCCCTTGGCTGGCGTGCTCGAGCGACGCCGTCGCCTCGCGCACGAACGCGTCGGTCAAGTCGAGCAGGCGATTGATCGCGTGCAGCATCTCGCCGAGATCGCCCGGCGCGTCGATCCGCAGCAGGCGCTCCTCCAGGTTGCCGCGCGACGCCTCCAGGCACACCCGCCTCGCCTCGCGGATCCAACGGGCCGCCCCGGCGTCAAGCTCGCCCGAGACGAGGCCGTCCCCCGTCGCCTCGACCCCGCCGCAGGCCACATCGTCCCCCCACCCGGCAGCGAACGGCCCCGACTCATTCCGCGCGATCGGCGACATGCGGCCTCCTCAAAGCGTGAAGACAAACTCCTCGTAGGGCATCCGGCTCTGCTCCAGCGCCGCCAGCAGCACCGGCAGCGACGCCGCCATCTGCTCCCGAGGCGTCGTGTGCCGGCGTTCCTCGGCCAGGAGCGCGGCGTAGAGCGACTTCGCCTTGGCCACCGCGCCCCGATCCGGCACACGCCGACTCGAGTGATACCCCACCATCGCCCCGTGCCTGTCGTAGCTGGGCGTCACATGCGCGAACACCCAGTAATGATCCCCGCTCTTGGCCATGTTGAGCACATACGCGAAGATCTCCTGCCCCGACTGAATCGTGTCCCACAGCACCTTGAACACGCACCGTGGCATGTCGGGGTGGCGGACGATGTTGTGCGCCTGCCCGAGAACCTCCGCCTCGGTGTACTGCGCGACGCGGAGGAACACATCGTTCGCGTAGGTGATCCGACCCTTCAGGTCGGTCTTGCTGACGATGATCTCGTCGGGGTCGAAGGTGCGTTCCACGCCCGTCGGGCGGACTTTCGGGGGAGCCATGGGCAGACCCTCACAAAGCGGACGCTGCGGTCCGCTTCAGGTATCGGCCGCCGGGGCCCCAAAGTTCACCCGATTCCGGCAGAAACGCCCCCCAAGGGCCTACTTCCCCATTGCCTCGATAAACGCGTTCGCCTCCGCGATCGACGCGTTCATCTCCGCGATCAGCCGGTCGACCTCCCCCTCCAACTCCAGCACTGTCCGGTCCAGCGAGGCGATCGCCCTGGCGTTAAGGTTGTGCTTCAGGAAGAGCACCTGGTCCTTGAACGCCGCGAGCACCGGGTCCATCCGCTGCTCGGCGTTCTTCATCGCCGAGATCAGGTCGCCGTACCGCGCCCGCGTGTCCCGCAACTGGGCCTCGCTCGCCGACCGCAGCGACTCCGACGAGTACTGCCCCAGCTCCGCCTCCCACTCGCGGAACAACGCGTTCGCCACGCGCTCGATCCCCGCGATCCGCCCGCGGACATCCCCCGCGGCCTTCTCGCTCCGGTCGTATTCACGCTTCAGCTTGTCGTAGGTCTTCTCGAGGTCGCCCCCGTCGAACCCCGTCAGCGCCTTGAACTCCTCGAGCGTGGTCGCGAACTGCTCCTTCGCCTCCTCCTGCTCGTCCCGCGCCTCCTGCACCTGGTCGACCAGCTGCTCCCGCTTGGCGTACCCCAGGCTCTCCTTCACCGCGATCGCGGTCGACGAGCAACCCCCGAGCGGGACCAGGCCCAGGATCGGGACCACCAGGACCATCAGATTCCGGAACTGTGCCATGCCCACAGGCTAGCAGGGCCGCGCCCTCGCCGCGACCCCGCCGATCCGTGTGTTGCCCCACCCGATTCGCGCCGAACTTAGCGATCCGCTGGCACGATCCGCGGCGAGCCCACCGCCCACCCGTGGTTGCCCCGCCCCGAGTCGTCCGGGAACGCCCCGTGGTACGGCGTGTCGAAGTGCAGCAGCAGCAGCGTCTGCTCGTCCGTCCCGAGCACCCGCGCAGGCTCGAACGGCCCCGTGTACCGCACCGACGACGACACCCGCACCTCGTCGATCTGCCCCGCGAACCACGACATCGCGTCCCCGCGCGCATTCGGCTCCGCGCCGATGTACAGCGGCAGGTCCGCGTGCACCAACTCCCCGGCCTCCTCCGATCGCCCCGCCTCGCGCCCGTCCACGAACAGCACCGCACGCTTCCCGTCGTAGGTCAGCGCGACATGGTGCCACGCCCCCCACTCGATCGGCTCGCCCAGCCCCGCCCGCGCCAAACCGCGATCCGTCCCCACCAGGCCCGCCGGCAGCACCCCCCCCGGCCGGGACCAGATGATCGCGAACCCCGAGCCCTCCGCCCCCCGGCTCATCACGGCCGACGACCCCCCCGGCGCGGGCCCCCGAACCCACGCCTCGGCCGTCAGCCTCCAGGGCCGCTCCCCGAGCTCCACGCGCACCGCGCCCCGGCCGTTCAGATCGAGCACGCCGTTGTGCGCGGGCGTCGCGCCCGACACTTCCTCCGCGCCGCGGGGCCGCACGGGCACCCCGACCCGCCGGATCACCGTCTGCTCCCCGCCCGCCTCCACCGGATACCGCGCCGTCACCACCGCTTCGACCCGCGGACGCTCGTTCGTCAACGCCGGCGCCTCCGCCGCCACCGGAAGCCGCAGCGTCTGCCCAGGCAAGATCGTCCCCCCGACCCGCTGCCTCGAGAGCATCCACCCCTCGGGCGCCCCGATCTCGAGATCGAAGTCGAACCGGCTCGGCGTCGGGTTCTCGAGCACCACCTCGAACCCGGCGCCGTCCCCGGCCTCCGGGCCCGCCTGCACGAACCCCTCCACCGACACCCACCCCGAACGCGCCAGCGCCCCCACCGCGTCCGCGTCCGCGCCGAGGAAGACCTGCCCCGGCTCCGTCGCGTCGTGCGGCAGAACCGTGATCTCGTGCCCCGTCCGGGTCACGCTCACGAGCGTCACCGCGTGGCTCGACGCGTACCCATGCGTTTCCGCCGCGAACGCGCCCGTCATCGACACCGACCCGTACCGCACATTGTCCCGCTGCCCGTCGTCCCGCGCGTACCGCGTGCCCCCCGAGATCACCCGCGCCGGCCTCCCGTCCTGCGCCAGCACCCGGTGCACGCCCTCCCACACCTCCTTGTCCTCCGACAGCCACAGGGGCGCGTGCACAAACACGAAGATCTGCTCGGCCCGCGTCGCCCGCAGGTCATCCCGGAGCCACGAGACAACGCCGTCCCGGGTGGCTCCCCGCTCGCCCAGCAACTCGCTCGAGAGCACGACCAGGTGCGCCCAGCCCGTGTCGAAGGCATAGACCATCGGCCCGAACTGGGCCCGGTAGAGCGACCTCGCCTCTTCACGCGACGCCGGCGACGCGCCCGTATCCAGCGGGCCCGCCACCGGGTACCACGGCGCCTGAAGGCCCCCGATGACGCGCTTGAACGCGCCGGCCCGGTCCGCCCAGCGGGCCGGGGTGGTCTGCCCGTCGAACATGTTCCCCGTCGTCACCACGAACCGAACGCCGAGGTGGTTCGCCGTCTCCACCGCCCGGGCCACCACACCCAGCCCCGCGCCCCCGCCCGGCGCGATATCCCCGAAGACCGCGAAGGTCATCCGCTCGGCCTCGACCGGGCCCTGGAGGACGCGGGCCCCCGTCTCCGGCGTGCGCACGGGCTCGGCGCCCCGCGCCGCCACCGCGACGACCAATCCGACGAGAACCATCAACACCGTGCGCATAGGAGGGCTCCGCTTCGTGCGTGGCCCACATGCTACACGAACCGCCCGGGCCCATCAGGGAGCGTCGGGGTCCAGCCCCGCGTCGAGCAGGCGGGAGCGCAGACGCTCGTTCTCCGCCTCGGTCTCCTCGAGCGCTCGCCGCAGGCCCCGGTTCTCCCGCTCGAGCCCGTCCTCACGGGCGAACGGCCCACCCCCCAAAAAAAGATCGCCCGCCACCAGCAGGATCGACACGCCCAGAACCCCCGCCGTCGTCACCGCCACCCAGTGCCGCTGGAACATCTTCCGAGACATGTACCGCCAGTTGTCCCGCTTGGCCTCGATCGGCTCGCCCGCCAGCAGCCGCTCGATGTCCCGCGCCAGGTCCCCGGGCGTCTGGTACCGCATCGAACGCGACTTCGCCAGCGCCTTGAGCACGATCGTGTCCAGCTCCGAGTTGATCTGCTTGTTGAACGAGCCCGGCCTCGGCGGGATCTCGCTCATGATCCGCCGCGCCACCTCCGGCATCGAGCCCGTCACCGCGTAGGGGAAGCGACCCGTCAGCAGGTCGTAGAGAATCACCCCCAACGCGTACACATCCGTGCGCACATCGATCTTCGCGCTCTCCCCGCCCGCCTGCTCCGGGCTCGCCCAGGGCAGCGAACCCACGAACTGCCCCGTCGCCGTCATCCGCGTCGGCGCCGAACTCTCCGCCGCGCCCTCCCCCTCGAGCTTGGCAAGCCCGAAGTCCAGGATGTGCGGCTCGCCCTCGGGCGTCACGCGGATGTTGCTCGGCTTGAGGTCCCGGTGGATCACGCCACGCAGGTGGGCCGCGTTGATCGCGTGGCACACCTTCGCGAACAGGCGGAGGATCTCCTCGACCCCGAGCTCGTTCTGCCGGACGAACACCTCGAGCGTCTGCCCGGCGATGTAGTCCATGACATAGTACCCGCAGCCCCCGACCACCCCGCTGTCGTGGATCGTCACGATGTTGGGGTTGTCCAGCGTCGCCAGCACATGGATCTCGCGCTCGAACCGCACCCGCTCACTCGCCCGCGCCAGCGCCCCCTCGCGCATCAGCTTGATCGCGACCTGCCGACCCGTCCCCTCCTGCCGCGCGAGGTAGACCACGCCCTGACCGCCCCGGTGGATCTCGCGGACGATCGTGTACCCCGGGATGCTCGCCGACAGCCCACCCACCCCACGCATCGCAGGGCGAGAGCGGTGCTGCGCCTGCATGCGCGCCGCCTCGATCAGGCCAAACTCAGAACTCGATGACGCCGGCGGCGGCGAACGAGAATCCGCCGGCGGCACCACCACCAGCTCGGTCTCCTCGTCCTCGTGACGCTCTCGATCGCGAGCCACCGGCTTCCTCCGCCGTCCCGCCGGGCCCCGGGGTCAGCCCGGGTCCGTGAAGAACCGCGACGCGTTCCCAAGCGACCCGCGCATCTTCTCGTGCGCCCGCGCACGCAGCATGTAGATCGCCCCCGTCGACCGACCCAACTGCTCGGCCACCTCCTGCGCCGAGCGGCCCTCAAGGTCGTACAGCCGCACCACCCGCTCATAATCCGGCGGCAGCGACGAGAGCACATCCTCGATCAGACGCTCCGATTCGTCCCGCGCCGCGGCCCGGCTCGGCGTCGAGTAAGTCGCGCCCAGCAACTCCACCAACGCCACGAACGAGTTCTCCCCCGCACGCGCCGCGTGCACCCGGTTCTTCGGGTTCGGCCGCTTCGCCGCCTGCAGCCCGCGCAGCGCATCCCGCAGGTTGTTCTCCGCGACCTGCTGCAGCCACGCGAGGAACGACCCCCGCCCCCGGTGCTTGAACTGCCCCGCGAGCAGGAACGCCTCCAGGTAAGTCACCTGCATCACATCGTCTTCGTCGAGCGCCGTCCGCCACTGCGGGCCGATCTTCGTCTTCAACCGCTCACGCACCACCGGCCCGAAGTGCGACAGCAGCGCGCACAACGCGTCCTCGTCGCCCCGGGCCGCACGCTCGGCCAGGCTCTCCTCGTCCGCCAAGTCGGGAGCCGAGTGGTCCGTCCTGGGCTCGGGGGCCTCCACCCGCACCGGCGCGGTCGGCAGGTCGTCCTCCGAGCGCAGCAGACGACGCGCCTGGGGCCGTTCCGGTGATGGCGTCCGCTGCTCGTCCACGCTCGCCCCGCTCTTCGGCGCACGCCCAGACCCTCCCCGCTCAAAGGCGGGGGTCGCCGGGACGCCCCCAGTGTACGGGGAGTTGCCCCAGTCTCCAAGCCGCCCGGCGAAACAGGACGCCCGGCTCTCCCCAATTCCACGCAATCTGTGAAGATCCAGCGGGTTTCCCGTTGACAATCTGCTATCATCGGCTTCAGCGGCGACCGGGCCCTTGGTCCGGAGTTGCCGCGTACCAATTCGCTCTTCTCTTCCCGGCCCGGGGGCCCGTGTTCGCACGACCCCCGGGCATTCTTCTGCGCCTTCTCGGACCCACCCGGCGCACGCCCAGACCAGCCAAACCAGGATCATCGACGAACGCCGCTCGCTCGAGACGGCCCTCGCCGGCGCGGCACGCCCGTCACGAGTCGCTCCATCGCAGGCATTGCGAACTGATCTGGATTGGCTGACGCGCCGGAACCGGTGCCACGACCCGCCCGCAGGGCGCGTCGGTCATCGGCACCCGATCCCACACCACGCGCCGCTCACGCGGCGGGTGGTGGCACCGATCCTGCACAACACGCGGTCAAGCTCGAGCCATGCGAGGCTGATCTGGATCGGCAGACGCACCGGAACCGGTGCCACGACCCGCCCGCAGGGCGCGTCGTGCGTCGGTCATCGGCACCCGATCCGCACCACGCGCCGCTCACGCGGCGGGTGGTGGCACCAATCCTGCACAACATGCGGTCAGGCACGAGCCATGCCAGGCTGATCTGGATCGGCAAACGCACCGGAACCGGTGCCACGACCCGCCCGCAGGGCGCGTCGTGCATGATCCGTCGGCGTCCGCACGCCCCACCGCAAAAAGAACGACGCCCGCGGAAGGCCGCGGGCGTCGCCTGATTCAAGTTGTCAGCCCCGAAGGGCCAATCCGGATCGCCGAGGCGATCAGATTACGGGCAGCCGCCCTGGAACGCGATGATGAACGCCTGGATGTCGGCCAGGTCGCAGATGCCGAACGGAGCGGCGATGTCCGCGGCCGGGAGGCAGCCACCCTGGAAGCCCAGGATGAAGCCCTGAATGTCCGCCAGGTCGAGGATTCCGAAGGGCTCGGCGTTGTCAGCGTCGTTGCAGCCCGGATCGCCGCCACCGACGCCGTCGATGTTGAACTGCAGCCAGGGGCCCGACCACGGGTTGTCCATGAAGGGCGGGACGGCCGGGGCGGGGTTCAAGCAGGCGAACCCGCCGAAGAAGAAGACGCCGATCTCGATGCCGACCGCGTCGGTCAGGCCGAACGCGTCCCACGCGCCGAGGGGGGCGCCGGTGACATTGCCGCTCGGCAGGTGCGGCCACTCGTTGGAGTTCGGATCAGACGCGGGCAGGTAATCCGCCGCGCTGTTGGAGGGGTTGGTCAGGGGCACGCCGATGGCGCTGATGTTGGGGAAGGTGTTGGGGTCGAGGCCATCGGGGTTCTCGAGGCCGATGCCGGCGAGCTCGGGGAACCTGTCGATCAGCTGGTCACCCTCGGCCACGCCGGGCTGGCGGTAGGCGATATAGTAGCCGCTGTCGATGAGGGTGTCGCCGTCGATGTCCACGCCGGGCACGCCCGAGTAGACGCTGTCGACGCCGAACGCACCGTCCGACACGCCGTTGGTGTCGCCGACTTCGACATCGAAGCCCGCGCCGGCGAAGTCGAAGAAGTAGATCCAGACATTGCCCTCGGTGAAGGTGATGCCGGGCACGCCGTCCTCGTCGTCGGCGCCGTTCAGCTCCTCGAAGATGAGGGCGGCCGAGGCGACGGCGCTCGAGCGCTGCGGGGCGCGGTCGGACTCGGTGAAGACCATGATCATGTCATGGCCGACCACACCGTCCTCCTCGGGGTCGAGGATCTGGTTGAAGGTGCCGAAGGTCATGCCGTTGATGATGGTGTCGCCGGGGTGCTCGAACCAGTTGCTGTACATGCCGGCCGCGCCCGGATCGATCGCGTCGCCCGCGGCCTCGTCGTGCAGGCCCGGCCACACGAAGATGATCTCGTCATCCTCGTTGAAGCCCGGGGGCGAGCAGGGATCGAACACGCTCAGGTCCCAGGTCCAGCCCGCCGCGCCGCGCAGGTCGACCTGCTGCGGACGGTCGAAGGAGATCACGCGCTCGCCGGTGAGGCCGTTCGCGTAGACATACCCGTGGACCTTCTTGGTGCCCAGCTCTTCGCGCAGGTTGGTGCGCTCGAGCTCACCGGCGTTGGCGATGCCGCCGGCCGCGATGGCGAGAATGAGACCACTCTTGATCTTCATGCTGAAACTCCTCTGCTCAACTAGGGGAAACGGACTCCTACGCACGACAGTGCTGGCAGTCAGCGAAACAGTCAATCAGGCCGGGAACCCGGCCTGCACGATCCAAACAACTCGCACTCGCCGAGACACTCCCTCTGATCCACCTCTGAGCCGCTGAGAATTCGAACACCGGCTCTGAGCCATCTCTCACCCGGCCGGACCTCTGCTCCAAAGAGGCCCGGGTGCTTCGCTCAAACGCCCCCCGCGAGAAGTGAGGCGTGATCCGAGGATCGGCGACGCGGACAATTCCCTCTCAATCAACAGGCCCGCCGGCGGACGATCCCTCCGGGAACGGGCACTACCCGAATATACCGTGTCGGGTCAACGATGCAAGGGGGCCTGTGCGCATTTTTCACCCGACGGTGCACGATCCCCGAACATTCTCGGCCCCCCGGCCCCCAGCCCCCCCAAAGAAATCACCCAGGCCCGGCCACCGACCCGTGAATCAGGTCCAGAAACCGATCAAACAGCGGACCCGCGTCGTGCGGGCCGGGAGACGCCTCCGGGTGATACTGGACCGAGAACACCGGAAGACCCGGCATCCGGAACCCCGCCACCGTCCCGTCGTTCAGGTGGATGTGCGTCACCTCGCCCCCGACCCCCTCCAGCGAGGCCCGATCCACCGCGAACCCGTGGTTCTGGCTCGTGATCGCCACCCGGCCCGTCTGAACCTCCAGCACCGGCTGGTTCGCCCCACGGTGCCCGAACGGGAGCTTGAAGGTCTTGGCCCCGATCGCCTCGGCCAGCAACTGATGCCCGAGGCAGATGCCGAACATCGGCACCGGACGCTCCCGCCGGACCAGGTCCCGCAGCGTCGCGATCGTCGCCGTCACCGCCGCGGGGTCCCCCGGGCCGTTTGAGATGAAGACCGCCTGCGCCTCGCCCGCGTCGATCATCGCCCGGAGCGACGCGGCCGGCGTGTCGTGCGGCAGCACCCGCAGCGTGCAGCCCCGGTGCGTCAGGTGCCGGAGGATGTTGCTCTTGGCCCCGCAGTCCAGAACCGCGACCACGGGGGCCTGCCCCCGCCGGGCCGGGCCCGAGCCAGCCCACCGCCAGGGCCCGAACGACTCCTGCCAGCCGCGGGGTGCCGTGCACCCGACATTGGGCACCAGGTTCGCCCCGGCCATCGACGGCGCGCGGCGGGCCCGCTCGACCAGTTCGGCGTCGGAGATCGACGCGTCGTCGGTCAGCACGCCGGGGATCGCCCCCCGGACCCGGATGTGCCGCGTCAGCGCCCGCGTGTCGACGCCCTCGATCCCGAGCACGCCGGCCTCGCCGAGATAGTCCGAGAGCGTCCTGGTCGCCCGGAAGTTGGAATGCCGGTTGGCGAGTTCGTGGACCACGAACCCCGCGACATGCACCCTCGACGACTCCAGGTCCTCCCCATTGACCCCGGTGTTCCCGATCAAGGGCGCCGTCTGGACCAGGATCTGCCCGGTATAGGACGGGTCGGTCAGCGATTCCTGGTAGCCGCACATCGCCGTGTTGAAGACGACCTCCGCCACGGAGCAGACCCGCTGACCGGTCGCCCCGAAGGCCCGGCCTCGAAAGACAAGGCCGTCCGCCAACACAAGGCGGGCGGTCGTCGCGGTGCGGGAGGCCTGGGTCGTCGCGGGGGAGAGCGTGGTCACGGGCACGGGCTAGTCTACGCGAGTGACCGAGCGGCTTCACCTGTTTCACGACGACGCCCCGTCCCGCGAGGCCGACGCGAGCGGGCGCTTCGTCCTCGTCGCGGTCGAGCGCGGCGTCGAGGGCGAGGGCCTGGCCTACCGCGAGGGCGACACGCCGCTGAGCCCGGGCGACCGCGTCGAAGTCCCGCTGGGGCGAGGCAACACGAAAGCGGCCGGGCTGGTCCTCGAAACCGGGGGGCCCGAACTGCTCGCGGGCTTCGACCCGGCCCGGGTCAAACGCGTCCTCCGCCGCACCGGGGCGGTGCTGCATCCGGCCATGATCCCGCTGGCGCGGTGGCTCGCCGCCTACACCCTCACGCCGCTGGGCATGGTCATCGCGTCGATGGTCCCCGCGGCGGTGAAACAGGCGGTGGGCGCGCGCACGCGCGAGGCCCTCCGCCCCGTCGCCGACGCCCCCGACCCGGGCAAACTCCCCCCGGCCGCGGCGCGGGTGTGGGCGGCGGTCCGCGCGGCCGACCCCGGGCTGTTCCCGATCGACCCGGCCGGCCTCGCGCGGCTCGCCGGGGTGTCCAACACGGGCCCGGTGAGTCGGCTGGTCGCCGCGGGGCTGCTCGAACGGGTCGAGGTGGAAGAGGTGCGGGTCTTCGGGGCCGAGGCTGAGACGCTGCTCCTCCCGCCCGATCGCGTGGCGCCGCCCCCGCTGACGGCCGAGCAGGCTCGGGTCGTCGAGGGCATCGACGCGGACCGGCGCGGGTCCCCATTCGGCGTGCACCTGGTCCGCGGGGTGACGGGCTCGGGCAAGACCGAGGTCTACATCAGGCTGATCGAGCGGTCGCTCGCCGAAGGACGGGGGGCGATCGTGCTCGTGCCCGAGATCGCGCTGACGCCCCAGACCGCCGGGCGGTTCGTCGCGCGCCTGGCGGGGGCGGGGGTGGAGGTGCTCCACTCCGGGCTGAGCGCCTCGGCGCGGAACCGGGCCTGGTCGCGGCTCGCCTCGGGCGCGTCGCGCGTCGCCGTCGGGGCCCGGTCGGCGGTCTTCGCGCCGATCGACCCGCTGGGGCTGATCATCGTCGACGAGGAGCACGATTCCTCGTACAAGCAGGACCAGCTCCCCCGCTACCACGCACGCGATGTCGCGGTCAAGCGGGCCCAGCTCGCCGGCGCCCACGCCGTGCTCGGGTCGGCGACGCCCTCGCTGGAGTCGTGGTGGAACGCGACGGCGCACGCCCCGGGGCGACCGCCCCGCTACCGCCTCTGGGAGATGCCGACCCGCGTCTCGGGGGCGATGCCGACGGTCCGCGTGGTCGGCCCCCGAGACGCGGACCGACCCGATGCTCCGGTTGTCCGTGGCGACGGATGGATCGGCATCGGCCCCGTGCTCGCCGACGCGATGCACGCCGCCCTCGATACCGGCGGGCAGGCGATCCTGCTGCTCAACCGCCGCGGGTTCGCCTCCTATGTCGCCTGCCCCTCCAAGGGGTGCGGCTGGTCGCTCGGGTGCGAGGCGTGCGATGCGCGCATGGTCGTGCACAAGGCGGGCCTGCGCCCGGGCCAGCACGCCCCCGGGGGGTACCTCCGCTGCCACCACTGCCTGGCCGAGCGCACCGCCCCGACCCACTGCCCCGAGTGCGGGAACAGGCTCGTGCTGGTCGGGCTCGGGATCCAGCGGGTCGAGTACGAACTGACCGAACGCTTCGGGCTCAAGGCCGACGAGGATTTCGCGAGGCTGGATTCGGACAGCGTGCGCCGGGCGGCGGAGTACTTCGCGATCCTGGACCAGTTCGCGAAGGGCGGGCTGCGCCTCCTGCTGGGCACGCAGATGGTGGCCAAGGGGCTCGACTTCCCGAATGTCCGGCTCGTCGGGGTGATCAACGCCGACACCTCGCTCGCCCAGCCCGACTTCCGCGCCGCGGAGCGCACCTTCCAACTCGTCTCCCAGGTCGCGGGGCGGGCGGGCCGCGGGAGCGAGCCGGGGCTGGTGATCGTGCAGACGATGCACCCGGGCGAGCCGTGCATCGCGTTGGCGGCGCGGCACGACTACCCGGCGTTCGCGGCGCACGAACTGGCGATGCGTCGGAGCAACCGCCAGCCCCCGTGCGCGCGCATGGCGCGGATCGTCTGCCGGGACCGCGACGCCGCCCGGGCCGACGCCGCCGCCGACGCGGTAGCCCGGTGCCTGCGTTCGTCGGCGGGCCGGGGGGTGCGGATTGAGGGGCCCATGCCCTGCGTGCTCTCGCGCGTGGCCGACCACTTCAGGGTGGGGGTCGAGGTCACCGCGCCGGACGCGGCGACGCTGACCACGCTCCTTGGGGGGCTCCGGGCCTCGGGCGTGCTCAAGAGCGATGCGCACACGGCGGTCGATGTCGACCCCGTTTCGCTGCTCTGAGGGGCCGACCTGCGGTAAGGTGTGCATGAGGAGGGCTCGATGCCCGAAGCGCTGGCCGGCAAGAGGGTGTTGGTGATGGGCCTGGGCCGCTTCGGCGGCGGCGCGGGCGTGGCCCGGTTCGCCGCCGACGCGGGCGCCCTGGTCACGGTGACCGACCTCGCCCCTCCCGCGAAGCTGCACGAGGGGATCAAGGCAATCGAGGACCTGATCATGTCGGGGCGGGTGCGCATCCGCCTGGGCGCGCACGACGAGCGGGATCTCGACGCGTGCGACCTGCTCGTGGTCAACCCGGCCGTGCCCAGGCCATGGGGCAACCCGTTTGTGGAGGCCGCCAAACGCCGCGGCGTGCGCATCACCACGGAGATCGGCCTGACGATCGAGCGCCTGCGGAAACGCACGCACCGTGTCGTCGGCGTGACGGGCTCCTTGGGCAAGAGCACCACCTCGGCGATGATTCACCACGCCCTCCGCGCCGCGGGCGCCGAGAGCGTCCTGGGCGGGAACATCGGGGGCTCGCTGCTCGGCTCGCTCGATCGGATCCACGAAGAGACCACCGTGGTGCTCGAGCTCTCCAGCGCGATGCTCTGGTGGCTCGGCGACTCGTTGCCCGGGTGGGCCCCGCGGGTCTCGGTGGTCACCGGGTTCGAGCCCAACCACCTCGACTGGCACGGGACCCTTGAGCACTACGAGTCCTCCAAGCGCCTCATCCTCGACGGGCAGCGCGAGGGCGACACGGCCGTGCTCGCCCCCAAGGTCGGGCACTGGCCCACCCGCCCCGGGGTGCGCCGCGTCGGCCCGGCCGAGGCGACGCCGGACCGGATGACGCTGCCGGGCGCGCACAACCGCGCGAACGCGGCGGTCGCGGTCGCGGCGGTCGAGGCCCTGGGGCACGACGCCGGGCAGGCGGCCCGCGCGATCGCGGGGTTCACGGGGCTCCCGCACCGGCTCGAGTTCCTCGGAACGCGTCGCGGGGTGCTCTGTTTCAACGACTCCAAGTGCACGACACCCGGGGCGACGGCGACGGCGGTGCACGCGGTCGCCGAGCGGGCGGGGGGCATCCACCTGATCGCGGGCGGCGCGGACAAGGGGGTCGACCTTTCCTCGATCGCGTCGCTCGACCTGGCGGGGCTGTACACGATCGGGGCCACGGGGCCGGCGATCGCGGGCGAGGCCCGTCGCCGGGGTCGGGAGGCCCAGGACTGCGGGACGCTGGAAGAGGCGGTCCGCCGGGCCGCGGGGCGAGCGGGGGCGGGCGAGGCTGTGCTGCTGAGCCCGGGGTGCGCGTCGTGGGACCAGTTCGAGAACTTCGAGCGCCGGGGCGAGTTGTTCGCCCGGCTCGTGGACGAGATCCTGGGAACGCGCGATGCCGGGTGAGCGCCTCAGGTGGGCGTGGGTGGCGCTGCTGGCGCCGGGGCTGCTGATCGGGTGCGCCCCCGGGCGCGGCCCGGCGGCGGGGCGCGATGCCGACGGCAAGTGGGCGGCGCTGGCGCCCGGGCTGCGGATCGACCGGGCGGGACGCCTGCTGGAGTTCGACGCGCAGGTCGCGGTCGATGCGCACAACGCGGCGACGCCGGATGTCTTCCTTGAGTTGGTCGCGTGTCTGCCGGACACGCGCGAGCACGAGTCCCTGGTGGTCACGCGGGTGCCCCCCTCGCTCATCCACGCCGGTCTGCTGGCGCTGGGGTATGCGCCGGGGGCCCCGGCCCGGGTGCGCGTGATGTCGGACGGCTCGGTGGAGCGGAACGCCGCGACGGGCGACCGGATCGCGGTGTCGATCCTCGTGCAGGGGGAAGGCGGCGTGTGGCACGCGGCGCCCGCGTGGGCGTGGATCATCGACGCCGGGCGACGCGGCGACCGGCCGGACGCCGGCTGGGTCTTCGCGGGCTCGCGGCTTGCCGACCGCGGGACGGGGCCCGCCTACGACGCGGACGGCGCGGGGACGGTGATCGGGCTGGCGTCCTTCGGGAGCGAGACGGTGGCGTACGCGCTGCCGGTGAGCCCCGAGTCGTCGATCGACGAACCGGCGTGGATCGCCGACGGCGCAGCGATACCGGTGAGCGGGACCCCGGTGCGGGTCCGGCTGGGGCCTCCGTGATTGATGCGGTCAGGCCGCGGGCGGGTCGCTGTGCAGCGTGCCGTCGAGTTCGGCGGCGATCTTGGCGAGCGCTTCCTTGGCCGAGACGAGCGCGGTGCGGTGGGATTTCTTCATCGCGGCGGCCCAGGCCCAGGCAAGGCTGAGCACGGTGAGCGGGATGTACCACCACCAGGTCTTCAGGCCGTTGGTGGTCCAGGCGTCGTAGAAGTCCAGGTGCATGCGCATGAACGAGTCGGTGAGGAGCACGCCGGGCCAGACGGTGAGCACGAAGAGGATGGCGGTGATGGTCGGGGCCTTGCGCTCGAGTCGGAGCTGGGGGGCGAAGACCGCTCCCTTGCCCACGCTGTCGGAAGCCTGCAGCACCATGACCTTGTCGAACGGGTTCCCGTGGGCGGCGACCTCGCACCCCTGGATGGTGCGGCGGAACCCTGGGAGGCGTCCGCGGCGCGACATGATCTCCAGTTTCCAGATCGCCTCGTCGCGATGGATGCCGACGCGCAGCGCCGCCGGGAGTTCGGCGGGTTGGGCGATCGGGTTCTGGACAGTGTCAGCCTGGGTCATTCGAAATCTCGTCCGGCGAGGGCCGCCCCGCCCGACCGAGCCCGACCCCGCGAGCATCGGCACCGAGCCGCCGTGGCTGAAGTGTAGTGGGTGTTCGCGCTCCGGGCCCGGGGGTTGGCACGCCCGGTGCATCGGACTCGGCTATGGCGTCCGAGCGTGCCCCAACGGGCCCGATGTTGCGGCTGGTCAACACCCCCGGGGTGCCGGGGCGACGGGCGTCGCGCCCGGGCAACACGGCCCGGTCCGAGAACGCGAGGCCTCGCCCCGCTGCCGGGGTGTTGACAGCCGAGCCGCTGGCGACCTCGGACGCCCGGTGGGTCTTCGCGGCCCGTGTCGCTTCACAGATTGAAGGGGGTCGTGCGGCGATCCTCCGGCCCGAGCGGCGCGACCGGCTGATGCGCACGGCCCGGGCGCTCTCGATCCGCCCGTTCGACGCCTCGGTGATCATCGCGCTGGTGCAGGACACGGCCCGGCGAGGGGAAACGCCGCCGGGCTATCCCCCCCTGACCCCGGGGCTGGCCGAGGCGCTCCGGGCGGTTCCCGGGCCGGAGCGGGGGGCGGGCTCCGGACAGGCCCGGGTGCTCGGCGTGGCGACGCTGGCCGGGGCGCTGCTTGCGGCGGCGGCGGCGCTTTGGGTGGGCTGGTAGCACCCGGGCGCTGAGGGTGTGAGCCCGCCGGATACGATCCGCCCATGCCGAGCGTGGACGACTATGTGCTTGGGACCGACGAGGTGGAGTCGGTCCGCCTCGGGATTCAGCACCGGCTCTGGTCGGCGCAGGCGGCGTCGATCTGGGAGCGGGCGGGGATCGGGCCCGGGGCGCGGGTGCTGGATGTCGGGTGCGGCCCGGGGCACGCGGCGGCGGATCTGGCCCAGCTCGTCGGGCCCGGGGGGCGGGTTGTCGGGGGGGAGGGGTCCCCGGCGTATGTCAGACAGTTCGGCGATCGGATGGCCCGCCTGGGGCATGCGCACGCGGAGGTGCGGTCCGGGGACATCCACGACCTCGCGGCGATCGCGGGGGACGACGCGGGGTTGTTCGACGCGGCGTATCTGCGGTGGGTCTGCTCGTTCTCGCAGGACCTGCCCCGGCTGATCGGGCAGGTGGCGGCGTGCCTCAAGCCCGGGGGACGGGTGGCGATCCAGGACTACTTCGGGTGGCGGCACATGACGCTGGCCCCGCGGCGGGCCGCGTTCACGCGCGGGATCGAGGCGACCTACGCGTATTGGCGCGGGCACGGCGACAACGATGTCATGGGCGGCATGCCCCGGGTGCTGCGAGAGGCGGGCCTGGCGGTCCGGGAGTTCACGGTGGTGCAGCGGCTGGCCCGACCGGGCGAGCCGCTGTGGGCCTGGCCGGACTCGTTCTGGCCGAGCGTGATCCCGCGTGTGGTGGCGGCGGGGTTCCTGACGGAGGCGGAGTCGCGGGCGTTCTTCGAGGCCTGGCGGGAGGCGTCTGGGGACCCGGACGGGTTCATGGTGGTCCCCCCGGTGTACGAAGCGATCGGCGTCAAAGCGGGGTAACCCCCCTCCCTACCATTCCCGGCCTATGCAACCCGACCACATCCGGAATTTCTCCATCATCGCGCACATCGACCACGGCAAGTCGACGCTCGCCGACCGTCTGCTCCAGCTGACCCACGCGGTCTCGGAACGGGAGGCGAAGGAGCAGTTGCTCGACTCGATGGACCTCGAGCGCGAGCGGGGCATCACGATCAAGGCCTCGGCCGTGACGGTGATGCACCAGCACAAGGGCGAGTGGTACATGCTGAACTTCATCGACACGCCCGGGCATGTCGATTTCGGCTACGAGGTGAGCCGAGCGCTCAAGGCGTGCGAGGGGGCGCTGCTGATCGTCGACGCGGCGCAGGGCGTGCAGGCGCAGACGGTGGTGAACGCGTACCTGGCGGTGGAGCAGGACCTCGAGATCATCCCGGTGTTGAACAAGATCGACCTTCCCGCGGCGAGGCCTGTGGAGATCGCCGAGGAGGTCGAGCAGGTGCTCGGGCTGGCGGCGGAGGACTGCCTTTCGGTCTCGGCGAAGACAGGCAAGGGCGTGGCGGAGCTGCTGGCGGCGGTGTGCGAGCGGCTGCCCGGGCCGCGCGAGGGCGTGACGAAGAAGACGCGAGCGTTGATCTTCGACGCGGTGTACGACGACTACCGGGGGGTTGTGCTGTATTGCCGGGTCTTCGACGGGCGCCTGAAGGTGGGCGACAAGATCCGGATGATGCAGATGGAGCGGACCTTCCACATCACCGAGCTGGGCAAGTACACGCCCAAGCCGACGAAGGTGGGCGAGGTGGGCGTGGGCGAGACCTGCTACCTCATCGCGGCGATCAAGAACCTGGGCGAGGTGCGGGTCGGCGACACGATCACGCTCGAACACGACCCGGCGGAGGAGCCGCTGGAGGGCTACGAGGCGCCGCGGCAGATGGTGTTCTGCGATTTCTACCCCGCGACGACGACGGAGAAGAAGGGGACGGGCTTCGAGGAGATGCGGGACGCGATCTCGAAGCTCGCGTTGAACGACTCGTCGTTCACCTACCAGGCGGTGCACTCCGAGGCGTTGGGCTTCGGGTTCCGGTGCGGGTTCCTCGGGCTGCTGCACATGGACATCGTGCAGGAGCGGCTGGAGCGGGAGTTCGATCTGGAGATCGTGCAGACGGCCCCCACCGTTTCGTACAAGGCGATCATCCGCGGCAAGGGGGGTGCGGGGGAAGAGGTCGAGGTGCACAACCCGGCCGACCTGCCCGAGATGGGCACGATCATGGAGATCAAGGAGCCGTTCTGCCGGCTGGAGATCATGCTGCCCAAGGAGAGCATCGGGGATGTGCTCAAGCTGGCGATGGAGCGTCGCGGGGTGTTCAAGGGGCAGATGTTCGTGAGCGAAGGGCGGGAGATGCTGACCTTCGAGATCCCGCTTGCGGAGTTGATCTACGACTTCTACGACAAGCTGAAGGGGATGACCAGCGGGTACGGGACGATGGACTACGAGGTGATCGAGTTCCGTGCGGAGAGCCTGGTGAAGGTGGATGTGCTGATCAACGGGAGCCCGGTTGAGGCGCTGAGCCTGATCACGCACCGGGACAAGGCCGAGCAGCGCGGGCGGCAGCTGCTGGTGAAGCTGAAGAAGCAGATCGACCGGCACCAGTTCGAGATCCCGCTGCAGGCGGCGATCGGGGGCAAGATCATCGCGCGGGAGACGATCAAGGGGTTCCGCAAGGATGTGACGGCGAAGTGCTACGGCGGCGATGTGACGCGGAAGCGGAAGCTGCTGGAGAAGCAGAAGAAGGGCAAGGAGCGGATGAAGAGCGTGGGGAGCGTGAACATCCCGCAGGAAGCGTTCATGGCGGTGCTGGATACGAGCGAGTGAAGAACGGGCCGGAGAGTCAGGTTGGAACCCCCGGGGACGCGGCCTATCGCCTCGCCCTGCTCACGACCTGCGTGCTGTCGATTCTGATCGTGTCGGTTGACCTGACTGCACCCCTCCACCCCGAAGTAAGAGCGATTCTCCGATGGATCGACTTCGTCTTCTGTGGAGTGTTCTTCTTTGACTTCATCATCCAGTTTCGCGCGGCCAACAACAAGGCCCGGTACATGGCGACCTGGGGCTGGATCGACCTGGCCTCCTGCGTCCCCGCAGTCGCGTTTCTCCGATTCGGGAGGTTCGCCAGGCTGATACGGCTGATCCAAGCCCTTCGCGTCCTTCGATCGGCGAGGACGCTCGTCGTCCTGCTGAAGCATTACCGTGCCCGCGCGACGGGCATATTTGCCTCGGCGATCGTTCTCATTGCGGTTGCGCTCGGCAGCACTCTCGTCCTGACCTTCGAGTTGAGATCTCCGTCGTCGCAAATTCGCTCGGCGGAGGAGGCGCTCTGGTGGGCCTTTGTCACGATGACGACCGTCGGCTACGGCGATGAGTACCCCACAACTCTGGGCGGCCGGATTGTGGCGATCGTAATGATGTCGCTTGGCGTCGGGGTCTTCGGCGCGGTGAGCGCATTGCTCGCGTCGTGGATCATCGGGCCGGGGGACAGCCGGGAGATCCGGGAACTTCGGCGCGATTCCGAGGCGATCCGGGCCTCCCTCAGGAGTCTTGAGGACAAGATCGAATTGATCGCCCAAAGACATACCGTCGATTAGATCACTAGAAGTAGAGTCGCCAGCACGACGACGGCGATAAGAAGAATGATCACACACCCACACCCGGTGTTGCCTTCGGCCTTCGAGTCGACCCGCTGTCGATAGCGCAGACCTGCGATACCGGCGTTGAGCTCGGTGCCACGACGACTGGATGAGACGCGGAGACCGCGGATGCCCCGAGCCCGCGGTGGGTCAGGTTGAAGCGGAACGGCCCGATCTTCTTGCTTCTTCGAAAGTAGAATCCCACGCCTGACCCCGCTCACGCGTCTGCGACCTCAGTGTAGCCGCATACCCAGACTCGCTCAGATTGTGGGCCTCACCCGATGGGTACCCTCTTCGCGCATGCAGGGGCTCCGCCCCCGCACCCCCGTTCGGAGGCGGCGACTCTTCGGAGGGGTTGCAGGGGAGACCTCCCCTGCACGGCGAGGAGTCACCTGGCCCGGCGAAACCCGGGCGAGCGTTGGGTGGGGCTTGGATGACGACGCGGAGCGCAACCGCGGGGCGGCGCTCTTCAGACTCCCGCAGGCGATTTGTTCCGCGGGACTTTGCGCTCTGGCCCGCGGGCCGCGGCGGCCGCGTCAGCCGCCCGCGCCGGATCGCTGGCGGAGGGCGGAGAGTTCCCGACTGCCGGACTCGGCCCACTTGTCGATGGCGCTCTTGACATCGGCGAGGGTCGAGAAGGCCGTGAAGTCGAACTGGTTCCCCGCGTTCGACTGGATGACCGCGGCGAGCTGCTCGCCCGTGACCGAGTCGATGATCTGGGCCTCCATGGCGGCGCCCCCGGTGCCGGCGCCGAGCGAACGCCAGACGGGGTGGATCTTCGTCCACCAGGTCGACTTGGCGACATCGGTCAGAGCCATCTGGATGCGGGCGACGCCCACGCCGGGGCGGTCGGTCACGGCGAGCCCCTGCTCGCGGAGATTGCGCTCGGCGGACGCCCGCAGGTGCCGTGCGGCCTCGGCGAGGTCCTCGGCGGAGAGTTTGGACGCGGGGACGCGGACCTCGACGGGGTCGACGAGGAAGCGGTCGTAGGTTGCGAGGCGGGGCGACGCGTAGACCATCCTGGCGTCGCCGTCGGGGCGGAGGTTGGAATAGTCGTCGAGGAAGCCGGTCTGGGCGGCGGAGGGCCGGCTGGCGCACCCGCCCGCGGTGAGCAGGCCCGAAGCGGCGAGGAGGACGAGGGTCGGCAAGGCGGGGTGGGGACGCTTGGTTCGCATCGTCGGATCTCCCGGGCTCGGCGGACTCTATCTCGTCGCCGGCCGGTGGGGCGGAGGGGGGTCGCGTTGCGTCGGCGGGGCGTGCTACGCTCGGCGATCGGGACTGCTGAATTTCCAACCCGTTGGACGGATCGCCCCCGGGCGTTGATCGCCGGCGAGATCGCGGGGCGGGCGTGGTAGAACTGCCGTGCGAGGCGTGCGGGGGGACCTGCTGCACCGGGCACCGGGGCGTGGCCCTGGACGACGGGACCGAGTTGCCGTTCGTGGACGGGCGCTGCCCGCACCTGGACGCGAAGGGGCGGTGCGGGATCTACGAGACGCGGCCGCGGGGGTGCCGGTCGTTCGATTGCTCACGGGAGCCGGGGTATCTGCGGATGCACCCGCGGGTGGCGGCGTTGCTGACGGTGCACGGGATCGAGGTGCGCGAGCCGGGGCCGGGGCGGGGCGGGATGATGGGCGGGGATGGGTGAGGGGTGACGGCGTGGGTCGGGCGGGTGGGCGGGCCGTCCGCCGCACGCTCGGGTCGCGACGCCGCGGGCGGCAAATTCCGCTGCCGCTACCTGTTCTCGTGCCGGGCAAAGAGGGTCAGCAGGAAGCGGGTCGGCTCGAGGGCCCTGAGGCTGTGCGGCGCATCCGGAGGCATGAGCAGCCAGTCATGGGCCGACATCTCCCGCTCGCCGCCGCCGATCTCGAAGCGGAGGCGGCCCTCGAGGACCTGGACCGAGGCGAGGAACGGGGCGCGGTGCTCGCTGATCTGCTGCCCGGCGTCCATCGAGAAGACGACGACGCGGCCCTCGGGCCGGTTGAGCAGGGGCTTGCTGACGATGGCGTCGGGCACGACGGGGCAGGTCTCGAGGAGGGCGAGGAACTCCGGGGAGGTGCCGTCGAGGAGGGGGGAGGCCATGGGGGTGTTCCTGTCGTGAAAGGGCGCCCGCGCGGCACTGTAGGGGCGGGGCGGAGGCCGGGAGTCGGGGCCTGGAGTTGAGGCCGCTCGGGCCGTGTGAAAGCGAGGCGTGGAGGACGGGTCAGGTGGGCCGGCCCTTCCCTGTTTTCTTCGTCGGATGCGGGGGAGGTTTCCCCCGCACCCCCACTTGCCGGATGATCGCGCGACGCGGGCTCCGGGCGGGGGTGCGGGGGCGGAGCCCCTGCGTCTGCGGGGCACTGGCGGGCGAGCCGCCAGTGGCACCTGGCGCGGATCGTGGTGCCACCCCGCCGGTGCTGAGCAGAAGACGCAACGCGGCCGGATCGAGGGATCCGGCCGCCGGTGCGCTCGGGGTGAGTGCGGCTCTACGGGCGCCCGTAGGCCTCCCACACCCACGCGTTCCCGTTCCATACGCACCCGTAGAAGTTCCCGTCAACGCCCTTGACGATCGCGCGGTCACCGCCGTTCGCCACGGCCGCCCCCGCTTCATCGATGCTTACACCGAATGGCGTCCCGTGGTCGAACCAGACCCATTGCCCACTCCCGGAGTCGTAGTACAACTGCAGCAGTGTTCTGGTGTTCCCGCCGGCATGATCCCAGTCGCCGGTGACGAAGAGCTTGCCGTCTCCGATGGCGGCCGCCGGCGAGTCGATCCGCCAACCGAACGGCGAGCCGTGGTTGTGCCACTGCCAGTTTGCGCCGTTGAACCAGCGCTGCCGCAGCGTACCGTCGTTGCATGTGACGAAGACCTTGTTGGTCGGCATGCCCGCCCCGACGGAAGCGGCCCTGACCGCTTTGGTGAACAACCCTCCCTGCACGGGGAAACCGTGATCGAGCCAGGTCCACCCCACACCCGCCTGATCCCACAGGTGCAGGAGCTTGCCCTTGTGGCTGGTCACGAAGACATGGCCGTCGGCCATCACGCAAGGCCTCTGCGCAGGGATCTTGTCGTTGCGCGGATAGCCGAAGTTCGTGGAGACACTGCTCCACTGGACGAAGCGTTCGTGCAGGTTGTTGCTTCCGGTCACGAAGACGCGGTTGAGGTACATGATGTCGCTGGGCGTCGCGGGCCTGTCGAACCCCAAATAAGGCGGCTGCAGGATCTGCGGCGTCCCGCCGGGCTCCCAGGAAAGGAGGCGGAGCTCGGTCGACGGGTCTGTCGCGGTGAAGTAGAACCCGCCGGTGAATGAAAGCGACGACGGCGCCGAGAAGTCGAGGTGATCCCCGAACGCACCGTGGTCGTCCCATTGCCCCGGATTGGCGACCCACTCGTGGATGCGGATCTGCTGCCCCTCATCCTCGATGACAAAGAAGTTGCCGTTGAGGCCGACCGCCCCGGGTGCCGACATGATCTGGCCCTGTACCGGCGTGCCGCTCGCGACAAGTGCCGCTGCCGCCGCGGTGGCCAGGACCCGGGCCGATCGGCACCACGCATCGATTGCGCCACCCGCGGCCCGGAGTCTCCGTTTCTGGGGCGGCCGCTTCGTCGAACCTCCGCCGTGCTGGTTCGGCCCAGCTGCGCCAACGCGAGGCGGACCATTGGTGACGCTTGAGCGGCAAGTGTGTTTCATGGTGTGGGCTCCTTTGACTCCGATCACAGACAAGCAGCGGTTCGCGGGCGGGCTGAACGGTCGACCGCCTCAGGCACCCAACGGCACCTGTCAGAGACTCTCACTCTGATCCGCTTTTTCTAGACCTCCATCGCGCTGACTCCCGAATCAGGTCTCGGCGCGAGCGGAGTTGGCGAGGTTGCAGCAAGGACGCACGGCGCTCCGGGCGCCCGCGACGCGGTTGGCTCCGGCTGCGGGGGAACCGGGCGAGCCGGGCTGCTTCCTTCCGAGCCCCCTCGTTCGGACTGGGGCTCCGGGCGGGGGTGCGGGGACGGAGGCCAGGAATGGAGGCCGCTTTGGCCGCGCGAGGGCGTGGCGTGGAGGACGGCTCAGGTGGGCCGGCCCTCTCCTGTCTCATTCTCGGATGCGGGGGAAGTTTCCCCCGCACCCCCACCTGCTGGATGATCGCGCGACGCGGGCTCCGGGTGGGGGTGCGGGGGTGGAGGGCTTGCGTCGGCGGTGGGCACTGGCGGGCGAGCCGCTAGTGGCACCCGGCGCCTCATCCTCGGTCATCGACCCAGTAGAACGCCCTCTCCGCGGGCCGTCAAATGGTTTCTACGGAGCACCGGCACGGCCGTGGCGCAATTGGATAGATGGACCAGGATTCAACGAAGCCATCCGCCGCAGAAGAACTTACTTTTCATCTGCTCCATCACCGCTTTGATGCCAATCGTCGCCTCCCAATTCTTGGCCTTTCCTAGGAAGATCAAGCCAACAATCCGGGTCCAGCCCAGATTCTAGACAGAAGCGATTCCAAGCAATCGATCTGAATCCGTGTGACGCAAACTCTCGTACCAACGAATCATCTAGATCACTCTTCGCCAGCTTCCGAAGATGCCTAGTCCAAAGGCGATCTTTGACGCAACCGATCACATCATATGGCGCAGTTAAGATCGCCTGATCGTAAGCGAATGTCGTGTCGAATATCTGAGCGTGAATAATATTTACAATGCTAAATAGATCTTCAATGCAGCGTTCGAACTTTGATCGGACAAATGTCGGTCGCTCGTCTTCTCCCAGTGCGACCCTGCTGTCAATGTGGACAGATACCTTGTTCCGCACAAGGCGGATCGGATCGAGATCTCGCTCAAGTTGCTTGATCTTGCTATCAAGCTCCTCCGAAGCCGTGGCATCCAACCATTGCTTGGCCTGTTCCACTACGCGACCCAACGACAAGTTGTGCGATTTTCCTGTCTCTGGCGGATCAGTAAGTGCACAGAGCCTGACCAGACAACTCCGGTACAACGAGCCCTGAATCAGATAAAAGAACTCGCCGCAACCTCGGTTGAGTACGCGGACTGTCTGTTCATCAAAGTAGAGGCGAGAAAAGAGCTTCCACTCGAACGCGATGTCCACGACGAAGCGATGGAATTTCTCGAACGCGGGCCATTCCTCCATCGTGGCTGGTTTACTCACCACTCCGGCCCGCCCGTGTACCGCCCGTAGGTATCCGCCATCGCCGGCACTAGTTCGCCCAGCGAGTGGTTGGCCGGTATGTCGTTTGGCAGGGCCGGCTTGGCGTTGGTCATTGGGCCTCCGAGGGGTCACCCAACTCGGCTCGCAGACTGTCGATTTCATCGGCCAACCGCGGCATGTCGGTCTCGATGACGCTCCAGACGGTGGCGTGGTCGATGAGGGCGTAGCCGTGGACGAGGATGTTCCGGAAGTCGATGATGCGCCGGGCGTGGGTGATGCGGGGTTCGAACGCCGGGTCGAGTTTGAGCAGGGCCCCGAGGGCCTCGCCGATGGTGATGAACTGCCGTTCGGCGATGGCGCGGAGTTTCCAGTCGGCGGTGTAGTCCTCGCGCGTTCTGCCCTTGGCCACCTCGCGTATGTGGTCGCACGCCTCGGCGATGTCGGCGAGCAGGGCCCGCGGGTCACGCGGCGGCATAGAGACTGACCTTGGACTGTTCGATGCTGGCGGCGACGAACGGGTTGGTGAGGGCCGGGGCCTCGAGCAGGTCGACCGGGCGGCCGAGCAATGCGGCGAGGTCGTCGCGGAGGGCGAAGTAGGCCCCGGAGAGGCCGGTCCTCGGCGCGTCGGGCAGGAACTCGACGAGGAAGTCGAGGTCGCTCGTGGCGGGGTTGAAGCCGTGCGAGGTCGCGGAGCCGAAGACGGAGAGGGAGCGGACCCGGTGCCGCTCGCAGAGGGCTCGGATTGCGGGCAGGTTGGCTTGGAGCAGGCCGATCATGCCCAAGAGTCTACCACTCCGGCCCGCCCGTGTACCGTCCGTAGATATCCGCCATCGCCTGCACCATCTCGCCCAGGGTGCAGTTGGCCAGGGCGCCGTCAACAAGGGCCGGCATGACATTCTCGTTGGCGCGGCAGGACTCGCGGATGGTGTCGAGGGCCTTCGCGACGGCGGCCGGGTCGCGGGCTTTCTTGAACTTCGCGAGGCGGTCGACCTGCTCGGTCTCGACCGAGTCGGGGATGACGAGGATGTCGATGGGGCGGTCCTCGTTCTCGTCGGCGTACTCGTTGACGCCGACGATGATGCGGTCGTGGGCCTCGCACTCCTCGGAGTAGCGGTAGCTCGCCTCGGCGATCTGGCGGCGGAAGTAGCCCTTGTGGATGCCCTCGATGACGCCGCCGCGGTAGAAGGAAAGGGCGGGGCCGTCGGAGGAGTTGGAGGGCGTGACAGGCGGGACGCCTGTCCCACCGGGGGTCCAGGGGCCGCCGGCCATGCTGTCGATGTCGGCGATGTAGGCGAGGGCCTCCTCTTCGACCTTGTCGGTGAGGGTCTCGATGAACCAGGAGCCGCCGAGGGGGTCGGTGGTGCGGGTGACGCCGGTCTCGTGGGCGAGGATCTGCTGGGTGCGCAGGGCGACGGTGACGGCCTGCTCGGTGGGCAGGCCCAGGGTCTCGTCCATGGAGTCGGTGTGGAGGCTCTGGCACCCGCCCAGGACGGCGGCCATGGCCTGGTAGGCAACGCGGACGATGTTGTTGAGGGGCTGCTGCTCGGTGAGGGAGCAGCCGGCGGTCTGGACATGGGTCTTCATGAACCAGGATCGTTCGTTCTTGGCGCCGTAGCGGTCGCGCATCATGCGGGCCCAGATGCGTCGGGCGGCGCGGAGCTTGGCGATCTCCTCGAAGAACTCGTTGTGGCTGTTGAAGAAGAAGGAGAGACGCGGGGCGAACTGATCGATGTCGAGCCCGCGGTGGAGGCAGGCCTCGACATACTCCATGCCGTCGCGGAGGGTGAAGGCGAGTTCCTGGGTGGCGCTGCTGCCCGCCTCGCGGATGTGGTAGCCCGAGATCGAGACGCTGTTCCACCGGGGCACGAATTGCGACTGGAACTCGATGGTGTCCACGACGAGCTTGACGGAGGCCTCGGGGGGATAGATGAACTCGTTCTGGGCGTGGAACTCCTTGAGGATGTCGTTCTGCAGCGTGCCTCCCAGCGTCTCCCACCCGATGCCGCGCTGGCGGGCCATCGCGAGGTACATCGCCCAGATGACGGCGGCGGGCCCGTTGATGGTCTGGCTGACGGTGACCTTGTCGATGGGGATGTCGGCGTAGAGGCGGTGCATGTCCTCGATGGTGTCGATGGCAACGCCGCACTTGCCGACCTCGCCCATGCTGAGCGGGTCGTCGGAGTCACGCCCCATGAGGGTGGGCAGGTCGAAGGCGGTGGAGAGGCCCGTGTTGGCCTTGGTCTTGCTGGTCTTGGCCGCTTCGAGGAGGTACTTGAAGCGTTTGTTGGTGTCGTCGGCCGAGCCGAAGCCGGCGAACTGCCGCATGGTCCAGAGGCGGGTGCGGTAGCCCTCGGGGAAGAGACCGCGGGTGTAGGGGAACTCGCCCGGGGCGGCGATGTCGCGGGCGATGTGGCGGAGGGACTCGGGGGGCGAGTCGGGCCCGTACAGCGGGTCGAGGACGATGCCGGAGATGGTGACGGCGTGGGGGTCGACCCGGCCGGTCGCGTCGATCCCGGGGCCGGAGTAGGAGTGGGCGGTGGTCATCGGCGGGCTCCTCACGGGGTGATTTCCCATGATAGGGGGCCCTGTGGCGCACACCTACGGCATTCGGGGGCCACGCACGCGGCCGGGTGAATCCGACGGGCGGGGGGCTCGAAGCGAACGCCGTGCCGGATGACGCGGGGTGTCCCGCATCCGGCCGACCGGCGGACGGGCCCGTCGCCGGTCTTCGAAACTCACGGAGGCATTGATCATGAATCTGACTCAGGCGATCGCTCTCGGTACGGGCCTGGCTCTCTCGATGACGGCTTCGGCGCAGTGCGGGGCGAGCAAATCCGCCTCGGCCTGCGGCGGCGGCGAGGCGGCGGTGACGCTGGCGGCCTATGCCCCCGCGTCGGGGGACATCGTGCAGACCGCGATCGGCGCGGGCTCGTTCAAGACGCTGGTCGCGGCGGTGCAGGCCGCGGGCCTGGTCGAGACCCTCAAGGGCGAGGGCCCGTTCACGGTCTTCGCGCCGACCGACGAGGCGTTCGCGAAGCTGCCGGAGGGCACGGTCGAGAGCCTGCTCAAGCCGGAGAACATCGAGACGCTCCGCGCGATCCTCAAGTACCATGTCGTCCCGGGCAAGGTCGGGGCGGAGAAGGTGGTGGGCCTGACCGACGCGACCACCGTGAACGGGCAGCGGGTCGATATCGCGGTCAAGGACGGCAAGGTGAAGGTCGATGACGCAAATGTCGTCAAGACCGACATCTGGACGACCAACGGCGTGATCCATGTGATCGACCGGGTGATCCTGCCCGAGACCAAGAGCATCGTCGAGGTGGCCGACGCGGCGGGCTCGTTCTCCACGCTGCTGACCGCCGCCAAGGCCGCGGGCCTCGCGGGCGTGCTCTCGGAGGGCGGCCCGTTCACGGTGTTCGCGCCGACGGACGAGGCGTTCCAGGCGCTGGGGATGAACACGATCACCGACCTGCTCAAGCCCGAGAACAAGGGCAAGCTGGCGGACATCCTCAGGTTCCATGTCGTCTCGGGCCGGGTCTACGCCGACCAGGCGATCAAGGCGGGCGCCGCCGAGACGCTGCAGGGCGGGTCGGTCAAGATCGCCCAGCAGGGCGACGCGGTGACGGTGAACGGGGCGGGCGTGGCCCAGGCCGACATCGAGGCCGCCAACGGCGTGATCCATGTGAT
>JRYH01000164.1_pt1 | contig 47974 bp, 48 predicted proteins | sample 235351 | NCBI WGS metagenome assembly JRYH01 (sample SAMN03074221, study PRJNA261480) | activated sludge metagenome | biome: Wastewater Treatment Plant; feature: Wastewater; material: Activated sludge; isolation source: activated biomass of a wastewater treatment plant treating wastewater... ...
TGGCGGAGGGAGGGGGATTCGAACCCCCGATACGGTTCCCCGTATACACACTTTCCAGGCGTGCGCCTTCAACCACTCGGCCACCCCTCCGCAGGCGCCCGATGTTTGCAGGGCGCGCGGGGAATATACTTGAGAGCAACGAGAATGCAAGACTTCAAACCCGTGTTCGCGAAATAAATGCGTCCATACATCCGCCTGCAATAGCCTATCGGAAACTTTGATTTCCGGCATTTTCCGCGTAAGATGCGCGTCCCTTTCTCCATCTGGAGGGACAGATGATCCTCGGGCGTCTTATAGGCTGGCTTTTTGTGGGCGTTTCGGCCGCGCTGCTTGGCTACGACCTGTTGCAGTTCCTGGACAGCCAAAGCTGGCGCGCCCTGCGGCTCGGCGAATTGTGGTTCAAACTCGATGTCGGCAGCCTCAATCTCACGCAGGCCGTCATCCAGCGCTATATCTTCCCCGAGCTCTGGGATCCAGTGCTTGTCTCGTTTCTTCTCTGGCCCGCCGCGCTGACGTTTTTTGCGGCAGGGATCCTCTTCCTGCTGCTGTTTCGCAAGAAAAAGCCGAAAGAGACGTCGGCCTTTACCAGATAGCCCGCGCCTCAGTCATCGCCCATCTTGAGGGCGGCGAGGAAGGCTTCCTGCGGAATTTCCACGTTACCGACGGAGCGCATGCGCTTCTTGCCCCGCTTCTGCTTTTCGAGCAGCTTCTTCTTGCGCGTGATGTCGCCGCCGTAGCATTTCGCCGTCACGTCCTTGCGGAGCGCTGAAATGGTCTCGCGCGCCACAACCTTGCCGCCGATCGCCGCCTGCAGCGCGATCTTGAAAAGCTGGCGCGGGATGAGGTCTTTCAGCCGCTCGCAGAGCTGTCGGCCGCGCGACTCCGCCTGATCGCGATGCACGATCATCGCCAGCGCATCGACGGGCTCACCGTTCACGAGGATCGTCATCTTGACGAGATCACTCTCCTGATAGCTGTCGATCTCGTAATCGAAGCTCGCATAGCCGCGCGTCACCGATTTCAGGCGATCATAAAAGTCGAACACCACTTCGTTGAGCGGCAGCCGGTAGACGACCATCGCGCGGTTTCCGGCGTAAGTGAGGTCGGTCTGTACGCCGCGCTTGTCTTCGCACAGCTTCAGAACATGGCCGAGATATTCATCCGGCACCATGATGGTTGCCTTGATCCACGGCTCCTCGATATGGTCGATATGCGTGACGTCCGGCATATCGGCGGGATTGTGCAGCTCCATCATGCTGCCGTTGCGCATATGCAGGCGATAGACGACCGACGGCGCTGTCGTGATCAGATCGAGATCAAACTCGCGCTCAAGCCGCTCCTGGATGATCTCGAGATGCAGCAGGCCGAGGAAGCCGCAGCGAAAGCCGAAGCCAAGCGCGGCGGAGGTTTCCGCTTCAAAGGAGAAGCTCGCGTCGTTGAGGCGGAGCTTGCCAAGGCTTGCTTTCAGCTCGGTGAAATCGGCGGCATCGATCGGGAAGAGGCCGCAGAACACCACCGGCTGGTTAGGCTTGAAGCCCGGAAGCGGCGTTGCCGCGGGCTTGCGATCATCCGTGATGGTGTCCCCCACCTTGGTGTCGGCAACCTGTTTGATGGCGGCGGTCATAAAACCGATTTCACCGGGGCCGAGCTCGTCTACCAGCAGGCCCTTCGGGGTAAAGACGCCGACACGATCAACAAGATAGCTCGCCCCGGTCTCCATCATGCGGATCTTCTGACCCTTCCTGATGACCCCCTGACGCACCCGGAACAGCACCACGACGCCGAGATAGGCGTCATACCAGCTGTCGATCAGCAGTGCCTGAAGCGGCGCCGTACGGTCACCCGTCGGCGCTGGAATATGCTCGACGATGGCTTCCAGCACGTCATTGATGCCCATCCCCGTCTTCGCCGAAATCGGGATTGCGCCGCTCGCGTCGATGCCGATGACTTCCTCAATCTGCTCCACCACCCGGTCGACATCGGCGGCCGGCAGATCGACCTTGTTCAGAACCGGCAGGATCTCATGATTGACCTCGATCGCCTGATAGACGTTGGCGAGGGTCTGCGCTTCGACGCCCTGGCTCGCGTCAACGACCAGCACCGAACCTTCGCAGGCCGACAGCGAACGGTTGACCTCATATGCGAAGTCGACATGACCCGGCGTATCAATCAGGTTGAGCGTATAGGTTTCGCCGTCCTTCGCCGTGTAGAGCAACCGGACGGTCTGCGCCTTGATCGTGATGCCGCGTTCGCGCTCGATATCCATACTGTCGAGCACCTGCTGCTGCATTTCGCGATCGTCCAAGCCGCCGCACATCTGGATCAGGCGATCCGCAAGCGTCGATTTCCCATGGTCGATATGGGCGATAATGGAGAAATTCCGGATTTTACTGAGATCGGTCATTTAGGTGCTTTAAATATGGTTTTCCGCTCATCCAAGTAACAGTTTTATGGACGAATTCAATTGCTATTTTAGCGGCGGCAGGGAGACCTTGGCAAAGGTCTTGTTGCGGGCCGAGATTTTCATGATGCCGGACGCGCTGAACGCCATCTCGCCGTCCGCCGTCAGGGTGCAGGTGGCAAAAATCATCGACCGTGTCTGGCGGATCACCCGCGTCTCGCCTTCAAGCCACGCGCCGTTCGGCACCGGGGCAACGAAATCACAGGACATATGAACGGTCGGCAGAAAATTCTGCGCCCCCGTGGCCGACCGCGCCCCGACGCCAAGCTGCATATCGGCAAATGTCATCAGCATCCCGCCGTGGCAGATGTTCGCGGGGTTGCAGTGCTTTTCCGTAACCCGGAGCCCGAGACGGGCGCCGTCTTCCGCATATTTCACCAGCAGCGGGCCGCTGAGCTCGACAAAGCCCATCGCGCCCGCGAATTCGGTAAAGCCTTCCGGTATATCCTTTGTCATTTTTATTCTCTCCAGAAAGAAATGAGGGAGCCGAAGCCGGCTCCCCTCTCACGCAGATGGCGCATCTCAGTGGCGGAGGCTGCCGCCCGTCGCCTTCTTTACATTCTCGATTACTTTCGCGGCCACCGTGTCAATCTCCTCCTCCGTCAGGGTCTTGTCGGTTGGCTGCAGGCGGAAGGAGAGGGCGACGGATTTCTTGCCCTCACTGATCCGCTCGCCCTGATAGATGTCGAAAATCGAAACGTCAGTGATCAGCTTTTTATCACTGCTCCGAACCGCGCGCATGATGCTTTCGGCGGAGACATCCGCATCAACTTCAAACGCAAAGTCCCGCTCAACCGCCTGATAGTCGGAGACCACAAGCGGCGGGCGCGCCGTCTCCCGCGCCTTCGGGAAGGGGATATTGTCGAGATAAATCTCGAAGCCGACGATGGGCCCCTTCACCTTCATCGCATTCAGGATCCGCGGGTGAAGTTCGCCGAAAGAGGCAAGCCGGTTCTTCGGGCCAAGCTGGATGTTGCCCGAGCGTCCCGGGTGATACCAGTCGGGGGCGCCTTCCACAACTTGCGCGGCATCGACCGGCGCACCGATGGCTTCCAGCAGCGCGTAAACATCCGCCTTCGCATCATAGGCGTCGAACTTCCGTGCACCGCCTGCCCAGTGACGAGGGGAGGTGGCGCCGACGCGAATGCCGCCCGCGACCGCAACCTGCCCGTCCGGCTGATCGGAATGATATTCCGAGGCCACCTCGAAGAGGGAGAAGTCGGCAAAGCCGCGCGACTGGTTCCGGCCCGCAGCCGCAATCAGATTGGGCAGCAGGGAAGGCCGCATAGCATTGAGATCGGCGCTGATGGGGTTGACGAGGACGAGCTCATCGGGCACGCCGCCAAAAAGATCGCCATGCGCCCGCGGCAGGAAGGAGAAGGTGACCGCCTCCATCATCCCGCGCGCAGCCAACGCTCGCTTGGCAATCCGCACCCGGCGCTGCTTTGCGTTTACCGCAGGCTTTGCCACCACCGACGTCATCGGCAGGGGGACGGCGGGAATATTATCATAGCCATGGATGCGGAGGATTTCCTCAACCAGATCGGCCTCGCCGTCCACATCCATGCGCCAAGACGGCACATCCGTCCGAATGGTGTCGCCCATATCCTTCGGGGCAAAGCCGAGCCGGTCCAGAATGGCAAGCATCTCCGCTTCCGGCACCTCGACGCCGCCGAGTTCCTTGACGCGGGCTTTGCGAAGCGTCACCGATTTACGCCAGTCCGGCCCGTCGCCCGCGACGACGACATGCGACGGCTCGCCGTCGCAAAGCTCCATCACAAGGCGCGTCGTGATTTCCATCGACGCCGCAACAAAGGCCGGATCAACCCCGCGCTCGAAGCGGTAACGGGCATCCGACTGGATACCGAGTTTCCGCCCCGCCGTCGCGATGCGGATCGGATCAAAGAGGGCCGCTTCGATAAAGACGTTGGTTGTCGTCTCCGAACAGCCGGATTCTTCGCCGCCCATCACACCGCCGATGCCGAGCGCCCGCGTCTCGTCCGCGATCACGCAGATATCGGCCGACAACTCATATTCTTCACCATCGAGCGCGAGAAGTTTCTCCCCCTCTTTTGCGAGCCGGGCCTGAATATTGCCGTTCACCTTGTCCGCATCGAACACATGCAGCGGGCGGGCAAAGCCATAGGACATATAGTTGGTGATATCGACCAGCGCCGAGATCGGGCGAAGGCCTATGACCCTGAGTTTGTCCTGCAGCCATTTCGGGCTCGGCCCGTTTTTCACGCCGCGGATATAGCGGCCGATAAACTGCGAGCAGGGCAGCGGATCGACATTGTCGAAATTCAGCGCCACATTGATCGGGCTTTCAAAAGTGCCGGCGACTTGCGAGGTGTCGAGCGGTTTTAACGTGCCGAAGCCGCTCGCGGCGAGATCGCGGGCGATGCCGTAAACGCCGAGCGCGTCCTGATGATTGGGGGTAATGGCGATTTCAACGACCGGATCATCAAGCCCGGCAACTGTCGCAAACGGAACCCCGATCGGCGTCTCCGCCGGCAACTCGATAATCCCGTCATGCTCATCGGAGAGGCCCATTTCCCGCTCCGAGACCAGCATGCCGTTGCTCTCGACGCCGCGGATCTTGCTCGGCTTCAGCCAGAGATCGGTGCCGGGCACATAGGAGCCGGAGGGGGCAAAGACGCCTTTCATCCCGGTGCGCGCGTTCGGCGCGCCGCAGACGACCTGCACCACGCCCTCGCCCGTGTCGACCTTGCAGACGCGGAGCCGGTCGGCGTCCGGGTGCTGCACCGCCTCGATGACATGCGCCACCTTGAAGGCGGCAAGCTCGCTGGCGCGGTCGGTAATCTCCTCGACCTCGAGGCCGATAGAGGTCAGGCGCTCAGAGAGTTCGTCAAGCGTCGCGTTATAGTCAAGATGCTCTTTCAGCCAGGATACCGTGAATTTCATCGGGACAACCCTCCCCCCAGCGTCGGGACATCCAGGGGCACAAATCCGTAATGTTTAAGCCAGCGCAAATCGGAATCGAAAAAGGCGCGAAGGTCGGGGATGCCGTATTTCAGCATTGCAATGCGATCGATCCCCATGCCCCAGGCAAAGCCCTGATATTCGGCCGGATCCAGCCCGCAATGTTCGAGAACGCGCGGGTTGACCATGCCGCAGCCAAGAATTTCGAGCCAGTCCTCGCCCTCGCCGACCTTGATATGGTCGCCCGCGAAGGTGCAGCGGATATCCATCTCCGCCGACGGCTCGGTGAAGGGGAAGTAGGACGGGCGAAAGCGCATGGTGACGTTCTCGACTTCAAAGAACGCCTTGCAGAATTCCGCAAGAACGCCTTTGAGATGCCCCATGTGACTTGTCTTGTCGATGACCAGCCCTTCGATCTGGTGGAACATCGGCGTGTGTGTCTGGTCCGAATCGCAGCGGAAGGTGCGGCCGGGAACGATGATGCGGTGCGGCGGCTGCTTCGCCTGCATGGTGCGGATCTGCACCGTCGAGGTATGGGTGCGGAGGAGCTGGCGTGACCCATCCGCCTTTTCCGGCAGATAGAAGGTGTCATGCATCTGTCGCGCCGGATGCTCGGGCGGGATGTTGAGCGCCGTGAAGTTGTGAAAATCGTCGTCGATATCCGGACCTTCCGCAATATCGAATCCCATGCCTGCAAAAATCTCGGTAATCTCGTCGATCACCTGGCTGATCGGGTGGATGCGCCCGGTCATTTCGGGTCGCACCGGAAGAGTGATATCGATCCGCTCGCCGGCGAGGCGCGCATTGAGGGCGGCGTCCAGAAGCGCAGCTTTCGCCGCGTCAAGCGCGGCGCTCACCGTGTTTTTCAGGCGGTTCAGCTTCGGCGCCACCTGCTGACGCTCTTCCGGCGCCATCTGGCCGAGGCCGCGCATCATCAGGCTGACGCTGCCCTTCTTGCCAAGCGCGGCGACCCGGAGCGATTCGAGGGCGTCGAGATCGGCGACACCGGCGATCTCGGCGAGCAAATCCTGTTCTAGTTTCTCAATATCCTGCATCACATCTCGCAAATAGAAAAAGGGGCCGCGCAATGGGCCCCCTTTTAATAAAGTGGTCTACGAAAATGTCTAGGTTTTCGAGGGCCCGGAGAATCAGGCGCTGGCGACAGCCTTCTGGGCTGCTTCGACCAGAGCTTTGAAGGCCTCAGGTTCGCGGACGGCAATGTCAGCCAGAACCTTGCGGTCCAGGTCGATGCCCGCCAGCCGGAGGCCGTGCATAAAGTTGCCGTAGGTCATGCCCTGCTCGCGCGTCGCCGCGTTGATACGCTGGATCCACAGCGCGCGGAAGTTGCGCTTCTTGGTGCGACGGTCGCGATAGGCGTACTGACCGGCCTTTTCGACGGCCTGTACCGCTGTACGGAAGGTGTTCTTGCGGCGGCCATAGTAGCCTTTGGCAGCCTTGATGACTTTTCTGTGGCGGGCGTGCGTCGTTACGCCGCGTTTAACACGTGCCATTGCTCTCTCTCCTTAGCCGTACGGCAGAAATTTCTTGACGATACGCGCATCCTGATCCGACAGGATCGTCGTGCCGCGCTGATTGCGGATCTGCTTGTTGGTCCGCTTGATCATTCCATGCTGCTTGCCAGCCTGGCTCGCCCGGACTTTGCCGGTGGCGGTGAGAGAGAAGCGCTTTTTGACGCTGCTCTTGGTTTTCAGTTTGGGCATTTCTGGCTTCCTTTGAAACTGTGTTGAAGCAATTGAGCAGACTCGGCAGCCCCAAATTGGCCGGAACGCTCAGCGAAGCGTGGGTTATACAATCGCCGCTCGGCAAATTCAAGCCCCTTCGACGGCTTTTTATCCCGTCGTCACAAACAGCATTTTCCGCCGTCTTGCAAGGCGGCCGGACGCATCGCCGCCCCGCCATTGCAAAGGATGTATTAATGACCCGCGCTCTCTCACCCCGCCGCCTGCCTGCCCATCTTAGGTCGCTCTCGCTGCTTTTTGCCATCCTGACCTTCCTGCCGGGCGCCGTCGCTGCAGAGGGCTTCGCCTTCCTTGTCCTCTCCGACGTTCCCTATACGGCGGCGGAGGAGGTGCAGCTTCGCGAGCGGGCCGCGCCCGCGATCCGGGCAAGCGATGCGCCCTTCGTCCTCTTTCTCGGTGATTTCAAAAGCGGCGAGAGCAGCTGCTCGGACGTGCTCTTCAGCCGCCGGCGCGATGAGATCATGGCGCTCCACCCGGGCCGCGTCTTTTATTCGCCGGGCGACAATGACTGGACCGACTGCGACCGCGCCGATATTCCCGAGCCGGCATCAGAGCTTGAGCGTCTGGATTTCCTCCGCAACATCTTCTTCGCCGCGCCGCCCGACCTGCCGGCCGAATGGCGCTTCGCGCGCCAGCCACTCTTTCCGGAAAATATGCGCTGGCACTACGGCGGCGTCGTCTTTCTGACGCTGCATATGGTCTCGACGGACAATGGCCGCAAAGAGATTCTGCTGGATGACGAGGAGCTCGCCCTCGCTCTGGTTGATGCGCGGGACAGGGCCAATCTTCTCTGGCTGGAGGCCGCCTTCACTGAGGCTGAAAAGATCGGGGCGGGCGCCATCGTCATCGGCGCGCAGGCGGATGTGACGCAGCATCAATCCGATATGCCGTGCGGCCCGCACCGGCGCGAGGGGTGCGATGCCTTTGCCGCCTTTCGCCTTAAATTGCGCCATCTTGCCGCGAAGTTCGCCCGGCCGGTTCTTCTCGTGCATGGCGACACCAACCCCTATTGCCTCGACAAGGCGTTTGGCGGCGCAGCCGCGCCGAAGCTCTGGCGCCTCAATTCAACCGGGGATTTCGCGCTGGTCGATGCGGCGGAGGTTTGGGTTAACCCGAACGATGCGGCGGCCCCCTTCTCGGTCATCTCGCTGACTGAGAAAAAGCCGCCGCAGGAGGGATGCGGGGCGGGACACTCCCCGCATTGAGGTGAGTGGATATCATTCAGCCCGGGGGCTGGGCCCGCCGCCCTCTCAGCTTTTCTTGCCGATCGGAATCTTCGTCGCCTTGCCTGAAGAAGCCTTCAGCTTCGGGATCTTGATGTGCAGAACGCCATCCTCGAAATGCGCCTTGATTTCATCGGCCTTGACCTCTGCCGGCAGACGGAAGGTTCTCTGGAAGGAGCCATAGGTTCTTTCCGAGAAATATCTCGTTTCGTCCTTCTCTTCCTTCTTCGAATGCTTTTCGCCCTTGATGGTCAGCATGTTGTTATCAAGGGTGATGTCCACATCCTTTTCCTTCACGCCGGGCAGCTCGACCGTGATTTCGAAAGAATCATCGCTCGCGCCAGCCTCGACCGTCGGCGAAAAGAAGTCCTGAACCCGATAGCCAAAGGAACGGAATGGTTCGAAAATATCTGTCCACCAATCAGAGTTGCGCGTCACTGGTACCTTGTTAGTCATTTGACACCTCTTCATCAGTTCGAATCAGTTGAAAGAACCGGGAAGAAAATTAGGCGCTCATGCGCCCGCAATCCATGACTTCGATCAAATTTTACGCAAGGGGCTATGGGCGGGGCGCCGCGCGCATAAAAATGGCCTGCGCGGTCCGGGGACCGGGCGCAGGCCGTGTGACGTTCGCGCTGACTATACGTTATTTTGTGGGGGCGATGACCATCGTCATCTGGCGGCCTTCCATCTTCGGATGCTGCTCGACCTTTGCAAGCTCTTCCGTCTCGTCGCGAACCTTGTTCAGCAGCTTCATGCCGAGCTCCTGATGGGCCATTTCGCGGCCACGAAAGCGCATCGTGATTTTGACCTTGTCGCCGGAATCGAGGAATTTATGCACCGCCCGCATCTTGACCGCATAGTCGTGCTGATCAATGTTCGGACGCATCTTTATTTCCTTGATATCGATGGTCTTCTGTTTTTTGCGGGCAACCGCCGCTTTTTTCTGCGCTTCGAACCGGGCGCGCCCGAAATCCATCAGCTTGCAGACCGGCGTCTCACCGGGCGATACTTCGACGAGATCGAGCCCTGCTTCTTCAGCCAGCCCCATGGCCGCCTGAATGGACACCAGCCCGATGTTATTACCATCTTCATTGATCAGACGGACGCTGGAGGCATTAATATCTTCGTTTGTACGGGGCCCCTCTTTCGTCGGGACCGCATTTCTGGGTGGGCGGGCTATGTACTTTCTCCTTTAAAATTGATCCGGATCCTCTCCCGCCGGGAGAGTTGCGACACTCTATTCTATATATTTTAACGCATTGTTGCCACAGCTTCTTTCACGGAGCCGGAACAAATCATTGTCCCGGCACCCTGGCTTCAAGCGCAAGAGCGGCAATCGCTTCATCAAGCGGAAGGACTTTCTGGTGCTTCTCGCCGAGACGGCGGACGGAGATGGTTTTCTCCTCCGCTTCGCGACGCCCTGCGACCAGCAGCACTGGCACCTTGGCGAGGCTGTGCTCCCTGACCTTGTAGTTAATTTTTTCGTTCCTGAGATCAAGGCTCGCCCGAAGGCCGCTTTTCTTCAGCGCCGCCAGCACCTCGCGCGCATAGTCATCGGCATCATCGGTGATCGTCGCGACGACCACCTGCTCGGGCGCAAGCCAGAGCGGAAAGCGGCCAGCAAATTCCTCAATCAGAATGCCGATAAAACGCTCCATCGATCCGAAAATCGCCCGGTGCAGCATGACCGGACGATGCCGCGCACCGTCCTCGCCGATATAGGTCGCGCCGAGCCGCTCGGGCAGCACGAAATCGACCTGCAGCGTGCCGCACTGCCAGTCCCGGCCGATGGCGTCGGTCAGCACGAACTCAAGCTTCGGCCCGTAGAAGGCGCCTTCGCCGGGGTTCATGGTATAGGAGATCCCCGTCGCTTCGATCGCCTCGCGGAGCGCGCCTTCCGCCTTGTCCCAGATGCTGTCGTCCCCGGCGCGGACGGCCGGACGATCGGAGAATTTCACCTTCACCTTCTCGAAGCCGAAATCCTTGTAGACCGAGAGCAGGAGTTCGCAGAAGATTTCGGTCTCCGACAGGATCTGCTCTTCCGTGCAGAAGATATGCGCATCATCCTGCGTGAAGCCGCGCACCCGCATAATGCCATGCAGCGCGCCCGAGGGCTCGTAACGGTGGCAGGAGCCGAACTCCGCCATACGGAGCGGCAGATCGCGGTAGCTGGTGATGCCCTGATTGAAAATCTGCACATGGCAGGGGCAGTTCATCGGCTTGAGCGCAAGCGTGCGCTCTTCCGACTGCGCGGTATACATATGCTCGCCGAATTTTTCCCAGTGGCCGGAGGCTTCCCAGAGCTTGCGATCGACAAGCTGGGGGGTCTTGACTTCCTTGTAGCCCGCCTCTTCCAGCCGGTGCCGCAGATAGCGCTCAAGCGTGCGATAGAGCGTCCAGCCCTTTTCATGCCAGAACACCATGCCGACGGCCTCTTCCTGCATGTGGAAAAGATCCATTTCGCGGCCGATCTTGCGATGATCGCGCCGCTCCGCCTCTTCCAGCCGGTGCAGATAGGCCTGCAGTTCCTTCTCGCTTCGCCACGCCGTGCCGTAGATCCGCTGCAGCATCTCGTTGCGCGAATCGCCACGCCAGTAGGCGCCCGCGAGCTTCATCAGCTTGAAGGCATGGCCGAGCTTTTTCGTCGAGGGCAGATGCGGTCCGCGGCAAAGATCCTGAAACTCGCCCTGGCGATAGATGCCGATGGGCTGGTCCGCCGGAATGGCGTCGATGATCTCCGCCTTGTAGTGCTCGCCTTCCTTCTTGAAGAAGGCAACTGCCTCATCGCGCTGCCACTCCTCGCGGATGATTTCCTCATCGCGATCGACAATCTCATGCATCCGCTGTTCGATCTTTTCCAGATCTTCCGGCGTAAAGGGTTCCTTGCGGGCGAAATCGTAATAGAAGCCGTCTTCAATGGCGGGACCGATCGTCACCTGGGTATCGGGATAAAGCTCCTTCACCGCCTCCGCCATCACATGGGCGGCGTCGTGACGCAGCAGCTCCAGAACTTCATCGTCGTCGTCGCGCGCGGTCACGATCTCGACCGCGACATTCCGGTCAAGGACCGTTTTCAGGTCCTTCATTTTGCCGTCGATGCGGAGCGCGAGCGCGGCCTTCGCAAGGCCGGGTCCGATATCCTTTGCCAGTTCCTCACCCGAAACCGGGCGGTCAAAAACCCGCGTGCTGCCGTCAGGAAGCGTTATTTCCACTTGTCCATTTGCCATTGAATCCATCCATTCCATGATCGGCCCCGAACAACACCCTGTCCTGGATCGACGATCATGCCGGGACTTTAGAAAACTGACGGTCCATGTCAAGCAATAGACAGGTGCCGCCGCCAATTAGTGACGTTTCAGCGCACCCCGGCCTGTTCACCGAGAACGTCGCGATAGAGCGCAATCGTCGCATCGCACATACGATCGACAGAAAAATGGCTCATGACATGGGCGCGGGCCCGAAGCGCCACGGCTTCGCGCGTCTCCGTCGGCAGGGCAATCGCCTGGCTGAGCGCCGCAGCCATCGCATCGACATCGCGCGCCGGCACCAGCCAGCCGGTCTCCCCGTCGAGGACGGTTTCCATCGATCCGCCATGCGCCGTCGCAATCACCGGGCGCCCCATCGCCTGCGCCTCGACCGCGACGCGGCCGAAGCCCTCCGGTACGGTGGTCGCGGAGACCACCACATCAGAGAGCATCAGTGCGACCGCCATATCCTCGCAATGGCCCTTGATCTGGACGCGCCCCTCAAGCCCGCGCGATCTGATTAGCGCGTTCAGCTCCTCGCAATAGGAATCGCGCCCCTCGGTGCTGCCGACCAGAAAGGCGACAAACTCCTGATCACGGATCTGCGCCAGCGCCTCGATAAAGGTGGCATGCCCTTTCAGCCGCGTCAGGCGCCCCGGCAGCATGATAACGGGCACGCCGTCAGTCATGTCCCACGAGCGGGCCATATCGATGATCCGCTCCGCATGGATGGCGGCCGGATTGAACTTGCGGCAGTCCACCCCACGCGGAATGGTGACGATCTTCTCCGGCGCAACGTCATAATTTGCCCGGATATGTTCGGCGATGAAGTCGGAGATGGCGATCACCCGCTCGCCTTTCGTCATGATCGCGTTGTAGCCGTTTTTAAGCCGGCCGCCGCGCGTATAGGCCGCGTGGAACGTCGTGACGAAATGCGCTCCCGTCCGCCGCGCCGCAAAATACGAGCTCCAGGCGGGGGCCCGGCTTCTCGCATGCAGAATATCGACGCCATATTCGCGGATAATCGCGACCAGCCGCCCGACATTGCGCCACATCTCATAGGGGTTCTTGCTCTCTGCGGGTAGCGTGATGTGCCGTACGCCGATGCGTTTCAGCTCATGCGTCATGATACCGCCGGAGGAGGCGACGATGGGCGTCCAGCCATTCTCCTTCAGCGCCGATGCCATTTCAATCGTCCCGCGTTCGACGCCACCGCCATGCAGGCTTGGCAGGATCTGCAACACGGTCGGAAGACGCCTTTCGACTTTCGGCGAAGAAGTGCTATGGTCGGGACTGATTTTGTTCATTCACTGCATCATCAACATAACTGAAATTAATATGGCTGCACCTGACACACCTAGTATGCTTCCCCGGCCTGACGGTCAATCCCTCGCCTATTATCATACCCCGGGTTTCTCGCCGGGTGTAATATTTTGTCCCGGCTTCATGTCGGATATGGAAGGGACAAAGGCGCTTGCGCTTGAAAAGGCCATGACCTCGCTCCACAGAAGCTATACCCGGTTCGACTATATGGGACACGGCCGCTCGACCGGCAGCTTTACCGACGGGACGATCAGCCGCTGGACGGACGATGCCCTCGCCATTTTGGATAACTGCACGGCCGGGCCGCAGATCATTGTCGGATCCTCCATGGGCGGCTGGATCGGGCTTCGCATGGCGCTGCTGCGCCCCGAGCGGATCGCCGGCTTTGTCGGCATCGCCGCCGCGCCCGATTTCACCGCGCGGATGTGGGAGGATATGCCGCCCGAGGGGCGCGCCGCGATCGAGAAGGATGGATTCTGGGCAGAGCCGTCGGAGTATTCGGACGAGCCTTATATCATCACCCGCAAGCTGCTTGACGACGGACCGCGCAACTACCTGCTCAACGGGCCGATCGACGTAACCTGCCCCGTGCATCTGCTGCAGGGGATGCAGGACGACAGCGTGCCGTGGCAAACCGCGCTGCAGATCCAGGAGGCGCTTGTCAGCGAAGACGTCACCGTCTCGCTCATCAAGAACGGAGATCATCGGCTGTCTACACCTGACAATATTACAGGCCTCATTCTCGCGACTGAGCGTATCGGCAATCTTCGCCAGTAAAAAATATGACGTTTGCCGCAAAAGAGTCACATTCATTATATACAATATAATAATGATGAGGTTCCTGCTCAAACCTCGCTCGGGCGCGCTGAATGCAGACGCCCGAAGACAGTCAGATTGATTACATTGACCTGGTAACAGACTTGCTCAAGAAAGAGTGATTAAGATCACTGGAAATGAGCAAAAAAAACACCAAATAGCACGGTATAGCCTAGTACAGACGCTATTGACCTTTTGCTGATCGTGGGATAGTCCCCCTCTCCCATTGAACGGCAATATGAAGCCGGATCGATCCCCCCTCTCGGTCCGGCTTTTTTTGCGTTATTCACCCTCCGGCGGCGCCTGCATCCAGCGGATGATCCGTATGGCCGGAAAGATCCAGAGTACGCCGGCAACCGGATAGAAGATCAGTTCCACGATCCGGTTTTGTGGCAGAAACTGCACAGCGATGAACACGCACGCCCCGCAATAGAGCGCCAGCATCAGGAGAAGGGCAACGAGGCCAATTAATTTTCGCGCGTGCATTGTCATTTCGAAATATTCCCTCTTTACCGCCCGGATATGCTAGGCTTGATGCCGCCCAGTGGCAGCGGGCCGGCGACAAATGCCACACTTTTGACAAAAAACCAACGCATACAGAACATTATCTTATGGCCAACTCCGGCATATTTAGAATGAGTGAGATTGTGAAAAATATGTTTCAAAGAAAACCGAAATTGACGGATACACCTGAAAACAGCAAGGACGCTCAATCTACTCCTGAACAAAAACTGGAAAGCAGGGTAAAACCGATGACGACAACTGGTGGCACGAGAAGTTTTGGTCTGGACAACAATATCCGCCCCAAGCCCGCTTATGGCATGGCGACGGACGAGAAGAAAGAAGGCAGCAAGCTTCATGTCGGCGCCGACATTCACCTGAAGGGCGAAATCACATCCTGCGACCGGCTGATCGTCGAAGGCAAGGTCGAAGCCTCGATGACCAGCAAGGAAATCGAAATCAGCCAGAGCGGCATTTTCAACGGCACGGTCGATATTGATACGGCCGATATTTCCGGCCAGTTTGACGGCACCATGCTGGCGCGCAAGCGTCTTGTCGTGCGCAAGAGCGGTCGCGTCAGCGGCGATATCAGCTACGGCGAAATCGAGATTGAGCCGGGCGGAGAAATCGGCGGGTCGCTCAAGAAAATCACCGGCGAGCAAGGCAACCTGCTGAACGAGATCGAAAAAGACAAAGCCAAAGACAAGGCCGCCACGAGCGACGCCAAGGAAACCGCATAAGGTTGCACTTTCCACGTCTTTCCGCGCCCTCTCGCTTTTCTGCGACGGAATCTCTCTCCCCGCCCGTATAATGTCAGAAATGGCACGTGGCGGGTTGCTCTTCCATGGAACCATCGGGTGATGATGCATAATCTGGGCGAGATCGAAAAAGATGCTGAGCTTATGCAGGCTGTCGCCGGAGGAAGCGCCTCGGCCAGTCGCATCGTTGTCGATCTCTATCTGAACAGCGCATATCGGCTGGCCCTGCGGATCCTGGGTGATGTCGGCCTCGCCGAGGATATGGCGCAGGAGGCTTTCATCCGGCTGTGGAAACAGGCCCCGAAATGGCAGGCGAAGGCCCGCATCGGAACCTGGCTGCATCGCGTCACGCATAATTTATGTGTCGATTATTTGCGCAAGCAAAGGCGTTACAGCGATGAAGAGGTCCCCGATACGGCTGATCCGACGCCGTCCGTTGTGGAGCAGAAGATCCGCGAGCAACTCGGCGATAAGGTTACCGAAGCGCTTCAGAAGCTCCCGGCCCGCCAGCGCATTGCTATTTCACTGGTACATTTTGAGGAATGTGGAAATATAGAAGCGGCGGAAATCATGGATATTTCAGTAGATGCGCTCGAATCCCTGCTGGCCCGCGGGCGGCGCAGGCTGAAAGAACTTCTGTTACCGGCGCGACGCATGTTGGATGGAGTGGAACGATGAAGGAAAAGCTGAGTGCGGAACTGGAGCGCTTCAAGAGTGTCGTCGAGACGTACGGCGCACGGGAAGAGGCGTGGCCTGCGGCCGATCTGCCGATGATGCAGCGGCTGCTTGAAACGTCGGCCGTGGCGCGCAGCCTGCTGCGTCAGGAAACAAAGTTCGATCTGCTGCTGCAACAGGAGTCGCGCATCCCGCCGGCATCCGCGGCGCTGCTTGGCCGGGTTCTGAGAAGCGCGGAGGACGTCAATCGGGGCTCTTTCCTGAAAAGCCTCTGGCCGTTCGGATCACTATGGCAGCCCGCGGCGGGAATGGCCATGGCCGCCTGCCTTGGCATCCTGCTGGGCTTCGCCAGCCCGGACATCCTCTCCAGCCCGGAGGAGGACAGCCTGAACGCCCTTGTCTTCAGTGGCAGCAGCCTGCTTGATCTGGAAAATGACTATGAGAATATCTAGAAATAAAGTTCTTGCTCTTGCGCTGATTGCATCGCTCGCTGTCAACCTCGTCATCGGCGGCTTTATCGCGGCGCAGTGGGCCGGTCACGAGGGCAAGCGTCATACATCGAACCGGCTGCATTTTGATCATCGCACTGCGGTCACCGTTCTTGATGATCAGGAGCGCGAGCGGCTGAGGGAGTTCTGGAAAGAGCGGCGGGAGACCCTTCGCCCGTATTTCCGGGAATTTCGTGAGGATCGCAACAAGCTGAAAGAGCTGTTTACCGCATCCACACTGGATATTCCCGCGATCAATGAAACCTATGCGGAAATGATCGAGGCGCAGATGCGCATAGAAACATTCCTGCAGACCGCGATGGTGGATATGGCGAAGTTCCTGCCCGAGGACAAGCGCGCCGCGTTTTTCGAGCAGGGCTTCAGCTCGGAGCGGAACAAGCCGCGCCCGTCCCGCGACAGCAAAGATGACTGACCGGCGGCAATTCGCCCCGGCGACGGAGCGCAACCGCGAGCCGATCCTGAAGGCATTGCAAGCGTGGCTGCCGAAGCAGGGAACCGTTCTTGAAATCGCCAGCGGCAGCGGTGAACATGCGATCTATCTGGCGCCGCGGCTGAAACCGCTTCTCTGGCAGCCGAGCAATGTCGACCCGATACAGATCGAGAGCGTCACCGACTGGATCGCGCACTCTCCCGCCGACAACCTCCTGTCGCCGCTCCATCTGGACGCGACGGCGTCGCACTGGCCTGTCGAAGCGTCTTCTTATGAGAACCGCCCGGTCGCCGCGATTTTCAACGCCAACATGATCCATATCTCGCCCTGGGAGGTGACGCTCGGCCTGATGGCGGGCGCAGGACGCATCCTGCCGCCGGGCGGGCGCCTCATACTCTATGGCCCGTTCATGTTCAACGGCGCGCACACCGCCGCGAGCAATGAAGAGTTTGACCGCTGGCTCAAGTCACAAAATCCGGCTTACGGGGTGCGCGACATTCGCGACGTAATGCGCGAAGCCGCGGGCCGCGGGCTCCATCATCTCCTCGCCCGCCCCATGCCCGCGAACAACTTCATCCACCTCTTTGAGAAGGCCTGACCAAACAGGCCATCACAACTTATGCAATAAAAAAGGGCCGTCCCGAAGGACGGCCCCGATTTTCGCAAGCGTGAGTAGCCGGCTTAAAAGCCCATGCCGCCCATGCCGCCCATACCGCCCATATCGGGCATTGCCGGGCCGCTGTCCTTGGCCGGCAGGTCGGCGACCATCGCTTCCGTGGTGATCAGCAGACCGGCGATGGAGGCCGCGTCTTCGAGAGCTGCGCGGACAACCTTGGCCGGGTCGATAACGCCGGCAGCCGGCATTTCGGTGTATTCACCGGTCTGGGCGTTGAAGCCGAAGGTCCGGCTTTCCTGATCGAGCAGCTTGCCGACGACAACCGCACCGTCAACACCGGCGTTCTCCGCGATCTGGCGGCACGGAGCCTGCAGCGCGCGGCGAATGATCTTGATGCCGACGTTCTGGTCTTCGTTGGCGCCCTTCAGCCCGTCGAGAGCACGGCTCGCATAGAGGAGGGCGACACCGCCACCTGCAACGATACCTTCTTCAACGGCTGCGCGGGTTGCATGGAGAGCGTCATCGACGCGGTCCTTGCGCTCCTTCACTTCGACTTCCGTCGCGCCGCCGACCTTGATCACGGCAACACCGCCTGCGAGCTTCGCAAGACGCTCCTGCAGTTTCTCGCGGTCATAGTCGGAGCTGGTTTCCTCCGCCTGCTTGCGGATCTGGTTGCAGCGGGCCTCGATGTCGGCCTTGTCGCCCGCACCATCGATAATCGTCGTTTCCTCCTTGGAGATGGAAACCGACTTCGCCGTACCCAGCATGTCGATGCCGACGCTTTCGAGCTTGATGCCAAGCTCATCCGAGATGACCTGGCCGCCGGTCAGGATCGCAATGTCTTCGAGCATCGCCTTGCGACGATCACCGAAGCCCGGCGCCTTGACAGCAGCAACCTTCAGACCGCCACGGAGCTTGTTGACAACGAGCGTTGCGAGCGCTTCGCCTTCGATGTCTTCTGCGATGATCAGGAGGGGTTTGCTGGTCTGGACAACCGCTTCAAGCAGCGGCAGCATCGGCTGCAGGTTGGTCAGCTTCTTTTCGTGGAGGAGGATGTAGGGGTTGTCGAGCTCTGCGAGCATCTTTTCCGCGTTGGTTACGAAGTAGGGAGACAGGTAACCGCGGTCGAACTGCATGCCCTCAACAACGTCGAGCTCGGTCTGGAGGCCCTTGGCTTCCTCAACCGTAATAACGCCTTCGTTGCCGACGCGCTGCATGGCTTCGGAGATGATGCTGCCGATTTCGGTTTCGCCGTTGGCGGAAATGGTGCCGACCTGGGCAATCTCGTCCTGGCTGGAGACGGGCTTCGCCATTTCCTTGATGGAGGCGATAGCCGTGGTCACAGCAAGGTCGATACCGCGCTTCAGATCCATCGGGTTCATCGCGGCGGCAACTGCCTTCAGGCCTTCCTGGATGATGGACTGCGCCAGAACCGTCGCGGTCGTGGTGCCGTCACCGGCGATGTCGTTGGTCTTGGAAGCAACTTCCTTGACCATCTGCGCGCCCATGTTTTCAAACTTGTCCTCAAGCTCGATTTCCTTGGCTACGCTCACCCCGTCCTTGGTGATACGGGGGGCGCCAAAGGATTTGTCGATAACCACGTTGCGGCCTTTCGGGCCGAGGGTGACTTTTACGGCGTCTGCGAGAGTATTCACGCCCTTCAGCATACGGCGGCGCGCTTCTGAATTAAATTTGACTTCTTTTGCCATGTCTATTTTCCTCAATCACAAATGTGCGGGTTAGGACAGAATGCCCATAATGTCTGATTCTTTCATGATCAGGAGATCTTCCCCGTCGACCTTGATTTCGGTTCCGGACCATTTGCCGAAGACAACCTTGTCGCCAACCTTCACATCGAGCGGGCGAACGCTGCCATCTTCTGCAATGGCGCCTTTGCCAACGGCAAGAACGCTCCCCTGAGAGGGTTTTTCCTGTGCGCTGTCGACGAGAATGATCCCGCCCGCCGTTTTCTCTTCGGCTTCGACGCGCTTGACCAACACACGATCATGCAATGGACGAAAATTCATAGATATCTCCCTCATCCTGGGTTTATTAGTGACTTGAGATTTGTTAGCACTCACACGATGAGAGTGCTAACATCTGCGCCAAGGATGTAATAAAGGGGCGTTGCGCTGTCAAGACAAAGTAAGAAATATTCGTGCCCGGTCTTCGTTCGGGTGTTTTTCGGCGCTGCATTGCCAATTCACTTGGCCCAATCCGGATTTTCCATTAGACAGAGCCCTGAATGCGCTACACCTAGGATCGGGATGTTGCCTCAACAAGTGACAAAATGATATCGGCCCGGAAAAACCTGTGACAAACTCCCTTCTTTCCCAACTCAGCAACCTAATCGGCGAGGCCTTTGCCGCCATCGGCCTTGAACGCTCCTACGGCAAGGCAACAGTGTCGCAGCGGCGCGACCTCGGGCAGTTTCAGTGTAACGGGGCGCTTGCCGCCGCCAAACAGGCCGGCCGCAACCCGCGGGAGATTGGCGCCGAGGTCATCTCGGAGCTGGAGAAAACCGGACTTTTCTCCGCGCTCACCCTTGCCGGGCCCGGCTTCATCAATCTCAGCCTTACGGATGACTTTCTGACGGGCCATATCGGCGATATCGCCGAGGACGACTGGTTTGGCTGCCGCAACGGCCGCGCTCCGCAAAAGCTGATCCTCGACTATGGCGGGCCGAATGTCGCGAAGGCCATGCATGTCGGGCATCTTCGCTCCACCATCATCGGGGAGAGCCTTCGCCGTCTGCGCGTATTTCTCGGCGATGACGTGATCAGCGATGTGCATTTTGGCGACTGGGGCCTGCCGATGGGCCTGCTGATCAAGGAGATCGAGCGGCGCGACCCGGCTCTCCCCTATTTCGATCCCGACTTTGCCGGCCCCTATCCCGAGACGTCGCCGGTCACAGTCGCAGAATTGCAGGAGCTTTATCCTGAGGCGTCAACCCGCAGCAAGGAAGATCCCGGGTTTCTCGAAAGCGCCCGCATCGCGACGTTTGAGCTGCAGCAGGGCCGGCGCGGCTACCGTGCACTCTGGCAGCATATGCGTGATGTATCGATCCGCGAGGCGCGCACCGATTTTGAATTACTCGGCGCGACGTTCACGGAATGGAACGGCGAAGCGGACACCAACGAACATATCCCGGTCATGCTCGCCCGCCTGAAGCAGGAAGGGTATGCCGAGCTTTCCGACGGCGCGATGGTCGTCACGGTTTCGGAAGCAACCGACAAAAAGGAAATGCCGCCGCTTATTCTTGAAAAATCCGACGGCGCGGTCATGTATGGCACCACCGATCTTGCCACCATCGAGATGCGCCGCGATCAGCATAATCCCGACGGCATTCTCTACATTGTCGATGCGCGCCAGAGCCTGCATTTCGAGCAGGTGTTCCGCGCCGCCCGCAAATGCGGCAGCATTCCGCCCGAGTGCCATCTCGAGCATATCGGCTTCGGCACGGTCAACGGCAAGGACGGCAAGCCGCTCAAGACCCGCGAGGGCGGTGTCGTTCGCCTCAGAAGCCTGATTGAGGACGCCATCGCGGAAGCCCGCCGCGTTGTTGAAGAGACGGCCGGCATGTCCGATCGTCTCGATGCGGCGGAACTCGAGGACATTGCCGCCAAAGTCGGCCTCGCCGCCATCAAATATGCCGATCTTTCGAACGCACGGATGTCGAGCTACATCTTCGATCTGGAACGGTTCACGAAGTTTGAAGGCCGCACCGGCCCCTATCAGATGTATGCCGCCGTCCGGATCAAGTCGATGCTGCGCAAGGCGGCCGAGCAGGGCCTTGTCGAAGGACGCCTTGTTGCGGGCACGGATGCCGAGCGAAACCTGATGCTTGCGATCGCCGCCCTGCCCGAAGCCATCGCGGGCGCGGCGGAAAAGCACGCCCCCAACATCCTCTGCGATCATGTCTATACCCTCAGCCAGGAATTCAACGCGTTCTATCACGAATGCCCCGTGCTCTCGGAAACGGATGCGGATGTGCGCGCTTCCCGCCTTCGCCTCTGCGCCATCACGCTGCGCCAGATGGAGCAGGTCCTCGGCATTCTTGGCATCGACGTGCCGGAGCGCATGTAAAGAAATTTAAATAATTCCTCTCTACCTTCCGGCCTTTACGCAACCAGCAGAGCAAAGGAAAACAACACGTGCACGCGGAAACCAAAAAGCTGACGCCCGGTGTGGTGACGGGAAGCGACTATCTGACCCTGGTCAGCAACTGCAAGGTGGAAGGGTTCGCCCTGCCGGCGATCAACGTCAGCAGCACCAACACGCTCAATGCCGCGCTTGAAGGCGCAATGCTTAGCAAATCCGACATCATTATCCAGCTGTCCAACGGCGGCGCGCAGTTTTTTGCGGGCAAAGGGATCAGGGACGCGGCGAAGGCCCGGGTTCTTGGCGCCATTTCCGCGGCCCGCCACGCGCATACCATCGCGAAAGAATACGGCATCTGCGTCGTGCTGCACACCGACCATGCCGACAAGAAGCTGATCCCGTGGGTCGAAAGCCTGATCGCGGCGAGCGAGGCGGAATATAAAGCGACCGGCCGACCGCTTTTCAGCTCCCACATGCTCGATCTTTCCGAAGAGCCGCTCGAGGAGAATCTCGCTGAGTGTGAGCGCATCCTGAAGCGGCTCGCCAAAATCGATATGAGCCTTGAGATCGAGCTCGGCGTCACGGGCGGCGAAGAAGACGGGATCGGCAGCGATATCGATCAGGTCGATAACAGCAAACTCTACACCCAGCCGTCGGAAGTTCTTGCGGCCTACGAGCGTCTCTCCCCGCTTGGCCATTTCTCTGTCGCGGCGGCGTTTGGCAATGTGCATGGCGTCTACAAGCCCGGCAATGTGCATCTTCGGCCGGAAATCCTCAAAGCCTCGCAGGAGCATGTACAGAAAGTCCACGGCACGCCGGATCGGCCGCTTGATTTCGTCTTCCACGGCGGCTCCGGCTCGAGCCCGGAGGAAATTGCCGAAGCAGTGAGCTACGGCGTTTTCAAAATGAACGTCGATACCGACACCCAGTTCGCTTTCTCGAAGCCCGCCGGGGATTACGTGAATGCGCATCCAAAAGCGTTCAAGTACCAGATCGACCCCGAAGACGGCACGCCGTTCAAGAAGCATTACGACCCGCGCGCCTGGCTGCGTGAGTGTGAAAAATCCATGGCCGAGCGCGTCCAGCAGGCCTGCGCGGAACTAGGATCCACCGGAAAGTCCATCGCCCGCGCCTGACACAAGCCTATCTGTCCTACCTCAAAAGGCCGCGCTCCTGTCGCGGCCTTTTTTGTTGTCTTGTCAATAGTAGGCATACCAACTATATAGATGCCATGCTGAGCAAAGATGAAGATACTCTTGGAATTCTGGTGCATGAGGTCGCGCATCTCTTGCGCACACATATCGACCGGCGGGTGGAGCCTTATAACCTGACGCGTGCCAAATGGCTGGCACTTGGCGTCCTTGACCGGCGTGAGGGGATGCGTCAGACGGAACTTGCCGACTATCTGGAGCTTGATAAATCGACGGTCGGACGGTTGATCGACCGGCTGGAGCAGCGCGGATTTGTCGAGCGCCGCCGCGATCCCGCTGACCGCCGTGTGTATCGGATTTATTTTACCGATTCCGCGCAGCCCATTCTCGCTGACCTCGAACAGGTCGCTGAGGATGTTCGCGCAGAAGCGCTTTACGGGATTCCGCCAGCAGAGCAGGAACAGCTTCTGTCGCTGCTTGCGCAGGTGAAGAAAAATTTGCTGGACGTGCGCAATAAAAGAGATGTGTCATAAATGACAGAGCAAAGTCGATTGCCCGTAAAAGACTCCGGAGCCACTGCCTGGCATCTTTTTGTTCCCAAACTCTATACCATCCTTCGCGAGGGATATACGGCGGCGGACTTTCGTCACGATACCGTTGCCGGACTGACCGTCGCGATTGTCGCCCTGCCGCTCGCCATGGCGCTCGCCATCGCGTCGGGCGCGACGCCCGACAAGGGGCTGATCACGGCGATCGTCGCCGGGTTTCTCATCTCGGCGCTTGGCGGCAGCCGGTTTCAGATCGGCGGCCCGACCGGCGCCTTCGTCGTCGTTGTCTTCGACGTTATCCGCAATCATGGCTATGACGGCCTGATCGTCGCCACCATTATGGCGGGGTTTATCCTGCTGATCGCCGGGTTTATGCGGCTTGGCACGCTTATCAAATATATCCCGCAGCCGGTCGTCACCGGTTTTACGGCCGGGATTGCCGTCATCATCTTCTCGAGCCAGCTTGATGCCTTCTTCGGCTTCGGGATCACGGATCTGCCCGCCGAGGTTCCGGGCCAGTGGCTCGCTTACCTCACGAATATTCAGAATATCGATCTTATTACGCTCTCTCTCGCCGCGGGCACGCTCGCGCTCATCATTGTGCTGCGCACCTACGCGCCAAAGGTACCAGGTTTTCTCGTCGCCCTGATTGTCGGGGCGGGCGCGGCGACGCTGCTTCACCTGCCGGTCACAACCATCGGCTCACAGTTTGGCGAGCTGCCGAACTTCCTGCCGTCGCCGGCGCTACCCGATATCGAATGGCGGGAGATCCCGGGTCTCCTGCCGAGCGCACTCACCATCGCCTTTCTCGCCGGCGTGGAATCGCTGCTCTCGGCGGTCGTTGCCGATGGCATGACGGGCCGGCGGCATCGCTCCAACTGCGAACTCGTCGCCCAGGGCGTCGCCAACATGGCCTCCGGCTTCTTCGGCGGGATGCCGGCGACGGGCGCCATCGCCCGCACGGCGACCAGCATCAAGTCCAGCGCCCGCAGCCCTGTCGCGGGAATGCTGCATGCGGTCTTTCTGCTGCTGATCATGCTGCTCTTCGCACCGCTGGCGATTTACGTTCCGCTTGCCTGCCTTGCCGCGGTCCTTGTCATCGTCGCGTGGAATATGAGCGAGGTCGAGAGGTTCCGGAGCCTGCTTCGCGCCTCGCTCGGCGAAAAGCTGATCCTGCTGACAACATTCCTGCTGACGATCCTCGTCGACCTTACCGTCGCAATCGAGGTCGGCGTCATCATGGCCGCGCTGTTCTTTATGTACCGCATGGCGAATGTTGTGGAGATTGCAACCGACATCTCGCTCATCGAGGAGGATCGGGACGATCTTACGGACCCCCATCGCGAGGCCTATGCGCCCGGCCGGGGCGTCGCAAAAGGGATCGAAGTTTATGATATAACCGGCCCGTTCTTTTTCGGCACCGTCTCGCTGCTGACCGATGTCCTTGAGCGGATCAACACCAAAACGGAGATCATTATTCTCCGCATGGGCAAGGTTCCGATGGTGGATGCGACCGGGGCAACGGCGCTCGCCGATTTTATCCGCCGCAGCCGCGCCAAGGGCCGGATCGTCATTCTGTCGGAAGCCGCGCCCGCGATCGTGCAGAAGCTGTCCCGGATGGAAAACGGGAAGAGCAATGGCAAGTACCATGTCACCGCGAGCTTCGATGAGGCCCGCGAACTGGCGACCCATCACCTTCGCAAAGAGGAATAAGGAACCGGTCTAGTAGGCGAGCGCACAGCCATCTTTGCGCGATTCTGATCCGGCCGCGAGCACGCCCGTCTCCGGGTCAATGGAAATGATTTGCGCGCCGCCGAGCGGCATTGCCGTGTCGGCGAGGGTATAGCCCATCGCCGCAAGCTCACTTCGGACCGACGCCGAAATACCCGCTTCAACTTCGAGAACCCCCGCATTGTAAAAGGCGCGCGGGCAGTCGATCGCTTCCTGTACATCCATGCCGTAGTTCCAGATATTCGTCAGCAGGCGCACATGGCCGACCGGCTGGAACCCGCCGCCCATCACGCCGTAGGTAATGGCCGCCCGGCCATCCTTTGTGACCATGCCGGGGATGATCGTATGCAGCGGACGCTTGCCGGGCGCGACGGAGTTCGGATGCCCGGGATCAACGACAAAACCAAAGCCGCGGTTCTGAAAGACGACACCCGTTTTCGCACAGGCGATACCGGACCCAAACGACTGATAGAGAGAGTTGATAAAGGAGACGACATTGCGATCCTTGTCCACAACGGAGAGATAAATCGTATCCCGGTTGCTGTCGAGCGCGCCCGCGCCTGTGGGATCGCCCGCTTTCCCGATCTCGATGTAGCTGCAGAGACGGTCCGCAAAGGCGTCGGAGAGAAGCCTGTCGACCGGGATCTCCGCCTGGTCCGGATCGCCCACATATTTGTTGCGCGCAAGATAGGCGAGACGCGCCGCCTCCGCCTCAAAATGCAGGCGCTTTGCACCAAATGGGTCCAGCCCGTCAAGTCCGAGACGTTTCAGGATGTTGAACATGATGAGCGTTGTGATCCCCTGCCCATTTGGCGGGATCTGGTGCACGTCGTAACCCTGATAGTCCGTCCGGATGGGCGTTACATCATCGGCAACGGTCGCCGCGAAATCGCTCAACTCATGCAGCCCGCCCGCCGCGCGGAGTGTCTCCGTCATCTGCTCGGCAAGCGGTCCCTCATAAAAAGCGGCCCTGCCGCCTTTCGCCACAGCGCGCAAGGTTGCGCCAAGCGCCGGCAGCCGCCAGATGCTCCCCGCCTTCGGCGCTTTGCCGTTTTGCAGGAAGAGAGTGCGCGCCGCCTCGTTATTCTCAACCTTGAAAACGGCCTGCTGCCAGTCGATAGAGGTACGCTGCGACACTGTAAAGCCGTTTTCGGCGTAATCGATGGCGGGCGCAAGAATATCGGCAAAATCCATGCGGCCATATTCCTCATGGAGGCGTATCCAGGCATCGATGGCGCCCGGAAGGGTCACGGAATGCACACTCGTCGGCGATATTTTATCAATCCCCTGCGCCCTCAGATAGTCCGCCGTCAGGGCCGCCGGGGCCCGGCCCGAGCCATTCAACCCCTTGATCTCGCCGCTGCCGTTCCTTGCGACGAGCGCAAAGCAATCGCCGCCGATCCCCGTCTGCATGGGATCAATGACGCACTGAACGGCGCAGGCGGCTATGGCGGCATCCATCGCGGTGCCGCCAGCCTTCAGAATGCCAAGACCGGCCTGCGAGGCGTGAATATTAGACGTCGCAATGGCGCCGTTAAGGCCGTAGGTGACGGACCGGCCGCCTTGATAGAAATTGCGCACTGATCTCCCTCCCTGGTCCTTTATCGCCGTAAGCTGGTGCACCCGGGCGGATGCGCTTTACGCCGCGTCTGGCGCGGTCCGCCTGGCTCCCTACCAGAGGCGGACGATTACATATTTGGTAAAGGCGTCATCTACCTTCATCTGGCTGGCGGCGCGCCATGCGGCGAGGGCGTCGGGGTAATTGTCAAAGAACCCCCGCACGTCCATCCCGTCAAGATTGGTGAAGTCCCGGCCGCGGGTGTCGGCGACCTTGCCGCCGAAAACAACAAACAGTTCCGCGCCTGCTTTTGACGTCGTCTCAACCATTTTTATCCTTTTCAACAATCCTGCATTTCCCCGGTGCAATCCGCCTCGCTCCCGTACAACTATTCTCTTGCAGATTGCCGGGCGCTAATCCCACTCATCACGCGACGCCGCGAGACCAAACGATACCACCGCGATCGACAGCAGCACAAGTTGAACACTGATTTCCTCAAGGCCCGTATTGACCGCCAGCCAGCGTACCGCATGTTGGGCCGCGACAAGACAGGCAACCGATAGCAACAGATAAACGGCGAGCAGGCTTGAGGAAAACAGCCGGATAATGCCGACCAGCAGGATGATCCCCATCAGTGCAAGCTGTAAATTCTGTGGAAAGCGCCAGTAGCCAAGCGTTAGCGCGACGGAAAGCCCGGCCAGAACAAGCAGCAGGATCGGCCAGTAGAAGCGGGAAAAGAAAGACGCGAAAAGCCCGGCAACGGCGCCAAGTGCAAAAGCAGTAAGCCCGATCGACTGGGCAAAATGCCGAGCCATGGTGAAGTGGCCGTCAAGAGCGGCATATCCTGCGTATTTCAGCCCGCCAAGCAGCGCCATCACGCCAACGGCCACCGCGCCGAACGCCCAGAACAGGCTGGCGGGAAAAAATGCCTGCCGTGCCAGATTGAGTGAAATCAGGCAGCAGATAAAAAGAATTCCCTCGAATGCGACAACCAGATTCATCGCGCGAGTATGACTGCTTTGCCGCAGTTTGTCCACTCGGCGGATCGCTTAGGCTTTGAATCAATCGGGGACTCATGCTATCTGCATTTGAGCATCAGGGAAATCAGGAGCCGCCCATAGCAACGCCACCCGAAAAGCAAAGGAAATCGGTGTCCATCGCAACTGTGCTCGCCATCAGCTTTGGCGCGCTCCTCGCGGTGACGGTCATCATTGTTCTCGGCATCAGCCTGCTCTCAGGGATTGCGACGACCCGCGATCTGCTGCTCGACAAGGCCGGGGCGGCCATGCAGGCGGCGGAAAGCGATCTTCGCGAAATGCTCGATCCCGCCGCCCAGCAGGCCCATTACCTCGCCGATCTGGTCCAGCACGGCATTCTCGATGTCGAGGACAGCGCAGAGCTTGCCGATTATCTGATCGGCGCCATGGCGGGGACGCCACAAATCGCGTCGCTCTCCTATGTCACCGCCGATATGCAGGTCACCTCCGCCAACCGCGCGGCCTACACGGTTTTCACCGCCGATGAGAGTCACGACCCGATCGCCGTCCTCGGCATCGAGGAACTGTCGCAGCAGGCGGACGGAAGCTGGGGCCAGCTCACCTATGTCCCGACGCTCAATCACGCGGTTGTCAACTTCCGCGAGCCGGTCATTCGCGATGGCGCCTTCATCGGCGCGATCATCGCGACGATCTCGGTTGCCGCCATCGCCGAGCGGATGGAGGCCGCGCCGGTCCTGACCAACGGCAAACGCTTCATCCTCTACGGGCGTGACCGTGTCCTGACCGAACAGGGCGGCGCGCCGCGGCCGTATGGCCTCAGCGTTGAGAATGTCGTCCCCCGGCTTGAAGACATTTCCGATCCGGTTCTGAAAAACATCTGGTCGGGGACGGCGCGCGACTTCGGCCCCGGCACGGCGCAGAATAATTTCGACACCCTCTCACTCGATCATGGCGGGCGGCAGTATATCTTTGTCTACCGCAATCTCGAGGGCTATGCCGAGCAGCCGTTCGTCATCGGTTACTGGGTGCTGAATGATGACGTCTCCGCAGGCTTTCAGCGGCTCATCTACGCCGGCATCTCGGGCCTTGCCATCATGCTGATCGGCGTCTTGCTGGCCATTCTTATCGGACGGCGGATTGCAAAGCCCATCCATGCCCTCTCGGCCGCCTCACGCCGCATCTCGGAGCTTGATTTCAGCAATATGACCGCGCTGCCCAGGAGCCGCTTCAAGGAAATGGATGAAGCAAACCGCGCCTATAACCGGATGGTCCTCGGCCTCAAATGGTTCGAGACCTATGTGCCGAAGGCGCTCGTCCGCCGGCTTATGGAGAGCGGCGAGGCGCGCTCCGAACAGCGCATCGTCACTGTCATGTTCACCGATATCGTCGGCTTCACCCCGCAGGCCGAGCAGATGGATTCCGAAGATGTCGCGAATTTCCTGAATGCGCATTTCCAACTCGTCACCGCCTGCATCGAGAAGGAGGGCGGCACTGTCGACAAATTCATTGGCGATGCGGTGATGGCCTTCTGGGGCGCACCCGAGAATGTGCCCGATCACGCCGCCCGCGCCTGCCAGGCCGCGCTCGCCATCAAACGCGCGGTTGAAGCGCATAACCACGAGCGCGTCGCGGCGGGGCTTGAGAAAATCCGCATGCGGATCGGGCTGCACACGGGGCCGCTGGTTGTTGGTAATATCGGATCCCCGGGGCGGCTCAACTACACCGTCGTCGGCGATACCGTGAACACCGCCCAGCGCATGGAGCAGTATGGCAAGAACCTGCCTCCGAGCGAGACGAGCGACGTCACCGTCCTGATGACCGAGACCACCTGCCACGCCGCCGGCATGATCGCCAACAGGATCGGCGACTGCCAGCTGCGCGGCCGGGCCGATCCGGTCACCATTTTCCGTCTCGATCAGTGAGAGGCGCGTCTAGCGCGGCTGATAATAAGGGTTGGTGCCGTCCGCGTGATCGGTAATGTCCAGCACCTCGGTGATCGACGGAACGAGATTCTGGATCTCGACCGCGACGCCCTGCTTCAAAGTCACATCGGCCATGCCGCAGCCCTGACACCCGCCATCGAGCCGGACAAAGGCCCGGTTATCCTGTAGATCGACCAGCGTGATGCGCCCGCCATGCGCCGCGATGGAGGGGTTGATCCGCTCCTCCAGCAGCTTCTGAATCGCCGCCGCCTCGGGTGTTTTCAGACCGGGCTTCGGCAGGCTCTCGCGATAGTCGAGAACGGCCGTAATTTCGGGGATGTAATGGCGCAGCATATTCTGGATGCCGGTCAGCATCGAGAAGGCGGAGCCCTGGAACTTCAGGTAAAGCTTGCCGTCCTTGAAGCTGTGAAACGCAACATCACCGCCGGACTGGGTCACCGCCGGAACAATACGGGTCGCGAGAAGATCCTTCACCTGCGCGATGATTTCCGCATCAAATTCACCGGCAGCGTCGCTCTTCGCAACCACCGCGGGATCGCCGCTTTGAAAATGGGCGACGAGCGCACCGAAGATCTCCGTGCGCAGTGACGTCCAGTCTTTGTCGTCCGACTTGCCGACAACAACGCTTTCCTCGTGCAGGGTCACCGAGGTCACCCCGTCGACAGCATAAAGCCGCGCCGCAAGCGGAGAGACCTCCGCCGCCGTCTCGGCCGGAACCTGCAAGGGGCCGCCCGCATACACCTTGTCGGCGGGAAAGAACTCAAGCTCTGTCGAGTTTTCAACTGGTTTTGTCTGAATAAACATCTTTTCGTTCCAAAGATCACGTGGAGGATGACGGCATCAATTCTTCCTGCCATAAAGGGCCATCCTTTTAGTCATAACGTAATAGTAATCTTGGAGAAGACAATGGCCAACTTCATTCTGACCGAATTGGAAGAAAGAACGCACGGTAAAGTCGCGCGGCTGACGATCGACAACCAGCGGAAGCTGAATATCCTCAACAGCACCGTCATCGAACAGTTCGGCGAGGCGATCGATCGCCTGAGCACCGACAAGGATATCGCCGTGCTGGTCATTACGGGCGCAGGCGAGAAAAGCTTTATCGGCGGCGCCGATATTACCGAGATGGCCGGCCTTGATCCGGCATCGGCGCGCAAATTCATCACCAGCGTCCATATGACCTGCCGCAAGGCGCGCTTCTTCCACGCCCCGGTTATCGCGCGGGTCAACGGCTTCTGCCTCGGCGCCGGGATGGAGCTTGCAGCGGCCTGCGATATCGTCGTTGCCCGGAGGTCCGCCTCCTTCGCGATGCCGGAAGTCCGCGTCGGCATCCCCTCGGTCGTCGAAGCGGCGCTGCTGCCCCGCATCCTCGGGCTCAACCTTGCCCGCGATCTTGTTCTCAGCGCCCGCAGCATCAGCGCGGAAGAGGCTTACACCGCAGGTCTCGTGCAGCGGCTCTGCGATGACGAGGCGCTCGATGCCACGGTCGAGACCGCCATCGAGGAAATTCTCGAAGGCGGCCGCAACGCCATGGCAATCCAGAAGCAGCTCTGCAATGACTGGGAGAATAACTCGCTCGAGGATGGTATCCAGCTCGGCATCGACGCTTTCGCGCGCGCTTATGAGAGCGACGAACCCGCGCGCATGATGACCGCCTTCATCAAGCGGCCGCGCTAACTTCTGACAACCGCCTCCTCCCGCGTAAAAGCATTATTCATTACCCGTATTATTTGGTATGAAGAAGACGATGGGAGGGGGCATCCTATGCTGGTATTCATTTATAACGTCTTTTCGGGCGGCGGGCGTCAGGCGCTGTCGCTGGAAGGGCTCGATCGACTTTTCTCGACCCGCAGCCACTCGCCGCTGCTCAAGCGCCGCCGCGCCCGCGTCATTCTCTCACGGGTGCGCTTTCTGAGCCTCGTCTCGGCCTTCGCATTTCCGCTCGGCTATCTGCTCGACATGCTGACGTTCGATAGCGAGGCGGCACAAATTCTCGGCATCACACGGGGCCTGATCGCGGTGTTGTTCCTCGCGCTTTATTTCGGGATCTCGAAGGGCGAGAGCCTCCGCGACGCGTACCGTGCGATTGGCATTTTCTTTGCCATTCTGCTCGCGTTCCAGGCCATGTACCAGCCGCTTCTCGGCACCATGAACATCCTCGGGGCGACAAGTCTCGCCGCGGCCGGCTATGCCCTCTTCCCATTTCTTATCATCGCCTGCATTGCGACATTTCCGCTGACTGTCAAAGAAAGCGTCCTGCTCCTTGCCCTCCTGTTCGTTGTTCAGATGCTGATCCTTGTTCTCATGCCGGAAAGCGCCGATCAGGGCCAGCGCGTCGGTATTCTTCTCACCCTTTCGGCAGCCGGCCTGCTCGCCGCGTTCGGCGCCATCAGCCAGCAGCTCTACATGTCTCTTCTCATCGATCACGCCTCGATCGACACGCTGACCGGCGTTTACAGCCGCAACAGCGGCGAGGAAATCATCGATGTCCAGTTCCGCATTTCCAAGCGCCAGAACACGCCTTTCTCCCTCGTCTTTATCGACATCGACAATTTTAAATCCATCAACGACCGCTATGGCCATGAAGCGGGGGACCGGGTGCTCGCCAATGCCGCGACCAATATTCGTCGGAATGCACGCGGATCGGATGTCGTTATCCGTTGGGGCGGTGAGGAATTTGTGGTACTTCTTCCCAATACCGATGCTGCGGGGGCGATGAAGTCCATGCGGCGCCTGCGCAATATCGGCCTCGGACTGCGGCCGGACGGCAAGATGGTAACGGCAAGTTTCGGCATCGTCGATCGCCAGAGCGTGAGTGTCGCGGATTGGACGGCGCTGGTCGATATCGCCGACAATCAGATGTATGAGGCGAAATCACGAGGAGGAGACGACATTTCTGTTTATGTCCCGAGCGATACCCCGGCGGCGGCGCCTGACCGCCCGGCGTCTGCGGCGGCGGAATGATCTTAAAAATTCTCTCTATCGCCTTTGCGGTCCTCTTCATTGCGCGTATCCTGTTTGCGAGAAAGCTGAAAGAGATGGGCAAGGCCGCTGACCGGACGATCAATCTCTTCCTGATCGCGATTGCCCTCTATCTTCTGCTGCATTTCGTCGTGCTCTATAGCACGACATAGACCCATTTCATTCCCCGGGGCGCCGCAATGAAGGAGACGAAGCATGTCCGAAACCCGCATTGAAACGGATACCATGGGTGAAATCGCTGTGCCGGCCGATCGCTACTGGGGCGCGCAGACGGAACGCTCGCTTGAGAATTTCAGGATCGGCGGCGAGACGCTCCCTGCCCCGCTGATTCGCGCCCTCGGCCTGCAAAAGAAGGCGGCAGCGCTCAGCAACCAGATGCTCGGCAATCACGAGTCCCGTCTCGCGGACGCCATCATCATGGCCGCCGATGAGGTGATCAACGGCGACCTTCTCGATCATTTTCCGCTCGTCATCTGGCAGACGGGATCGGGCACACAAAGCAACATGAACGCCAATGAGGTGATCGCCAACCGCGCCAACGAAATTCTTGGCAGCCCGCGCGGCAGCAAGAGCCCTGTCCATCCCAATGATCACGTCAATATGGGACAAAGCTCCAACGACAGCTTTCCGACCGCCATGTCCATCGCCGCGGCGGAGCAGACAAGCCATCATTTGCTGCCCGCCCTCAACCATCTGCACCAGGCGTTGCAGGACAAGGTCACCGCGTTCGATGATATCGTGAAGATTGGCCGAACCCACACGCAGGACGCCGTCCCGATCACCCTCGGACAGGAATTCTCGGGCTACGCCCGGCAGGTTGAGCTTGGCATGGCGCGGGTGAGAGACTGTCTGCCCCGCCTGCTGGAACTTGCGCAAGGGGGCACCGCCGTCGGGACCGGTCTCAACGCTGCGCCCGGTTTCGCGGAAACATTCATCACCAACATCACCCGGCTGACCGGCCTGCCGTTCACCAGCGCCGAGAACAAGTTTGAAGCGATCGCCGCCCATGATGCGCTGGTGGAACTATCAGGAACGCTCAACGTCCTTGCGACGAGCCTGATGAAAATCGCCAACGACATCCGTTTCCTTGCAAGCGGCCCGCGCAGCGGCCTTGGCGAGCTGATCCTGCCGGCGAATGAACCCGGCTCATCGATCATGCCGGGAAAGGTCAACCCGACGCAGAGCGAGGCCATCACGCAGGTCGCGGCGCAGGTCATGGGCAATCACGTCACCGTCACCGTTGCCGGATCCAACGGCCATTTCGAGCTCAATGCCTTCAAGCCCGTGATGATCTACAACGTCCTGCAATCCATTCGCCTGCTCGGCGATGCGCTTCTGAGTTTCACCGACAATTGCGTTGTCGGGATCGAGGCGAACCGGACGCGGATCGATGAGTTGATGGCGCAGTCGCTGATGCTGGTGACGGCGCTCAATCCGCATATCGGCTATGATAACGCGGCCAAAATCGCCAAGAAGGCCCATGCCGACAACAGCAGCCTGAAGGAAGCGGCGCTTGCCCTTGGCCTGCTCACCGCCGAACAGTTCGATGACTGGGTCCGCCCCGAGAATATGGTTGGGAAAGAATAGAAACGTCGGATCATTGGAGCGGGTGAAGGGAATCGAACCCTCGTCTTAAGCTTGGGAAGCTCCTGCTCTACCATTGAGCTACACCCGCGACGCCTCTTAAGTGCACCAAAGCGGGCGCACCGTCAAGAGTATTGAAAGGCGCGCGCCCTCTCTTTTTCACCGCCCGGACTCGCGCGGGACGATGTATTTGAAGCGCCGCGCCACAGGTTGATATTCTCCTTTCATTAGAACAACAGAATTTCTTGACAGCGGCAAAAGCTGGCGATAATCATTTTTCCCGTGGTGATTTGTGCCGACCGGCTTGCGGCCACGTTAAAGAAAACGCTAAAAGGTCGGGGCTCACGGGAACCCTGATCTATTGGTCGGGGTTTTTTTGTGCCTCGAGGGTAATGACATGACAAAAGATGAAAGGACGACGCCTTGCGTCAAAAAATATCGGACCGCCACAAAACTGGTGCGCGGCGGAACGAAACGATCGCAGTTTAACGAGACGAGCGAAGCCATTTTTCTGAATTCCGGCTTCGTTTATGACAGCGCCGAGCAGGCGGCCGGCCGCTTCACGGGTGACAATCAGGGCTATATCTACTCGCGCTACGCCAACCCGACGCTGTCGATGTTCGAGAACCGCATGATCCTTCTCGAGGAGGGGGCCGAATCGGCCCGCGCGACGGCGAGCGGAATGGCGGCGGTCAACGGGGCGCTGATGTCGCTGCTGAAAGCCGGCGATCATGTCGTCGCGCCGCGCGCGCTGTTTGGGTCCTGCCTCTATATCATCGAGACAATCCTGCCGCGCTTTGGCATCCATACGACGCTGATCGACGGGACCGATATCGACCAGTGGAAGAACGCCGTCACCGACAAAACCGCGTGCGTTTTTCTTGAGACGCCGTCTAATCCGTGCCTTGAGGTGATGGATATCGCCGCCATTTCCGAGATCGCGCACAAAGTTGGCGCGAAGGTGATCGTCGACAATGTGTTTGCAACGCCGGTGCTGCAGCATCCGCTTAACCTTGGCGCCGACATCGTCGTCTATTCCGCGACGAAGCATATTGACGGGCAGGGCCGATGTCTTGGCGGCATCATTCTTGGCGCCGAGGAATTCATCGAAGAGACGCTCGCCCCATACCTCAAGCATACGGGTCCGGCGCTGAGCCCCTTCAATGCATGGAACCTGTTTAAAGGTATCGAAACGCTTGACCTGCGCGTCCAGAAACATTGCGACAATGCGGAAAAGATCGCCGATTTTCTCGCCGCCCATCCGGCGGTCAGGAAAGTGATTTATCCGGGCCTTGAAAGCCATCCGCAGCATGCGCTGGCGCGCGCGCAGATGTCCCGCGGCGGCTCGCTCATCGCGTTTGAAATCGAGGGTGGCCGGGCGGAAACTTTCGCCGCGCTCAATCGGCTGTCGCTGATCGACATCAGCAACAACCTCGGCGATGCAAAATCCCTCATCACCCATCCGATGACGACGACCCATTCGAGCGTCGATCTCGCGACGAAGGAACGGCTCGGCATCAGCGAAAGCATGCTCCGTCTCTCGGTCGGGCTTGAGGATGCGGCCGACCTGATTGACGATCTTGGAGAAGCGCTCGGGCCGATCGCCGGCTGACGAGCCGCGATCGGTTGCGGCAGCGACCTGTCCGATTTACTGGACAAATTTGCCCCTTGGCGCGATATTCAGGGGGAGCCGGGCTCATCGGGCAGGTCGCGCAAGGAAAGTAACATGACGGTATCTGGCCTTTACAGCAAGATCACAGAGAATATAGAGGTGTCGGTGACGCCGATCTTTCTTCAGGATCGCTCCCGGCCAGCAGACAATCTTTATGTCTGGGCCTACCAGGTTCGGATCGAAAACAAGGGATCCAGCACGGTGACGCTCCGCTATCGTCACTGGCGGATCACCGATGCCACAGGCCGCTCGGAAACCGTTGACGGCGAGGGCGTGGTCGGGGAACAGCCTGTCCTTGCGCCGGGCGAGTCTTATGAGTATACCAGCGGCACGCCGCTCTCGACGCCGTCCGGCATCATGGTTGGCAGCTATGACATGGAAGAAGAATCGGGCAACCTTTTCTCCGTTGATATCCCCGCCTTCTCGCTGGACAGCCCCGGGGCGATTTCATCCCTTCACTGATCCGCCGCGCACATCACAAGTTAGGAATCAGGTACCATGACCAAACATTCTCACCCCGGCGCTCCGGCCAAGGACCGTCCGACCAAGGAGCAGGCCGAAGATGCGGTGCGCACGCTGATCCGCTGGGCGGGCGATGATCCGACGCGGGAGGGCTTGCGCGGAACCCCCGACCGGGTCGTCCGCTCCTACCTTGAGTTTTTCGCCGGCTACAATGAAGACCCCGATGCCTATCTCGCCCGCACCTTCGAAGAGGTAAACGGATATGACGAGATGGTCGTTCTGAAAGACATCCGGGTCGAAAGCTATTGCGAGCATCACATGGTGCCGATTATCGGGGTTGCCCATGTCGCCTATATGCCGAGCAACCGTGTCGTCGGCATCTCGAAACTTGCCCGCGTTGTCGATGCCTATGCCAAACGGCTGCAAATCCAGGAGAAGCTGACCCGGCAGATCGCCGAGACGATCGAGCGCGCCCTGCAGCCGAAGGGCGTCGCCGTCATTATTGAAAGTGCCCATCAATGCATGACAACGCGGGGCGTACATAAGGATGGTGTCACAATGATCACCAGCACCATGCTGGGGGTCTTTCGCCGCTCCGACATCACCCGGCGCGAACTGCTCTCTTTCATCGATAAAGGCTGAAGGCCAATCGGGCCGTGACCGACTTTCGTCTGATCCTGACAATTATCGGCCTCCTGCTCGTTTTCACGGGCGTAACGATGCTGGTCCCGGCCGCCGTCGATCTCGGCGTCGGTCATCCCGACTGGCAGATGTTTCTTATCTCCGCGGTGGTTCTGTTCTTTATTGGCGGCGGACTGTTTCTCTCGAACCGCGGCAGCGGGCTGATGCTCGACCGACGTCAGGCCTTTGTCTTGACGACCGCGGCCTGGATCGTGCTTCCCGCAGCGGCGGCGCTTCCGCTCACCTTCGGCACGCTCGACCTGTCGCTCACGGATGCCTTTTTCGAGGCGATGTCCGGACTGACGACCACGGGCGCGACAATTCTCATCGATCTCGAGACCCTGCCGCCCGGCGTGCTGATCTGGCGTTCGCTGCTGCAATGGTTCGGCGGGATCGGGATTATCGTCATGGCGATTTCCATCCTGCCGCTGCTTCGCGTCGGCGGCATGCAGCTTTTCCGGATGGAGGCATCGGACGCCACATCGGAGAAAATGCTGCCGCGCGTCGCCAACATCGTGAAGGCAATCGCCTTCATCTATCTCACGCTCAGTATAATTTGCGCGCTCGCCCTCTGGGGGGCCGGCATGAGCCTGTTCGATGCCGTCAACCATGCGATGACGACGCTCTCGACCGGCGGTTTTTCCACCGCCGACCAGTCGGCAGGACATTTCAACAATCCGCTCGTCGAGAGCATCATGGTCGTCTTTATGATCATGGGGGCGATGCCGTTCCTGATGTATCTGCATTTTTTGAAGGGCAACCCCGGCGATTTCCTGATGGACAGCCAGATCCGCTGGTTTCTCTCGCTCATCCTCACGGGCATTGCGCTTCTCGTCTGCTGGCAACTGCTGCACAGCCGCATCCCCTTCTTCGACGCCCTGCGCCATGCGACCTTCAGCGTCACGTCAGTCATTACAGGAACCGGCTACGCGACTGTCGATTACAGCCAGTGGGGAGGGTTCAGCGTCGCCGCCTTCTTCTTTCTCATGTTCACTGGGGGCTGCGCCGGATCGGCGTCGTGCAGCATCAAGATCTTTCGCATCCAGATCGTCGTTGAAACCCTGCGCTGCCGATTGATCCAGCTCGTCCGCCCGAACGGCATTGTCGTGCCGCGCTATAACGGCCGCGCCCTGCCGGAGGAAGCCATTACCTCGGTCGCGAGCTTTATTTTTCTCTTCTTTGCGCTATTCGGATTGACGGCCATCGGCATCAGCCTGACCGGTGTTGACTTCATCACCGCCATATCGAGCGCCGCCGCGGCGATTACCAACGTCGGGCCGGGACTTGGCGACATTGTCGGCCCGTCGGGTAACTTCCGCTCGCTGTCGGATCCGGCAAAGTGGATCATGGCAATCGCCATGCTGCTCGGCCGGCTGGAGCTGTTTACTGTTCTGGTGCTTTTCTCGCGCCGCTTCTGGCTCCGCTGAGGCGGGGCTCAGGCCAGCCCGAGCGCAGTGATAACCAGCTTTGTGACCCGCTCCCTGGTCTTCTCTCGCTCCGCGGCCGCAAACTCCTGCCAGCCCACGCGCGCTTTTATCAGCTCCACCCCGCCCGCCTGCTGCAGACAGAGAAGAAGGAGAAGCGCCGCATCAAGACGCGCTGCTGCCTGACCCGCCGCCCCGCCCTGCAGGCGCGCAACGAGGATCGCGAGAAGATCCGCGATCACATTGATATGCCCGTCCATGAGGATGTGAAATCCCTCGCCCGGAATGTCCAGCTCCCGCAGGATCAGCCGTGTCCGCCAGCGCCCGTCATCGGAAAGCGCATCATCAACAAGGCGGGCGACGAACTTCTCCATCATATCGGCATAGTCCCTGCGGTCGCCGCCAGCGGAGGCGAGCCGCTGCTCCAAGAGCAGGGCAAGATCCATCCGAAGCGGCTTCAGGTCGCGGACCAGCTTTTCGAAAACCGCCCGGTAAAGTCCTTCCTTGCTGTCGAAATGATAGGAAATGGCGGACAGGTTGACCGCCGCCGCCTTGGCGATTTCGCGCGTCGACACGGCGCCAAAGCCGCGCGTCGCGAAGAGGCGGCCCGCAACGTCCAGCATCCTGTCTGAGGCAGATTTTTGAGCGTCGGTCATGCTACCGGATCAATCGTTTGATTTAGCTGGCTGAGGCTAGGTCAAAATGCGCGCGCCGACAAGCGGGAAACGCGCCGCCGCCACAATGGGACGGCGCGTTCACTCATTAACGGAGATATGTCCCCATATAGGCGCGGATATTTTTCTCCATTTCCTGATCGAATGCCTGCATCAGGGCGTTTACTTGCGTGTAATACATCTTCTCCCGCTCGTTCAGCGTAATCCCTTCAGGAACGGACTTGCTGCGCGTCACCTCGGCAGTCGCAACGGCATAGGCGCCGGAAATTTCGTTTACTTTGACTTCAACGAGGGCGTGAAATTCATAGAGCTCCGACTGGCTTTTGGTCACCAGCCCGCGCAGCCCGGCTGCCTTGTCGAGTTCCTTTTCGAGCGCGCTCGCATCGCGGATCGTGACAATCGCAACCGCCGCGCTGTTGCCGGTCGTTTTGAGGCGATCGCTCACCCAGTTGCGAATGGCGTGATTGATGGAAACCGGCAGTTCATGCTCGACATGCGGCCGCTGCAAGGGGGCGCGGAATTCGTCAACGATCCGGATTTCCCCGACATCGAGGTAAATCGGGCGGAGATGCTGAAAGGTAATATCCGGATAGGAGGGCTGCGGCGGTGCCTGCACGCACCCGGCGAGAACGCCTGTCATCAAAAGGGAAACCGCAATCAGAAACCGCTTGATGCCTGCCATGTCGCTAAACCTTTTCACGAAGGGAAACCCGCCATACTGTATTACGGGGTATAAAGGAAATTCAACCCTCTCCTTGTCAACAGCTCGATCAACTCGATGTCACGAGAGATCCTCGGGGCGGATATGATACTTGCTGGAACAGAACTGGCAGTCGACCGTTATGACACCATCGATGGCCATCTCCGCCAGATCGCTTTGCGCGAAGGTGCGGAGCGTCGCCACGACTCGCTCGGCGCTGCAGTTGCAGTGATCGGCAAGCTCCTGCGGATCATAGAGCCAGACACCCTCCTCGTGAAACAGGCGATACAACAGCTCGGGCGATTTCAGAACATTGCTCGTCAACTCGTCGGCAGTCACCGTGTTGACCAGCGCCTCCGCATTTCGCCAGTCTTCATTGTGAAAATCCTGGCTGATTTCCGCCGCGCTTTCTTCGGGCAGGCGCTGGATCATCAGGCCGCCCGCGCGCCATTTCCCGCCAACCTTTTCGACGGCCACGCGCAGTTGCGTCTCAATTTGCTCGGACTTGTCGAAATAATTTTCCATACATTCCGCAAGACTGTCGCCCTGCAATTCGACAATTCCCTGGTAACGCTTGCGGTCCGAACCGGCATCAATCGTAAAGGCGATATAGCCGCTGCCGAGATAGCTGCTGACGGTCGGGGCGATATCGCCTGCGACGAGTTCTTCCAGCCGCGCGGGATCGAACGAGGCATAGCCGCGCATATTGCCGGGCGTGGTCATATCGGCCGCGATCATGGTGATGGCGCCGTCACCCTTGGTCTGCACCGTGAAGATCCCGTCGAACTTCAGCGCGCCGCCAAGCATCGCGGCAAGCACAATCGCTTCGCCGAGAAAGCGGGCGACCGCATCCGGATAGCCGTGCCGATCGAGAATGGCGTCCACGACGCTGCCCATGCGCACGACACGGCCGCGCACGCCCGATTTCGCCATCTGAAACGGCTGGATAAGATTATCGGTAATGATTTTCTGACCCGGTTCGGCCATCTGCTTTCCTTCACGTTGCAGGCGAAAGACTAGCCTTGCAGGCACCAGCGCAAAATCGCTTTTTGCGCATGCAGCCGGTTCTCCGCCTCATCAAAAATGACCGACTGCGGACCGTCCATGACCTCCGCTGTCGCCTCCTCGCCGCGGTGGGCGGGAAGGCAATGCATAAAGATGGCGTCACCCGATGCGCGTGCCATCAAGGCCGCGTCAATCTGATAGGGCGCGAGCAGATTATGGCGATTGGCGACATCATCGCCCATCGAGACCCAGGTGTCGGCAACCACGCAATGCGCGCCCGCGACCGCCTCGGCCGCATCGCGGGTGACGTGAACCCGCGCGCCGGTCTCCTTCGCCCAGTCGAGCACGCGCGGATCCGGCGCCAGTTCGTCGGGGCAGGCAACGCGAAACTCGAAATCGAACTGCCCGGCGGCATGGATCCAGGAGGTGACCATATTGTTGCCATCGCCGCACCAGGCAACGACCTTGTCGCGGATCGGCCCGCGATGCTCCTCGAAGGTCATGACATCGGCCATCAGCTGGCAGGGATGGCTGTCGTTGGTCAGGCCGTTGATGATCGGAACCGTCGCATTCTCCGCCAGCTCCAGCAGTTTCGCATGCTTGTCCGTGCGGATCATGATCGCATCGACATAGCGCGAGAGTACGCGCGCCGTATCGGCGATGGTCTCGCCGCGGCCGAGCTGCATATCCGCGCTGTTGAGAACGATGGTATGGCCACCGAGCTGGCGCATCGCCATGTCGAAAGAGACCCGCGTGCGCGTCGAGGGAAACTCGAAAATCGCCGCCAACGTATGGCCGGCAAGTGGCGCCTCGGGATCGACCGTGCCCCGCGGCAGCCCTTTGCGGGCGGCCTTAAGGGCAATGCCGTCATCGATAATGCGCCGCAGATCTGCGCGCGACACTTCGTGCAGGTCCAGAAAATGCAACGCCTCAGTCATTTTCAAGCTCCGTGCAGGCGGCATCCAGCCGATCGATAAACTCTGAAATCTCCGCATCTTCGACAATCAGCGGCGGCAGGAGGCGAATGACGTTATCGCCGCCCTTGGCGGTGAGAACTCCATGCTCCAGCAGCTTGTTGTGCAGCACCGTATTCTCGACCTTGCATTTAAGGCCGATATGCAGCCCGATGCCGCGAACTTCCTCGACTATATCCGGGTGACGGTCAATGATGCCGGCGAGCCCCTGCTTGAGATGATTGCCCATCTCGGCGACATGATCGAGAAAGCCCTCTTCGGTCATCACATCGACTACTGCACCGGCCACCGCCATCGCAAGCGGATTGCCGCCATAGGTGGACCCGTGGCTGCCAACGGTCATCGTCTTTGCCACCTTCTCAACAGCAAGGCACGCGCCGACCGGGAAACCGCCGCCGAGCGCCTTGGCGGCCGTCAGAATATCCGGCGTGATGCCTGAATGCTCATAGGCGAAGAGCTTGCCCGTCCGGCCCATTCCGGTCTGGATTTCATCGAGTACGAGCAGCAGGTCATGCTCATCGCAGAGTTTGCGAAGGGCGCGCATGAATTCCGGCTCAACCACCTGAATACCGCCTTCACCGAGTACGGGCTCGATCATAATCGCAGCGGTTTGCGGGGTGATCGCCGCTTTCACCTTTTCGATATCCCCGACCGGCACATGATCGAACCCGTCGACGACAGGGCCGAAACCGTCCAGCAGCTTCGCCTGCCCGGCCGCCGCGATGGTCGCGAGCGAGCGCCCGTGAAAGGAATTCTCAAAGGTGATGATGCGGTATTTTTCCGGCTGTCCGTTGGTGCTGAAATATTTCCGCACCATCTTGATGGCAGCTTCATTCGCCTCAAGACCGGAATTGCAGAAATAGGCGGCATCGGCAAAAGTCGCATCGACCAACTTTTTCGCAAGCGCCTCCTGACCCGGAATACGGAACAGGTTCGACACATGCCAGACCTTGTTCGCCTGCTCAACCAGCGCAGCAACGAGGCGCGGATGCGCATGCCCGAGGGCGCTTACCGCAATGCCGGCCGCAAAATCGAGGTATCGTCGGCCGTCATTCCCGAAAAGATACATCCCCTCGCCTTTTTCAAAGGAAAGGTCGGCCGGAGCATAATTCGATAACAAGGCGGGAATCATGTGCTTTCTCCACGAAAAACAAAGCGGCGCAATCGCCAATTTCCGATACCAGAAAGCGCGGAAGTATTGACAGCAGACCGGTTTCTGTCAATCAATCTCTTGCATATTTGCTGATATTTTCAGGCTTTCAGGCGATATCCGCTTTTTATCAGCGCCCAAACGAAGATATAAAGCGCAATATCAACCGCCGCGATCAGAAGGGCGCCAACCCAGACGACGCTGTCGGAGGTGCCGATAAAGCCGTAGCGGAAGCCGTCAATCATATAGAAAAACGGGTTGAGATGGCTGATCTGGTACCAGATGCCGGTCAGACGCTCGATCGAGTAAAATGTGCCTGAAAGGAAGGAAAGCGGCATGATGATGAAGTTCGTGACCGCCGCCATATGGTCGAACTTGTCGGAGATGATCCCGGCGGCGATGCCAAGAAGCGAAAGCATCAATCCGGCCGCAAAAACGTAATAGATAATCACCGGCCAGGAATGCACCGATAAATCGACGAACGGCCAGACTGCCACCGCAACGACAAGCGCGACGCACGCGCCGCGGGCAACGCCCGCAAGCACATAAGCAAGGGTAAGCTCGGTCGGGGAGAGCGGCGGCATCAGGATATCGACGATATTCCCCTGCACCTTCGAGATCAGGATCGAGGAGGAGGTGTTCGCAAAAGCGTTCTGGATCACCGCCATCATGATCAGTCCCGGCGCGAGAAAGACGTCAAAGCTCACCGCACCGATATACCGCCCGCTTCCGCCGAAGGCGAGCGTGAAGATTGCAAGAAAGAGGACAGACGTCATCATCGGCGCGAAGATGGTCTGCAGCGGCACCTTCAGAAAACGATGAATTTCCTTCCACAGCAACGTGAGGAAGCCGCGCCAGTTGACGAAGCCGATCTTGTTGGCAAGGCGGGGCAGCATGCCCGAATTGCCCGGGTCACGCCGGGTTAAAAGAGGAGATGTCATGGCGGATACATAGGCAATCATTGCAGACTGCGCAAGAACTCTGTGCAAGCAATGCGCGCCCCGCCCGCTGTCCCCGCGCCGCTCGCGGCGAGACTGGACACTGGCGGGGCTTTGCGACAATATACCCGCAATCAAGGGAGTTTTGAGACAATGTCTGTTGAAATTTACCACAATCCGCGCTGCAGCAAATCCCGCCAGACGCTCGCCCTCCTGCAGGAAAAGGGGATCGAGCCGGTTGTTATTGAATATCTCGTGACCCCGCCGGACGCAAAGCGCCTCAAGGAGATTCTGGCGCTCCTCGACATGAAACCCCGCGATCTGATGCGAAAGGGCGAGGCGGAATATAAAGACCTCAATCTCGCCGATGCGTCTCTCAGCGATGATGCGCTTGTTCAGGCGATGGTCGACCACCCGAAACTTATCGAGCGCCCGATCGTTTTCGCAAACGGCAAAGCCCGTGTCGGTCGCCCGCCGGAGCAGGTACTGGAAATCCTCTAGGCTCCCGATTATCGCGCGGCCTCGCTTTTGATCCGCCGCCCCACTAGAATTCGGTTTATTTTCGCGCCATAATGCAGGCATGGCGCATAAACAAAAGTAACAGGAGAAAACCTATGGCAGACGCCGTTATCGTATCCACTGCAAGAACACCTATCGGCAAAGCCTATCGCGGTGCCTTCAACAATACCCATGGCGCCGATCTCGGCGGCCATGTCATCAAACATGCGGTCGCACGGGCCGGCATCGATCCGGCCGAGGTGGAGGATGTGATCATGGGCGTCGCCAACCCCGAAGGGGCGATGGGCGGCAATATCGCCCGCCAGGCGCTGCTCACCGCCGGTCTGCCGATCACCTCATCGGGAACGACCGTGAACCGCTTCTGCTCGTCCGGCCTGCAGGCCATCTCGATGGCCGCGCAGCGCATCCTCGTCGATCGCGTGCCGGTCATGGTCGCCGGCGGCATGGAAAGCATCAGCCTTGTCCAGAATGAACATGCGAACCGCTACCGCTCGCAGAGCGACTGGCTGCTGGCCAACAAGCCCGCCATTTACGATCCGATGCTGAAAACGGCGGAAACCGTCGCGACCCGCTACGGCATCACGCGCGAGGCGATGGACGAATACAGCTATCAGAGTCAGATGCGCACCGCCGCCGGGCAGGAAGCCGGCCGCTTCGATCAGGAAATCGTCCCGATGACGACGACCAAGGCGATCGAGAATAAGGAAACCGGCCAGGTGATGTATGAGGAAGTCACCCTCAAGCAGGACGAAGGTAACCGCCCGAGCACGACGCTGGAAGGGCTTTCCAGCCTGAAGCCGGTTCTCGGCGAGGACTGCTTTGTAACCGCCGGCAATGCGAGCCAGCTTTCCGACGGCGCATCGGCCTGCGTCGTTATGGACAGCAAGCTCGCCGAGAAGCGCAATATCGAGCCGCTCGGCATCTATCGCGGCCTTGTTGTCGCCGGCTGTGAGCCGGACGAGATGGGCATCGGCCCGGTCTTCGCGATTCCGAAGCTGCTGGAGCGGCATAACCTCAAGATGGACGACATCGGCCTTTGGGAGCTGAACGAAGCCTTTGCGGTCCAGGTTCTTTACTGCCGCGACAAGCTTGGCATCCCGAACGAGCTGCTGAACGTGAATGGCGGCGCGATCTCCATTGGGCACCCTTACGGCATGTCGGGCGCCCGCATGACCGGCCATGCGCTGATTGAAGGCAAGCGCCGCGGCGTGAAATATGTCGTCATCACCATGTGCATCGGCGGCGGCATGGGCGCGGCAGGCCTTTTCGAAGTCGCCTGATCGACCTTTCGCACATAAACAAGAAAGATCCCGAAGGCGCGCCCGTCGGGATTTTTTTTGGCCTCATGAAAAAGGCATAAAAAAAGACCCGGAAAATCGGGCCTTTTCTCAAAATCACGATCTTACCGTGTCGGTATCGGCTCATCGCCGGTGTAGTCATAAAAGCCGCGTCCCGATTTCTGCCCGAGCCAGCCGGCCTCGACATATTTGACGAGGAGCGGACAGGGACGGTATTTCGTATCGGCCAGACCCTCATAGAGCACCTGCATGATAGCGAGACAGACATCGAGCCCGATAAAGTCGGCAAGCTGCAGCGGACCCATCGGATGATTGGCGCCAAGCCGCATCGCCGTATCGATCGCGCGCACCGATCCGACGCCCTCATAGAGCGTGTAGATCGCTTCGTTGATCATCGGGAGGAGAATGCGGTTGACGATAAAGGCGGGGAAGTCTTCCGCCGGGGTCGGTGTCTTGTTGAGCCGAAGGGTCAGCTCGCGGATGGTCTCGAACGTCTCTTCGTTCGTCGCGATGCCGCGGATCAGCTCGACAAGCTGCATCACCGGCACCGGGTTCATGAAATGCATCCCGATGAATTTTTCGGGCCGATCGGTTACCGCCGCAAGGCGGGTGACCGAAATGGACGAGGTGTTGGTCGCGATAATCGCTTCCGGTTTCAGCTTTTGACCGAGATTGGAGAGGATCTGTTTCTTGATCTCCTCATTCTCGGTCGCCGCCTCAATGACCAGGTCCACTTCACCAAGATGCGTGTCGTCCTGAACAGGGTTGATACGGGTCAGGGCCTTGGCAACGTCCGCCTCGGTCAGGGCGCCGCGACCGACCTGACGCTTGAGGTTGTATTCGATCGTCTCCATCGCAGTTTTGAGCTGCTCCTCGGAGATATCGTTCAGGTAAACGTCGATATCTGCGAGCGCCATGACATGGGCAATTCCGTTGCCCATGCGTCCTGCGCCAATCACACTTACTTTTTTTATCATTGCCTATTTCCAGCCATAAAGGTGAGCGCGATCATACCGCCAAAACCTGACCCGTACCTGCATTACAGGGCTGCTTCCAACTCGGGCAGTACCTTGAACAGATCGGCAACGAGACCATAGTCGGCAATCTGGAAGATTGGCGCTTCCTCGTCCTTGTTGATCGCGACGATCACCTTGCTGTCCTTCATGCCGGCCAGATGCTGGATCGCGCCGGAAATACCGACCGCGATATAGAGCTGCGGGGCGACAACCTTGCCGGTCTGACCGACCTGGTAGTCGTTGGGAACGAAGCCCGCATCGACGGCGGCGCGGCTTGCACCGACGGCAGCGCCGAGCTTGTCGGCAACCCGCTCCAGCAGGACGAAATTCTCGCCCGACTGCATGCCGCGGCCGCCGGAGATGACAATTTTGGCGGCGGTGAGCTCAGGCCGCTCGGATTTCGAAAGCTCTGCGCCGACAAAGGTGGAAAGACCGCTATCGGCTGCGGCCGAAACCGCTTCAACGGTGGCCGAGCCGCCCGTCGCGTCGGCGGCCGGGAAGTTGGTCCCGCGCACGGTGATCACCTTCTTTGCATCGCTCGACTGCACGGTCGCCATGGCGTTACCGGCATAGATCGGCCGCACGAAGGTGTCCGCAGAGACAACCTGCGTGATTTCGGAAATCTGTGCGACATCGAGAAGCGCGGCAACGCGCGGCAGGATATTCTTGCCCGCCGTAGTGGCCGCCGCGACGATCGCATCATAGCTGCCGGCGAGAGAAACGATCAGTGCGGCCGTGTTTTCGGCAAGGCTGTTCGCATAGAGCGCATCGTCGGCCAGCAGAACCTTGGCGACGCCCGCGACCTTCGCCGCTTCATCCGCTACTGCCGCGCAGCCGCTGCCTGCGACAAGCACATGTACATCGCCGCCGAGTTTGGTTGCAGCCGTTACCGCATTCAGCGTTGCGCCGCCAAGCGCAGCATTATCATGATCGGCAAAAACAAGAACAGTCATCAGATAACCCCCGCTTCATTTTTCAGCTTGTCGACCAGTTCGGCGACAGATTCCACTTTCACACCGGCTTCGCGTTTTGCCGGCTCTTCCACTTTCAGCGTTTTAAGACGCGGCGCGATATCGACACCGAGGTCAGCCGGGGTCTTCTCATCGATCGGCTTTTTCTTCGCCTTCATGATGTTCGGCAGGGACGCATAGCGCGGCTCGTTGAGGCGCAGGTCCGTCGTGACAACCGCCGGCATTTTGAGTTCGATCGTCTGCAGGCCACCGTCAATTTCACGGGTGACGCGCGCCGTGCCATTCTCAAGGCTGACTTTCGAGGCGAAGGTGCCCTGCGCCCAACCCAGCAGCGCCGCCAGCATCTGGCCGGTCTGGTTCGAATCGTCGTCAATTGCCTGCTTGCCGACGATGATGAGGTCCGGCTTTTCTTCTTCGGCAATCGCCTTCATCAGCTTTGCAACCCCGAGCGGCTCCACGATTTCGTCAGTCTTCACGAGAATCCCGCGATCGGCGCCCATTGCCAGCGCCGTCCGCAGGGTTTCCTGCGCGGCCTGCGGGCCGACGGAGACAGCGACGACTTCGGTGGCCACACCTGCTTCGCGGAGGCGCAGCGCCTCTTCAACAGCGATTTCGTCGAAAGGGTTCATGG
>JRYH01003324.1_pt1 | contig 47973 bp, 51 predicted proteins | sample 235351 | NCBI WGS metagenome assembly JRYH01 (sample SAMN03074221, study PRJNA261480) | activated sludge metagenome | biome: Wastewater Treatment Plant; feature: Wastewater; material: Activated sludge; isolation source: activated biomass of a wastewater treatment plant treating wastewater... ...
CGTTATCAGCAACCTTAAACACCTGTGTACTCAAAAGCGTGGAAAACTAACTGACCACCGTGCATTTGGAAAGTTGATATGTACTTACGACTTATACCCATATCATAACCAATTGGATGCCCAGTCCCAAATATCTCAATGTTACGAGCTTCTTTTTGAGTTTCGTTTGGATTAACCAAAGCCCACATACAAGCTGTTTCACCTTGAGTTTGTACTGTTAGTATTTCTGCACCAACAGGGAGTAATACTTCTTGAAAATCTGTTACCGCTAATGGGTATTTGTAAATTGTTTTGTTCATAAAATTGGAGCAGGAAACCAACTCATCCCGAAGGGTGGGTTGGAGGAATGCGACTGCCACGCTTTAAATTGTTTAGTAAAATTAGTAATTATTTTCTGATATAAGAAATTATTTAGTATATTTGCACTATGAAGTTGACATTGAAAATAAAACTTTTGCCTACTGATGAACAAGCCAACTTGCTTCTCGAAACGATGAAGGAAGCTAATGCTGTTTGTAATGCCATTTCTGATGTGGCTTGGGAAAAGAAGATTTTCAATAATTTCAAATTGCATCACGAAGTATATCACGCTTACAAGGCTACTTTCAAACTTTCTTCTCAAATTCTTGTACGCTGCATAGCAAAAGTTGCTGACGCTTACAAACTTGACAAGAAAACTAAAAGAGATTTTAGACCGCTTGGAAGTATTGGTTATGATAGTAGGATTATGACCTACAAACCTAACGATATTGTTTCTCTTTGGGCTATCGGAGGAAGAATTAAAATCCCTTTTGTTTGCCATAACAGAAACTACTTGCCTTACATTAAAGGGGAAGCTGATTTGGTTTACAAGAAAGGTAAGTTTTACTTGTTTCAAACCGTTGATGTTCCCGAAGAAGAAGTAAAAGACATTGAGGATTTTATCGGAGTGGATTTTGGTTTGGTTTCGATTGCAACCCTTAGTAATGGTAAAGAATTTAACTCTAAAAAACTTCAAGATTATCGAGAAAAAAAACAAAAAGTAAGAAGCTCCGTTCAAAGCAAATGCACAAGAGGAAGTAAAAAACTCTTGAAAAGGCTTAGTGGCAGAGAACGCACCACCGCTTCTATTATCAACCACACGATTGCCAAACAAATTGTTCAAATTGCCAAAGAAGAAAATAAAGGAATTGCTATTGAAGACCTTAAAGGCATCCGATTTTCTTCGCTTAAAAAAGGTAAGAAATTTAGGACAAGAGTTGGCAAGTGGTCGTTCAATCAGTTGCGTCAATATATTTCCTACAAAGCTATTCTTAATGGTGTTCCTGTTGTTTTGGTTAATCCAAGATATACAAGCAAGACTTGCAACAACTGCCACCACATAGGCAATAGAAAAGGAAAAATATTTAGATGCAATAACTGCGGAAACAATATGGATGCTGACATAAATGCCAGTAAAAATATTGCTACGCTGGGCTGTTCCGTAAACAACAGCGAAAAGTCGAGTATGTATAGCTGTGCTTTGCATTATTCAGATTTAAAGCCCATCCCATCGCTTTGCGTGGGTGGGTAGTTTACTTGTTATTGATTTAGTTGTTAAAAAATCGACTGATAGAAAGGCTGCTGATAACAGGTGTTTGCCAAAATGGGGGCATTCGTGGTATCATCAACATTTCTGCTTCTATGGTGCTTTTGTGGTGGCTTGACACTTTCGTGTTCCAAATCCCCCACTTCGGCAAGCCCTCGAACGTTGTACCCCATTTAAGGACGCAAAGAGCGACCAGAAATAGTTCCTACTTCATCGACCTGACTAACGCCAGCATCTCCATAGGCTCATCGGACAGTACCTGCCCTGATTTATTTTTAGGGTTTAGCGCAAACTTTAAGATGTTGTTTGCTGCCAAAATATCCCTCTGGTTAATTGTTCCACATTCAGAACATACCCATTCTCTATCTGATAATTTCAAATTTTTGTTTATTGCTCCGCATCCACACATTTTAGAACTCGGTTCAAAACGTCCTATTTCTAAATAGTTTCCGCCTTGTTCTGCCATCTTGTATTGAAGCAAGGTGTAAAATTTACCAAGTCCTAAATCTGCAATTGATTGCGCAAGTTTGTGGTTTCGTAGCATTCCAGAAATATTTAAGTTTTCGCACGCAACTGTATCATACTGTTTGGCTATCGCAGTAGTTGTTTTGTGTAAAAAATCTAATCGTTGGTTTGCTATTTTCTCGTGTAACCTTGCTACTTTCAAATTTGCTTTCTTCCTGTTTGCACTTTTTTTTTGTTTTTTACTTGCACGTTTTTGAAGCACTTTAAGTCTTTGAATATTGTTCTTTAAGTGTTTCGGATTTTCTATTTCAATACCATCGCTTAACGTTGCAAATGTTTTTATTCCCGTATCAATTCCAACAGCATTAGTTTTTGATATTGGTTTTTGCTTTACTTTAACATCGGGCATTTCAACAGTAATCGAAATAAAGAATTTATCCGTTGGAGTTTTCTCAATGGTTGCCGTTTTTATTTTACCATCAAATGTTCTGCTAATTTTAGTTTTTAGCCATCCGATTTTATTTACTGAAACCTTATTGTTTTCAAAATCCACCTTTGTATTTTGTGGAAATCCTACTCTATGCGTACCTTTGTGTTTGCTTTTAAACTTTGGGAAACCTTTCTTTTGTTTGAAAAATCGGGTAAAGGCTTTGTCCATATTTACAATAGACTGCTGTAAACTTTGGGCAACTGACAACTTTAACCAATCGTATTCTGGCTGTTTCTTTAACTGTGTAAGTTCGGTCATCAAGGTAAAGGCAGATACATTCTTTTTTTCTGCTTGATATTCTTTGATACGTCTATCCAATGCCCAATTATAGACAAAACGAGCATTCCCAAGCATTTGATTTATCTGCTTTTCTTGCTCCTTATTTGGATAAACACGGTATCTAAAGCCTTTTACCATAATGCAAATATACAACAAATTTTTTAATTTCTACACATAAATACGTGTTTGTTTAGAAAAAAGAACACAAAGAAGAAAAAACGGGGTACAACATACGCTATATGCAATTTTGCCGCAGGCGCAACACAAAACTGCACATAGCTACATCGTTATGTGCCATTTTAAGACACACTATCTTTCAACTTTTTTAGTTCAACAATCAAGTCATCTACTTGCTGAATTAGGTTCATTTTAGCCGACCAATCATTTGCCCCATATCCTGAAAATTCAGCACGGAAATGCCCCCATGCGTGATTTTTAGAACTTAATTCAATTTCGGCTTCACAACTTTGAGCCTTTTGCTTACCATCGTTTCTTAATTTTATTTCCATTTTGATTAAGATTTGTGAAGAAAAACCGCACATAACAGCACCTAACCAAAATTGGTGGTGTAGTGCTGAAATGAACAGTATTGCTTCGATTAAACATTTATTTTAGTTTGAAATTTTGTGTTCCAAAATCCCCTCCTTCGGGTATATGCGAACCGTTAGCCGCAATTAAACGCAGCATGCGAAGTAACTGCTCGTAAGTTAGTCAACTCTCGCTGTTCATATTCCTGAAAATATCTAACGGCTTCCAAATCATTGTAATTTCGTTTTCTCATAAAGTATGAAAGCGATTTTATTTCAAATATTTTTCTATCAGCATATTCCTTGTGTGTCATTGGTTTGTCTACCCAATAATCAAGATTAGCGTAAAAAATCGATTCCATAGCCCAATTATTATCTTGCTCCGTTGGCTTTGAAATTCCAGCCGTTAGATACAAGTAATTAACTGCGGCTAACACGGGTTTTGCGTCAGGCAGGGTGAATAACTCCGGCTGAACATTTGTGGTTATATTATCTGTTGTCATTCTATTGAAATTTTGTGGTTAAAATCCTGCCCGAACGCAAAGCCATCGGGTGTAGTCCGTAGTCCAAAATCGCTAAAGCTTGAAAGTTGCTCCGGTCCCACGCCAAGCTACGGAGCGTTGGCGAAATGGATACGTTACTGCTTCCATTTAGCTTTTTCGCTTGCAGCCAGTTCTTCTTTAGTCATTTCTCCTTTAATTCGTGGCTTGTCATTGGCATAATCCCATACGTAAATAACACTATTGCCTTTATTATCTGTGACTTCCATTTCTCCGTAAACTTTTAGAATCATTTGAAAACCTTTACCCATACGCCATGATTTTACATAATTGCAAAAATAGCAAAAAATATTTAGTATGCAACAAAAATAAAACAAAAAAAGCACGTAAAAATGTAGATTATATTGTTTATCATAGCTTCCGTTAAGTAAATATTTACTTCAGGCATATTTGCAAATAATGGCTTAGTCGTTAGCTAACTTCAATAATAGGTCTGCATGACAAGGAGCGTCTATATCGCACCAGCAGCTAAGATTTTTGTTTTTAAGATTTATAATGACATTATCTATTTGAGCCTTTGCAAGTAAAAAATCAGCCATTGACCCGTCTTTATGTGAGTATGGCAACAGCCACATTTTGTAGCATTTCACGGCATCAACGGCTGCATCATATTTGTTGCTGTATGTCTTGTTGCAGCACCCAACGGCTTTAGTTATTTGATGTAAGCTATAATCACATTCATGGGAGATAGCGTATAAGCCGTCAGACATTTGACAAATAACAAAAGGATTGCCATAACGGCTACCACGTCCTACATATACAATAGGCAAGCCGTTAGGTGATACTTGTTTGTGCTGCCTGCTTCGTTTAATTCTAATTGGCTTAATCATATTGGTTAGTTTGAAATGTCATTTGTCGTATTAATCTCTTTCAATTAAAAATTAAGTTGTATATTTGCATTGGCTCTGGTTTTGGGACGCAATCGGAGGGTAAACAAAAACAAGTGGAGGCGTTACCATTAGGTGAGTCTGTGACCCTTGAAGCCCAACCCATCGCCTCTGGCGTGGGTGGGTAGTTCACATTCGGCTATCCCTAATGCACGTAGAATAACTGCGATTTCATCATGTGTTAATTGTAATGTCCTCATGGTTATTAGTTTTTTTAAATGTGTGAATAAAAGTTTCAATTTCCCTTAGTGACTTTAAGTCTAAGTCATGTATTAGGCTAATAATTTCGGCACGTACAGCCTTAATGTTATTTGTCTGCATCCATGAATCACGTAAAGCCGTAACTTCATCTTCTGAAAGCAAGGTGCAGTAAGATACAAGGTAAGCATCCATTTTGCCGGATAATCCCTTTTCTTTGCCAGTGGTGAGCGAAAATAGTTTGTCCGGCATAGTGGATAATCTAAACCCTGCTTTATTCACGCTTTCGATTGTTAGTAAAGATTTTCGTCTGCTATTGGAATAAGACAGTCCGCTTGTGTATTGAACTGTTTTACCTATTAAGTCATGGTGGCAATTTTCAAAGTCTTTAAATTCCATTTTTAGTTTTTTTGGGGTTAAAAAATTAATTTGTTGTAATTTCCTTAGCAAATAAGGCCATAAGCAAGTCAAAATACATTTTATAAGCAGAAAGATTCCGGGATAATTGATTGTAACTGATACCTATTTGCGGTTCAAAATGGTTTGCAATTTCACGTTTAATAATGCGCACCATCTCTTCCGCTTCTAAAAGCGGGCAACATCCATCTTTTTTTGGTAGGCAGTTTACCCGCTTATATCCTTCATTTAGTTCTTTTATATAAAGATTAAAGTCCTCATCACTTGCTTTATACATGTGTTTGGGGTGGGTTATAGGCTGTTGAACCTGTGCGCTACTTCCTTTCCGTTCAGCTCTTTCTTTAAATTTGTATAACTCTATAATCTCCAGCTGTAGTGGCTCTATAATAGACCTTATTACCTCTGTGTATGCCACAGCCTCAAATAAAGATTTCATAAGACAAATGTTTGTTTCGTCTGTGGTAATGGTTTTTAATTTAGATGCTGTAATTTCCATAACGATTGTTTTTTTTAAGTGATTGAATAGTTTTAAGTATTAATATTTAGAATTATGTGAGTTTACATTCTCATATTCGGATACATTATTTTCGTGCAAGAACTCATTGATAACAAATCTTCCGCTTTTAATTTTGTCGAATGGGTGTATTGACTGATTTTCGTAAAATTCCTTTAGCTGTTCTACTGAGTCGAACACGGCATCACAGGGGCGCATGATTGAGTCAAGACATACATTGAGGTCCTCGTAACGCTCTCCGGCTTCAACCATGCGGACATCGGTTATCTTGTAACAATAATCCATATAAGTAACATGTTCGTAGGTCACAATTACACCGTTATCGGGTAACAGTGGTGAATTTAGCTTTTTAACCATGATTGGGTCATCGCCTACCTGTTCACCGTTTATGCACTTCCATAGCTCAATTTTGCAATATTTGCCGTTTTCCCTATAGTCCTTTTTGCTTTCGGATTTAAAATACATTTTAGCATCCCGCAATGAATTAAATTCACGTGTGTACACGTCTGGATTGCCTTCATTTTCATTGTAATTTTCAATGATTAATACTTGATAAGTTTTCATAAGATTGTTTTTTAGTGTGAAATAATTAATAATTAAAGCGGCAAAGTAAAAGCATAGATTCCTTTTAACCAAATAATAAGCCATTTATTAACACTTATTAACATAAAATAAGCGTAAAGACGTAGAAATGGTGGGAATGTGAAGCAACTCAACAAACAGGCGCTAAAACAAAAAAAAAGATGCCCCGCAAAACAACACAAACCACTTGCCTCAATCAAAAAGCAAAATTACTAACAAACTACCTATTTAAGTATAAAAATATTGCTAATTCGATAGGTTGGATATAAGGTCGGATAAATTAAAAGGTGTAGGTGTAGTTGGATTTGTGCTAAAACCCCTCCAAACACGCTTAAAAAGCCAAATAGAGGCATTTACCGCATGAGGCTACACATACACAATCGTAAAAAAGGCAAAACAAGCCTAATTTGCCTAAGTTATTATAGAAATAGTTTATATTGGAATAAGTTAGAGTTAGAGGCTGAGAAGTAAGTAAATGATAATTGGTTTAAATATGAATAGATGAGTTGTTGTTGGTTTTGTGTAAATAAGATATTGCGCTAATATGGCAAATGCTTTGGGTTGTGGCTGTGGCTGCTGCTGTTGGTTTGGGTTGCCATGAATGTACATGCGCTTGCCTGAATGTTTGGTTTAGCCTTACAGATTGTGGCTGTGGCTAACAGGTTCAGGCTGATGCTGCCTTGCTTTGGCTCCTCGCTTGATTGCCTTGCTCCTTATCAACTATTTGCCTTGAAATTTTGAATGGCACATTTAGGGTACACGGTTGCACGAATTGTCGTTTCCCTTTTGCGTGAGGCAGGGTGCATGGGGGGGGTGGATACCCACAAAGCAGATACAAACAACAAGGAATGAATTATGGACAAGTAGAAGCATGTGTTATGTTTTGGGTGAAAAAAAGCGAGTGATAGAATTGGTAATTTTCGATTGATTTGGTTCATTATAATTTTAGCGAATATGGCAATTTAGGTATGGGTGTGGTTGTGTAGGTTTATCTTACGTTATCTCTATATAGAGGGGAAAAATGTAAATAATTGATTTTGTTTACTTTAAGTAGGTCAAAAGTTCTCTAAAACGAAACTATAGTTTCGAATTACAGTACTATTTCACTGTTTTTCTTATTTCTCTTTTTTAGTACTATTTGTTTATTTCAAAACTATTTATTAGCTTTGTAGGGTTATTAATTGGATTAAATATTTTGCGTTTTAACGGTCTAAATTTGTGGATTTATGAAGGTTGAATTTGAATTAAATATTGATAAGGGAGGAAGTCCTTATATAAAATTTAAGCATTACAACAAAGTGGATTCGCTTGAACATAACTTGTTAAAGATGTTTATTGATGCTGCATTAAAAAACGGCATTGAATTGAGTAAAACGGATGGATATACCGATGTTACATTTACTGATAGCTGGGAGGAGTATAAAGTAAAGGCTTGTGATAAAGAGCTTTCTGTTGAAAGAAAGGTTGAAGAAAAAGATGATTTATTGGTAGATGGTCGTGTGCCTATATTTCATATTGTTATGGATAGGGACAAATTAGGATTATCACACGGTGAGGCAATGCAACAAGATATGGCTTCTGAATATGTCGTAATAGAAGACCCGGATGCAAATGCAGGGATAATTGTGTATGCAAAATATAACGGTAAATGGTGTGCTAATCCTTATTCAACTCGCTTCCTAATAAGAATGTTGTTAGAGAAATGCGGTATCTCTTTGCCTTCATTAAAGCGTGATTATGCAAAAGAATACATGCAAAAAGAATTTGATTCTCTTTCAAAAGAACTCATTGATTTAAAATAAAACATGAAATATAACACTTTTTCCGCTTTCCCTGTTTATGAGAAAAATCCTTTTTGGGATGGGGTGATTGAAAATAAATGGATTAAGGTAAGAACTAAAAAAAATATAACTGAAAAATCTGTTATTGCCATTGAATCAGGTGATACTTCCGATTATGTAGAAGTAGTTAAAGACGAGTTCGTTCAAGACAGACAGCCTTTTATTAAGATGTATAAAGATGCCCTGTTTGATTTAAAGAAGATAAGTACCCCTGCCGGATTAATCCTGTTTGAAATGTTAGAAACATTAGAAAATGATTCCGATACCGTTAGATTCGATATTCCCGAATTTATGAATAAACACCAGTATAAAAGCAAATCTAACGTCTATAAAGGGCTGCTATGGCTCTTACAATCCGAATTTATTGCTAAACGTGCAGGTGCAGACGGTCTTTTCTTTATTAACGTGTGGAAATTCTACGTGGGTAAAAGAGAAAAACACCCTATCATGGAACAACTTATTAAACAAATCAAGAAATAAAGCAAACAATAAAAACAATGCAAGACATTAACAATCTCAAAAAGAAATACATTGCCGTATGCAACGAATATGTTGTTCTGTTCTGCGAGAAACAAGACCTGCAATTTCATGGCTGGATAGGCGATGAAGTGGGCACAATAGCTTTATGTGGCGATTATTTCTTTAACTTTACCGATATTGTGTTGGATATGAATACAAATCAACCAAAGTGGACTATTGTTGAATGGTATGATAACACATTAGCAGGAGTCAATGTGTCTCATAAAAACACATCGTATTCACACTTCATATTTTCAAAAAATAATTAAAACATGAGAAATTCACTTGTCGGCTCACTACCTAATCATATTTATTGCTTTGTTGATACTAACTTTACTCACCGTGAACCGATAGGATTTATCCCCGTCACTTGGTTTGGCTTAGTCATCTACCCCTCCCGAATGTGGGGATGCAATTTGCTACTTGAATCAGGAGCTATATACCGAAATATCCCACCCCACGCCTTAGCCTTTGACCCTAATCCGCAAACAGCATGGACTGAACAGGATGCGCAAACATGGGATTGCTACGGTTATGACTACTCGGCTTTAGAATATACCTACCTTAAAGGGCTTACATGCAAAGTAAGGGCTAATAAAAAGGATTACATAGGAGATTATCTGTTTACCGTTGCGCCTATCGGTGACGGCTTTAGCGCATACCCCGAACAGGCTAAGGAATTTACCTTTGTTAAACTAAATAATAACAGGCTTACCATACAGCCTACTAATCACACATTATTCGTTGAGAAAAGTTTCACCACCAATAAAGACCTTGTTTTTCCTAAAGGACTAAAAAGACAAGACGAAATATATTATTCAGAGTAATCAAAACAAAATAATCCAAAATGCTACCCGAACATATTAAATTAGGCAGAAATAAATGGCGAGTAACCATTAAACGAGAAATTGAAGATAAATGTGTCTGTAAAAAAAAATTAGCTAAGAAACTACGTATTAACGTAAACGCTTTTTACAAGATACTGCAAGGATTTACTTACCCTACAAAGGCTAATTTTGATAAAATAAACTCCTTTTTTAATCTAAATGAGGAAAGATATTTCTATTTTCGTAAAAAACGTAGTGATGCAAAAAAAATCTATAATGCCTTACAAGGTAGCCGTTAAACTAAATGCTGATACACATAAAGGAAGTATAATATTCCCTAAGTCTAAAATCCATAACTATGGGGTAATTACCGATATGGGATGTATGGCTAAAGAAGTATATCCCGAATTGAATATTGGTGATACCGTTGTGTGTGGAAATATGATATTCAATGTGATTGAAGGACTATGTATGTTAAGCGTTTATGATGTAATTGCTAAAATTGAAAATAACTGAAAGAAACCATGATTACACTCAATAACTACGTAAAAATAAAAAGGAAAGACGATTTACTCCTTAACAAAGGGGTGTTTAGGGCTATCCCAAGACAAGATATGCGCTATGGACAGCACGTAGAAGAACACGAAACCATAACATTGTTTAATCTAAAAGGGGTTGTTGAAGCCGTTCCTAAACAACTGCATTATCACGGAAAGAGAATAAAAGAGATACAAGCACTTTCTATAAATTACAGAAGCCAAGAGGAACAGCATGAATTGCATAATCTACATGTCATGAGTACGGATTGTGATGTGCCTATTGAAATATCTATTGGCGATGAAGTCTATTTCTCATTTAACAGCAGAAACGGAGCATACTACGATAAAGGTATTATTCCTTATTCTGAATTGGTGGCTAAAAAAACAGATAATGGGTTATATCCATTAAACGGTTATCTGTTAGTAGAACCGATAGAGAAAGAAGAATTAACATCATCCGGCATTATCCTTGACTGGAAACGAAAAGAACGCCTTAACATGTCTAAAGTGCTATATAAAGGATGTTTAGTCAATGATTATAAAGATACACAAGAGAAAGATATTGACTGCATTAATGTAGGTGATGTTATATGGCACGAAACAAGCAAAGGATTTCCTATGGAATATAAACACAACAGGGAATTAAAAGAGAATATTCACTACATACACAGGAAAGACGTTATGTTTTATGCAGATAAATAAAAACAGTAAGACACATCTTGCAATAAGTGCAACACACAACAGGGTATTATACCCTACGGCAAAGTATTTCCGCTTAACAACAGTAGATGTAGAGATATTGGTATGCGCCTATTATAATGACACAATCTTTCAAGATAATACCGTACTTATCATAGCGCAACAGTTAGGCAAGAAAAAAGAAAATTATTTGTACAAGAATTTTATTAAATTAGACAAGCACGGCTATTTCTTTTCGGAAATAAAACACCCAAAAGGAAAAGGAAAGCCCGCTAAAATCTATAAATGCACAAATAAAGCTATGGAAGTGGTGGACGAATATTTCTTGCAATTAAACGCTTATATGTACCATATTAATTAAATCAGTTATGAAAAAATTACTTGCATTATTATTCCGTATTGGATTGATTGAAAAAGTTGTAAACAAAAATAGATTGTTTGGAAGCGCAAACAGCTATTACCGTGTTATAGTGTACGAACAGATAGACGGAGATTTGATTGGCAGGCATTTGCTAATCACTAAAACGGAATACGAAAGAATATTGAAATGGGGGTTAAAGAATCCGGAGGACATTGTTGGGAATTAATAGCTTTTAAGAGATAGAGAAACATCAAAATCTAAACAGAATAGCGGTGCTAAAAGAACAAAACATAGAAGAAATCAAGGAACTGAAATTAAATATCCCCGATGTTGGAAGTGTTGTTTCTTTTTACCAAAGTAGCAACAAAGACTTAACCGATACTGGCAGAGTAGTTAGCATTATTAAAAACGATACAGACGGTACAAATCCAATACTTGAGATAAAACCAAACACAATGCACTATAAAATAATATGGCGAACAGTTAAAGAATTAATTAAACATTGATGCCAGCACGCATATTTTTTAATTTAAATCAAATTAAATAATTATAAACATTGAAGACATGAAAACCATCATAGAAATATCTCTTATCTACATTATTTTAGTTGTAACATCAGCAAGTTTAATGAAATATATTTTGAACTCTGTGTATAAAGGAACTAAGCATGATGAAACATGGAAAAAAGTACTTATTAAATTTAGTATAGGTTATTTCGTTGTTGGAATATATACAGCATTGATATATTTAATCTATCACATTTGCAATAATTATTGAACCCGCTAATTAGCGAACATTATCAGAAGTAAAATGAGCATTTTGTAAATTTGCATTATGGCAAAACAGAAAGGGGATTTTTCTAAAATGAAATACAACCCTACCGTGAGGGGAGGAAGGATGATAGACCATTATGCCGAACTCAAACACTATGAGGAATTTCAATCTAAAACCGATTTGGAAGAGAGGTTAGTACGCTTCGCCTTCCTCATCACGGACGAAAACTCGCCCATTAAATCAACCGATTATCAAGTCAAAGTAAAAGAGGCGTGCATCATAGTGGATATAAAAGAGGAATCAATTGTCAATGACTTGCTATTATCCGCTAATTACTTTGCAAGGAAAGCCATTACACGTTGCTTTATTATTTCGCATAATTATAACTACACCTTATGGTATTCTTACTTAACGTCTTTTAATGAGTTGAACTACATGCTTATGATGCCTGTATTACATTCAAGAGACCCTTTGAAATCCTCTGAATTAAAATTAAAGATAGGGCTTCAAATGGAAGAATATCTGAAGCAGATAGTACGTATTGAACGTTTAATGTTTAAAGACGACTATGTTAAAGGATTAGTAAGGGATGAAGCCACTATAAGGACAATACATTATGCAGAAGAACTGGCAGACCCTCCAGAAACGATTGTTTAAATGTATATTAGGAAATATAATAAGTTTAAAGACCATGAAGTAATCGGGGAACACGTTATACCATTACCCGACCCGCCTAACCTGTATGACATGATTAATTACAGGTTAAGTAAGAAAAACCAAAAATTCTACCATACAGAAATCCCTAAAGACTTATTATCGTGGAATACAAATAAAAGAGAGGAATTTATTCACGAGGAATGGACAAGGAGGAAAAACGGTATTTGGCTATTCATTAACGGTATTCCTGTTTATATTCCGCCTACTCATTATTATTTCCTGATCTATTGGAAAACAGAACAAGGATATATCCCTTCATTTAAAGACGGACAAAGAAAAATATTTTTGTTTTTAGACTATGTATTCCGTGATGAAAATGCCATAGGGACATTTATTGTTAAACCAAGAGGCGTTGGATGGACGGATATAGCAGACTGCATCATATTAGAACGTGCTACACGAATAAGGCAGTCGTGGCATTCTATGTATCACATGAATTATGATGACAACTTAGATAGCTTTAAAAGGATTGTCGCAGCATATAATCAACTTCCTTTCTACTTTAAGCCTATGACATCGGGTTCGGACTTGTTTAAAAGTGGGCGCATGAGATTTGAAAGACCCGCTACTGTTAAAACAAAAAAGACAAACAGCCAACAGTTTGATGCCTTAGCTGATTATGATGATGCAAGCGATGTTATACCGCTTAATTCAGAGATAATAGTGCAGCCAACCGTACAAGGGAAAGGCGATAGTAAACGCCATAAGACCGTTTATTTTGATGAATTTGGAAAGATGCTGATAAAAAACACAGCTAAGATAGACTTGTTAGCGCATCACGATATTTTGAAATACACCATGTTTATTGAAAACGGAAAGAAGCTATTCGGCAAAATGTTGTACGGCTCAACCGTTGAAGACAACTCGGATGAAGGGCTTATGGTGGATATGATAGCGCAGATGTGGGATAACAGCGACCATAACAAACGGATGCAAGACGGAAGGACTTCATCAGGGCTATACCGCTTGCTTATTCCCGCTACATGGGGATGTGAAACGGATGAATTTGGCATGCACAAAGAGGAGGAGTTTCTAAAAGAGTACAACGAAAACATTAAATATTATTTGTCTAACGGGAAGCTGAAAGATTTAATCTCATACAGACGTAAGCAGTGTATGACTATTGAAGATGCTTTAGCCTTCCCAAGCACGACATACATATACGACCAAGAGAAGTTAGAAACAAAATTATATTTAGTAAGAAACCCTATTGATGAACACGGTGTAGAGAGAACTCATACGGGGGTGCGTGGTAATTTCTATTGGATAGACGGTGTACGTTTTGGAAAAGTTGCATGGCGGGCAGATGCTAACGGCAAATGGGTATTGTATAGGGATGAAAAAAATAACAATGCACATTTTATACAGAGTGGTTATAAAGTACCTGCAAACAGGCATTTATACGGAATGGGCGTAGACCCATACGAAACAAAGAAATTAAAGCTGAATAAGACATTATCAGACGGGGCATTTATTGTGTTTCGCAATTTTGACAAAACAATAGACGATGAAGACCATCCTGTAAGCACATGGAAAACACATCAGGTATATTGCGAATACTCATACAGAGATAAAGACCCTGCACAATTTAATGAAGATGTATTAATGACAGCCGTATATTACGGAACGGATTGTCTTATTGAGAAAGGGAAAGGGAACTATCTAACACGCTTCTTTGAAGAAAATGGATATATAGCTTATCTGCAATATGCACATAGGGCTTATGCAACAAAGGCGGATATGAAAGAGCCGGGCGCAACACCTAATAAAGATGTAATTGCGGATTATGTGATGATGACAGCAGAATACATTTCTAAATATGCTGATTTAATAAATTCAGAAGAATTGTTAAAACAATTACTTACTTTTGAAAATAATAGTAATTCGAGAACAAAACGTGACCTTGCAGTGGCATTTGGTTGGGCATTAATGGCACGACACAAAAACTACGCAGTAGTCACAAGTGAATTATCGAATGAAGAATGGTTTACAATGTATAGCGTATGATTGAAGAACAGTTTTTAACGGACTTAAATACTAAAATAAAAAACTACGGTTACTCATTCGATACTCCTTATGAGGATAGGAAAGAGGCTTTTTACTTGTCTATTATTTATAATTTTATTTATGACTATGGACGTAATGCTACGCTAATCCCTTATAATTGGAATAATGCAGGGAAGCGTAGTTTTCAGGAATTAAGAGCGTATGCTGCATCAAAACAGAGCATTAGGAAATACAAGAAACAATCCATATTCCCTAAGAAAACACGTAAGCAATCAAACTTAGAAGGACAATTAGAAACATATCAGAATATTAGCTGGGAGCCGGTTGCGGTATTGCCTAAGCTGATAGATATAGTTGTGAATATTATTGCTTCAAATGATTTCGACATTAAAGTAATGGCATTAGACCCTAAATCAATAGGGGATAAAGAGTATATGCGGGCTTTAAACAAGATATTATTAGACCCGCAAATGCAGCAGTTCATAAAGCAGATGCGACAAAATGGGGTGAATGTGACTAAGCGTTCTATGTTTAACAGCATAGACGAAGAAAATATGTACGACAGGGCAGTAGGCTATCAGATACTTCCCGAAATAACGCTATTAGAGGCATTAAAGAAATCAAATATTGAAAGCAAAAAACACGAAACGTTACGTATGATTATACGTGATTTGGTGGTTTGTGGCATTGGTGGCGGGCTTGATTATACGGATGAATTTACAGGGATGCCTAAATATAAATACATAGACCCTGAATATGCCATTATAGACAACTCATTATATTCTGACTGTAGAGATATATTAAGAGCAGGTCACTTTGAAATGATGACCATAGGCGAGATAAGGCGCATGTCTAACATGGATGATGCCAAACTAAAAGAAATAGCCATTAAATACAGCAACAGATACGGCAATCCAACTACATCAAATTGGATAACTAATTACTCCACAGGGGTTGATGCGTATAAAGTGAGAGCGGGCTATCAATCATCATTCGATTATAGAATACCTGTTTTTCACATGCGTTTTATTGGCACTGAAATGGTTGATGGATATAGACATGAATACGTTTATAAAGCATCATGGATAGTAAATTCAAATTTTGTATTCAGCTACGGCAGGGATAGTTATAGCCCTAAGCGAGGGAAAGACGGTAATCAGACAACACAATTACCCTATCACTTCTACAAAATGGATGATTCGGCAGTAGATAGGGTTGTAGGCATGGTAGATGATATATGTCTTAATGAGTATAAAAAGCGGAATATACGCTCACGCATGATACCAAGCCCCGGTCTTGTATTTGAAGAAGAATCACTCAATTCAGTCAATGTAGGAGGGCAAATATTTAATGTGCAAGATAATTTAGCCCTTTTATACGAGGGGGGGGCGATGGTGATACGTTCAAAAGACCAATTTCAAAACCAAGTAGGAGGAGGCAGAAGCCCTATCACCCCTATTCCTGATGATAGCTACAATAAGATAAATGCGCTCACGCAAGACAGCGTAAATCAATTATCCATGATTAAAGATATATTAGGGATAAACGATTTTATAGATGCAACAAACCCACACCCACGAACAGGATTAGGTGTTGCAACAAAAGCGTATGAGAATGCTTTAAACTCCATGAAGGGGTACGTATTTGGTTCTATATCTATTTACGAAAGCCTTATGAATAGTTTGTTGTTAAGATGGCAATTAACGGCAGAGAATAACTATGAGTTTGTCACCGCATCATTCAGCGACACTAAAGCGAAAGTATTAAAGCTAACAAAGGACGTTAGCTTGCGTAAATTCGGGATATACGTAACCGTAGCGCAATTAGATTCAGAGATAGCGGAAATGAAACAGTCTTTGATAGCATTAAGAAATGCAAGAACAACAAATGGACAGGGCGGACTAACAGGTAGTCAATACTTAATATGTTCAAGCCTGTTAGACCAAAGAAAGATAACGGAGTGTATATGGATAATGTCTGAATTTGAGGAAACAAACAGGAAGCGAGACATGGAAGAAGCGGAAAGACGGTCATTAGCTATGCAGGAGCAGAACGGACAGATACAGCAGCAGTCTATTATGGCTAAGGCACAAGCAGATAGAGATGAAATAATGTTAGAAATACAAGGGAAATTACAAGAGCAGCAGAAAGAAAATGAAGGGAAGATAGTAAACACCATTATTGACGGCATGATAAAAGCGGGTATATTAAAAGACAAGCAGGATTTTTTAGCAGCAATGGCACATCAGAAAAATGAAGGAGTAAGCGATGGTGTTGGAACAAGTGAAACAACAAGAGCGTTAAATGCAGATGTACAGCAAAGCAAATTGTAAAACAATTATTATATTTACCACAAAAAACGAAAAACATGGAAACAGTAGAATTAAAAGAATTAGGCTTTGAGAACAAGGAACAGTTATTAGAAGCTATTGAACAGGCAAAAAAAATAAACGAACTATCAGAGGAAAGAGAAAGACTGAATAGTCGCTTGCAGGAGTTAGAACCCTTATCTACACAGGTAAAGACCTACGAGGAAAAATTAGGATTCTATGAGAACAACCCCTTTGTGAAAGACATAGCTGTAATAGCAAATAACAACCCCGATAAGATAGATACGTACTTGCAATTAAGAAGTGTAGATGAAGGCATTTCAAATTTAGATGCGTATAAATTGCGATTGAAGTTAGAAAAAGGGTTTAGTCAAGAAGAAATTGAAGATGAAATATTAATCCTTCAAGAAAGATTTGGTGTAGATAAAGTAGATTTAGAAGATGCGGATGAAAAGAAAAAATTTGAACAGCGCATAAATAGACATTTGATAGACAACAAGAAATGGTTGTTAGATGAAAAGAAAAAAATATCTGATTACACGGTGATAAAGCCCAAAGTAGATGACAAAGAAATTGAAGAAGCAGCAAACACATTTCGCAATCCCTTATTAGAGCAAAAATCATTTATTGATTTATCGGTCAAAAACACAGACTTTACAGAAGAACAAATGAAAGAAGCAGGAATTGAGGATATTCCTTTAGATATAAACATGACAATTGAATTTGACGATGAATTAAAACAAACAGTAGAGGTATTAACCAAAGACCTTATTAAAAAAGGAAAAATAAAAGACCCAAAAAATAATTTGGAAAATATAAATGAATATGTAATTTTGTTGGCGAAAGGAATTATGTATGACAAACATTTGGATAGAACAAAAAAACATACTACATTTGAAGCATTAAAAACAGCAAAAGAATATTTATCAAAAAAATATAGCACAGGAACTACAAGAACACCATACGTAAAAGCTGAAACACCAAAGACTATGGGAGGTTCTAAATCAAATCAACAGTTCACAGCACCAAACATAGTTTTGTAAATATGTTTAATTATTAAAACCCATTTATAAACTATGGCTTATTTTCCGGCAATTCAAGTTCCCGCAAATGGCGGATTCCTTAACCCGAACATAGTATCGGGAACAGGTAACACACAGGCATTTAACTCTGTCTATGATGCTTTTATCATTAATGAGTGGTTTAAAATCAAAACCCGAAACAATCAAAAGAAGTTACAGTTCTCGCAACTGTTACAGGCTTATGGCGCTATCAGGGGAAACAACTCACCAACGACAGGTAATTATGAATTAGGCAAAATCACAGAAAACCTTTTTGTAGGCAACATTGTAAGCGTGGTAAACCCGCAAACAGTTATTGTAGAGTTATCGGCAAGTTCAATGCTTAATCAGGGTGGTGTAATACAATCATTCCCACAGACCTATCAAAGAGGGGTAACTCCACGAACAAAAAGACCATTTTGGATTTCAAACAAAAACACGGCAGTAACCCCGCATCAGGTGACATTATCGGCAGCTAACAGTACGGATAACATTGCAGCAGACATTGCAGCAGGTCAGCGTTTATTCTTGACATATCCAGTTGGGGTGGAAGGTTCACCTTTCAGAAAGCCAGTAGTGAATCGTTTCACACGCTACACTAACACATTTGAGCTTATCGTATCAGCCCCTTCACAAACAACAGACGTAGCAGCAACAGACATGTATCGTTGGGAATTAGAAGGAAACAGCGTTGGTTATGCGGTTGATAATGCGTTATTAGATGACAGGCATCAGATTGACAAATCAAATGCGCTTATCTTTGGTACAACAGCAGACAGCATCACGGAAAATATTGCGCCACTTGGTCAGACATTGACTAACGTAGGTTCGCAAGGCTTAATTTCCTTCATGGAAGATTATGCTTTTGATTTGCAATATGCGACTATCAATTATTTCTTGTTTGAGCGTATTGTAAACATCTTTGCTAAAGAGCAAACGGTATCAACATCATTTGAGTGTTATAATGGTATTGACTTCCAACAAGGCGCACAATCGGCTTTAGCTGATTACGGCAGGGAGTTATACACAGACAAATTGCCATTGTTGAGTTATAAATCAGACGAAACAAATGAAGGATTGTTTTTAGAAACAGGCGCATTTGGATTCAAAATGAATGGATATTCATTTAGATTCATTGAATTACCAAACTTAACAGATAATACGCAAGGTGGAACGCCCGGATATGATTATTCGTTCTATTCATTAATCTTGCCCGCAGGTGTATTTAGAAATAACGAGGATGGCAATGATTATCCCGCAGCCATGATGGAGTTCAAACAAACCCCGCAGTTATCATTAAACAACCACGTTAGGATTAATGACGGTGCAGGATTGTATGGCAGCATGGTATCGGCAGAGAACGCAATCACTAAAATGGAGTATCGTTCAGCAATAGCATTGCATTTAAGTTGCGGTAATAACATGATGTTAGTAACCAAAATATAGGAAGCTTAATTTGGGGAGTGTAACAACTCCCCAATTTTTTAATTAAATTCAATAAAAAACAATAATAACGTATGTTTTATGTAAATGACAAAGAGATAACCATAGAGGAGTTACTCAAAAAAACAGGGAATGAAAAGATGTTAGAGCCGTATAAGAAGCTACAACAGGAGGGTAAAAATCATTTAGCGGTATTTAGGCTTAAACACGTTAAGCAGGACCAAAGCGGAGCATTGTTATTTAGCCCACAGAAGCTATCTAACGAATTTAATTTAAACATAGACGGTATAGGCGAGGCAAAGCTAACAGTGAGCAACAGAGCACCTCAAAACAGAAAAGGGGAATTGGTGTATGAGAATATAAACTACTCGATAGATGAGCCAGTAGAGATAATAGACCCTTTAAGAGATACACAAAAGTTTGTGTATTTCATGCTATACCCTACAAACGAATCTTCAAAATTTGCAAAGAATCCTAAATACTATTTAGAAAATAGGGAAGAAGAAAGTAAGAATAATTTAGAAAGATACAATCGTAAAAAGAAAACGGAAGACCATATATTGGCTTTAGACTTAGAAAGCAGGAGGGTATTATTAGCGGGATTAAGTGTTATTGGAGCAAGTAAAATGGATGAAAACGAAATATTACTAAGGCTTTACCAAAAAATTGAAACAAATGTTAAAGAGGTGGATGAAGCGATACACAATTCGGTGCATGTATTTAACGGAACGGTGCAGATAGCTATTGAGAAGCGGGTCTTGTATCAAGACAATAAGAACGGTGTAACACGATGGCACATAGACGGACAGATAGAATCATTATGTGTAGTGCCGACAGATACAGACCCTATTGTGCATATTAAAAAGTTCTATGCGAACAGTGCGGATGATTACCGATACTTAGTAGAAAAGCTAACAGGCAATACGCAAGAGGATAAGATTAATAAGTTGATGAAAGAAGTAAAGAAAAGCCCTTTACAGACAAAATATGAGGAGTTAGTAGATGCGGGAATAATTTATTTGGATGTAACAAATAAAGAAATTAAATTTGTCGATGGTGAAGAACATCATGTACTTGTTAAGTTGGAAACCACGAGAGGGTGGAAAGAGAAAGGATTAGAAGCATCGGGGTCAAAGGCCAATAAAAAACAAATAGAAAAACTGCATGATGATTTGGTAGCCACCTTATGACATGGCAATAACACCTTCATTCACAGTAGCATTTGACTTAGATTCAGGCAGTTCAACATTTGGGCAATTCATATTAAAAGATAATACCGATTATGCAGGAAGCGGTGTGTCACCGAGCGACATAATCGGTTATTTTTCTATTAGCTATCCAAGTGGAGGATATATAGGTAATTTCACGAATCCAGATATTGACGGAAGTATTAGTTTAGTCAATACAAGCATTAAGCTGCCAGTAGATAGCTTTGGAAATATACAAAAAGGCACGTATGTATTTAAGTATTTTGTTCAGGTAAGCGGTGCTGTATTGCCCGGCACATATATATCAGCACCTGTCACCTTTGATGCGACTAAGATATTATGCAGTATCCCTGAAAAGGTAGAAATATCCGCTTCGACAGATTGTTTCATAGGGATATTAAGCGCACAGAACACGACTAAATACGGCTTGTTTAATGTGCAGACAAGAGAAATGACTGTATATCCGCCACAGTCATTATCACTTCCTAACTACACGGTATCGGCTTCATCACTTACATACAATTTCACCCATGATAATGTTTCCTACCAAATAGGAGTGAATGACTTGCTTACATTTACATCGGGAGTAATCACGGTGACATACAGAGCAAAAGGGATGGTGCTTAAAGCGGTAAATTGCGATATAAATCTATGCCGTTTACGCTCATGTATTAACGCTTATATAGACAAGACTAAAGAAATGGCATTGTCTTATGGCGGGTTTTCAAAACTACCTTCAAGCATAACAGCATCATTGAGTAGGATGTTTGCTTTATATGTGCAGTTTGAAAATTCTGTATCATGTAATAAGTTTGATGATGCAACAACCTATTATAATGAGATAGCAAAAATAGTCAGTGATGCGGGATGTAATTGTGGCTGTTCGGATAATGACGAGCCTTCTGTATTTACGCCTATATCACCGTCTGTAAACACATTGTCTTTAATAGAAGGAACAGGCATTGAAATAAAAACGGTTGTTATAGGCAATACCGTGTCTTACGAAATATCAATATCAGGGGGCTATCAGACAACTATCACGACCTTAGTATCAGATGTAAACACGTTAAAAGGGCAAGTATCTACATTGCAGTCACAGGTTACTAATTTGCAGAATCAGACGGTAAATATCAGGGAGTTACGACAAGTGGTATATTCGGCATTTGGCATTAAAGTACCTGAAACAGGGGTATTGACAACTATTGCTAATCATACGGAATTAGCGGGAGCATTAGCAGACGGTGACGAGTTAGAACTCGTTGCAGAATACATAAACAGCCCTTTATTATCTACACCAGTACCAAGACGAGCAAATGTTATTATCAATGGCGTTGAGGTAGGGGGATTAGCGTTAAACAACTCATACAGCATACAGGGCGAAACATTGACGTTAAAATTATTAGCGAAAAAAGAAACAGACACTGTTATCCGTTATACGGCTGAATACTCATGGACATTACCTAAGCTGATTAGTCTTTCGGGAACAATCATCAGAGAGGTACAGTCATGGCGCAAGACAACAGGACAAATAATGGTAGCCGATTTGAGTGCGAACACACTTAGCATAGGCAGTCAAGCGATAGAAACAGGTACTTCATTGTTTACATTAAATTACGCAACAGTTAAAAAATACACGGTATAATGGGTATTCAAAAGAATTATTCGGAAATAGACTTATCGACTAATAGCACATTTAGCATAGTGTTAGAAGCGGAGTATTCGGTTGTGTATGTTAAAGGAACGGCAGCAGGGAATGTGAGTATAGGTATAGATAGCAATTCAGTACCAAGCAAGGGTATGGATGTACGGTTTATATTCAATGGGGATATGGCGGGAAACACCTTATCTATATTCGGAACGAATGTAACGGCAATATCAACAGCAATAGCAACAGAGTATAATGTATTTTACAATGGCAGCACATGGATTCATTTATACAAGCCAAGCACCAATACGGCATATATCAATGATTCACAAATAGCAAGCAATGCGGAGATAACATTAAGCAAGTTAGAAGCAAAACCTGCGAGTAGGGCTGTAATGACTAATGCTTCGGGCATTATGACTGAAAGTGTTGCTACGACAGCGGATTTAGCTAAACTAAACGCAATATCAGTAAGCGCATCAGACATAAATAGAGTTGGTTTAACAACAGCATCAACAGACGATTTAGACGTAATGACAGGGGCTGATTCATTTGGCTTAACCCCTACTATCATGTCGTATTTAGCAGGGCTGATAGGTGATGTGCAGGCGCAATTAAACAGTAAAGCATCTGCATCAAGCATAAGTGGCTTAGTGAATATAAGAACATTTGACGTGACCATAAGTCCGGCAGATGTGTTACAGTTAGGCGCAACGCCATTTACCTTAGTACAAAGTCAAGGAGGGAATACTATTATAGTTCCCATACAGATAGTAGGGCAGCTATTATTTAATACAACGCCTTATGCAACGAATAACGAGATAGATGTTTACAACGGTGGAGATAATCAGATTTGGACATTTCCGACATCAAATGCTTTTTTATTTAGCACAACATCAAAAACAATTAATGCCGTTCCGCATCCAATTACAGCAGAAACAGCAACACAATATGTTGCAGGTAGTCCGCTCACGTTATTTATGATTGGAGGTAATCCGACAGGTGGCGATTCCCCTATTCGCATAACAGGACTTTATTACGTAATTAATGTATGATTAGTGTAAAGTATTTAAGGGATAATCTAAATAGCGAGCTACGTAAAGGGCAAGGTGGTTATTTTAGCGACGAGGAATTTAACGGTTTCCTTAAATCAGCGCAAGTAACAGCCTTTGAATATTTTATTAACGAGAAAGCGAAAGCATCTAAACAGGCGGTAGATGCGCTTAGTCCTTTCTTGAAAAGCGAAACACTAACATATACCAACGGCATAGCCGATTTTCCAACTGATTACTACCATTCGGACACCATGCTGTTTACATGGGTGGAAAATGAATGTGACGGTATTGTTATTGAACAGATACCTATGCCTTTCATCACACAATCGGAATACTCGGCATATATTAAAGATGCACTTAGGAAGCCTAATATCAGAAAGAAAAGGGTGTATTATTCGTTTTTAAACGGCAAGATAGAAGCATACCCTAAGTCTATCACTTCATCAGATTTTATCTATTACAGACCGCCTAATGAAGCGATATATGCAAGCAATATAATAACTACGCCTAATGGTAGCTTTGAACAGTTTGATGCGCTTAGTTCAGTAGATTTAGAATGGAACGTGGCGCAACAAGAGGTGTTTATGGACTTGTTACTTTTCTATTCAGGCATATCATTAAGAGAGAATAGCGTGGTGCAATACGCACAGATAAAGCAGAAAGAAGGTCTGATAAGGTGAACATAATTTGAGGAATAGGAAACAATATTATTCATAAATATTTCGGCAAGGAAACCCACTGATGCCGAAGGGTATCCCTATTTTTTTAAGGTTAATACTATTTTTTCGCATAATTCTATCAATTCGTTTTCCGTTAAAGCTCTGCCGTGGGTGGGTAGTTCACGTGAAAAAAATAATTTAGATAAAAACAATGCAAATGCAGAAACAATCTATATTTGTAATGTTTCAGTTTTTTCGTAGAGCCTTTGTGTTTATCACAAGGGCTTTTTTATTTATCTTTGGTGCATGACAAAAGGAGAAGCCATATCACAAATCAGAAATGCTATTGCAGGGGGTATTATTAATGAGGACATACTGCGTAGATTCCCCGATAGTATTATAGAAGCAAAAATTGTTGATGCAACAAATTTCTATATCTTAAACACGTATTACGAAGCGAGGAAGATAGAAGGGATTAGTGAGTTTCCCGGCAATTTCTTAGCAACCTTTCCATTAAGCATACAAGAAGATGTAAAGCAAGGCAGGAAATACGCTGAATTATCTGTTAAAATATTTAGTATGCCTCGTAATAGAGGAATAAGAGCAATCGTTCCTTTTAAAGGCGATACACAATTTGTGCAAGTAACAAGAGAGGAGTTAGCGTTAAACAGGTATTACAAAGCATCATTCGGCACGGTAGTTCAATATTTTCTTGAAGGCAAACGGATATATTTTGAAAACATAGATGATTTACTGCAAGAAGTATTAGCCGTGTTAGTCGTTCCTATAACGGACATTAAAGACGATGAAGAACTACCAATACCATCAGGGTCAGAAAAGGACTTGATTGATTACTGCGTGAATTACTTTACTAATGTCAGACAAATACCAACGGATAATTCAAACAACAATATAGATGGCGTATAAAGAATTATTAGGCGTAGCAATGGCATCATGTGCCGATAGGGGCGATAAGGATTTTAAAACATTATCGGACACTATAAGGTTTTGTAATGATGCGGTGCGGAATTTGGTGATTAACACTATCCCTGTGATAGAAACATTGCATGTAAAATCTATTGTCAAAAAGATTAGGGATAACATGAGCGTGTACATGCCTCCTGATTTTATTTATCCGCTGAAAGTGGGGATATGTCAAGAGGGGAGAATAGCTATAATAGACTATGACGAATCATTGTGTTTAGACCCATGTAGAGATAGCATCCATTGCAATACGGAGCAAGAGGCGGTGGATTGTTTGAATAACATATTGACAGGAGGCTATCAAGGCGGGGAGTATGCCTTTTGGAATACATACCGTAATGGGGAATATTTAGGTGAGCTATACGGGTATGGAGGCAATCTTAATGCTTATGGATTTTATAAGTATCACAAGAAAGATAACATGATGACATTCCGCAATATTCCATGTGATGCAGAAGTGATAGTGGAGTATAAGAGTGACGGTGTAGGCGAGGGCGTTACCTTGATACCAAGTGAGGCAGAAATGGCTATTAGGTATTATGTAAACAGAATGTTTGCCATGCAAAAAGGGCAACGAGGGGTTGCGCAACTTAATGACGGTTTCTATCAGCGTGAAGTAAAGAATTTAGAGCGCATATACAGCGCATCTAATCTATACAAATACAGAGATACTATTTTAACAGGAACAGCAAATACGGTTAGGCGATGAAGCAGCAAGGGCAGAGTAATTTATTTTCAGGAGGGCTGAATAAAGATGATGACGAGTTCATCATCCCCGAAGAAGATTTTATTCATGCCGTAAATATTCGCAATACAACGAACAGGAAAGGACTGTTTAGGCTATCTACGAATATAGAGGGCAACACATTAATTCCATATCAACAACCGTCAGGCGATAATGTAGTTGTTGGCTCATACGAAAATCTATCTAAAAGTTTCTGTATTTATTTTGTTTGGAACTCACAAGGGAATCACGAAATACGGCAATATGACGGAAATCAGATAGTCAAGCTAAGTGACGTTCCTGAATTAGAGAGAAAATACATACCATTTATTGACTTAGTAGATAACAAGCTATTGTATTGGACGGATAGCAAGCCGAGAAAGATAAATATTGAGAAGTCATTTTTAGACAAGCAGGTCAAAGGCAATGTATATTTTGCTTCACAGAACACCCCATTTGCTCCTGCGGGCTCGTCTATCTTAGCAGCCGTATTTGACGGAAATAATAATGTCATAGCGGTAGCAGCCACAGCCGTATTCATTAATGCGGATAAGCAGACATTAGCTTCCATAGTAGGATTGTTCCTTAATGCGAATCCTGTATTTGCAAATCTGTTAAAAGCGGAAGTGTGTAATGAATCAGTAGAAGTCACATTTATTCCTAACGGTTATTACACCTTAGAAGTTAGAATCAACAATGATATTTCGACAATCTTTGTGCCGAGTAATTACTATCACGAAGTAACAGACACGATTTACGATGCAGGGAAATATCCGCTTGCATGTCCGCCATCACTTGCTATTAAGCAGGATGCGGATAGAAAAGGCTTTGATAGAATTACAGGTACGGCATGGCAATTCAGAACGGAACTGATTTATGATGACAACGAGAAGTCTGTATTATCCCCTATTAGCGACATAGCCTTTACATCATGTGAACAGACAGGGAACTACATAGAGATTGACTACACGGATGAAAGACTAAACAATCAAACGGATTTATCTATTATAAAAGCGGTAAGGATATACGGTAGAGATGGAAATAATAATGATTTTAGGCTTATAGCAGAAATACCACAGGCTGGATTATGGGATTATAGCGGGCAGATAGGGAGAAACACATTCAGGTTTTATAATGACGGCATATACACGGTATTAGACGATTTTACACAGCAGAAACCGTTTGACGACATGCCTATCAAGCCGATAGATGATAAGTATTCTATCTGTCAGGAGTATGTGGATGGGCGTATTATGTATGCACGATACACTAAAAACTACGACAAGCCATGTATCAATGCGGACTTATTACCTACATTTAGCGAGAATGACGACTTGCAGTTTACCGTTATAGGGCAAGTGCAGATAATAAATACTACACAGTTTAAAACAGGCAACCCAAAAGCGGTAACATTTAAGAAATTCTCACTATTGCCTGATGCGGAATTTGGTGAGGTAGGGAAGATAGGCGTAATCCATCAAACGGAAAATGATGAACATCCTGTATTTGGTGGGGCAGGTGATTTAGGTGTACTAACAGATATTACGGAAAAATCAAAACAGATATTGCCCGAAGCAGGGTTTCCTATATATTTCTTAGGAACAAATCACTTAGCCATATCGAAGCAAGAAGCGAACCTAACAGGGATTACGTATAACACAAACAACGTGATAGACACTTCTACGCAAGTAAGGCGTGATGAATTAGAAAAATGGTATGATGATTTTTTTATCGACAATACAGGAAGGGGCTTACCTATATCTACATGGAGGATGAATGGTGTTAGACCGGGCGTTTACGTAGTTCGTGTAGCCAGTCACCTATGCTCATATAACGACAAGTTAGGCATGGGGTCAAGATATGATTTGTATAACAATAATTTGTATCAGACAACATCAACATACCTAAGAGGGATAAACGTATGGAATCCAAATATAAACGACCATTTCCCATTTGAGGACAGCACGGAAGTAATATTAGAGATAAAAAAAGACAGCACATATAGTGTTTACAGGAATAATCAGTTGTTATTAAGCAATCAGCCTATTGTGAATGGGGAGTTGTTTTTAGGGCAGATGTGGATTGAGGATTTGACATTGACGTATGATAATAAATTAAGTAGTGGCATATCGGTAAGCGGTTATCTGTTAGACAATAATGCAAGGGCAGGGATAGATGCTATACGCACGGCAATATCAATGGAAAGGCAAAGGATAACCTTTTCATTGAATATATCTAAGACAGCCGTGCTAATAACGCAAAGCAGAAAAACAGACCATAACGGGTTTTTCTATACATCAGTGGCTTCATACATATATACAGACACAACTCCATATCGTATCTTTATAAAATCCACAGGAGTAACGGTAGGAACATCACAGCCATTAGTCATAAGAGATATAGAAAATTATTACTTATCTCAAACATCTATTTACAAGGATATAGATACAGGGCAACCATTGTTTGATATAATACTATGGAGAGTAAACAATAAAAGCGATGGCGATAAGCCTCATTTCTTTATCGTTGCGCCAAACACCAATACAGATGTATCAGAAAATGCAAGGACTATCATTAGGGGCCGTGTAGTAGATGCGAATAATAACGGAGTGAGTGGGCTACCAGTGTTGTACACGAGGACAGGCAGGGTTGAACGCACACAGACAGACGGCACATATTCAATCATAGTCTATGGGGCGTATGATGAAGGGAATAGCAGAACGGATTTTTTATTAGTAAACATAGCTAAAGACTGTGTGTATAATTTCCCACTTACCAATAACCCTTATTGGCTTTCATCTATTAATATAGACCCATTCGGAGTGTCAGGGTTTAACATGTTACAAGCATTTATTGTAGCTAATATAAACGCAGTATTTGTTATATCTATCATAGGTCGTAAGCTAAAATCGGGTGGTAAATACTCATGGGCTATTATCCATGTAGATAAATTAAACAGGAGGCACAGCTTAGTACCGATAGGCAATACCTATATTCCGTTTACAACAGAGCAAAGACAAAAATTTTATCCAAACACAGGCGTTGGGCAATCAGACGGCACATTTACGTTTGACATAAGGATAAACACATTGCCACCTGATTGGGCGGATAAGGCTTATGTATTACGCACTTTAGACGAGAATTATCAGACATCATTACAAATGCCTCTGTTTGATGTGAAATGGGTAAGCTATTATGACACAGGAACAGACACGGCAGTAGAAACAACATTTGGCACATTCAGCGCAAAAGAGTTGTATTTAGGATTTAAACGTTCAATAACAGCATATTCAGAACAGAATAGCGGGAATATAAAAGGGTGGACATTTGAGAAAGGTGATAGGGTGAGATTTATCAGGCGTAATTCGGGCGTTTTATATGATGAATTATACGATGTGCCTATCCTATTTGAGCGGATTATTGACGACCAAACGTATTATATTATAGATGTGCTGGATGCTTTAGGCGAGGTGCAAGAGGGTGATTTAGTGGAAGTGTATAGACCAAGACGTAGATTAGATGACGAACAGAAATTGTATTTTGAGATACACACCTGTATAGACATAGAGAATGGTCAATATGTAAACACAACCACAACAATAAACACAGGCGATACATACACCCGAATAAGAGAAGTGCCTATACAGACAGGCACAACCAATTATATGATTGAAGATGCTTCTTTGTCGGATAATATTGATTTAGTAGTGCAAGACATAGGCAGAATAGGGATTGAAGATATATTTGTTGAGGAGATAAAATTTGTGAATCAGATAGCGTTTAGTGGCAAATATATTCCTAATACAATCGTGAATAACTTAAACCGTTTCGATGCGCTTAATGTGGCGGAAATGCCACGCAGCTATGGTGATATATTCTCAATCATATTAACGGATGATAATAAAGACACTCCTGTTTTATTATCTATTCACGAAAACAAAGTGTTAAGCATATATGTAGGTGCGGTGCAGTACAGAGACACAACAGGTTCGGATTTGGTTTCATTAAGCAATGAGGTGTTAGGCTCATTCAGAACCCTACAAGGCACATACGGTACGATTAATGCGGAAAGTGTTTATAAGAAAAACGGGTATGTGTATTTCTATGACGGTAATAGGCGCAAGTTTATTAAATACACAAACAACGGCTTGCAGATAGATAGCGATAAAAAGATGAAAGCGCATTTTGATGATTTGCGTACTGATTTTATGATAATCGGATATGACGACTTTCACGACCAAACGATAATCACTTATGAAGGTGAGAAAGGATTAGAGACATTAGCATGGAACGAAGTGGCTAATAAATGGGAATCATTCTATTCGTTTACTCCCGAATATTACGGCAGTGCTAACGAGGATTTTCTATCATTCCTTAATGGTGAATTATGGCTACATAACAGCAATCCTATTCGCAATAATTTTTATGGAGTGCAGCATGAATCAAGCATAACATCAATAAGTAAAGTAGGTGTTAAAGCCATAAAGACCTATTTAACGGCAAGGCAGATAGCCAATGTGAAATGGTTTATGCAAGTGGAAACCCCTGCAAACAGCATGTACCCGATAGGTATGGATACGGATTGGGATTACGTGAGTGCAAAGCTATATGAAGGGGATTGGTGGAGTGATATATTAAGAGACCGAAACGACCCCCAGTATTTTGGGAATCCTACATTAGCCTTATTCAAAGCACGTAACATGAAAGGACATTATGCTAAAATAACATTAACAAACAGGGATGAAACATTAGCATGGATAAGAGGGGTTGATTTGTTTTACATAATAAGCGAACAGACATCAGAATAGCAAAATATTATTTAACTTTGAAAAAAAAGAAAATAAGATGGCAATGGAAGGGTTAATGGCTGGGCTTATAAATACTATTCCGAGCCTATTTCAAATGCGGGAAGGCAGGAGGCAGCTAAAATTAGCCAAACAATTAGCAGACAGGGAAAGACCGCTATATAATAAGCCACAGTCATTCTTAGAAGCGGTAGGCATACAAAGAGAATTAGCAGCCCCTAATCCATTAATGGGATTAGGATATATGGAAAGTCAGGCAGAGACAGGTATTGCAAGAGGTACAAGAGGATTGCAAGAATTATCATCAAGTCCGTCTGAAATGTTAGCAGTAGCATCAAACCTATACAGCACCCAACAGGAGCAGTTAGGGGAAATAGCAACGCAAAACGCACAATTCATGCAAAATCAAAAGATAAGTCAGGCAATGAGCTTGATAAATATGCTTATGCAAGAGGGGAATTTAGAGGATAAAATGTTTCAGATAAACGAATTTGCACCCTATGCGGAAGCGATGAATGCAGCAGCAGCATTAGAAGGGGCGGGCAGGCAAAATATAGGCAGAAGCATTAGCGGATTGACAAGTGCCGTTACAGGCGGACTATCAAACGCTGCAATGATGAATTTAGCAGGGGAAAATGCACCGTCCAAAGTCAATGTAGATGTAAATGACGTAGTGACAAGCATATTAGGAAATACAGGAAACAAAAGAGTTGGACAGTCAAAAGGGAATTTGTTAGGAAACGAATTAGTAAGTGGAAGTGTGCAAATGCCTGTATCATTAAACGGAGGCGGGAATGGTATTAATACGGACATGTTATTCAGATTATTATTAGGTCAATGAACAGATTAGCAGGTAGAGACCCATTATCAATAGCCCCAGGAGGTATAGGCACAGGCGCAGCACAAGTGTATGAGTTTCCCATTACAGACCCTATGGCTAAGATAGCGCAGATGTTAGCCTTAAACAAAGCAAAGAAAGCGCAAGCCAAACAGAAGCTAAGTGAGGAATATAAAAGCAAGATAGGCACGCTTGCTAAAGAATTAGACGGTTGGCAAGACAGGGATAAAGAGATATTGACTAAACTATCAGACGGTATTATAGATGAGGCAGCACGTATCTTTTCAAAAGGCGTAAACCCATTTGATTTGCCTGATTTTAATAAGCAAACACAAACAGCATTACAATTAGCTAAAAAGTCTAAAGAGGATGAAACGTTTTATAACAACACGTTAAAAACGATAGAAGATAGAACTAAGTTAGACCAGTATAGTGGTGCGGATTTAGACGATTTTATGGGTATGGTCAAGCAGTTTGCAGAAACACCATTAACGGAGCGCAATCAGTTCATATTGCCCTTAGAAGGGAAAGCAGAAAAACCTATTAATTGGATGACATCACTTGACAGCATGATAAAAAACACGCAGCAAGATGAGAAATTATGGGAATTGGAGGGGATGCAAACAGAAACCAAAGAAATCCCTGAATCAAGGAAAAAATTAAGGATAAAAACGTGGCTTAGTACACCAGAGGGCAAGGCAGCAAAAAAGGAATTGAATATGAATGAAGATGAAATGGCTGAATACATATCCCCTATGTTTGGAAGTTCAAGAAAAGATAAACCAACAGATAGGGGTGGTGGTATCTCATTTAACTTTGGTTCGGGCAGAGGCGTTGTAGGGAATATAAAAGTACTGTATGCACCGGAAGGATTTGATTTATCGGCATTTGCGCCAAGTACAGATAAAGAACTCCCAGTATCAAGCAAAAACCTAACAGACGGACTATTGTTTAGACCTGATAAAGAGGGGGATGATATAGGGTTTGAGGAAATAGCGGTAAGTGATAATAGAAGTATTCCGTTTAAAGCAACGGCATTAGTAAGAGATAAGCACGGCAATTTCTTTGTTACAGGAAAGACAATAGAAATGGTTGAAGCCGTTAATGAAAATACAGGCGTTGTTACATTTAAGAAGCCAGAAAGAGAGATAATGATTGCAGTTTCAGGAAATAACAAGACCGAGATTGAAGATAGGTATTTAGGAGGGAAAGACATTGAAGAAGTGTTTAATGAGTTTAAAACACAATATAAGCCTAAGGGGAAGGCGAAAACAGATGTTGAGGTCAAAGAAGAAACATCTAATAAATTTGACAAATACAAAAGAAAATAAAATGGAAGGGGTTAAAACATATAAAGTAGGTTCAGATGTTTATGACATACCCGAAAGCGATGTAAAGGAATTTTTATCAAACTTTTCTGATGCTATTGAAGTAGAAAGTTTTGTTGTCGAGAATGACACATTTGACATTCCTTTAAATGAGGTAAATGACTTTCTTAAAGAATACCCCAACGCAACATCATTAAAAAAAAAACTCTCTACCAAAAAGTCAAAAAATGGTGGAACAGTTGGGGGTTCAGAAGTCCAATTTACAGAAAATGACACCTTTACCCCTAAGCATGTGGGGCAAACTGAAATTGAAGGTGAAGCAGTTGATGTATTTCAAACGCCAAAAGTAGAAGTAAAAGAAAGTCCGTTTACAGAAGAATTAAAAGCCGTATTTAAAACGATAGATACGGAAGCCATTATGATGGCAAATGAAATAAAGAAACAGAAACGAAGCCCTACACCGCAAGATTTAGACGGAATACAAGACAAGTTTGGACTTAGCTTAGAACAAAGAAATGCAATAGAACAGTATCTAAAAACAGGGCTTAAAGGCGATAAAACTATTGACCCTACGTTTATAGACTATGTAGGCTACGCATGGGATAGAGGCGTGAATAATGCACGACTATCTTCATTTATAAACATGGGCAGAATGCCTACAAAAGAGGAGTTAAAAACAATAGCTGAAATAAACAGATTTGAAACACCTGTTTCCTCTATAACACAAAGGTTTAATGAAGCACCTGATGCTAAAGCAGGATTTGATTTATTAGCAGAAGCAGAAGCGGGTGATTTTGCCTTATGGTTGGCAGAAACAGTTGTACAAAGTTTTGGCTCTTTATACAAAGGATTTCCCAAAGTAGCCGACAGGATAATACAAGGAGCATCAATGGGAGGTGCAACAGGAACGGTAGTGCCGGGGATAGGAACAGGCGCAGGGGCTTTAACAGGTGGTGGCTATGGGTATATATACGGCATGGGGGAACAGTCAGCAAACTTAGAATACGCTAATACTTTTATCGGGGAATTACAAGATAGCGGTGTAGATATAAAAAGTGCAGAATCTTTAGAATCAGCATTTAATGATGAAGAGTTGATAAAATTAGCTAAACAAAAGGCACTATTAAAAGGCGTCCCAGTAGGATTTTTTGACGGATTAGCAGCAGGATTGGGCGGAAAATTAGTAACAAGCCCTTCAAATACCATGTTTAAGAAATTGCGAAACACGCTTATTGAAACAGGAACGCAAGGGGCGTTAGGGGGGGCAGGAGCAGCAGCAGGTCAATTAGCATCGGAAGGCGAGATAACAGACGGTAAAGAGATAATGACAGAAATCATTGCGGAATTCGGAACGTCACCAGTAGAAATATTAACAGGAAGCGCAAGAAGGCTCGCTACTAAAAAGGATAAGGCTGCATATACCGCAAGTAAGAATAAAAAGCAACTGTTTAAGATTTTTAAAGACTTGACAGATGAAGAAATAGAATTTGAATTAGAAAGACAGGTGGCTTTAGGGAATTTAAAGGAAGAAAAAAAGGAATTAATGTTTGATTTAATTAAGTCAATGATTGATGCGGACAAAGAAGTTCCTAATGATGTTCCAAACAAAGAAGATGCGGTAGTGTTATTAGCAGAAAAAAAAGAAAAAGAAAAGCAGAAAGAAACGGCTAATGAGGTGTTTAATGAGGTGATAGACGAAGATATATCAGAATTAGAAACATCTATTAAGGAGTTGGTTAAAAAACAAGAAGGCGAATCAGAAACGCCTATTGCAGAATCAGAGCAAGTTGAAACACAAGTAGAAGCTAAAAAGCCAATCGCTGAAATGAAAGGCGAAAGCGTTACTGTTAATTTTGGTGGTAAAGCAATATCTGGAATAGTGGAAGTAGATGAGGGCGGTAAAGCACAGATACAATCCGGCAACCAAATATTTGACCTGCCTGATGATGTAGAGTATTCAGAGTACGTGTCACCTATAAGATTAGCTGATAATATAGACGGCATAGAGGTTAATGGAGAAGTGTATGCAGAAGTTAGATTTGAAGTAAAAGATAATCAAGAGGTTGCATTGTTGATTAAAGAAGATGGCACGCTATTAACCATGAGAGAACCCGCTATTGTAGAAGAATTAAAATATCAATCTGCGTTAGCACTGATGGAGGGAACGAGCGAACAACAATTAAATCAAATATACAATATATATGAAAGCGAAAGAAAAACTACGCAAACTACCGAAGAAGAAATTAGTGAAACTAATGGAACAGCATCAACAAAAGCAGAACAAGACATTAGGCTTCAAGAAGCGATTGAAGAAATAAATCTAATAGAACTAATTGCTTTAGAACAAATAGAACAAGCAGAAGGTTCGAGTAAGTTAGTGCAGCACAAGCCTAAAAGCAGTAAAGATGCTAAAGTATATTTAGTAACTAAAAATGCAGACGGCAGTTATAGTGCAACATTAGATGGCAAAAAAGTAGTGAATAAAAATGTTTTATCTGAGATAGGTAAAAAATATGAAGTTACCACTAAGCAAGATGTAAATTCGCTTATACCTAAATTACAAGAGCAAATTAATAATCTAAAACAAGAAGCAGAAAATAAATTATTTGGAATAGCCCCTGCAACAGAAGCAGAAACAGTAACGAAAACGCCTGAAACAGAACCACAAACAACCACTACCGATAAACCACAAGAGCAAAAAACGGATGATGCTCAACTTACGCAAGAGGAGAAGGAAAGAGAACAGCTTGCGGATAATATAAAGGAAGCGGATGGCAATCAAGATATAAAATTTACATCAAAAGGAGGGAATAAAGTTGTAGATGAATCGGGTAATCCTTTAACCTTATATCATGCGTCTCAAAATACGATAGATGCTCCAGATTTTTTAGTTTTTGATAAATCAAAATTAGGCACATCAACAGGTGCTGCAAGTGCAAAGGAGGGATTTTTCTTTACAAAAGACAAAGAGAATGCAAAAAAATACTTAGACGAAAGCATGGGTATAATGATGATGAATTTGCCCGAAAAAACATCTTTATTTCAGGAAATATCCGAACACAATGTTAATATAAAAAATAAAGGGCAAAAGACATTAGAATCAATAAAAAAATTACAATCTATACCCGACACAAAAAGAGATGAAATAAAAAGTATAGTAGCTGATTTAGAAATATTAATAAAAGAATCACGAGAGCATTCTGATAAATGGCAGCAAGATTTTGAAAAGGGCATAGAAAAAAGCGATATTGAATGGAAGAAGCACGAAACGGAAAGAGCAAAATATTTTAATAAGCATAAAGAATTAAACAAAAAATTAGAGGAAGCAACAAAAGAAATAGACAAAGATGTTTTATCACTTGTTGAATTGTCTAAAGATAATTTGCAAAAAATAATTGATAAGTATTCTGGTGTGTTTCAAAACAAGGCAACAAAAAGAACTGGCATTTATTCTGTTAATTTAAGGATGAAAAATCCATTAATTGTAAATCAAAAAAATGCAGAGTATAGGGACGAATCATATAAGGATATAATTGCAAGGGCAAAAAAAAATAATAATGATGGAGTAATAATAAAAAACACAAAAGACCCATTGCTTACGGATATTTATGTTGTTTTTGAACCGGAACAAATTAGAATACTTACGGACGAGAACAAAAGAGAACAGCTTGCGGATAATGTAAAAAAAGCAGAAGGCGAACTAAAGCAATCTATTAAAGACACATTTGGGGATAAGCAAGGAATAATATTTGACCCATTCAGCAATGCTAAGGCAGATATTAAGCTATTAAACAACTTAAAGAAGTATGTTGAAGCTAAATTATTGTTAGGTGCATACGATTTGAAAGCCTTAATACAAGACATGGCTAAATTAGGCATAGAGATAGGGAAGGATGCAGAGGGCAAATGGAATGACTGGCTTAATGATATTCGCAAGAAAGCCGTTAAGAATCAGATAGAGAAGGAAACAGGGGTTAAAAAGAAACAGCCGAGCGAACAGAAGCGTATTGATAAGTCATATACATTAGGCAAGGCAGACACAAAAAAGGAGTACGAAGCTAAGATAGCCGAATTACGCTCTGATTTTGAGGAGTTCTATGCTTCACTCAAACAGAAGCAGAAGAATAAAGATGCCGAATTGGCTGGAATGAAAAAGGAAATTACGAATCTTATTACGTCTGCATTAAAGAAAAATTTTATTACACAAAGAACCTTTAACACTATAATCAAAAGGCTTGGCAATGCACGTACATTAGGACAGCACATGAAGCTGTTTGAATACATAGAACAGACGGTTGAAAATGCGAATTATGCGGAACAGATGCAAGAGGTAAGAAACCAACAAGCAGCAGCCAAAAAAAGGAATCATGTATCGTTCACTAAAATGGTTAAGGAGTTCACGTCAATAAATCCTGAAAACATAAAAGGTGAATTGTTATGGGAGTACAGGAAAGCATTAGACGAGCTAAGCGGTAAAATCCCTTCATACGACACAATGCTTAAAACATACAATAGAGTTATGTCAAAGAAAAAAGGGGAAAGCCCATTTGATGAGGCTAACACTTTTGAAAAGGCAATGGAATTGTATGATAAAATAGGACTAAATAAGATAGATACTTTAGAAGACTATGTGGCTTTATTCAAAGACATAAACGCTTTTAAGCGCAAGATAAATCAGCTTATAGAAAACGAAACAAATCCTTCTGTCATTGAAGATTACAGAAGCCTATTAGTGAAAATAGGTACAGAACAGGCAGACATAGAATCACGCTATGCAAATCGTATAAATGCGCTGAAAGAGGAGTTTATTCAAGAGTTAAAAGAGCGCACAGACATGATAGACACTAAGGGATTGAATGATGAGGAAGCCAAACTTGTAGAAAGGTTATTGCAGCTAACTAAATCAAGGATTAAATCACTAAGCCCTGAAAAAATATTTGAACTACAATCTATTGCGGATAATATAATTAATGACGGAATTGTTGATGTATTTAGGCTTAATCCTTTATTGATAGAAGCAGAAAAGAAAATGGAAGCAGAAGAAGTAGCCATACAAATAAATAAAGCAGAGAAATTTCTTGATGCTTTTAAAGATAAGTTTGAAGCGGTTAAGAAATTAGGAGCTACATACAGTACTTTTTGGGAATCTACGTTAGGGCTTAACAGTATAAGGTTTGGGGCTTTTACAAATAATATAGCCGTTCCTATGGAAAGAGCGGTAGCAGCATATCGTAGGAGTATAAAAAAAGCATTAACGGACTATCAGGCAATCAAGAAAAAGCACAGAATTAAAGATGACCAGTTGGTAAAGTTAGGCATGATAAGCGTATATCTACGTGAGTACGGCATGAATTTTAATGAAGAATTAGCGGGTAAGAAAGATGCAGACGGCAATACATTTGGCACAAGGGATTGGTTTGAAAACATAGAACAGTATGATGACTACACTAAAAAGGAAAGGAATGAGATAAAAAAGGTATGGGATTCATTGACTAAGAAAGACGGTAAAGTGGATATAGCAGACGTGTATCAATCATTTATAAAAGGGGACACTAAATATTTGAGCAAAGCGGAAATAGCCTTTTTAAATGAAGTGAATGATTGGAAAGCAACAAACATCACGGGTAAACAGAAATATGCTAACGAACTGAGGGGGAAGCCGTTCACGGAGGAGATGCTACATATTATGCGGATAAGGAAAGGGCGTGGCATTATAGCCGACCAGATAGAGATAAACGATAAGTCCAATAACATACGCATAGCTGCTGGAACAGGGAATGAAGTAACAAATCATAATATAGGCGCAATAGAAACAAATTTTGAAAAGATATTTACTGCGAATGTAGAACAAACGGAAAGGGATTATAACATTACACCTATGTTACAAGAATTGTCATACATACTTAATGAATCAGAGAAATCAGTAAGCAAGGACAATAAGCCCTATGTTTCAACAGCAAGAGAGAATTTAAGAGAGGCACTGAATAAGGAATTTAACATGCCTGATAGCAGTGTTTTTAGTCGTATAGCAAGGAGATTAACAAAAGCGCAAGTAGCTAAATCATTAATAGCCATACCAAGAACGGGGATTGAATTGTTATCATCTTTAATTGCATATCCATTACGTAGTGGGCAATTAACATCAGCCGTAGAGTTATTCAGGAAAAGGGATGCGGTGCGCTTGCTTATGGACTATACACAAAGCCCATTTCTGAATGTAGCGGATATATCCAAACACTTAGACGTACAAGACGGCAGGGTGTCAGATAATGATATTACGACAAAGCTAATAGACATTTTTGCTGCAATGCCTGAAAGAGTGGGGCTTGAACCGATATGGATGGCTTCTTTTGCTTCTGAATTTGAGCATATAACAGGCAAGTCTTTTGACAGAAACAAGGCGGTAACAGATAAGTCATATCTTACAACCAACAAGAAAGCAATCATGGAATCGGCAGCCTTTGCGGATGCTACATATCAGCAGATAGCGGGTTCAACAACGCAAGCAGGGTCAAGGCGTACAGCATTACCGTCTAACATGGTTACAAGAGCATTAGGGTTAGATGAAATTAAGACCGAATCCATAGGCGGTTCTACAATAACGTTCTTTACAAACTACCCATTTAGAGAAACAGAGCAAATGATTAAGGCAGCTAAAGGGTTTTCGCAAGCCACTAAAAGTACTGAACATGATAGTGTAGATGCGTTTAAACAGCTTATGCCTATTTTAGGGTCGTATGTAGGTGCATTAACCTATCAGTTTGGGCAAGCAGCATGGTACAATACAAAAAGAATGTTATTAGGTACTGATAAAGAAAAGGAAGAAGCAGAAAAAGAGTTAGAGAGAATGAAAACGCTCAAAGGCGTATTGACCGAAAGTTTAGCAGCTGTATCATCGGTAGCAAGTTCAAGATACGGAGCATTAAGCAGAGCTTCACTGCAATTATTAGGTACAATAGCTTTTAATGTAGCAGAAGGAGATGATACTAAGGCAATGGCAAAAGCTATAACAAGGGAATTGACATTTAGAAACCCATTAGAGATAAAAAAGAAAAAAGATGGCAGCATAAACACGTATGGGCTTCCACAAGAAATAGCGCATGAGGTGATTAGATATATCCCCGCATTAGCTGTATTGACCGAAAACACGGCTAACGCCATTGAATCATTAGGGGGTGTAGAGTATTTGTACGACAAAGTAAGTAAAGGGGAAATATTAGATGATGCAGAGAGAGATGCGCTTATGTCGTTACAGGTATTGACAAACATAGGCAATGTGATTGTTATGGGTATGGGTGGTGCAATCCCCGGCACAACAGAAATAAACAAGATTATCAGGACTAACACAAAAGGAAAAAACGAAAAAGACAAATCGGAAAAAAAAGGGGAACGAATTGTGAATAGTGGCGCGAAAGTGATGAAATAATATTTGTCTTGTCGGGCTGAAAAGTTGCGAGGCGAATGGTAGCCAATAGCATAATCTGTTATTGGCTTTTTTATTGCTGTATTTATTTATCTTTGTTGCAAACAATTATATTATGCAAACAGAAAGAACCATTACGGCAGAAACAACAATCCCATTAGGGGCAAATGGCACAGGAACAGCAACGGCAGCACTGAACGCCTTAGTAGTTCAGATAAACAGCACTACATGGGCAAATGCAAATAATGATTTTAAGATAGGCACTACGGCAGGGGGTGCGGAAAACTTGTGGTTGTATGTGCCAAGCACAAGTAAATGTATTAAAATCAATAATGTAGATATACAGTTAAATCAATCATTAGGAACGGTTGATGTGTTTATCTATATAGACAACACGTTTGGTGCAGCCTTCACGAATGAACCATATCAGGTTGTTAATGGTAATTTACGTAGGTTTTATATATACAATCCCGAAGCCACAGTAGGAACGATAGCAACAAATGGCGGTGCAGGAAGTGAGATAGCATCAGAGCAAGAGATAGAGCGAGTAAAGCAAGATACATCAGGTATATTGTTAGACGTTGTAGTAGTGGACGGAGCTAAATTACTTGTACAAGAAGAAACCGAACCATGATAAGCATTATAAATAACAGTGCGACAATACAAATAAATGGTGATACCACAGCGACTATCATTAAAGCAAATGTGGTCAATGTGCAGTCCATAGGTGTTATGGCTGTGATACACATTAAAGAGAACGGAATAGACAGGCGAGTAAGGATTGATTATACAAGGGTAAATCAGCCGAATACGTTTGCTACCGTGCAAATGTTAGTAGATTATATTTCGTCTATATTAGGAACGTTTGATGTGCCTGTATTAGTAAAAAACACTAACGGCACTTATGCGGAGTTAGCTACATTCAATCCGTTTATACTTCCCGATACACCAGTGCAGATAGTAGTAAACGGCACGCAACAGCCTGTATTTAGCGTGCCTACATTAGATGACAATACCATAAACATAGTTTGGACTTTTTAGCATGGCAATATTTAATATAAACATACCAAGTCAATTACCACCATTAGCGGGAAACGCATTACGCAATTTAAGGGTAAATGCAGCGGGGAATGGGACTGAATGGGTTGAATCAAGCGGGGAATTATATACTGTAATTAGCGCAAACACAACGGCTGCATTAGATAAGAACTACATTACAGTAGTCACATTAACAATTACAGACCCAACACCGGTAGAGGGTAAAGGATATACGGTATATGTCCGTAACGGAACAACAACGGTAGGTGGAGTAGGCTATGTTACAGGCACATTAGTTTACCGTTTCTTTCATTCAGGTGCATGGAGTAATAGGGTAATTGTGTCGGGCGCATATACATTACCTGTATCAGACGGAACGCCCGGACAAATACCTGTTACAAATGGGTCAGGGGTTGTTTCATGGCAGACAATAAGTGCAAATCCGGGTGGTTCAAGTGGCATGGTGCAGTTTAATAACGGTGGCTCATTTGGGGGAAGCAGCAATCTGTTTTGGGATATAGCCAATAACCGATTAGGCATAGGCGAATCAAACCCCGCAACACCATTACAGATAGGCTCGTCCCCAATGTCTGTTATAAACCTAAATAATTCAGGGGGCAATGCTTTCATATCACGGCAAGACATCAATTATGCTTTAAGCATTCGCTTAGATAATCAGTTGAGCACCGGAGCAAATACCACCTCTTTTTATGGGGCGCGTGCCGGAGATATGCAAATTGCTATGGGATGCACCAATGAGACATACACAGGTAGCGGCTCTAACAGTTATTTTGGCAACCAGCCGCGTAGCGGGGTTATCATAGCTAAGGCATCGAGTAACAATCCCGCAAAATTGAAATTTATTGCAACCAATATGACAAACGAAAGTATAAATCGTTTTGAGTGGATAAGCGGAACAGCGTTATCGGGAACATTTATAAATGGCACAACAGCAACGCCTATCATGTCATTAGTAGGAAATGGGAGTTTGTTGTTAGGAACGGTAACGGATAATGCTTCGGCTTTATTCAGCATGGAAAGCACTAATAAAGGCTTATTAATACCACGCATGACCGATGCGCAGATAGCAGCTATTGCAAGCCCCGCAACAGGGCTGTTAGTCTATTCAATCACTATTAATACCTTTGTATTTTACAACGGTTCTGCATGGCGGAAATTAAATGATTCACCACTATAATTATTATTATGGCATTACTAATTAAAAGACAAGGCTTATTAAAAACAGACGGCACAGAGATAGTTATTCAGGATAATCCAAACGGTGGTATATTAATCCGCTTCATGCCACAGGGTAAATTTAAAGGATTTGCGCAAACATTATTTTTGATGTATTGGTCATCTATTCAATCAGATACAAACGGCTTTTCAAACATAGATGTGTTAGTAGATGCAGATACTAAATTGCCTGTTGTGATAGAAAAGGAATTGACTATTGAAGCGATAGGGCAATATGAGGCTATTGCACAACAAGCATTAGGTGAGCAGCCCGCATACATTATCACTGCATTTGGCTATCATTTATTCATTAAAGAGCATTTAGAAAACATTTTAGGGGCAGATAGTGTTGAAATTAGATTAGATTTGATGTAAAATTAAATACGTATGACAGAGCAAATAGTAATAGAGATTGATGCAAATATTATGAATAATGTAGTAGCCTATTTGAGCGAAAAGCCATATAAAGAAGTGGTCAATTTGATTAATGACATTCAGGTAAAAGCCAAGATAAAAGAGCAGCAAGACGAGCCAAAGAAAAAAGCACCTGTTAAAAAACCAAAAGCATGATAGAGCAGTTATTTGTAGAGATATTCGGTATTGAATATTCAGACCCTAACAAAGCTAAGATAATAGCAGGTGGGTTCTTTGCCTTATTAGGATTTACCCTAAACTATTTGATTAAGATAAAAAAAGCAGTGAATAAAGAGAATCCATTTAGCTGCAAATACTTGATAAAGAGAAATTGGATTGACGTTATCATAACCTTATTATTGTTGTTTTTAGCCATGCGCTTTACACAGGAGTTTATAGGGGTGGAACTAACTATGTGGATAGCCGTGTTGATAGGTTCGGGAACAGAATACCTTAAAGACAAATATATTGGCAGAGCATCAAACTTATTTAAACGTGAGTAACATAGACTATGTAGGATTAGCGAAAGTAGCTATATTAGATGCTTTTGCATTGTTTATTACATTTACCGAAATTGAACGAGGATTAAAAGTGACTTTAATTATTATCACGATATTCTACACCATAATAAAGGCAATCAATGAGGCTAAAAAACTATTTAACAAAAACAATAAATATACTGATGAAATATGATGTGTGGATATTAGCGTTAATAGCTATTAGTCTTGCATCATGTTCAACTAATCGTCAATTACGTAAATGCGATAAGTGTTTTAACCAGTACACCGATACAAGCTACGTGATTAAAGATAGTGTTGCTGTTACCTTTGATACGATTGTGCATGTAACAGAAGTTCCGGCAGACACCACTATACAGATTATTCAGATTGAGTGCGACAGTACAGGCAAGGCAAATATTGTGAACAGCACTAAGGAAAAGGGCAATAGAAGCGATATAAGTACAGATTTACAAAACAACACGCTAACTATCCAAGCGACATGTAAAGCGTTTATAGACAGTGTAGATATACTAAATAAGACTATTCACAAGTTAAGGTCGGAAACAAATACCGTATTTGTGCCTAAATTAGTGGAAGCGAAGCTAACATGGTGGCAAAGATTCAAGATTAATTACGGTGGGTATGCTTTCTTATTAATTGCTTTGTACGGTGGATATACAGGTATTTCAATTTGGGCAAAGAGCAACAACCCTTTGGTGTGGCTGAATAGGCTTAAACGGTAGGTTTGTTCCTTGTGCATACGGCAAACAATTTATCTGTGCCGTGTATGGTGTATGTAAACCCATGTTTTTTACAGAAAGAAACCGCTACATCCATGTCTTTATCCCTATTCACGTCATCAAACACAACTGTATCTGCATTGAATAGGTAGAAATAATCAATGATAGGCGCACGACTAACGCCAAAAGGGGCATCCACTAATAACACATCACAGGTTAAGTCTTTTCCTATCAAAGCATTTATATCAAACCACCCATTCGCAATAGGCGCATGGATATAATTACTGTGATATTTATTAACGTAAGCCTCATTCTGTTCAATCGAAGTAAGGTTAAAATGCTTTAGTAAGTACTTAGTGCCAATACCAGACCCTAACTCAACCATTTTAGCCCCTTTAGGCAAAGAGTATAAATAGTCTAACATATCCTCACTAATAGACCACCCTCCTAATTCGGAACGATTATGCTTGCCTCTTATGCTTTTTATCTCCGCCCTGTTTACTACAATATTCGGAAAGAAACCGAACACGCTCACTTGATTGTAATATGCTTGCGTTGTTTCGTCTTGTGTTTTTCCGTTTATCACATTACATTTATCCCACATCAACTCAAAATAAGCCTTGTTGGCAATGTAACAAACAGCCGATAGCCCTTTAGATATTTTATACAAACCGTCACTTACCTTTTTTGCATCAGCAGGGGGATATTCACTACTTCCTGTATCTGGATTAAACACACACAGCTTTATCACGACAGGGGTGTTTATTTGGAATATATGAGTAGGCACTTTTCTTAGATAAGTATGCCACCCCAATTTAAAGAAAGCATCATCCTCTACCGCCATTGACCATTTGTTCTCTTTGCATATACTCCATAAACGCCTATGTGCTAAGAAAGCACATTTATTGCCTAATGATATGTCCTTTTTTATTTCAACCCCTAACATTTCAGTCGTGCTATCTGCCTGTTCGGGTGTTACTCCGTCAATAATATGCGTATGCGTAAATTGATTTTCTTTGATGTTTTGCTGCACATTATTTACCCTTTCAGTCAATGGGTATGTTAGGAAGTATTTAGGCATCTGTTCTATATGGCTTACTAATTTAGACTTGCTAAGGCACTTGTCTATATGCTCACGTTTACGCTTGCTGCCACCCCATAAATGAGCAAATGGCAATATTGATTTAGGGCTATACACTTCTTGTCCGCAAAGGAACTGCACCTTATCGGATATGCCACACTCATAAGCGGTAGATGCAGCAAAGAACTGTTCTGTGAAATGGTTCTGCCACCCATACCCCATTAACGATATACGTGTCGTTTTTATATATCAGGTCTGCTAATGCTTTCCATTTCTTAAAGAAAGACAAGTCATTGCCACCTGCAAATCCACAGCAATAGGCGTAATCAATATCATTTAGCTTAACACGTACTCCGTGATTTTTGTATTTGTTTAATACACTTGTATAATCCCTATGAATAGAAAACAACTCTTTATGCTGAAAGCAAGCGGAAGCATTAAGGAAAGATAATGGGGGTTTTTCCCAAAGTAAAGCATCTAAATCTATATGAATAAAAGGAGTAGTCTGTATGGAATAGGTGTGCAACTTAGGATAAGCCCATAACTGCTTGTCAAAGACAAGGTTTTCTAATGAAGTATCTATAATATCAAACCCACAATCAGCGAGTAGTTCTTTCCCTTTCTTGTTACAGACTAATTTAGTCTTGCCTATGTATCTTTTAGAATGAAGGACGGAAAGAGAAACAAAGTCACGTAAATCTTCTAAAGACGAGAACCCTGCCCATGTAGGGCGGTCATACTCGTAATAAGTATAAACCGCTAATTGAATCATTCTATACTCCTAATGGCTGCCCATTGCCCGAAGTAGCTAATAGATTATCCGCAGTATATAAAACTGCAAAATAATCATTTAAGTTATTCTGATACTGAATGACAGTGCCTGTGACAACCCCATTCTCAATAGTGTTAGTCACATCTAAGAAATGCCCTTTGTTTAAGATGTATAGAACAGGAAAGTTAAAGTTTTGACTACCCCCCGCAGTTTCTTCACGGTAGATAGGAATAAATGGGAACTGTATGGCGTTATCCGTTCCCGCAGCATCAATAAGTGCTTTAATGACGTTTGACGTTAAATCAACCACATATTCATTCATGTTGAGCGATGTGTTGTTTACTGTTTGAATATACGATATAGAGCCGTCTATTGACGGTCTAACCCTAACAATCAAATCTACGCTAATGCCTTTATTCTCGTTTACTTCCTTGCCGTTAAAGAATATTACCGGAACTGTTATGATACCTGCCATTTTATTTTTTTTTTACAAAGGTAATAAATAAATCGAATCAAAACTAAGCAATATTTTCTAAAAAACTACTTTCCTAAAACTAATACCGCTGCCTCTCTCATGTCTTTATTCGTTCTGCCTTTGTATTTAGATAATTGCTTAAACAATTTAACGTTGTCACTTATTTTTTTACCTGCCGGATTTACTATGCTATACGAATATCCATGCCTGTCAAAGTAATCAACAAGCAAGTGAGCTACTTGATTATTACGCCCTACTTTTCTGCCTATAAGCGTTGATATACCAACTGTTTTAGCATCATGCCAATTTGATTTTTTGTAGGTGAATGTCTTGTCAAGAATAAATGTAACTAATGTCTTGTCGCAACGATTAATCCTATCTATCAAATCCCAAAAATAGAACTTACTTATCTCATCAAAACATTTGCTTTTGGTATTCCAAACAGCAAACCCACTTTCGTTCACATCAGGGTCTATGCCTATGTAGTACTTATTACTGCTCATTTTGAGATAATTTCCACTCAAAAATCATTGCCTTAATCCAACAAGGTAATTTCTTTTTTGGTTGAGCCATTGTCTTTACGCTACTTGCTTTAAGCCCTACTATTTTGGCTATATCAGCATTTTTAAACCCCCTGTACTTTTTATATGCCACATAATCGGCAAAGGTAATGTCGTCAGGATTAATAGGTAGTTCCTTTTTGTTCTGCTTGGTCATTTTGTTTTTGGTATTGGTGTGAATTTATATTGTTCATTATCAGGCTGCACTGCAATGGCTAATCTACATGCTGCAATCAGCATATTTTTTGCTGTGTCCATGTTTAATATTTATATGGTTAATAATCAATGATGTATAGTTCAAACATTCGCTAATCGGCAAGTTATGTGCAACCTTAAAAAAGCACGCATTGGCGTTTGTGGTTTTTGAATCGTTCTACTGCCGCTCGAAAATAATCGGGGTCGAGTTCAATGCCGACAAATGTCAGGTTCTTTTTATCTAAGGTGTTTGCTTTGTCTATTGCTATTGCAATGCTTCCACTGCCTAAGTGGGTGTCAATAATCTTAAATCCATCTTTTGCATATAGTTTAATTATTTTTTGATACAAATCAACTGGCTTTTGTGTAGGGTGTATTTTACCTCCTTCATCCATTCCATTAAAACCTGTATAGGTATGGTTTATTTTTTTTAATACCATTTTAAACGAAGTCCAAGCTAACTCACCATCGGCAAAACTTACTCCTTCAGGTACGTTTTTATTCCAAAAAATCCAGCCTCCAGTTAAAGGTAATGGAAAGTAGTTACCCCCCCATATTATTTGATTTTTACTAATTCGCATTAGTTCAGCAAAATACTCCTCGTTTGGTATTCCTTTATCCCATCCTTTTTTAGCATGTTTCGCCTTTTCGCCTTTTCGCCTTCCCATGTTCATATTTATATCTATTCC
>JRYH01000675.1_pt1 | contig 47775 bp, 41 predicted proteins | sample 235351 | NCBI WGS metagenome assembly JRYH01 (sample SAMN03074221, study PRJNA261480) | activated sludge metagenome | biome: Wastewater Treatment Plant; feature: Wastewater; material: Activated sludge; isolation source: activated biomass of a wastewater treatment plant treating wastewater... ...
CCAGGTCGACTTCCTGGTCGCCGTCGGCGGCTATCACGACCTAACCGCCACCGTCACCTTCTTCACCACGGGCTGGCACCGCGACGCGAGCGGCGCCTGGCGCCATCGCGCCCCGAACGCCTATGGCAAATGGGCCTTCGTGCAGGCGAACGCGGCCAGGCTGTCGGATCCGGGCGACCGCTCCAGCCTGTCGGCCATGGCGCGCCGGCGGCTGCAGGATCTCTCGGCGCCCATCGAGGACCTTGCCGCCGGGCTGGGGCCGGAAGGCAGGTCGGTTCACGCGCTGGTCACGAATGCGGATCCGGAGCGGGTCGCCGCGCTGATCGCCGCTTTGCCGGAGCCGATCCGGGCGGACATGGCGGCGCTCGACCTGGCGGGACAGGATCTCTCCGGCGCGCCGCCGGCCGCGCTGCTGATCCACGGCCGCGACGACACGATCATCCCGGCGAGCGAAAGCGTCGCCCTCGCCGCCGCGCTGCCGGGCGCGCCGGAGCTCGTCCTGCTCGACGATCTGGCGCACGCGGATCTCGCGACCGGCGGCGATGCCGGCACGAGCGGCGATTTCTTCCGGCTATGGCGCGCGAGCGCCTGGGTCCTCGCGGCGCGCGACGCGTCCCGCTGAGGCCCGCGATCTCTTCCGGCAGCGCGGGCGCCGGAGAGAGATGGCGACGAGGCCGGTTCCCGGACAGGGGCGCGAGCCCCCAGCAGCGACGCGCCCGGGCATGCCCGAGACGACGCTCTGCCTCCTATCCGGGAGGACCGACCCCGTCCGTCCGACCGACGGTCCCGTCGATCAGAGCGCCAGTGCCTGACGCAACCGCGTCAGGCGATCGGGACGATTCGTCGACTCCGACAGCATGGCGCGGATGCGCCAGGCCGCCGTCTTCGCGGTCATCGTCGCCCCGTAGTGGCAGTAGCAGACGATCTCGTGCAGCTGCCGGTCCGAGAGGCTGAAATACCTCTTCGCTTCGCCGTAGCTGTCGTCCTTCATTCCATCGGCGCGCAGCACCGGGTCGTCATACGCGACAGAGATGGGCGAGTCGGCGACGCGCATCGTCTCGCGCGTCTCCCAGGACTGATACTCGGTACCGAGAAGTGTGTTGAGACGCCGCTCGGGCTGCGATTCCAGAAGCTCGGCCCAGCGGGTCAGGCGTTGCTCACGCGTAAGCTCCGTGGACAGGGCATGGTCGATGCGAACCTCGGCCACTCGCCCTACTTGATCGAGTGTCTTGCGTTCCATGATCGTCTCCACTCTCAGGATACTCGGCTCGACTTCTCCCTCTTCGCCGTCACCCCGCGACAAGTCTGCTCCCGATCGGCCGTTCTGTCACGACCGATGTTTGCCTTATTTCGTTGCAGTGCAGTGCCCGGTTCCCGGCGCAGGGGAACGTAAGCGTGCGCGCTCGCGCTTCAGTCCGGCTCCCGGTCGAGCGGCTCGGCGCCCAGCGTGCGGACGAGCTGCCGCAGCTCCTCCGCGGCGCGGTCGAGCCGCGCCTGATTTGTGCCACGCAGCACCAGGCTGGTCCCGAAGCGGCCGAGCCGGAAGAACGGATAGCTTCCGATCTCGATATCCGCGTAGCGATCCTGCAGCGCGCCGAGATCCTTGGCGATCGTCCCTTCCGCCAGATAGGCGGGCACGGTGACGGCGAGAACCGGCGCGCCGCCCGTGAGCTGGCCTTTGAGGCTGTCGAACATGGCCCGCATGATCGCGGGAACGCCGGCCAGCACGAACACGTTCTCCATCCGATAGCCCGGCGCGACGGAGACCGGATTGTCGATCAGAGCCGCGCCCTCGGGGGTGTTCGCCATCCTGAGCCGCGCCTCGTTGATCTTGTCGGGCTCGTAATGCGCGCGCAGGCGCCGCTCCGCCTCGGGATGCCGGATGAGCGGCACGCCGAAGGCCTTCGCCACGCAGTCCGACGTGATGTCGTCATGGGTGGGGCCGATCCCGCCCGTGGTGAAGACGTAGTCGTAGCGCGCCCGAAGCTCGTTCACCGCCGCGACGATGTCCGCCTCGACGTCGGCGACGACGCGCGCCTCGCGCAGCCGGATGCCGAGCAGGCCGAGCTGCTGGCCGAGATAGGCGAGGTTCGCGTCCTGCGTGCGGCCGGACAGGATCTCGTTGCCGATGACGAGCGCGGCAGCGGTGACGATTTCGCCGCTCATGACGGGACGCGGAGCGGCTTATTCCTCGGCCGGCGCGTAGCCGCGGGCGCGCATGCAGTCTTCGAAGATCCGGCGATAGCGCTGCTCCGATTCGAACTCGTTCATGCCGCTGGTGAGCTCCGGCGACTGATCCTGGAAGCCGGCCTGGGCATCGCGCGAGGCGATGTCGGCGGAGATGTCCTGGTCCTGCCGCACCACGGCGCGCGCCTGCTCGCGGCAGGAATCTGCATCGGTCAGCGCCTGCTCGTCGGTGGCGCCCGGCTGCGCCCAGTCCTCGCTGGTCACCGACCGGGTGGCGTCGGGCTTCTCCTCCGGGCCGAACAGCGTGCAGCCGGCGACGGCGAAAGCGGCGACGAGCGCGAGCATACGCATGGCGAGATACTTTCGTGGGAAGGGAACGAATCTTCCCTACCTTGCCCTTCACCGCGACAAGTTGCAACCGCGCCGGACCTGCCGGCGTCCGCGCGCCCGATCAGCCGAAGGCGAGCCGGACGATGTCGTTCAGCATGGCGGCGAGCGACAGGCCGAGCACGGCGGTCAGGCCGCAGAGCACGCTGATGCGCTGCAGCCTCGGGCCCGCCGGATAGCCGCGCAGGCGCTCCAAAGCGAGGAACACCAGATGCCCGCCATCGAGCACCGGAATGGGCAGCAGATTGATGATGCCGATATTGACCGAGATGAGCGCGGTCAGCGCGACGACGCCCAGCAGGCCGTAACGGGCGATGCTCTCGCCGCCCATCTCCGCGACGCCGATCGGGCCGACCACGTCGGCGGCCGCGGTCTCGCCGGCGACGAGCCCGGCGATCGTCTCGAGATTCCCGGCCGCGAAGGCCAGGGCGCGCTCGACGCCGTAGCCGAGCGCGCCCAGCCCGCTCGCATGGCCGGTGGCGAGCGCGACCCCCGCCAGCAGCAGCACGGCGAAGACGATGTTGGCGAGCGGGCCCGCGAACACGATCGCCGCCCGCGCACCGACGCTCTTGCAGCCGTAGCTTTCCGCCCGCTCCGAAGCGCTGACCGGCCGGCTGCCGCCGTCCGCCAGCCGCACCCGGCCGTTCTCGGCGAACATCTTGACGTAGCCGCCGAGCGGCAGCAGGGCGAATCTCCACCGCGTGCCGCGGCTGTCGGTATGGCCGAACAGCTCCCGCCCGAAGCCGACGGAGAAGACCTCCACCCGGACGCCGCACCGGCGCGCCGCGAGGAAATGCCCGAGCTCGTGCACGAAGGCGATGAGCGTCACCATCGCCAGGAAGACGAGCGCCGGAACCAGAACCTGCCCGAGTGCGGCCATCGGAGAAACCCCGGATGTACTTGCCGTCGCCCGGACAGGCTATGGTTAGCGAATGGTTAATCGCAAGCATTTAATTCATTCCCTATAAATACAGTTAATTGATTAGTTAATCCCGCCCCGCCGTTACATTGCGCCTGCACCGCATTGCCGGAGCCCATTGTGGCGCCTAGTCTTGCCGTCGCCATGCGATTCCCGGCGCCCCTCATCCCGGCTCGCCTGATCCGGCGGTACAAGCGTTTCCTCGCCGATGCCGTGCTTCCGGACGGCGAGGAGATCACCGTCCATTGCGCCAACCCGGGCGCCATGCTGGGGCTGGCCGAGCCCGGCGCCGAGATCTGGCTGTCGCGTTCCGACAGTCGGCTGCGCAAGCTCGCCCATTCCTGGGAGCTCGTCCGGGTCGGCGACCATCTCGTCGGCATCAACACCGGCCATCCGAACCGCCTGGTCGAGGAGGCCGTCCTGGACGGCCGGATCGCGGAGCTCGACGGCTATGCGACGCTGCGGCGCGAGGTGCGCTACGGCCGGAACTCGCGCATCGACATCCTGCTGCAGTCGCCTGGCCGGCCGCCCTGCTACGTGGAGGTCAAGAACGTGCATCTGCGGCGCGACGGCGCCGCCGAGTTTCCCGACTGCGTGACCCTGCGCGGAGCCAAGCACCTGGACGAGATGGCGGAGATGGTGGCCGGAGGGGCCAGGGCGGTGACGGTCTATCTGGTCCAGCGCGCCGACTGCGACCGGTTCCGCATCGCCGAGGATCTCGATCCCGGCTATGCGCGCGCCCTCGCGCGGGCGCTCGATCGCGGCGTCGAGGCGCTGTGCTACGCCTGCACCCTGTCGACCGAGGCGATCGAGGTGGCGGACCCGCTTCCGCTCGAGATCCGGCCCGGGCGAGAGCGATTTGCAGTCCGGCCGCCCTCGGCTACGATGCGCCGATGAACAACAGCTCAGAAGCCGCCCACGACTGGAGCTACGAAGCCCGGCGGGTGAAGATCCATGAGGGCGACGACTTCGCCGCGATGCGCCGTGCCGGACGGCTCGCCGCCGAGACGCTCGACCATGTCACGCCCCACGTGCAGGCGGGGGTGACGACCGGGGAGCTCGACCGCATCTGCCACGAGTTCATCGTCCGGCATGATGCGGTGCCGGCCCCGCTCAACTACCGGGGCTTTCCGAAATCCATCTGCACGTCGATCAACCACGTGGTCTGCCACGGCATACCCGGCGACAAGAAGCTGCAGGACGGCGACATCCTCAACATCGACGTGACGGTCATCCTCGACGGCTGGCACGGCGACACCAGCCGGATGTTCGCCGTCGGCAAAGTGGGCGTGAAGGCGCAGCGGCTGATCGACGTGACCTACGAGGCGATGATGCGCGGCATCGCCCAGGTGAAGCCCGGCAACCGCCTCGGCGACATCGGGCATGCGATCCAGAGCTTCGCCGAGGGCCACCGCTTCTCGGTGGTCCGCGACTTCTGCGGCCACGGGATCGGCAGGGTGTTCCACGACACGCCGAGCGTCCTGCATTTCGGCAAGCCGGGGACCGGGCCTGTGCTGAAAGAGGGCATGTTCTTCACCGTCGAGCCGATGATCAACGCCGGACGCTACGACGTGAAGGTGCTGGACGACGGCTGGACCGCCGTCACCCGCGACCGCTCGCTTTCCGCCCAGTTCGAGCACACGGTGGGCGTCACGGCGGAGGGCTGCGAGATCTTCACCCTCTCGCCGGCCGGCTTCGACCGCCCGCCCTACCCGGCCTGAGATCGAGCGGCGGGCGGAGGGGGGCCGGGCGGGGCATGGCCGACGACGCGGAAAACAGGCCCCATTATCTCGGCCACCGGCAGCGCCTGCGCGAGCGCTTCATGACCGGCGGGCCCGAGGCGCTCGCCGATTACGAGCTTCTCGAGCTGCTGCTGTTCCAGTCCCGGCCGCGCGGCGACGTGAAGCCGCTCGCCAAGGCGCTCATCCGCCGCTTCGAGACCTTCGCCGGCGTGCTGGCGGCGCAGCCGGCCGAGCTCGCCATGGTGGACGGCATCGGCGAGGCATCGATCGTCGCCCTGAAGACGGTCCAGGCCGCGGCTCTGCGGATGTCGCGGCAGGAGCTCATCGACCGGCCGGTCATCAGCTCCTGGAAGAAGCTTCTCGAGTACTGCCACGCGGCGATGGCGCATGAGAAGATCGAGCAGTTCCGGCTGCTGTTCCTCGACGGCAAGAATGCGCTCATCGCCGACGAGGTGCAGCAGCGCGGCACGGTCAACCACACGCCGGTCTACACGCGCGAGGTGGTGAAGCGGGCGCTCGAGCTCGGCGCCTCGGCGATCGTCATGGTGCACAACCACCCGTCGGGCGACCCGACCCCGTCGAAGGACGACATCGCCATGACGAAGGAGGTCGCGGCCGCGGCCGAGAAGCTCGGCATCGCGCTGCACGATCACCTGATCATCGGCCGCAAGGGCCATTCCAGCCTGAAGAGCATGGGGCTGATCTGAGCGCCCTCATAGGCCCGCCCGGCGTCAGCCGGCGGCGCCCCCGACCGGAGCGCGGCTCAGTCGTACACCTCCACGCTCCACTCCGACTGCTCCAGCTGCGCGTCGGACATGCGGCGCAGCGCCTCCCAGTCCTCGAGCTCGACGGTCTTGTCGACCGTCTCGCCGTCGCTCGACAGCGGCAGCATGACCCATTCGAAGACGCGCACGCCGCCGCGAGGAAGCGTCGCGCGCGCCCGGCCGAACACCGGCTCGCGCCGTTCGACGAGACGGCGATAGGTCTGCGTCCACAGCTCGGGCCCGCCGTTGACTTCGGCCTCGTGCAGCCAAAACCCGGTCAGGTCGCGGCCGGCGGCCTCCACCACCGCGGTGCCCACCAGGCGGAAGAAGACGCGCAAGGGATGCTGATGCACGTCGGTAAGAAGAAGGTAGGGCAGCAGCGCCCGGATCTCGCCGGGGTCGATCTCCGCGCGGGCCGGCATCCGCCTGTCGCCCCGCTTCGCCGACCAGTACTCGTAAAGTGCACGCACTCTGGGTGACGTCACCCGACGAGCCAGATCTTCCATTTCGCCCGTCCCGGAAGCAGTCATGTCTCGGCCCCCCATCGGCCGTTCGCGAGACGGCGCGGTTCCTCGCCGTCTCCCGCGACCGGACGAGGCGACCTTTATTGACTGTTCTCCGACCGCCCTGCAACATCCCGATCCCGCGCTGGCCGGCGCCCGTTAGGGCGGAACCGCCAGCTCTCACTGCACGGCCCTGATCACCGCATGCTCGGCCCCACTCTCGGCCTGCTGGTCGTCGCTCTCGCCTGGGGCTCGGTCATCCCGGCCATCAACTTTCTGCTGCCGGTGTGGGATCCCTATTTCCTGGCGGCGATCCGCTATCTGCTCGGCGCGCCCGTGTTCCTCGTCCTGCTGCGGCTGTTCGAGCCCGGGCCTCTCTTCCCCGCGACGCTGCCGCAATGGCGCATCTGGGTGCTGGGCGGAGTGGGCGTCGGGCTCTTCGCGCCGCTGTTCACCTTGGGTGTCGCCCATGCCCACCCCGTGACGGCGGCGATCGTCAGCTCGGCCGGGCCGATCGTCGCCAGCGTCGTGGCGCGGGTCTGCTTCGCCATCCCGCTCGACCGCTCCACCTTTCCGGCGATCGTTCTCGCGCTGCTGGGCGGCACCATCGCCGCATGGAGTCCGGCAGAGGGATTCGGGCTGCGCGGGGGCGAGGTCATGATGCTGCTCGCCACCGCCTGCTGGGCCTGGTACTCGATCGCCGCCCAGCGCTGGCTCATGGGCATGTCCCAGCTGCGCATCACCGGGATCACGCTGGCGCCCGGCGCCATCATCCTGGTGGTGATCTACCTGGTCTTCGGCGCGGTCGGCCTCGCCGACCTGCCGCCGGCGCCGCCGCGCGGCGGCGTCGATCTGATGGTCCTCGGCTGGACCACCCAGACGGCGGTGGTGCTCGGCATCTTTCTGTGGAACTACGGGGTGCGCCACGCCGGGGTGGTGATCGCCTCGCTCTACATGAACCTGGTGCCGATCGTGGCCGTGCTGATCCTCGCCGCGCTCGGCACGCCGCCCACCACGAACCAGGTGGTCGGCGGGCTGATGGTGGTGGCGGGCGTCGCCTATGTGCAGCTCGGTCCGGCGGGCCGGCGGCGGCGCGCCGCCCAGAGCGAAGCCTTGCGGGCCGCGGCGCGGCGTGCCGACTGCGTGCAAAGCGATTGACAGCGGCCGGCGCAGCGGGCTCCGTTACGCGGCCGGCAAGAACGAGACTTCCCCGACGAGGTTGCGATGATTCCGCGCTACAGCCGCCCGGAGATGACGGCGATCTGGGCCCCGGAGAACCGATTCCGCATCTGGTTCGAGATCGAGGCCCATGCCTGCGACGCCCAGGCGGAGCTCGGGGTGATCCCGAGGGAGGCCGCGAAGGCGGTATGGGAGCGCGGCCGCTTCGAGGTCGAGCGGATCGACGAGATCGAGCGCGAGACCCGGCACGACGTGATCGCCTTCCTCACCAACCTGGCCGAGCATGTGGGCGAGCCAGCGCGCTTCGTCCACCAGGGCATGACGTCGTCGGACGTGCTCGACACCTGCCTCGCGGTGCAGCTCGTCCAGGCCGCGGATCTGCTGAGCGCCGACCTCGATGCGCTGCTCGCCGTGCTGAAGCGGCGCGCCCGGGAGCACAAGGACACGGTCTGCATCGGCCGCAGCCACGGCATCCACGCCGAGCCGACCACGTTCGGGCTCAAGCTCGCCGGCCACTACGCGGCCTTCGCGCGGGCGAAGGCGCGGCTCGTCGCGGCGCGCGCGGAGATCGCCACCTGCGCGATCTCGGGCGCCGTCGGCACCTTCGCGAACATCGATCCGCGCGTGGAGGCGCATGTCGCGCGGCAGATGGGCCTCCGGGTCGAGCCGGTCTCGACCCAGGTCATCCCGCGCGACCGCCACGCCATGTTCTTCGCCGTGCTCGGCGTCGTCGCGAGCTCGCTCGAGAACCTGGCGATCGAGATCCGCCATCTCCAGCGCAGCGAGGTGCGCGAGGCGGAGGAGTATTTCTCGCCGGGCCAGAAGGGCTCGTCGGCCATGCCGCACAAGCGCAACCCNNTCTGGCACGAGCGCGACATCTCCCATTCCTCGGTCGAGCGGGTGATCGCGCCGGACGCCACCATCGCCCTCGACTTCGCGCTGGCGCGCGCGGCCGGGCTCATGGACAAGCTGGTCGTGTACCCAGAGCGGATGCGGCAGAACCTGGAGCAGCTGGGCGGGCTCGTGCACTCGCAGCGCGTGCTCCTCGCCCTGACGCAGGCCGGGATGAGCCGCGAGGACGCCTATCGCGCCGTGCAGTCCAACGCCATGAAGGTGTGGCAGGAGGGCGGCAGCTTCCTCGAGCTGCTCAAGGCCGATCCGTCTGTCGCGAAGCGCGTGCCGGCGGCGGAGCTCGAGGCCCTGTTCGACCTCGGCTACCACACGCGGCACGTGGACACGATCTTCGCCCGGGTGTTCGGCGAGAACGTGTGAGGGTTGCAGCGGGTCCGCCCTCACCCAACTCCGGCTAGGCTCGGCTTCGCCTCGCCAAGCCTGCGTATCCCTCTCCCGCGGAGCGGGAGAGGGAGGGGACCCGCGCGCAGCGGGGGGAGGGTGAGGGTCGGAGAGAAACCTACTCCTTGATCTCGTTCATCACCTGGCGGCGCGCCTCGACCATCAGATCGGTCATGTGCTTGCGCACGCGGTGCTCGCTCATCTCGATGCCCTTGGCCGCGAAATCCGCGACGACCTTCTGCAGCACGTCGTCGTCGCCCGGCTTCTCGAAATCGGCCATCACCACCGTCTTGGCATAGGCCTCGGCATCGCCGCCGTCGAGCCCGAGCTCCTTGGCCGCCCAGAGCCCGAGCAGCTTGTTGCGCCGGGCGTTGACCTTGAACTCGAGCTCCTTGTCGTGCTTGTACTTGTGCTCGAAGCTCTTCTCACGATCGTCGAACGTTGCCATTACGCCTCGCGCTCCTCGCTGGACTGCTCGATTGTATATCGGATGGCTCCGGATGCGGGGCTAGCTTATAGCGGCTCGAAACGCTGAATTGAACCCGAAACTTCCGCCTCGCCCGGCCCCGGCAGCCCGCCCGCCTGCCGGGGTTCCGGGGGCGAGGGAGCCGTAGCCCCGCCGCCATGTGCAGTGTCGTCATCCTCTACCGCCCGGACCATGCCTGGCCCGTCATCCTCGCCGCCAATCGGGACGAGATGCGCGACCGCCCCTGGGCGCCGCCGGGACGGCACTGGCCCGACCGGCCGAACGTCGTCGCCGGGCGGGACCTGCTCGCGGGCGGCAGCTGGCTGGGCGTGAACGATCAGGGCGTGGTCGCCGGCATCCTCAATCGAATGAACACGCTGGGGCCGCAGCCGGGCCGGCGCAGCCGCGGCGAGCTGGTGCTGGAGGCGCTCGATCATGCCGACGCGGCGGAGGCGGCCTGGGCGCTCGCCGATCTCGATCCGCGGGCCTATCGGTCCTTCAACCTGGTGATCGCCGACAACCGCAACGCCTTCTGGCTGCGCCATCTGGGCGAATCGGCGGAAGGGATCGAGGTGATGCCGCTGCCGGCGGGCCTCTCGATGATCACGGCGCACGACCGCAACGACGCGACGGGCAGCGGCCGCATCCGCAACTTCCTGCCCCGGTTCCAGGCCGCGCCCCCGCCCGATCCCGAGGCGGACGACTGGGCGGCGTGGGAGGCGCTACTCTCCTCCCGCGAGTCGGGCGGCGGCAGCCCGTACGACGCCATGGCGGTGGTGACCGATGCCGGCTTCGGCACCGTGTCGAGCGCGCTCAGCGCCGTGCCGGCGCCCGATCCGAAGGCGCTGCGCCGGCCCGTCTGGCGCTTCGCCGCCGGGCTGCCCGGCGAGGTTCCCTACCAGCCCGTCAGCCTGTCGCAACGGCGCGGCGCGCACGCGTAAAGCCGCGCGATTCCGCCGCCCCTGGCCGCGCCTGACCCGTCATTGTTTTGCCGGGACACACCTGCTATAGGAGGGCCCGAAACGCCATTCCCGGCCTTTGTTCCCGATCCGTTCTGGCCAGACTCACCCGTTTCTGGAGACCGTCATGTCCCGGCGCCGCCGCATCTATGAAGGCAAGGCGAAGGTCCTGTTCGAAGGGCCCGAACCGGGCACGCTCGTGCAGTATTTCAAGGACGACGCCACCGCCTTCAACAACCAGAAGCGCGGGGTGATCACCGGGAAGGGCGTACTGAACAACCGGATCTCCGAATACCTGATGACCCGGCTCGGCGAGATCGGCGTGCCGACCCATTTCGTGCGCCGCCTCAACATGCGCGAGCAGCTCATCCGCGAGGTGGAGATCATCCCGCTCGAGGTCGTCGTGCGCAACGTCGCCGCGGGCTCCCTTTCGACCCGCCTCGGGCTCGAGGAAGGCACGCAGCTTCCGCGCTCGATCATCGAGTTCTACTACAAGGCCGACAACCTCAACGACCCTATGGTCTCGGAAGAGCACATCACGGCGTTCGGCTGGGCGACGCCCCAGGAGATCGACGAGATCATGCAGCTCGCGCTGCGGGTGAACGACTTCCTGGTCGGCCTGTTCCTCGGCATCGGCATCCGGCTCGTCGACTTCAAGGTCGAGTTCGGGCGGCTGTGGGACAACGAGCAGATGCGCATCGTGCTCGCCGACGAGATCAGCCCGGACTGCTGCCGCCTGTGGGACATCGACACCAACGAGAAGCTGGACAAGGACCGCTTCCGCCGCGACCTCGGCGGGGTGGCGGAGGCCTACCAGGAGGTGGCGCGCCGCCTCGGCATCCTGCCCGAAGGCGGCCCGCGCGACCTCAAGGGTCCGCAGACGATGCAGTGACCGGCATCTGCCGATTGGAGTGCTCCCGTGAAGGCCAAGGTCCACATCACGCTGAAGTCCGGCGTCCTCGACCCGCAGGGGCGGGCGATCGCGCATGCCCTGAGCCAGCTGGGCTTCGACGGGGTCGGTGACGTGCGCCAGGGCAAGTACATCGAGGTCGATGTCGCGGGCATGAGCGAGGACAAGGCGCGCGAGGCGGTGGACCGGATGTGCCGCGATCTCTTGGCCAATACCGTGATCGAGAACTACAGCTACGAGCTGGCGCCCTAACCATGCCGTGCGCCCGGACGGCCGCGTTGCTGATCGGCGTCATTATTCCCGCTGTCGCGGCCGCGCAGGCGACAAGCCCTCCGGCGCTCAATTGCGTGCGAGGGTTCGACGGTCTCAAGGCGACGGCCGAGGGGCTTCCCGACGCGCAATGGACGGAGGAGGACGGCTACGACATCGCGACACTTTCGGCGCCCGAGCGGTGGATCGCCCGCATCGCGTTCACCCGGCCCGGCCACCCCGCACATCCCGCCGTCACCCTCCGCACGCGGCGCAAACAGGTGGCCGAGGTCTGGACGGCGGACAGCAAGGGCTGCGGCTACGGCGACCCGAGCCAGTTCTCCCTTCTCATGGCAGATATGAAATCCGCCGACACGGCGCTCACCAACGCATCCCGGATCGAGGTCGAGCGCCGGAAGGCGGACCGCCCTCCGCTCGCACCCTGACAGGAACAGGAGACCGACCCCATGCTGCGCGCTTCCGTCATCGTCTTTCCGGGGTCGAACTGCGACCGCGACGTGAAGACGGCGCTCGAGGCCGTCACGGGAACTCCGGCCACGATGGTCTGGCATGGCGATGCCAGCGTGCCGGCCTCGGACCTCATCGTGCTGCCGGGCGGCTTCTCCTACGGCGACTATCTGCGTTGCGGGGCCATGGCGGCGCACTCGCCCATCATGCGCGACGTGGTCGAGAAGGCGAAGAAGGGCACGCCCGTGCTCGGCATCTGCAACGGGTTCCAGATCCTCTGTGAAGCTGGGCTCCTGCCCGGCGTCCTGATGCGCAACCGGTCGCTGCACTTCATCTGCCGCGATGTCCCTCTCAAGGTCGAGAACAACACCACCTTCTTCACGACCTGCTATCGCAAGGGCGAGGTCGTCCGCATGCCCATCGCGCATGCGGAAGGCAACTATTTCGCCGACAGCGAGACGCTGGACCGGCTCGAGGGCGAGGGCCGGGTGGTGCTGCGCTATTCGGATGTGGAGGGCAACGTCTCGGCCGAGAGCAGCCCCAACGGCGCCCAGCGCAACATCGCGGCGATCGCGGACCCCACGGGCCGCATTCTCGGCATGATGCCGCATCCGGAACGGCTCTACGAGCCGGCGCTCGGCGGGACCGACGGTCGGCGCGTGTTCGAGAGCGCGCTCATCGGCGCCGTCGAGCGGGCGGGCTAGAGCATGTTCAGATCATGCGGACGCGGTTGGCGCGCTTTTCTCCCCATTTGTGACCATCAGCCGTAGGGGACCCCCGCCCCTAACCCCTCCCCACAAGGGGAAGGGAAATGACGCTTCGAGTCCATAAGATCTGAACAAGTTCTAGGGTCCAGCTTGGGTGGACGCATGGCCGTGCGCCCAATCGGCGTGTCCGGATCCCGGCCGTCCATGCGGAGCATGGCTCCGTCATGATGCCGATGACGGTGTGAGAGGCGGCAGTCTAAACTCAACGTCACTCCGGCGAAGGCCGGAGTCCAGACACGGCCGGCCGCTTAGAAACGCTGCCCCGGTTTCAGGCGAGACTGGATCCCGGCCTGCGCCGGGATGACGTCATTTGGTTACAGGCCGATCGCGGTCCGCTTGTCACTCCGGCGAATCCTGCCCCGGCGAAGGCCAGGGGTCGGTGTCCAGACACGCTTCGCATACCGAACCGCTGTTTCCCCCTGAAACGGAAACGCTCTGAGCTGCCCCATCACGAGGCCAGCCGCTCGTCCGCGAGCAAACCCCGAGGCAGCCCCTCGCCGGCCTGTTCGAGCAGGAACGCGTCGAGCTCCATCGCGGTCGGCAAGCCGGCGCGTGCGCCGAGGCGCCGGCATTTGAGCGCCGCGGCCGCGGACGCCGCCAGGGCGCACGCCGCATCCGCTAGGCCGGACGCCACGCCGAGCGCGAAGATCCCGTGGAACGCGTCGCCCGCGCCGGTCGTATCGACCACCGGCACCTTGAACGCGGGCTGCATCCCGAGCGATCCGTCGCGCGTCTTCCAGGCATACCCGCGCGCGCCGCGCGTGACGCCCGCATGCCGCGCACCCCTGGCGATCAGCGCATCGAAACGCGCCTCGTCATCGGCGCCGACGACGAACGTCTCGAACGCCGGCGCCGAGAAGATCGCGTAGTCCGTGAGGTCGGCCACGCGCTCGAACAAGATACTGCCGCCGAGATCGACATCGATCAGCGTCGGAACGCCTTCCGCACGCGCGGCCGCGAAGGCTGCGCGCGTTCCTTCGAGCCAGGAGAGATCGCTGAGGACGGCGCCTGCCGATGCGATCCCAGCGAGCGGCAGCCAGCCCGCGTCCATCGGCATCACGTGATCGTCCTCGCTCACCACCAGCCGCTCGCCCTTGGCGTCGACGATGACGGCCGCCGTGGGCGTCCTGGCGCCTGCGCATCGCTTCACGCCGTCGATGTCGACGCCGGACCGCTCGAGAGCGCGCAGCGCCTTGGTCCCCGTGTCGTCGTCGCCGACACGGCTCCAGAGGGCCGCCCGGCCGCCGAGCACCGCGATCGCCGCCGCCGCGTTGGCCGCCGACCCGCCGCCTTCCTCGCGGTGGTCCCGCGCGCTGACCTTGGTCGGCCTGGTGGGAAAGGCATCGATCCGGTAGACGCGGTCCAGCGCCGTGTGGCCGACGACAATGACGGGCTTTCCCTGCATGCGACGCTCCTAGTGTCCCGATTCCGAAGTTCGCTTGAGTTTGCGGCTAGGTCCCATAGCGACCTTCGGAATCATAAGGGACACTAGAATCATGGACTTTCTCGTGTGATCGAGATCGAGAAATTCGCTCGGGAGCAGGCCGCTTGATATGGCGAATTTCTCGATCATCACACGAGCGTGTGACGAAGATCAGACCACACAAGGCTTTGAACGACCTGTGATGCGGTCCCTTGAGCGCGATCAAGCCGCCAGCTCCGCGCGCCGGCAAGGCTCGGCGGCCGACATGCTCGATCTCATTCAGCCCAACATCCGACGAAAGGTTCCACGATGAACGAGTTCGTAAGAAAGATCGAAGCCGAGAGCGCGCCCTGGAGCCCGGGCGAATTCGAGGCGCAACTGCGCGCCGTCGGCCCCGAGCGCTACCACGACCTGCACCCCTTCCATAAGCTCCTGCACGGCGGCAAGCTGAGCAAAGGGCAGGTCTCCGCCTGGGCGCTGAACCGCTACTGCTACCAGGAGGCGATCCCGCGCAAGGATGCCGCCTTCATGAGCCGCACGCACGACCGCGCGCTGCGTCGCGAGTGGATCCACCGCATCCAGGATCACGATGGCGTCCTTCCGGACGAGCACGGCGGCATCGAGCGCTGGCTCGTGCTCACCGACTGCCTGGGCCTTGACCGCGAGTACGTCACCAGCATGCAGGGGGCCTTGCCCGCAACGCGCTTCGCGGTGGAGGCTTACGTGCGCTTCGTCGTCGAGCAGCCCCTCGTCGTGGCCGCCGCGTCCTCGCTGACCGAGCTGTTCGCCCCCTCGATCCACCGCGAGCGCATCGCCGGCATGCTCGCCAACTACGACTTCGTCAACGACGACGTCATGGCCTATTTCAAGCGCCGCCTCTCGCAGGCCCCGCGCGATGCCACCTTTGCGCTCGAGTTCGTCAAGCAGTACGCGGGCACACGCGCGCTTCAGGAAGCCTGCGTCGATGCCGTGCGCTTCAAGTGCAACGTACTCTGGGCCCAGCTCGACGCCCTGCATCTGGCCTACGTGGTCGGCATGATCCCGCCCGGCGCCTATCGCCCCGACGCCGCCTGACGGGTACCCGACAGCCTGTCGTTCGCCAGATCGGAACGATCGGAGCCGCCGCGGCTCCGATCGTTTTTTCATGGCCATATTCCCCACGCGCTCCAAACGGCGTAGTGAGCGCGGGGCGCCTCCCTGCCTCTTGCAATGTTCTTATTTTGTTCTATTCTCTCCCGGTATCCGTTTGGCCCGCCGGGAGCAGACTTGCATGTCGTCCGAGACCCCGGGATCTCGACCCAGCCGCGCCGAGATCGTGGCAGATCTCCGCCGCCGCCTGGCCCGCATGGAGGGCCTCGCGGACGACGGAGACGGCTATCTATCCTTCGGCCTTCCCGCGCTCGATGAGCATCTCCCGCAGGGAGGGCTCGTCTTCGGCGCCGTGCACGAGATCGCCGCCGCAAGCGACGCCGACCTCCCCGCCGCCTTCGGCTTTCTGCTGGCCCTCCTCGCCCGCATGCCGGGTCGCGCGCCTCTTCTTCTCATCCTCGCATCGCGGAAGCTCGCCCGGTGCGGCGCACCGCATGGGCACGGCCTCGCCGGCCTGGGCCTCGACCCGTCGCGCCTGATCCTGGTCGAGACCGCGAACGAGACCGAAGCCCTATGGGCCACCGAGGAGGCGGTGCGCGCGCGCGGCCCCGCAGCCGTCGCAGCCGCGCTCGGCGGCAGGCTCGACCTCAAGGCAAGCCAGCGGCTGCTGCATGCCGCCCGCGATGCGAGGCTGCCGCTTCTCCTCCTGAGAGCGGGCGGCGAGAGCGTCGTCACGGCGACGACACGCTGGCGCATCGGCGCGTCACGCGGGGCCCACGACCGCTTCGGCATGCTCTCCGGCTGGCGATGGCACGTGGCGCTCGAGCGCTGCCGCAACGGATGTCCCCGAGAGTGGAACGTGGAGTTCGACCATGCCACGCATCGTTTCGGTCTGGCTGCCCCAATGGCCGGTGCACCGCTGGCTCGCAGCGGAGCAGCGTAGGCCATCGGGCCAGCCCGTCGATCCCCGCGCGCCCCTGGTGCTCGCCGACGGAACGGACGCGCCGCGCATCGTCGCATGCAATCCGGCCGCACAGGCCTGTGGCCTCGCCGCCGGCGAGGCACTGGCCGATGCGCGCGCACGCATCGGCGCCCTGCAGGTTCGTATCTGGGACCCCGCCGCGGACGAAAAGGCCCTCGTCCGCCTGGCGCGATGGGCCACGCGCTATACGCCCTCCGTCGCGCCCTTCACGGCGGAGAACGGAGCGGACGGTTTCTTTCTCGATGTTGCGGGCGCCACGCACCTCCTGGGCGGCGAGGACAGGCTGCTCGCCGATCTCGCACGCCGCATCGAGGCGTTCGGCCTGCCGGCCCGTCTCGCCATGGCGGAAACGGCCGGCGCCGCCTGGGCCCTCTCGCACGCCGCCCGCGAGGCGCTGCCGATCGTGCCCGCCGGCGCGGAGAGCCAGGCGCTGGCGCCGCTCTCCATCGAGGGCCTTCGCCTCGCCCCCGAAACCGCCCTCACCCTGCGCCGCCTCGGCTTCAAGCGCATCGGCGACCTGATCGGCAAGCCGCGTGCACCCTTCGCGTCCCGCTTCGAGCGGAACGTCCTGCGCCGCCTCGATCAGGCGCTCGGACGTGCACCCGAACCGCTGGCCCTCCTCGCCCCGCCTCCGGCCTACATCAAGACGCGGTCGCTGCTGGAGCCCATCAGCACCGAGGATGCGATTATCGCTGTCGCGACACGCCTCATGCAGGATCTCGTCCCGAAGCTCGAAGCCGACGGCGTCGGGGCGAGGTACCTGCGGCTCTCGCTCTACCGCGTCGACGGCGCCGCGCAGAGGCTGGACGTGGGCTGCACGCTGCCGACGCAGAGCCCGGCCCATGTCGCCCGCCTGATCGGCCTCAAGCTCGAGCGCCTCGCGCGCCTCCTCGAAGCCGGCTTCGGCTTCGAGACCCTGAGCCTCGCCGTCATCGTCGCCGAAAGGATGAGCCCGCGCCAGCAGGCGCTCACCGCAGCCTCCGAGGAAACCGAGCGCACCCAGCGCTGCATCGGGCTGCTGGATGCGTTGCGCCTACGCTTGGGCCCGGACAGCGTGCGCCATCTGGTCCCCGTCGACAGCCATTGGCCCGAGCGCAGCGAAAAACGAACGGAGACATCAGACGAAGTCGCGATCTGGCCGCCGATCAAAGGGACGCGCCCGCCGCTGCTTCTTCCGCGTGCCGAGCCCGCAGACGTCATCGCGCTCATGCCGGACGGGCCGCCCCAGCGTGTGCGCTGGCGCGGCAGGCTGCACATGATCGCCCATGCCGAAGGCCCCGAGCGCATCGCCGCCGAGTGGTGGCGCTCGCGGACGGCACAGCCGGCCCGCGATTACTACCTGGTCGAGGACGACGCCGGCCGCCGGCTCTGGCTCTATCGCGAGGGTATCCCGGGCCGCGAGACGGCGGCGCCGCGCTGGTTCGTGCACGGGATGTTCGCATGAGAGAAGTCCACCACATGCACAACGCGGTCCCTCCCTCATCATGCCGAAGGCATGTCTCTGACATGACATGCCGAAGGCATGTCTCCGACATGACGTGGGGGAGGCTAGGAGGGTGGGAACCCAGAACTGCAGCCGTCGGGACTCCCCCCACCCCTGACCCCTCCCTGCATCGAGTCGACGACTGGCCTTCGGCGAGATGGGGAGGGGAACGTGCACTTCTCCGGAAAGAGAGCCCATGACCCGCTATGCCGAGCTGGCCGTCACCACCAACTTCTCGTTCCTGCGCGGGGCCTCGCATCCCGGCGAGATCGTGCTGGCCGCCGAAGCCCTCGGCCTCTCCGCCCTCGCCATTGCCGACCGCAACAGCTTCGCCGGCATCGTCCGGGCCTTCGAGGCCTGGAAGAAGAACAAGGTCGCCCTGAAATTGATCGTCGGCGTGCGCCTCGTCACCGTCGACGGCCTCGAGGTGCTCGCCTACCCGATCGACCGCGAAGCCTACGCCCGCCTCTGCCGCCTCCTGACCATGGGCAAGCGCAAGGTGCCGCACAAGGAGCACACGGACTGCCGTCTCACCTTCGAGGACATCCTCGGGGCGGCGGAGGGGCAGATCCTCATCGCGCTCCCGCCCGAGGATCTCACGGCCCTCTTCACCCGGCGCCTCGAACGGCTCGCACGTGCCGCCCCCGGACGCAGCTATCTCGCCGGCATCCACGGCTACCGCGGCGACGAGCCGCGCCGCCTCGGCACGCTCGACGAGCTCGGCAAGCGCGCCGGCACGCCCCTGGTCGCCGTCAACGACGTGCACTACCACACGCCCGCGCGCCGTGCGCTCGCCGACGTCGTCACCTGCATCCGCGAGAGGTGCACGATCCACGAGGCCGGCTTCCGCCTCGCCGCCAACGCCGAGCGCCACCTGAAGCCGCCCGCCGAGATGGCGCGCCTGTTTGCCGCCTTCCCCGATGCCATTGCGCGCACCATCGAGATCGCCGATGCCATCCGCTTCAAGCTCGACGATCTCAAGAACGAGTATCCCGACGAGCCCGTGCCGCCCGGCAAGAGCGCCCAACAGCATCTCGAGGATCTGACGTGGCAGGGTGCCCGTGACCGCTATCCGGGCGGCATTCCCGAGAAAGTCGAAAAGCAGGTCCGCGAGGAGCTGGCGCTCATCGCCAAGCTCACGTACGCGCGCTACTTCCTCACCGTCCACGATGTGGTCCGCTACGCGCGCCGCAAAGAGATCCTCTGCCAGGGCCGGGGCTCTGCCGCCAACAGCGTCGTTTGCTTCTGCCTCGGCATCACCTCGGTCAATCCCACGGAGAAGAATATTCAGCTTCTCTTCTCACGCTTCATCTCCGAGCGACGCAACGAGCCGCCCGACATCGATGTCGATTTCGAGCACGAGCGGCGCGAGGAGGTGATCCAATACGTCTACGAGCGCTACGGCCGCGAATACGCCGCTATCTGCGCCACCGTCATCCATTACCGCTCGCGCCGCGCCATCCGCGAGGTTGGCAAGGCCATGGGCCTCACGCCGGATGTCACCGCCGCGCTCGCCAGGACGGTCTGGGGCAGCCACGCCGATGGCCTGCCCGACACGCACATCCGCGAGGCGGGCTTCGATCCGGAGAATCCGCAGATCCGCCAGTCGATCCTGCTCGCGCGCGAGCTTCTTGGCTTTCCGCGCCATCTCTCCCAGCACGTCGGCGGCTTCATTCTGACCAGGCGGCGCCTCGACGAGACCGTGCCCATCGCCAACGCCGCCATGGAGAAACGGACCTTCATCGAGTGGGACAAGGACGACATCGACACGCTTGGCCTGATGAAGGTCGACGTGCTCGCGCTCGGCATGCTGAGCCTCCTGAGGCGCGGCTTCAATCTCCTGACGACGTATTACAAGCGTCCGCTCACGCTCGCGACCATCCCGGGCGATGGCACCCCTGACGCCGACGGGGTCTACGAGATGCTGAGCCACGCCGACTCGATCGGCGTATTCCAGGTCGAGAGCCGGGCGCAGATGTCCATGCTCCCGCGGCTCCGGCCGAAGGAGTTCTACGATCTCGTCATTGAGGTTGCGATCGTCCGCCCCGGCCCGATCCAGGGCAATATGGTGCATCCCTATCTGCAGCGGCGCGACCAGGATCCGAAAACGATCGTCTATCCCTCTCCGTCGCCGAAGCATGGCAAAGAGGATGAGTTAAAGGAGGTGCTGGAACGCACGCGCGGCGTACCGCTGTTCCAGGAGCAGGCGATGCAGATCGCCATCACGGCGGCGAAGTTCACTCCCGACGAGGCCGACGGCCTTCGCCGTTCCATGGCTACCTTCCGCCACAACGGCAACGTGCAGATCTACCGCAAGACGTTCATCGAGAACATGACCGACCGCGGCTACGATCCCGAGTTCGTCGAACGCTGCTTCGGCCAGATCGAGGGCTTCGGTGAGTACGGTTTCCCCGAGAGCCACGCGGCGAGCTTCGCGCTGCTCGTCTACGCCTCGGCCTGGATCAAGTGCCACTATCCGGATGTCTTCTGCGCCGCCATCCTGAACAGCCAGCCCATGGGCTTCTACCAGCCGGCCCAGCTCGTGCGCGACGCGCGCGAGCACGGCGTCGAGGTGCGCGAGGCCGACGTCAACTTCAGCGACTGGGACTGCACGCTGGAGCCCGCGGACCAAGGCCCCCACCGCTTCGCGGTGCGCCTAGGCCTGCGTCAGATCGAAGGCCTCTCCGAGAAAGAGATGGAGGCGCTCGTCGCTGCCCGCGGTAACGGCTATGCGAGCCTGGAGCGTCTCGCCGCTGTCGGAGGCGTCTCGCGTGGCGCGATAGAGCGTCTGGCCGCCGCCGACGCCTTCCGCTCCATGGGCCTCGACCGCCGCGCGGCACTCTGGTCGGCCCGTCGCCTGACGACGATCGGTCTATCAAGCGGAACGGGAGAAACGCGGGAAAAGCGCAAGGCACGCATTCCGGGCAACGGCACGCTTCCCCTCTTTGACATGCGCGTCGGCGACGAACTCTTCCCCGAGCCCAAGATCGCCTTGCCCGCGATGCCGCTCTCCGAGCACGTGGCGGAGGATTACGTGACAACAGGCCTGTCATTGAAGGCGCACCCTGTGTCGTTCTTCCGTCAGCGCCTCGAACGGGATGGCGTGACGCCGAACGCCGACCTGCGCAAGCCGACCCTCACGCGAGACGCTCAGAAAATCGGCGTTTCCGGCCTCGTTCTCATCCGTCAGATGCCCGGCGGGAAGAAGGTCGTCTTCCTCACGCTCGAGGACGAGACGGGCATCGCCAACATCATCGTCTGGCCGAAGGTCTTTGCCCGCAATCGCCGCACGATCATGTCGGCGCGCTTCCTGCTCGTTCGCGGCCGTCTGCAGCGTGCCGGCAAGGTCGTCCACGTGCTCGCCGAAAGTTTCATCGATCTCACGGGTGCGCTCGCGCGCTTGCGCGATGCAGATCGTCTCGGCCTGGAAACAATCGGCGCTCCCGACACCACTCCGGCGCCGCTTCCGATCAAGAGCCGCGACTTCCACTGAAAACATCAACTACCTGATGTATTTTTGCACTTGTCGTTCGCTATATTCGTATAGATATATCCACCGGGGGAACACAGCCGCAGGACGGCTGTCAGACGTTGGGGGAAGAGATGTCCAGATATGTTTTCGCGGCCGTCACGGCAGCCGGTCTCTGCGTCGCGGCCACCTCGGCCGGTGCGCAGGATGTCAGCACCGCCACTCCGGGCGGCGATGTCACCGCCGACGAGGCGACGCCTCTTCCTCCCGTCGTCGTGCAAGCGCCTTCCGAGCCTCCGCGCCGAAAGGCGAAGCGGCAGACAACATCCTCGGGCAGCGGCGTCTCGGCTCAGTCCGGCGCATCCGACATTCCGGGCACCGTGATCGCCGAAGGCCCGGTCGTCGCTCCGTTCACGCTCGGCCAGATCGACCTGATCGGCGGCTCGACGATCACCAACGAGGCGATGTGGACTTTTAACAAGCAGTCGCTGCGCAACGCGGTCGAGATCGCGCCCGGCGTGACATCCCACTCCGCCGGCGGCCGGCGCAACGAGGGCGACATCTTCGTGCGCGGCTTCGATCGCTTCCGCGTGCCGCTCTCCATCGACGGCGTGCGCATCTACCTGCCGGCCGACAACCGCCTCGACATGAACCGCTTCCTGACGCCCGACCTCGCCGAGATTCAGATCCAGAAGGGCTATGTCTCGGTGCTGAACGGCCCCGGCGGCATGGGCGGCGCCATCAATATGGTGAGCCGCAAGCCGACCAAGGAGATCGAGCTCGAAGGCCGCGCCGGCCTCGTAATGAACGGCGATGTCAGCGACATGAACCAGTGGAGCAGCTACGCCTACGCCGGCACGCGCCAGAAGGGCTACTACGCCCAGATCTCCGGCAACATCGTCGACCAGGACCAGTTCAACCTCTCGGATGATTTCAGACCGTATCAGTCCGTACCGTTCGACCCGACGTTCCCATACGAGACCGGCGGAGACCGCGACGGATCCGACTTCCGCGACTGGCGCATCAACGCCAAGGTCGGTCTGACGCCGAACGCCACGGACGAGTATTCGATCAACTACACGACCCAGAGCGGCGAGAAGAACGCACCCCTGCACGTCGCCAAGGAGCAGCTTCAGACGCAGCGCTATTGGCAATGGCCGTGGTGGGATATCCAGAGCCTGTCCTGGCTTTCGAAAACCCAGATCAGCCAAACCTCGTACGTGAAGACAAACGTCTACTACAACACCTTCGAGAACCGCCTGAGCTCGTTCGACAACGCAGATTTCGACCTTCAGACGCGCCCCTACGCATTCGACAGCGACTATGACGACTTCGCCTACGGAGGCTTCGTCGAGATGGGCACCGAGCTCATTCCGATGAATACGCTCAAGGCGGCGATCCACTACAGGCGCGACGACCACAGCGAGCGCAACATCAACCAGCCCGATACGATCGCATTCCGGGAGCCCTGGCAGTCCAACGTCGAGGACACGTGGTCCTTCGCCGCCGAGAACACATTCCACGCCTCCAAGCGTCTCGATTTCATCGCCGGCGTGAGCTACGACTACCAGGACGTCAAAGTCGCGGAAGACTTCGACTCCGTCGCTGCCGCCATCGTCAAGAAAGAGGTGACGGACGCCGACGCCTGGAACTACCAGGGCGGCGCCATCTACCGCTACTCGGAGACGGGCGATTTCCATGCCACCGTCTCGAGCCGCACGCGCTTCGCCACCGTGTTCGAGCGCTACAGCACACGCTTCGGCTATCAGACGCCCAATCCGGATCTCGCACCCGAGCGCGCGACCAACTACGAGATCGGCGCAAGCGAGACGCTGTTCAATCAAGCGCGCGTATCGGGCGCCATCTTCTACTCGGATCTGAAGGACGCGATCCAGCAGGCCTACATCATCACGGGCTCGGGTTCTGTCAGCGGCCAGCTTCAGAACGTCAGCGGCGAGCACTACGGCTTCGAGGTCTCGGTCGACTGGGACATCGCGCCGGGACTGCGCGTCGGCGGCAACTATACCTACCTCCAGCGCGAGTACGACTACGTCACGCCCGGCACCAAGCCCGAAGGCACACCGGATCATGAGGCGTTCCTCTACCTCGCCTGGCAGGCGATGCCGAACTTCACCATCACGCCGAGCCTCGCACTCGCGTCCGACCGTTACAGCATCGTGACGAGCGGCAGGACGCGCACCTATATCGAGACCGGCAGCTATGCGCTCGCCAACATCCAGGCCGAATACAAGTTCACGGAGAACGCCTCCGCGTCCATCGGCGTAACAAATATGTTCGACGAGGACTACGCCCTCGCCGAAGGCTTCCCGGAACCGGGGCGCCAGTTCTTCGCCAACGCGCGCGTGAGGTTCTGAACTGCCATCTATCCAGACCGGCGCCTAGCGTTTATTCAGGAAGCTGACGCTAGGCAAAGGAAGGAAGACGGCCATGAAGATCAGCGCACGCAACATGTTGAAGGGCAAGATCGTCGACGTGAAGAAAGGCGCCACCACATCGCATGTCTCAATCGACATCGGCGGCGCGGTCGTGACGGCGTCGATCACCAACGAAGCCGTCGACGAGCTGAAGCTCGCCGTCGGCAAGGACGCCACCGCCATCATCAAGGCCTCCGACGTCATGGTCGGAGTGGAGTGACATGAAACGCCACCTGATCGCCGCCATCGTCCTCACAGCAGGCCTCGCCGCCGTACCGGCGTACGCCCAAGACGCTCCTGCCGCAAACGCCCCCGCTGCGAACGCGGAGACGTGCGAATTCCTCTGGCCGCTCGAGACCGAGATGGGCTGGATGCGGGCGGCTGAGGCCGAGAAGGCGGCATCGGGGGCCACGCTCGCGCGCCTGCCCGACGATAAGGCCGTCGAGCTGGCGCTGAAACCCACCTCCGAGGTGGCCTTCCCCGCGAAGCCGACCCGCACGCCCAAGGCCGGGGACGCAAAAACGTTCGGCGGTTTCGTAAACGTGGAGACGGCGGAGGCCGCGCACGTCCAGGTGACGCTGTCGGCCCACGCCTGGATCGACGTCGTCCAGAACGGCAAGCCGCTCGAGGCCACCGCCCACACCGGCGCGATGGGGTGCCCAGTGGCGAGAAAGAGCGTGCGCTTCGAGGTCGGGGCCGGCCCGCTCACGATCCAGCTCAGCGGAGCCGACACGGAGACCATCCGCATCGCAGTCCGTCCGGCGGCGGACTGAACGCACAGGCCGCCCAGGGGCCGCTCCGCCTCGGAAACCGGTGACAATTCGGGCAAAGTTGCCACACGGCGTCATTTCCCAGAAGAAATCGCACGTCCAGGGAAACCTTGTTTGAGGTATCGCTTGACCCTGCGCAGGCCGCCGTCGGAAGTAGGGCGCACGAACCCAGAAATCCGATGACGATGTCGGGTGGAGGAGCGCAGCGCGCCTTCGATGGGACGCCAGACGATCCGCAGGCCTGCCGCAGGTGACATAGGCGCCCCGGGGCGTCCTAAGGCCGTCCGGGACCGTCCTCCGCCACACGAAAACCCGATTTTTCGGTTGTCGACACGGAACAATGCCCGAGGGAGACATGCTGAGGCGTGCAGGAGCCTGGCTGGCCGTGATCCTTGCCATCGGTGGCATCGCGGGTGCGCTTGGGTTCTACAAGTACAATGAGATCGAGGCCGCGACGGCGGCCTCCCAGGCGACGCCCGAGCCCGTCGAGGCGGTGGTGTCGGTGCGCGCCCGCGACGGCGAATGGTCGACCTCGACGCGCGCCATCGGCTCGGTGATCGCGCTCCGGCAGGTCGATCTCAAGAACGAGATCGCAGGCGTCATCGCCAAGGTCGGCTTCACGTCCGGCGAGAGCGTCGAGGAGGGCGCGCTGCTCGTCCAACTCGACGCGCGCCAGGAGGAGGCCGCGCTCGCCGCCGCCGAGGCCGACGCACGCCTCGCCAAGCTCACGCTCGAGCGCCGCGAGGGCCTGCGCAACAGCGCCGCCTTCAACCCGCAGGAACTCGACCGCTCGCGCGAGGAACACGCCGCCGCCATGGCGCGCGCGCAAAATCTCGCGGTGATCGTCGACAAGAAGCGGATCGTGGCGCCCTTCCGCGCCCGCGTCGGCATTACCGACTGGCAACCCGGCGCCTACCTCGACGCGGGCACCCTGATCGTGACGCTGCAGGGCATCGCCGAGGATGCCTACGTCGACTTCTCCCTGCCACAGGACGACGCCTCCGCGGTCCGCACCGGAACGCGCATCACGCTGAGCGGGTCGGCCGTTCCGGGCGGAGAGGCCAAGGCCGAGATCGTGGCCGAGGACAACAGCGCCGACGCAGGGAGCCGCGCCGTGCGTTTCCGCGCCGTGGCCAGGGGCTTTGGCGAAACATTGCGCCCGGGCACATTCGTGGACGTGACCGTTCCGACATCCTCGCCCCAGCCGACGGTGCTGATCCCCCTTGCGGCCGTCCGGCGCTCGCCGGCGGGCCAGCACGTTTTCGTGCTCGTCGACGAAAGCGGCAAGTTGCGCGCGCGCTCGCGCGCCGTCATCACCGGCGTCGTGCAGGGCAACGACATCGCGGTCCACGAGGGGCTGACGGCCGGCGAACTGGTGGCCGCCTCGGGGTCCTTCAAGCTGCGCGAGGGCCTGCTGGTGGAGACCGATACGGCCGCCGTCCCCGCGGCGGAAGCCGGCATCAACTGAAGGGCCGGCCCATGCGCGCGATCGAGATCTTCGTCCGGCGCCCCGTCATCGCCGTCGTCGTCAACCTGGCGCTGGTGCTGATCGGATTGCGCGCGATCACGCAGCTGCCGATCCAGCAGTACCCGCGCATCGAGAGCTCGTCGATCGTCATCACGACGGTCTACATCGGCGCCTCCGCGGAGAGCATCCGCGGCTTCGTGACGACGCCGGTCGAGCGCGCCGTCTCCTCGATCACGGGTATCGACTACGTGGAATCCTCGAGCGTGGCCGGCGTCAGCACCGTGACCGCACGGCTGAAGCTCAACCATCCGAGCACGGTCGCCCTTGCCGAGGTCGGCAACCGCATGGACCAGATCCGCAGCGAGTTGCCGCAGGAGATCGAAAGCCCGGTCATCGAGGTGCAGCGCGCCGATCGGCCATACGCGACCTTCTACGTCAGCGTCACCTCCGAAACGCTGACGCCACCCGAGATCACCGACTACCTCTCGCGCAACATCCAGCCGCGTCTTTCCACCATCCCCGACGTGCAGCGCGTCGGCCTCGAGGGCGCGCGCCCGCAGGCCATGCGCATCTGGCTCGATGCGGAACGCCTTGCTGCCTTCGGCCTCGGAGCGGCCGATGTCGAGGCGGCGCTGACCCGCAACAACTTCCTCGCCGCCGTGGGGCGCACCAAGGGCAGCCAGGTGCAGGTCGACCTGCTCGCGAACACAGACCTCAAGAGCCCGGAGGAGTTCGAGCGCCTCATCGTGCGCGAGGACGGCAAGCACATCGTGCGCATTTCCGACCTCGGCCGCGTCGAGCTCGGCGCCGAGGAGGAGACGGCCAACGTCCGTCACAACGGCAAGGATGCGGTCTACCTCTCCGTCTGGCCGCTCCCCGGCACCAACGAGATCGCGGTCGCTTATGCGCTCCGCGCCGAGCTCGAGGCCATCCGCAAGGACCTGCCGCCGGGCACCGAGATCGGCCTCGCCTACGACGGCACGGTCTATATGGAGAACTCGCTCAAGGAGATCGGCAAGACCTTCGCCGAGACGGTGCTCATCGTCGGCATCATCGTGTTCCTGTTCCTGGGCTCCTGGCGCAGCGCGCTGGTGCCGCTCGTCACCATCCCGATCTCGCTGATCGGCGCCGCCGCGGCCATGATGGCCATGGGCTTCTCGCTCAACCTCCTGACGCTGCTCGCCGTCGTGCTTTCGGTCGGCATCGTCGTCGACGACGCTATCGTCGTTGTCGAGAACGTGACGCGCCTCATGCAGACCGGCATGAGCCGCACCAAGGCCGCCCTCGTCTCGACACGCCAGCTCTTCACGCCGATCATCGCCATGACCATCACGCTGGCCGCGGTCTATGCGCCGATCGGATTCCTCGACGGGCTGACCGGCGTGCTGTTCAAGGAATTCGCCTTCACGCTCGCCATCGCCGTCATCGTCTCGGGTTTCGTCGCCGTCACGCTGTCGCCGATCATGAGCGCCTATTCGGTTTCGGAGGGCGGCCACGAGAACGGCTATGCCCGCTTCGTCCACCGGAGCCTCGACCGCCTCTCGGTCGCCTATGGCCGCGCGCTCGACGTGATCCTCCACCTCCGCGCACAGACGATCGCGTTCGGCGCCTTTCTCTGCCTGCTCGCCGTGCCGCTCTATATGTTCTCCTCGCAGGAGCTGGCGCCGGTCGAGGACGAGGGCTTCGTGCTGCTGATCGTCAACTCGGCGCCGGACGCCTCGCTCGCCTACACCGCCGGGCACATGGACAAGGTTCAGGCCATCGGCAAGGCGCTGCCCGAATATGAGGCCATGTTCGAGATCGTGTTCCCCGCCACCGGCTTCGGCGGCTATCTCCTGAAGAACTGGCACGACCGCACGCGCCCGGCCCACGACATTCAGCCGGAAATTTTCGGCGCCGTCTCGAAGATCAAGGAGCTGCAGATCTTCCCGGTCCTGCCGCCGGCTCTCCCCGGCGCCGGCAATTACGACGTGGAGCTGGTGCTCAAGGGTCCCGGCACGCCCGAGCAGATGGCCGAGTACGCCGGCAAGCTCGTCGACGCCGCCTTTGCCAGCGGCCAGTTCATGTTCGCCGACACCGACCTCAAGATTGATCTGCCGCAGGTGATCGTGACCGTGCACCGCGAGCGCGTGGCCGACCTCGGCCTCGACCTTGCCGACGTCGGGCGCCAGCTCGGCATCCTGATCTCCGGCAACTACGTGAACCGCTTCACGCGGGAGGGCCGCGCCTACAAGGTCATCCCCCAGGTCAACCTCGCCGACCGCGCGGTCGCCGAGCGCCTGCTCGACTACAAGATCCGCACCCGCGACGGAAAGCAGGTGCCGGTCTCCGCGCTCGCGAGCCTCGAGACGAAGACGGCACCGCGCACGCTCGCCCGCTTCCAGCAGGCCGACAGCTTCCGCGTCTACGGCGGCGTGATGCCGGGCATCACCAAGGGCACGGCGCTCGAGACCCTCGAAGCCGCCGCGCGGAGCATCCTGCCCGCCGACTACACGATCGACTACGCTGGCGAATCCCGCCAGATCCGCCAGGAAGGCGCGACGCTCGCGGGCACGCTCGGCTTCGCCATCCTGCTCATCTATCTGGTGCTCGTCGCCCAGTTCGGCAGCTTCCGCGACCCGCTCGTCGTGCTGCTCGGCTCCGTGCCGCTGGCGCTCACCGCCGCCCTCGTCTTCACGTTCCTCGGCTTCACGACCATCAACATCTACAGCCAGATCGGGCTCATCACACTCGTCGGCCTGATCGCCAAGAACGGTATCCTCATCGTCGCCTTCGCCAACGAGTTGCAGCGCCAGGGCCTCGACAAGCTGGCGGCCATCCGCGAAGGCGCGAAGACCCGGCTCAGGCCCATCCTGATGACCACCGCAGCCACCGTGTTCGGCCATCTGCCGCTGGTCTTCGTGACGGGGGCCGGAGCGGAGGCGCGCAACAGCATCGGCATCATGCTCGTCACCGGCATGGCGATCGGAACCCTGTTCACGCTCTTCATCCTGCCGGCCGTCTACCTCGTCATCGCCGCCGAGCACCGCCCGCGCGAGCACGACGCCGACATCGAGGCGCCCGAGCCGCTCGCCGTCCGCGAGTCCCTCGCCTGACCGACCCGTCCCGGCCTTACCAAACCGTAATGCGCCGGTAAGCGGGCGAACATCTCTCGCGCGTATGCTTCGAGTCCTGCTACGGAGGCATTAATCCCTCAGGATGAGACCCGCCATGCGCGTGCTGCTGGTCGAAGACGACCCCGACACCTCCGCCTACATCGTCAAGGGCCTCGAGGAGGAGGGGCACACGATTGACCACCTCGCCGATGGCTGCGACGGCCTGGCGCGCGCCATGGCCGACGACTACGACGTGCTGATCATCGACCGCATGCTCCCAGGGCAAGAAGGCCTTCAGATCGTCAAGTCCCTGCGCCGCGCGGGGCGCAAGGCGCCGATCCTCTTCCTCACGGCGCTTGGCGGCGTGGACGACCGCGTCGACGGGCTCGAGGCGGGGGGCGACGACTATCTCGTGAAGCCGTTTTCCTTCTCGGAGCTCCTCGCGCGTCTCAACGCGCTCGCCCGCCGCCCGCATCTCAAGGGCGAGGAGACTCGCCTCAAGGTCGGCGATCTGGCGCTCGACCTCATCACCCGCAAGGTCTGCCGCGGCGGCGTCGAGATCGATCTGCAGCCGCGCGAGTTCCGCCTCCTCGAGGTCCTGATGCGCAACAAGGGGCGCGTCGTCACCCGCACCATGCTGCTCGAGCGCGTGTGGAGCTTCCATTTCGATCCCAAGACGAGCGTCGTCGAGACGCACATCTCGCGGCTCAGGACGAAGATCGACAAGCCCTTCGCGACCGAGCTGATCCACACCATCCGCGGCGCCGGCTACAGCCTGCACGAGCGTCCGTAGCGAGGCTGGCCCCCGTGCTGAAACGCACTCCCGTTCGATTGGCCGCGACCTTCACGGCCCTGTTCGCGATCACGGTCATCGCCCTCTTCGCCATCCTCTTCTTCGGCATCACGACGCGCCTCAGCGAGCAGATCCGCGGCCGCACGCGGGAGACCATGGACTCACTCCTGGCCATCGACCGCCAGAAGGGCTTCGACGATCTCACCGCCGCCGTGACGGGAGAGGGTGGCTCCGTCCGCGACACGGATTTCATCATCGAGCTGGTCGACGCGGCGGGACGCCACGTGGCGGGCAACGTCAACGGCATCAAGCCGTCCGACACGTGGCTCGAGCTCAAGCGGTCCGACATCGAGGCCGACTGGACCAACGGCGAGCCGGACGATCGATTCCAGGCCGTCTGGCAGCCCGTCTCCGAGGGGCGCCTGCTCGTCGGCAGCTCCAACCGCGAGCTCAGGCGCACGCAGGCGTTTCTGCTCGAGGTGCTGGGCATCGGCCTCATCGCCACCACGCTTCTCGGCGCGCTCTGCGGCACGTTCATCGCCCGGCGCACGCAGCACCGCATCGACGCGTTCGCCAAGACCCTGTCGGCCGTCTCCGCCGGGACCATCGAGGCCCGCGTTCCCATGTCCGGCTCCGGCGACGACATCGATCACGTCGGCGCCCAGGTCAACCACACGCTCGACCAGCTCCAGAAGCTCATCGAAAGCGTCAACCAGTCCTCGTCCGACATCGCCCACGATCTGAAGAAGCCGGTGGGGCGCCTGCGCCAGCGCCTCGACATCGCGCGCCGCAGCGCCAAGTCGCTCGGCGATTTCCGCGCGGCCGTCGAGGACGCGCTCGGCGACCTCGACGCGATGATGGAGACGTTCGACGCCCTCCTGCGCATCACGCAGATCGAGGCCGGCGCGCGCAGAGCGCGTTTCGCCAGCATCGACCTCGGCTCCGTGCTGGAGGACGTGGCGGACGTCTACGCGGCCGTCGCGGAGGACGCCGGCCATCAACTGGCGTGGATCGATGGCCGCGGAAAGGCCGCCCTCATCAAAGGCGACCGCGAGCTGCTGATCCAGCTCTTCGCCAACCTGATCGAGAACGCCATCCGCCATTGCCCGCGGGGGACGCACATCGGCCTCGCGCTGCATGAGGCGCCGGGCGGCTTTCGCGCCGAGCTGACCGACGACGGCCCCGGCATCCCCGAGCCCGAGCGCGAGAAGGTGTTCCGCCGCCTTTACAGGCTGGAGCGCGCGCGCTCGACGCCGGGCAGCGGATTGGGGCTCGCCCTCGTCGCCGCCATCGCCGAATTGCACGATGCCGAGATCGCGCTCGACGATCGCGAGCCCGGTCTCAGCGTGGCCATCACGTTCCCCAGCGCGGCTGCCGCGTGACGACGATCGGCGATCTTACGAATCCGTATGGCGCAGGTCAGGAAGAGGAAATCTGAGAGGCCCATACAAGGCCCCACAGACGCGGCGAACGCGCAAGGTCCGCGGACCGGGACGAGGAATTCGTAGCATGAGAGTTGTAAGGAGAGTTGCCGGCATGACCCTCGCAGCGACCGCCGCCGCAGGCGCGGCCGCCACTGCGAGCTTTGCCCATGAAATCACGGGACGGATCGAGCATCTGAGCCCGAAGCGCCAGCACCTGACGGTGCGCAACCAGGTCTATCGCTACGATCCGCGCCTCATGGGTTTGGGTCTGCGCCGGGGCGAGCAGGTACGCATTCTCTATCGCGAGCAGCACGGACATCGCACGGCGATCCGCATCCTTCCTGCCGCCTGATTTTCCCCATCCCGGTGCCTTCCCCACCCACCCCCACGCACCGGGGAAGCGGAGCCGCTCTCCCCCCGGGGCGGCTCCGCCCGCTTTCCGGCCGGACGGCGAGCGCGCTCAATATCCCGCCATCTCGAGATAGCCCACACCCGCGTGCGAGCCGTGGAACCTGATCGGGCCCTCCCAATAGGGAAAGACCGTTCCCATCCAGCTTGCCGGGTTGAGCGGCGTGGTCGTGATCCTGAGCCCCCGGCTCTTGACCTCGACCGTCCAGGCAACCGGCAGGCGCCGGCCGGCGACCTCGCGCGGCTCGCCTGGCGTCAGCACGATGTCGTCGCTCGCGAGCGCTGTGACAGAGCCGTCGGCGCCGATCCAGCTTCCCGAGCGGAACGGCGCGCCTCTCTCGCCGCGGAGCTGGAACAGCATCAGCTTGTCGCCGGCCGGCAGATGCAGCGAGAACCAGTCCCAGCCCCTCTGGTCGGATGCAAGCGGCTGGCTGCTCCATTCGCGGTCCATCCACGCCTGACCGGTCACATCGACGGCGCGTCCTGCGATCGTCAGCGTTCCCGAGACCTCGAAAAACGGCTGGCTGTAGTAGTAGGACGCCTGCCCGCGCTCCGATTTGCGGCTGTAGCCATGGTCTCCCTGCAGCACCGGCGCGCGGCGGCTTTTGAGTGAGAGCGCATAGGAGAAATCGGCGCCCGACGCCGAAAGGGTTGCCGATGCGAGCCCCTCCCCGCCGCCGACCTCAGCGAACGACCAGTCGTCGATCCACGCCTTGAAGGGTACCGCGGTCACGCCCGCCTGCCCGATGCCGCCGCGCGCAAGCGTCTCGGAAAAGCGGTGCGCGCCGGCGGTGGTGACGGCGGCATGCCCCATCCAGACCTGCTGGTTGCCGAAGCCCTCGCGCGCGCCACCGGGCGCAAGCGCCTGACGGAACAAGGTCCACTGCACGCCGTAGGCCGTGCCCGCCGCGTCGGAGAGATTCGCGGTCACGTACCACCACTCGATGCGGAAGTCGGGATGGGGGCCGAAATCCTGCGGGAACGCGATCGTCCGTCCCGGCATGACGGGTGCGAAGCCCGCCGCCTCCTCGCCGAGGCCCGCGAAGCCTCCCGCGAGCCCGCGGCCGCCGATCAGGGCCAGGGCCGTCACGACCATGGCGGCAACGATGTTTCTAGCGCTCATCGGCGAAGACCTTGAGCAAGTCCTGCGGCGCAGTCTTGCCGAGACGCAGCGCCGGAACGACGGCGGCGAGGAATGCCGTCCCCAGGGCGAGACCGAAAACCACGCCCCACTGCGCGGGAAACACATGGAACGGCAGCCGCCACCCGAACGCCTGCACGTTGACGATGGCGACCAGACACCACGCGAGCACGAGCCCGAGCGGAACGGCGAGCAGCGCGGTAACGGCGGCCAGCGCGAGAAGCTTGCCGATCTCGAGATCTATAAGCCGCCGCCGCGGCACGCCGAGCGCCCACACGGGCGCGATCTGGGCGAGCCTGACCCCGCTCAGCGTCAACAGGCTTGCGAACAGCGCGATGCCGGACACAGCCAGCGTCAGCGTATTGAGCGCGCCCGTGACCGCGAACGTCTTTTCGAAGATGCGCGTCGAGGTGGCTTTGAGCGCGGCTTGATCGACGATGCGCGCCAGCGCCGGGCCGAATTGCGACTGCATCGCCTGCATCAGCCGGTCCACCTCGCCCGGCGCGACGCGGAGGCTGAAGCTCGTGCGGCGGGCCTCGGGCCAGTGGCGCAGGAGATGATCGGCGTTGACGCGGACCTGTCCTTTCGGATTGCCGTAATCCGGATAGATGCCGACGACCGGCAGGTCCCACGCACCTTGCGCCGCCGGGATCGCGATCCGGTCGCCGAGGCCGACCCCCGTCCGTCGCGCAAGCTGCTCACTCACGAGCGCGCCAGCGCCGTCGCGCACCTTGTCCCAGGCGTCCGGCGCCGCCGACAACAGCGTGAAATGCTGCCGATACGTCGCATGATCGCGCACGCCGTTGACTTCGACCGGCCACTCCGCGATGCGCGTCTCGGTGCGCCACACTGGCAGAACTGCGGCGACCTCGGGCCGCTCCTCGAGCCACGCGGTGATCCGCGCTCCGTCGGCCGCGCTCGCGGCGTCGAAATAGATGTCGGAGTTGAGCCGCTCGTCGAGCCAGTGCGTGAACGTCTCGCGGAACCCTTCGACCATCGTCCCCACACCGACGTTGGCGGACAGCGCGAGCAGCAGTGCCATGAGCGCGAGCGACAGCCCCGAAAGCTGCAACCGCATGTCGGCCCAGAACCACTGCGCAAGCGCGCCCTGCGCGGTGCGTTCTCCGATCCTGAGCAGCCAGGCGAGTGCGAGCGGCAGGAGAAGCGCCGCGCCGAGCAGAACGCCCGCGATGACGATGAAGCCGCCGACCAGCCCGCGGCCGGCAACGAAGGCGAGCAGCCCGGCCGCCAGCGCGACCACGGCAGAGACGCCCTGCCGCCAAAGCTGCGTTCGCTCGGCATCCCGCCATGCCAGCGGCTTCGCCACCGACAGCACCGGCAGGCGCGCCACCTTGGCGAGGCTCGCCGCCGAAGCGGCGAGCGCGCCCGCGAGCGCCATGCCGAGCCCCGACACCCACCAGCGCGCCTCGAGCGCGAGTTGCCCGCTCACGTGCGCGCCATAGAGGCCGTCGAGGCTCGCCGCCACATCCGGCAGCAACGCCGCGGCGATGAGGTAGCCGCAGACCATGCCGATGGCCCCCGCGATCAGCGCCAAAAGCACCATCTCGCCGACCAGCGCGCCGATCAGGAGGCGGAGCGGCGCGCCGACCGCGCGCAGCGTGCGTAGCGTTCCGAGCCGCTGCTCGAACGCAAGGCCGATCGAGGCATGCACGATGAAGAGCCCGACGATGAAGGCCAGCAGGCCGAACGCCGTGAGGTTGAGGTGAAAGCTCTCCGTGAGCCGCGCCAGATCGCCGCCTGCCTCCGACGTCTCGATCTTGAGCCGGTCTTCGAGACCATTCGGAAACATGCGTCCCTCGCCGAGCTCGCCCTCTCCCGCAACGAGACGCGAAAGCTCGCCGGTCCGTCCGAGGATCGATTGCGCCGCGCCGATATCGACGACGAGCAGGCCCGGCGCGACGCCGTCCGCGGCGACGAGTGGCGGCAACGCGCGTCTGCGATCGGTAAGCGGCGTGGCGCCGGCCGCCACTCCGAGCTCGGCGAGCGTTTCGGGCGCCAGCAGCGTCTCCCCCGGGGCCGTGAGGAAGGCTTCGAGGTCACGTCCTGTCTGAAACCCGGCTGCCGGCGAGCCCTTGGGCACCGTCAGCGGCTCGACGCCGATGAGCCGATAGGATGCCGCTCCGACCCGCACCGTGCCCTCGAGCACGGGCGACACTTTCCATCCGGCACGCCTGAGTGCGACGTAGTCATCCTGCGTGATGAACGCGCCTTGTGCCGGCACGATGCTCGCCGCGCCCGTCTCGCCGAACACTGCCGCGGCCCGGTCGTAGCTCGCGCGCGCCTGGCCGTTGAGCGCCTGCACGCCGCTCCACAGCGCGGTCGCAACGGCGAGCCCGACGACGAGGGTCGCGAGGTTCAGGGGATGGCGCCGCCAATGGCTGAGCAGCGTGACGAGGATCCAGAAGGCCTGCGTCACGGCGCCACCAGGACGCCGGACGCAAGCGTGACCTGCCGGTCGAGCCGGCGCGCGAGCCGCGTGCTGTGCGTCGCCATGAGAAACCCGCATTCCGTGCGCCGCACGAGATCCAGCGCCAGCGCCAGCACCTCGTCGCCCGTCGCCTCGTCCAGGTTGCCGGTCGGCTCGTCGGCGATCAGGAGACGCGGGCGGACCGCGAGCGCCCGCCCGATGGCGACGCGCTGCTGCTGGCCGCCCGACAACTGCTCCGGGTAGCGCCGCGCGAGCCCGGCGAGCCCGAGCCGCCCCATGAGCTCGCCATGCCAGACGGCGTCGAAACGGCCGGCGAGACGCGCCTGAAACGCCAGATTGTCGGCGACCGAAAGGCTCGGCACGAGATTGAACTGCTGGAAGACGATGCCGATCCGCTCACGCCTCAACGCGGCCCGTTCGGCATCCGCGAGACCCGTTATCCGCACGCCGTCGAGCACGATCTCGCCGCCGTCCGCCTCGTCGAGGCCGCCGATCAGGTGGAGAATCGTGCTCTTGCCGCTTCCCGACTCGCCCAGCAGCGCAAGGCTCTCCCCCGCGGCCAGAGTGAGATCGACGCCGCCCAGCACCGGAAGCCGCCCCTGCGGCGTGGCGTAGGACTTGCGCAGACCGGAGACGCGAAGGAGAGAGGTTGCGTCCGCTCCGCGGCCGGGCCGGTGCGACCGATCGATGACAGTCACCATCAATCTCCCGCGATGAGGCGCGTATATTCTTCCGGCGTGTCGATGTCCGCAAACAGGCGCTCATTGTCGAACGCCACATCGATGCGGCGGTCGCCCAGCGTGTCGAGCAACGCCTTGCCGCCCCTGGCGCCGGTGAGCGCCGCGAGCCCGGGGAACAGCGATCTCGGCCAGAGCACGGGGTTGCGCTGCGCCCCTTGGGCGGTGACCGGCACGATCACGCACCGGCCATCGGCCGCGGCGAACGACGCGCTGAGCCGGCGGAACACGCCAGCCTCGAGGTTCGGCAGATCTCCCGGAACGACGAAGGCGCCTTCCGGGGTTGCCGACAGCGCCCGCACGCCGGCGGCAATGGAGCTGCCGATGCCGTCGCTCCAGCGGTCGTTGGCCACCAGCCGCACGGGCAGGTCCGACAGCGCCGAGACGTACGCATCGTGCTCCGCGCCGGTTACGACGACAAGCTCGTCGACGCCGCCGGCGACGATCTCGCGCGCAACCCTGGCGACGATCGGCTGCCCGCCGACCTCCGCGAGAAGCTTGTTGTCCGCCCCGAACCGCCGCGACGCGCCGCCGGCGAGCAGCACCGCACCGAGCCGACGCTCAGAGGTCGCGCTCATGTCAGGCTCCGCGCTCCGCCTTGATGACGGCGCCCAGAATGGAAACGGCGATCTCCGCGGGGCCCCTGGCGCCGATCGGAAGCCCGACCGGCGCATCGATGCGCGCGATCTCGGTTTCGGTGAGGCCAGCGTGGCGAAGCCGCGCCATGCGCTTCTCGTGCGTCCGCCGGGATCCGAGCGCGCCCACGTAGAAGGCGGGGGAGCGCACGGCGAGCGGCAACGTCTCGTCGTCGAGGCGCGCATCGTGCGCGAGCGCGATCACCGCCGTACGGGAATCGAGCCCCAGCGCCGGGAGCGCGGTCTCCGGCCAGTCCTGCCGCAAAGGGACGCCGCGGAAGCGGCTCTCCGACGCGAACGCGGTCCGCGGATCGATCACCGTCGCCTGATAGCCGACGCGCTGCGCGAGATCGGCGAGCACCTGCGCCACATGGCCCGCGCCGACGAGGATCATGTGCACGGGCGCAACCAGCGCCTGCAGGAAGAGTCGTCCGTCGGGACCCTCCGCGAGCACGCAGTCCCCGCGCGACAGCCGGCCGGCGGTCTCCGCGTCGTGGGCCGCGAGATCGCCACCATACACGCGCCGTCCGCTCGCGAGATCGGTCTCGACGACCAGCAGCGAGCGCGTCACCCGCGCCGCGATCACGGCGTCGAGATAGGACGCATCCTCCGCCGAAAGCCGCTCGACGAAGATTTCGATCCGCCCGCCGCAGGGCAGGCCGACGCGCCAGGCAGTCTCGTCGCCGATGCCATAGGCGAGCACCTTCGGCCGTCCCGTTTGCATGACCTCGGCGGCCTCCGTGATCACCGCCGCCTCGACGCAGCCGCCCGAGACCGAGCCCTCGAACCGCTCCTCGGGCCCGACGACGAGCTGTCCGCCGACCGGAACCGGCGAGGATCCCCAGGTTCGGATCACCGTCGCAAGGGCGATGGTTCCGAACCGATCGAGCCATCGGCGTGCGATGGCCGCCACGTCGCGCGACGCACCGACCTCGGAGGTGGCATGAGGCGGAGCTCCGCCTTCCAAGGCAAGGCTCACGTCCGACATCGCATCATCCATCTTCCAGCCTTTTCGCGAACGGACACGCGCGCCGCCCGGTTCCACGAGGCAACCGGCCGAATAGTATGCGCCTCCGCCGCCATCCGGCAACCGACCGACCCGATCGCCAGCGATCCCGGGAGGCTCCACGATGATCCGGCCGGAAGATCGCGCCGTAACGGCATGCGAAGACCCGGATCCGAGGCGGCTGCGACATCTTGGGCGCCTTCGGTCCGGACTTCATCCATCCTCATGCCATCCAGCCCCTCGAGCCGGAGTCCTTCATGTCCGACAAGCTTTTCACGCCGCTGACGCTCGGCACCCTGACGCTTCCGAACCGCATCGTCATGGCGCCGCTGACGCGCAACCGCGCCACCCCGGACGGCGACGTCCCCAATCCGCTGATCGTCGAATACTACGCTCAGCGCGCCACCGCCGGACTGATCATCAGCGAGGGCACGCAGATCTCGCCCGAGGGCAAAGGCTACATCCAGACCCCCGGCATCTACAGCCCCCGGCAGGTGGCCGGATGGACGAAGGTGACCGAGGCCGTGCATGCCAAGGGCGGCCGCATCTTCGCGCAGCTCTGGCACGTCGGCCGCGTCTCGCACACGTCGTTGCAGCCGGATGGACAGGCCCCCGTCGCGCCCTCCGCCATCACCGCCCGCACGAAGACGTTCACGCCCGCGGGCTTCGCCGACGCCTCCCCGCCGCGCGCCCTCGAAACGTCCGAGGTCGAGCGCGTGGTGGATGACTTTCGCAAGGCGGCCGAGAACGCCAAGGCCGCCGGCTTCGACGGCGTTGAGCTGCACGGGGCCAACGGCTATCTCATCGATCAATTCCTTCGCGACGGCTCCAACACGCGCACCGATCGCTACGGCGGCAGCATCGAGAACCGCACGCGCCTGCTGGCCGAGGTTCTTGCCGCCTTGACCTCCGTCTTCCCGGCGACCCGCGTCGGCGTGAGGTTCAGCCCGTTCTCGACGTTCTCCGACATGTCCGACAGCGATCCGATGGCCACGTTCTCGGCCGCCATCGCACGCGCCAACGACGCTGGCCTCGGCTACGTGCACATCATCGAGGGCGACACGGGCGTCTCGCGCGCGCTGCCGCCCGGCGCCGACCTCGGCGTCTTCCGCAAGCTCTTCAAGGGCGCCTATCTCGCCAACAACGGCTACGACCGCGCCTCCGCCATCCGGGCTGTCGAGAGCGGTGCGGCCGATCTGATCGCCTTCGGCAAGCTCTTCATCGCCAACCCGGACCTCGTCCAGCGCCTCGAGCACAATGCTCCATTGAACGAGCCCCAGCCGGCGACGTTCTACGGCGGCGGAGCCGAGGGCTACACGGACTATCCGGCCCTCGACGCCAAGGCCGCGTGACACTGACCGAAAGGCCCGCCCGCACCGGCGGCGGGCCTTTTCATTGGAGACGTTTTGGCACCGGTGTATTTCAAATGAGCAATATTGGTTCTCATGGTTGCCGGTGACATTTTCTCTCTATCGAGCGGCAGAGGCGCTGACGCGCGTCGCCCCAGACCTCGGCGCCTGACGACCTCGCACAGGAGGAGAGAACGCGGGCTCCCTCCGGCGCGTTCCTGCTCACGCTGAAACCGAAGCCAACCCAAAGGCCACATCCATGACCAAAGTCCTGATCCTCTACTATTCGAGCTACGGCCACATCGAGCGCATGGCGGAGGCGGTTGCCGAAGGCGTCCGCGAAGCCGGCGCCGAAGCCGTCATCAAGCGCGTTCCCGAACTCGTGCCGCCCGAGGTCGCCGAGAAGAGCGGCTTCAAGCGCAACCAGCCGGCGCCCATCGCGACCGTGGACGAACTGCCCGGCTATGACGCCATCATCGTCGGCACGCCAACCCGCTTCGGCAACATGGCCGCGCAGATGAAGAACTTCCTGGATCAGACCGGCGGCCTCTGGGTCCAGGGCAAGCTGATCGGCAAGGTCGGCTCGGTGTTCACCTCGACCGCAACCCAGCACGGCGGACAGGAGAGCACGATCCTCGCCACCCACACGGTGCTCCTGCACCAGGGCATGGTGCTCGTCGGGCTGCCCTATTCTTTCCAGGGCCAGATGACGGTTTCGGAAATGAGCGGCGGCTCGCCCTATGGCGCCACGACGATCGCGGCCGGCGACGGCTCGCGCCAGCCGAGCGCGAACGAGCTTGCCGGCGCGCGCTTCCAGGGCAAGCACGTCGCCGAAATCGCCGCCAAGCTCGCACGCGCCTGATTTTCTGCGACACTGCTCTTCGCGACATAGCCTCTGCGGCAGTGATCTCCGCAACAGGGGCCGCAAGGCAAGGGCCGGCGCACGTGAGCGCCGGCGCTTTCGTGCTATGCAGGGAGCCGGAGCTTCGGAGAACCGCTATGGCGCGCATCACCATCTACCACAATCCGCACTGCGGCACCTCCCGCAACACGCTCGCCATGATCCGCCAGAGCGGCGAGGAGCCGGCCGTCATCGAATACCTGAAGACGCCGCCGAGCCGCGAAACGCTCGTCGGCCTGCTGCGCGACCTCGGGCTCACCCCGCGCGATCTCCTGCGCCGCAAGGGCACGCCCTACGACGCGCTCGATCTCGACAATCCGAAATGGACCGACGACGAGCTGATCGACGCCATGCTCGCGCACCCGATCCTGATCAACCGCCCGATCGTGGTGACGCCGCTCGGCACGCGCCTCTGCCGCCCCTCGGAAACGGTCCTCGAGATCCTGCCCAACCCCGACATCAGCGAATTCACCAAGGAGGACGGGGAGGTCGTCCAGCCGAAGACCCGCAAGCCGGCGTCTTGAAATCACTGCACCAGGGAAACGCCAGGAGCCCAGCGGCCTTATTCGGCATATTGGGGCCGCCCCCCTCCCGGCGAGTGGCGCCGCGGAGGGTGGGGTGAAACGAGGCCCCTGACGCACCGCAAGTCTACGGCAGCCGGGCCGTTCTGGATACGGCGCGACATACGCCGGAGCGCTTCGATAATCCAGGCAAAATGACGAGTTGCACTCACGCCGCATCGCACCGGGGCCGCAGAATCGCGCTAGCGTCCGCAAGACAGACTGAACCTGCCCGTCCGGCCGAGCGCCGCACGCGGCACAGGATGATTCGATGCCGCCCGCCGCCTTGCGGAAATCTGCCTCCCTCCTGCCTCTCGCCCCCGTGCCGAGCCTTGCCGAGGCCCAGCACGTGCTGGAGGAGGTGTTCGGCTACGCGCGCTTCCGCCCCCACCAGGCCGACATCATCGAGACGCTGATCGCGGGCGGCGACGTGCTGGCCCTGATGCCGACCGGCGGCGGCAAGTCGCTCTGCTACCAGATCCCAGCGCTCGTTCGCCCCGGCACCGGCCTCGTCGTCTCGCCGCTGATCGCGCTCATGCAGGACCAGGTCGACGCGCTGAAGGACGCCGGCGTGCGCGCCGCCTTCCTCAATTCCTCGCAGGACCGCAACAAGCAGGACGCGATCGAGCGACAGCTCGTGGCGGGGGAACTCGACCTCCTCTACGTCGCGCCGGAGCGCCTCGTGCAGGAGCGCACGCTGCGCCTTCTCGAACGCACGACCATCGCTCTCTTCGCCATCGACGAAGCCCACTGCGTCTCCCAGTGGGGCCACGACTTCCGTCCCGAGTACCGCCAGCTCAAGGTGCTCGCCGAGCGCTTCCCCGCGATCCCGCGCATCGCGCTCACCGCAACGGCCGACGACCGCACGCGCGAGGAGATCGCCACCGAGCTCAGCCTCGAGAACGCCCGCCGCTTCGTCGCCAGCTTCGACCGTCCCAACATCCGCTACACGATCGCAGAAATGGGCTCCATGAGCGCCCGCGAGCGGCTCTGGAATTTTCTCTCCGCCGAGCACCCGAACGACGCCGGCATCGTCTACTGCCTGTCGCGCAAGTCGGTCGAGGAGACGGCCGAGTGGCTCACGCGCAAGGGCCGCACCGCACTCGCCTATCACGCCGGCCTCGATCCCGAGATCCGCCGCAAGGCGCAGGAGCGTTTTCTGAAAGAGGACGCCATCGTCATGGTGGCGACCATCGCCTTCGGCATGGGCATCGACAAGCCCGACGTGCGCTTCGTCGCACATCTGAACCTGCCGCGCTCGATGGAAGCCTACTACCAGGAGACGGGCCGCGCCGGACGCGACGGCGAGCCCGCGGACGCCTGGCTCGCCTACGGCATGCAGGACATCATCCAGCAGACGCAGTGGATCGCGCAAAGCGAAGGCTCCGAGCTCTTCAAGCGCACCCAGCGCCAGAAGCTCGACGCGCTCGTCGGCCTCTGCGAGGCCGTCACCTGCCGCCGCCAGCTCCTGCTCGCCTACTTCGGAGAGGCGAGCGAAAACGCATGCGGAAACTGCGACAACTGCCTCGCCCCGCCCAAGACCACGGATGGAACGACGCTCGCCCGCATGGCCCTCTCGGCCGTCTACCGGACCGGGCAGCGCTTCGGCGTCGGCTATCTGATCGACGTGCTCGCCGGCAAGGACAACGAGCGCGCCTGCCGCAACGGCCACGACCGGCTGTCGGTCTGGGGCATCGGCAAGGATACGGACGCGACCGTCTGGCGCAGCCTCTTCCGGCAACTGACGGCCCTCAGCTACCTCGCTTCCGACGAAGAGGGTCACGGCACGGTGCACCTCACCGAGAAGGCGCGCCCGCTGCTGCGCGGCGAGGAGACCTTCATGCTCCGCCTCGCCCCGCCGCGCGAGAAGAAGGGCAAGGCGAAAGGCGCCGCCGCCGAGGCGAGCAAGGTCGATGCCGCCGACCGGCCGCTCTATGACGCGCTGAAGGCGCTGCGTCTACGGCTCGCGACGGACGCCAAGCTGCCGCCCTACGTCATCTGCCACGACAAGACGCTGGTGGAGCTCGCGACCCAGCGTCCCTCCGACGAGGACGGTCTGCATGGCATCACCGGTCTCGGCGCCAGCAAGATCAAACGCTACGGCACGGCGTTCCTGGAGACCATCGCGCGCTTTGCGCCCAACGCCGGCCTCGACAACCGGCTGTCGTCAACGGTCAACCAGACGCTGGCGCTGCACCTCGCCGGCGTTGTGCCCGACGACATCGCGACCGAGCGCAACCTCGATGTCTCGACCATCTATACGCACTTCGCGGAAGCCATCGAGGCCGGCGTCATCACGGCCGACGCCGTGCTCGACCTCGATCCCTCGGACGTGGACGAGATCCACGCCGTCTTCGAGCGCCTCGGCACCCTCGACAGCGGCAAGCTCGGCCCCGCCCACGCGGCCCTCGACGGCCGCTTCGACTACGGCATCCTTAAGTGCCTGCTCGCGGAGCTGGCGTAGGTCGCGCGGAAGGTGCATCGCATCCTGTAAGACGTGTCTGGATCCCGGCCTGCGCCGGGATGACGTTCCTTAGTTGGAGACCGGATTGCCCAAGCTTTTCCGTCACACCGGCGGAGGCCGGTGTTCAAACACGCCTGCGAGATCGCCTCATCGCGATGAAATAGGCTTGCCACTCCCTGCACGGGCAAAAGAGGAATTCTCGCTTTCCGGCCAAACGGTGCTATAGACCCCGCAAAATGACATCCCGGACAGGATCATGAGCGACGAAACCCTGGCGGAGGCGGCCGCGGAGCAGCCCACGCCGCCCACATCCAAACCGGCCGCACCCGCCAACCTCAAGCTGGCGGACGAGATCGCGCGCCGGCGCACGTTCGCGATCATCTCGCACCCCGACGCCGGCAAGACGACGCTGACCGAGAAGCTGCTCTTGTTCGGTGGCGCGATCCAGCTCGCCGGGCAGGTCAAGGCGAAGAAGGACGGCCGTGCCACGCGCTCGGACTGGATGGCCATCGAGAAGGCGCGCGGCATCTCGGTTGCCACCTCCGTCATGACGTTCGAGTATGGCGGCGCCGTCTTCAACCTGCTCGACACGCCGGGCCACGAGGACTTCTCGGACGATACCTATCGCACGCTGACCGCCGTCGACAGCGCAATCATGGTGATCGACGCGGCGCGCGGCATCGAGGCCCGGACGCGCAAGCTGTTCGAGATCTGCCGCCTGCGCGACATCCCGATCGTCACCTTCATCAACAAGCTCGACCGCGAGGCCAAGGAGCCGCTCGACCTCCTCGACGAGATCGAGAAGACGCTGGCGCTCGACACCGCGCCCATGGTCTGGCCCATCGGCCAGGGCCGCGACTTCCGCGGCACCTACGATCTCAACCAGCCGCGCGTGCGCCGTCTCGACGAGAATTTCGACGGCACGCCGATCAGCGGACCCGACGACCCGCTCTTCTCCGAGATCATGGAGCCCGAGGCCTATCAGCGCTGGCGCGAGGAAATCGACCTCGTGGCGGAGGCGTGCGGCAAGTTCGATCTCGAGAAGTTCCAGCATGGCGCGTTGACGCCCGTCTACTTCGGCTCGGCCCTGAAGAACTTCGGCGTGCGCGACGTGCTCGATGCCCTCAAGACCTACGCGCCGCCGCCGCGCACGCAGCACGCCGCGAACCGCGAGATCAAGGCCAGCGAGCCGGCCATGACCGGCATCATTTTCAAGATCCAGGCCAACATGGACCCGAACCATCGCGACCGCATCGCCTTCATGCGCGTCTGCTCGGGCAAGCTCACGCGCGGCATGAAGGTGAAGCATGTGCGCTCCGGCAAGACCATGGCGCTCTCGGCACCGCAGTTCTTCTTCGCGCAGGACCGCTCCATTGCCGAGGAAGCTTATGCCGGCGACGTGGTCGGCATCCCCAACCGCGGCGTGCTGCGCATCGGCGACGCGCTGACGGAAGGCGAGGACGTGATCTTCCTCGGCATCCCGAGCTTCGCGCCCGAGATCCTGCGCCGCATCCGGCTCGAGGACGCCATCAAGGCCAAGAAGCTCAAGGACGCCGTTCGCGAGATGGCCGAGGAAGGCGTGGTGCAGGCGTTCAATCCGATCGACGGCACGCAGCCGATCGTCGGCGTCATCGGCGCGCTCCAGCTCGACGTGCTGGCCGACCGGCTCGTGCACGAGTACGGGCTGAAGACCGCCTTCGATCCGGCACCCTGCGACGCCGTGCGCTGGATCCGCTCGAAGGATCCGGCGGCGTTGAAGCGCTTCATCGAGTCCAACCGCTCGACCATCGCCACCGATCTCGACGGCGACTACGTCTATCTCCCCGCCTCGATCTTCAACCTGAACTACAACGCCGGCAAGAACCCCGAGATCGAGTTCCTAGAGATCAAGACCTAGCTGTCGTTGCGGGATGGGAGCAGGAGCGTCGCAAGCCTCGGACGTCAGGCCGGAAACGCGACGGGCCGCTGCACGGGCGCAAGCACGAGGCCCGTCTCGGGATCGGTCTCGATCCGGCGGCCGAGGTCGGCCACCCACTGCCCGGTCCGCGCGAAGCCGGCATCGGCAAGGAACGCCTCGGTGGGCATGAAGCCCTCCGCCTGGCAGATCGACAGCGCAACCATCTTCCGGAACGACGCGACGTCGAAATAGCAGGTGTGCACCAGCTCCTTCCAGGAGAGGTAATGGGTGATCAGCCCGCCCTTGTTGTCCTCTTCCGAGAATGCGAGCGTGCTGATCGCGTTGCGGAACTTGGCGAGCGACTGCGAGGCCATGGCGTTGCTGTGATCGGTGATCTCGTGGCTCACGTCGTCCGGGAGCAGGCACGTCACCGGCTCGAGCCACGAGGGGCCGTAGTCCGCCCCGAGCACGACCTCGCCCTCCGTATCGTTGCCGAACGTCGAGCGCTTCATTTCCGAGAGCGTCAGGGCGTTGAGGCTGCGGCTGAGAAGTGCGCTCACGAACGCGGCGATGTATTCGATGACCGCCAGCACCCCGAGCGCGATCATGGCGAACACGAGCGGCACGAGCACGACGGGCACGAGCAGCCTCAGCGCGTTGCCGAGCGCACCCGAGAACAGCCCGTCGTCCACCACGGCGCTCGATAGCTCGTCCGTGACGACGTGGAACAGCAGCTTGCTGTTCAAGGCATAATCGTGCCCGCCGCCACACAGCCGGCCGCCTTCGCAAGGCTTGCCGTCGCGCATCAGGAACCGTCGCTTGAACCGCTGCGCCCGCTCAACGGCGGCGAACTCCGGGAACTGGCGCTGCAGGATCTGGCGCTTGGCTTGCATCTGCAGGCGGATGCCGCGCATGCGCTGACGCGCCTCCTCAGCCGCCGCGGCATCGAACCCTCCGCTTTCGGCCGCCTCACGCGCGACCCGCATACGCTCCTGAAGCGCCCGGAGCTCCTGGCGCGCCTGCGTCGCGGCCGCGTCGTCGTCGGCAAACTCCTGCACGCCGTAGACGCGGGTCTGCAGGAAGTCCGAGATCCCGAGCATGATGCCCGGCGACGTGACGACGAGCAGGTAGGCCAGCGGCAGCACCACGACCGCCGCCTTCGTCAGCGTCGAGGTCGCAAAATCCCGGTCGAAGAAGCGATACTGCACCTTGGGCAGATAGCGCAGGCCCTGCACCGCCTCGTCGTCCTTGTGGCAGAGCGGCAGCCACTTGTCTCCATAATGATCGCGTGCCCGCTGAACCGCGCCGCGGCCGTATCCCATGAGCTCGCGCCCGTCGAGAAAGCGAAACACGGTATAAAAGACCAGGATCGGCAATGTCATCATGACGCCGTTGAACAGCAGCGCCCTGACATAGCGCTCGCCGCGCACCCGGAATCCGTTCGCGAACAGCTCGCCCCCGACGTAGAACAGGAACATCATGAACAGCATCAGCGAGGCGACGAACATCACCCTGCGCGGCAGCGTCAGGCGCGTGAACAGAAAGCGCTCCTTGCGCATCCCGACAAAGGGCGTGCCGACCGTGATCCAGCGCTTGAGGTGAGTGAGCGGTCTCTTGCGGGCCACGCTTTCGATCAGCGCCGAGGCGATCACCGATCCGCCATGGCTGTGCCCGACCACGCAGTAGGGCTCGCCCTGCGCGTCGAGGCCCCGCATCAGGCGCAGGAGCGCCGAGCCCGCGTTGCGCCGGTCGATCTCACTGTTGAGGGAGCTCCACGCGAAGGGGACCACGTCGACCGGCGTGCCGTCCGCGCCGGCGACGAGCGCCTTGATGTCGGCTTCGAACGCGCTGCCATGCTGCCACCACTGCGCCTCGCTCTCCGGGTCGATGTTGAGCGCATCCGCCGTGCCCCCCGAATGCGCGAACGTACCGTGAACGGTGACGACGGTGGCCACGTGAACCCTCCCCCTGCACGACGCGCGAGCTACCCTCCCGGAGCGAGCCCTCGATAGGCTACAACGATGACTGAAGCTAGGCAAAGATGCGCCGGCACCCGGGCCGCCAGCGCGCGCCCCAGCGCGGCTCCTCGATGAAAGCCCTGGCGGGTCCATGGCCTTCCGGCACGACCGGCGGCCGGTCCGGATCGGCCCGGACCCACCCCCGGCGAAGCAGGAGCCGCTGCGGACGGCGGTGCCCCTGCGGCCGCTGCCAGGGCCGTGAAAGGTCCGCTGACAGTCAAATTCTATCGCACGACAGATACATTAAGTGGCCTTTAACGGCTGCTGCCCAATTGTATGGGCGTTGTTCGTCGGATCAGAACTTATGGCAACGCGCCCGGGCACGGCCCAGGCCGAAGAGCCTCCCTTGACCGGACACTCGGAACAGGAACCTCGCGACAAGGAGAGACCCCAGTGTTTGCAATGCGCCGTCCCAGCGGATCACATGCCAGCGCGCCCTCGCAGACGGACGCATCCGCTGCCGCTTCCGAGCAACAGCTCGTTGCTGCGCTCGAAGGGCTGGTCCGCAGCAAGCTCAAGTCCGGCGTGCCTGTGGACGGCGCGCTCGGCGAAGCCCTGGGCCGTCTCGTCGGCCTCGTGAAAGAGGCTTACTCCGATCAGCTCATGCTCGCGGGAAACCTCGGCAAGGAGGCGTGCGAAGCCGCCGTCAACGTCGGCTGGCTGTCCCATGATTTCAGCGAGGTTGCCCAGTCGACCGCCTCGATCTCGAGCGCGGTCGAGGAAATGGCCGCCTCCATCGCCGAGCTGTCGACCGTCTCCGCCCAGAGCGCGAGCCAGACCGAGAATGCCCGCGACACGATGCGAAGCTGCATCAACGATGCCCGCGCCGCCGTCGACGCGATGACCAACATCCAGAGCCAATCGAGCAAGATCGGCGATCAGGTCTCCGTCCTGCAGGCCGCCGTCGACCAGATCGGCGAGATGGCGACCTCGATCGATTCCATCGCACGCCAGACCAATCTCCTGGCGCTCAACGCCACCATCGA
>JRYH01001601.1_pt1 | contig 47539 bp, 52 predicted proteins | sample 235351 | NCBI WGS metagenome assembly JRYH01 (sample SAMN03074221, study PRJNA261480) | activated sludge metagenome | biome: Wastewater Treatment Plant; feature: Wastewater; material: Activated sludge; isolation source: activated biomass of a wastewater treatment plant treating wastewater... ...
ACAAATTTCCTTCCACCCCTTGCCCTTCCCCCCCCCCACACCCTCATTTTTGGGGGGGGGGGGGCGAAATGACACCTACGCTAGACCTGCAAACAGACCTTCGCCGCCGCATCTACATCAGTGCAGGCATTCGGGTGAAGTTTGCCCTGTTTCAAGCTCCACACGGTGAACCCCGACTTCCCTTTTGATTTGCTAGGAAGACCGTTGACCACGCTCCATTGGCCTTCCGTCACAAGGCGGACCGAAACCTGCGCACCGGGTGAAACCGGCTCGATGTGAAAAAGCTTTCGCCCGGCGTCCTCCACAATGAGGTGATCGCCCTTTGTGTCGATCGCCACGACGTGCTTCGCATCGGCCCAGACAAGGAAGTCAGGATTAAAGGTGCGGGTGCTCCCGCGATCTAGAAGAGGTATCTCATAACCGCCATGAGAAGGATTGCGGCACCAGGGCTTCTTTGTCTTATCGAGTGCGTGGGCAAAGGTCTTCTCTAGCTCATTGAGGCCGCTATAGCCCTCGTGAAGAGCGTTGCTGAACTTTGCCAATTTGGACTCGTCAACAAAGACGCTATCGACAACATAGGGATCATCGAGCGCATTCTGCACAATGACGGAATGCTCGATATAAGCATCAGCAACCTTATTAGCCTGCTCTCGAATGAGCGCCGCGGCCGGGCTGTTGTATTCAACAAAGACATCGAACTTTGGGTGCTCTATGTCGCAAAGATGAGCGGCCTTACGATGCCGCTTTTGCAGCTCTCGCAGGAAGATCCACCGCGCCGTCACCTTGTTGCTGTGGTCGAAATCGATCCATTCTTCCTTGGCCGCTGCATTCTTACCGATTGTTTGCAGGACCTGGATGCGTCCGCCCGTTCCGATCGTGTCCTCGGTGTTGCCCTGGTAGTTCGGGATCAGCTTCACCACGTCGTCAATTGGCTGCTTTGCATCTGAAGAGTCAATCGAAGCCGTTGGTACTTGACGGTGCTTGAGCGCGGGCCTCGTCGGCCGTTCGCCTCCGCGTGTGCTCTTGGAAACAGTGAGAGTAATGTCCGGAGCATCGCCGGTGATCTTCTGTCGGACGTCGCTTATGATGCTCTCAAAGACACCCTTCTCGTCCGTGCGGATGTAGAAATGCGCGGTATTCAGTACAGGCACGGGATAATGCTGCGCTCCAGGCTGGCGCAGTACGCGGCCGATGATCTGCGTGACTTGATCGGCGGACCCCATATCTTTGTCGACATATCCGAAGCAACAAGACGGGTCGTCCCACCCTTCTTGCAGCCCAAGATTGAAAATAATATGCCGGAAGCCGCCGGCCATGAATTGATCGTAGTCGTTATCGCCGCCGGAGAAGAGGTTGAATCCGCTTGGAGGCGGGAATTTCGAGTCGAACTTCAAATCGCAATAGACGGCGATATCTGCAGGATCGATACCCGAGGTCTCAACTAAATGCCGCCAGATCAGGATCGGGCGTGCCTGCCGCTCTGTAAACGGCCGCGCCGCATCCTCCTTTGAGGAGGTGCCATCGGCGACATTAGTATTGGCGACATAAATCGCCTTTGGAGAGAAATCGAGCCCCAGGCGAGAACCAGCGGCTTCCGCCTTCGCAAAATCCGCGAGGAGCTCGTTGATGGCGATCTCCATCGGCGTAAGGTACCCGCACAGCATGATCTGCTTTTTGACCAGACCTGACTTCACGACTTCGGAGCTCTTAACGGACGTGACGAAATCCGCCTCTTTCCATCCCTTATCGGCCCTCAGGCGGTCGATGATTTTCTCAAGCGCCGTCGGGATGCGCAGCGTTGCACTCGCCGCAATCAATGCGTCCGGATGCAGGTCCAACAGAAGCTCGGTCTGCTGGTTGGAGAGGTTGTGCCCTTCGTCATAGACAACCAAAAAGGGACGCCTGGCGCCCCTCGAGTCCTTGCGCGCGCGAAGCATGTCCCAAAGTGACTGATCCGCCACATCGAGGCCGACCTGAAAAATCTTCCGATCGCCCTGCTCCTTGTCCTTCTGGTTGAACTTGCCCACGGTGGCGACCAGTATCAGCCCGCGCGTTCCGTCCTCGACATCAGCCGGCTTGCAATCAAGCAATGGCTTCACGTCGAAGCCGCCAACAAGGTCGGTATACTTCCCGTTTGCGAGATTGTTGAGCGTCTGCCAAACGACTATGCGCCCCTTTGAAAGCCAGAGCACGATAGGCTCGACCGGAAGACGGCTCCGGATTTGCTCTACGGCGTCGGCAAGGATCAGCGTCTTGCCGCTTCCGGTGATCGATGACAGGTTTTGGTAGAAGGGCACGATCCGGCTACGCGTGATCGCAAGGGGATCTTCCATATACTCTTGGAACCGATCGGCGATCTGAGTGGAAGCTTCTAGCTGGAAGGGGAGCAAATCCATCAGTTTTCCCCCTCGTCATTGAATGGGTCGCTATTTTCATTGAGCCCGAGGTGCGCAAGAATCTTGTCCGGAATCTTGTAGAAACGCACATTTTTCGACTGGTAGAGCTCATAGCGCGCATAGACGTGGTAGGGCTGCTTCAGCTCGGCTTTTTTTGCGTCCTGTAAGACGATGTTGTAGCTATCCTTATCGAGTTGGCCGACTGGCCCTGCACCATTGTTCCAAATGATGAAATACGGCTCATCCCGCTCGTTTTTACCGACAAGGTAGGTAAAACGCGGGTCGTCAATGCGCACCAGATTAGGCGCGTTGCGGCTTCCGGACTGCCAATGAGACGTAATGACGACATCAATCAGCTCGTCCTTCTTCATCGTCAGGACCGTTTTTGCATCAATCTGGGTCGTCAGTGCCCTGAACTCAAAGCCGCCTCCAAGCGGCTCCGCCGTCTTCTTAAGATCCCCATTGTGATCCCTCTCCCCCGTGATCGCGTTGTGCAAGCGCTGCCAGGTCAATGTGCGGGCATATTTGTCGCCGTTATCGGGCCGACCTTGCTCAATGAGGATGAACCGTCGGTTCGCTCCCGATATTTTGTTCAGCTCTAGCACAGCATGTCCGGTGGTGCCGGATCCAGCATAAGGGTCCATAACGAGACCGTTAGGTGGGCACCATAGCTGAATGATCTTCTTCATCAGCTTCAGGGGCTTCACAGTCTGGAAGTTGTGTCCTTTCCCGACAACCTCATCGAGCTCGTTCAGACCAGATTGAGAGTGACCAGATTCCGCGTGAGGCCAAGACGTCGAACCGATCTCAGGTGGCTCGCCGTAGTTTTCGTCAGCCCAAAACGTCCAAGGGACGCGTCCTTGGGCGATGTGTTTGAGGTGTCGCTTTACGGCCGGCCGGCCAAAGCCTTCGCGCTTTTGCCGGTCATCCGAGAAAATCAAACGAGGCCATGGAGCCTTCCCGGTAATCCCCTTCTGGTAGACGGCTTGTGCGCGCTTACGTGCCGCTAGGACGGCCGGATCTTGTTCCGGATCGTAACCCGTGAGAGAAACCTTGCTACCTGCAAGGATCAGGGCTTTGCCACGGCCATCTTTCAGGTCTTTTTCTACGTATTTGCTGCCCCATTTTTCCAGAAGAGATTTGATCTCGTCCTTGCTGAGTCCCGACCAATGCCGCGTCGGCGTACTCACTTGCCCCGAAAAATCATACTCGCTCTCCGGGTAATGGAGGGTTCCGGAGAAGGGCGATTGAATTGCATAGATGGTTCTATCGCGTTTCTCTTGAGCCGCTAAGTCGCCTACCCGCCAGTCACCTTCCGGGTCACCATCGATGTTCGTGAAGCGCGCATTCATCTCATCAGTGCGCTCTAGGCGACGAGTTTTTGTTAGGCTCAGATCCTTAGAATAAACAAGGACATATTCAGTCGCGCTTGAAACGTGGTTCGACCGCTTAGGAGCATATGTCTTCTGCCAATTAATGATGGCTATTCGGTTTTCCTCTCCGAACACCTCGTCCATCATAAGGCCAAGATTGAACAACTCATTGTCGTCAATGCAGACAGCGACAACACCTTGGGGTTTAAGCATCGCCTTCATGAGCTGAAGGCGCGGCAACATGGCCTTCATCCATTTTGTGTGCCGCGAACCATCTTCGAGCGTGACTAGTGTGCCAAGCTCTGGGTCGTTGGGATCTTCATCCCAACGGTCATTGTATCGGAAATACTGGCCCGTGTTGTAAGGCGGGTCGGCAACGATGAGATCTACCTGTCCTCGGTATTTGTAGAGAGTCACCATCGCCTGCAGGTTTTCACCCTCGATCAGGAGATTCTGGCTCTGTTCTTCGGGCGTGCCGACGTGAAGATCGGAGATGCGGCGCGTAACGCGCGGACGCACCTTGCGAGCGATTTCCATCGCGGTTCTCTTGCCGTGGAAGCTAAGAGAGACGCCCCCATTCACCATCCTCTTGATGGTGGCGATCAGGTCGTCTCGATCCAGCAACTCTAGACCGTCTAAGTCCAACGCGCCCTGGCTAGAACGCTTATGCGGCGGCTGCTCCAAGATATTCCCCCATTTATCGACAACAGCACCAACCACTCCTGCGGGGAATGACGAATAGGTTTGTTTGCCTATTGCGCTGTTTGGCAGCTTTTAGAACGCCCCGCAAGGCTGCCGAGGGGGCAGAACTGAGCCTTTACTGAACATCGCCCAAGTGGCCTCTATATTCAACGTTGCCGTCCGTATTCGGCTTTCTCAGCACCACGGCTCCCGTCGCCCGCTCCATGTGCGCGCCAGGCCCTCACTAACGAGCATGTCGCCGGCATCCTGGCCGTTGACACGGACGGCGGCCAGGGTGCGGCCATAGCGATCGGTATCCTGCCGCAGGATCTCGACCTTGCCACCCTCGAGGATTGAAGCGAGGCGCTGTTTAGACTGCTGCGCCAGGTCGGATTCATAGCGACATTTCCCCTCGATCTCCGGCGCATCGATGTTGAAGATCCGCACGGATTCGCCGCCGCGGCTCCCGACGCGGAACGTGTCTCCGTCCCAGATGCGGATTTCGATCGGTTCGCACTGCGCAGCGCAAAGCATAATGGTGACGATGATATGACTGTTCATTGTCCCACTGTCTTCGGTTCCATGTTGTGGGCTTTGATGCCGGATAGATCGATCCGGATGCTGGCCTTGTTCGGGTCTTCATCCTTGAACGGGGGTTCTGAAGGCCCCGCTTCTGCTTCTGCCGACTGCTCGCCCTCGGCCGCCCGAGCCTCGGCGGCGCTCGGCTCGGCAACATTCACATCTTCCGGATCGGCTGCGTAGAACACGCGCTCTCCCTCGAACCATCCGGTGCCATAGGCCCATATCGCATCATTGAATGCCTCCGGACGGGGATTGCCGTACCACTTCGTGACGATCCTGTAGACCTTGCCGAACAGGACCGTCCCCATGCGGAGATTTTCACAAGGATCGAACAAGTCGATGCTCAACTCGCTCTTGTCGGCAACACCGAGGCCTGCCGGGTACTGCGTCAGTCCGGCACGTACCACGGCCTCGCCAACGTACTGTTGCGTCAGCGCCAATGCTTCTTCGGCCGTGGTCGGCTTGGGAACGGCGAACGTTCGCTCGCCACTCTTCACCGTGACCGTCAGGTGATCGGCCGCGCCGACTTCCTCGACAAATTTCTGAACGATCTCGACGCTCAAGCGCGGATCGGCACATTGTTGAATCAAAGCCGCGTCGATCATGCCCGCTCCATTCTCAAGTGTTAAACGCCATCACCAGCGGAAGGCCGAACAAAGAGGCCCACGCTTGCGCGGTTGCCTTCTGAATTGAAACAATGTTGGTGTTTCCGATCCACCAGCCGTTGCCTGTGGCAACGATCACATCGGGGTCCTGCAACATGGATTGCAGGACCGGCCAGATGATCAATTGTTCGTAGCAGATGAGCGGCGCCACGCGAAAGCCCGCGAACTCCACAACCGGATTGGCAAAAAAATGCGCATGTGCACCCCCGGTCGTCCAGGGCTGCCACATCGATGCTGGAACCGGCATTCTCTCCTTGTAGAGGATCCGCGAACCTTCCGGCGCGATCTCCATCATCACATTGTCATAGCCGACCGGATCGACTACAGCGGCTCCCCCGTTGACCCTTACATCGACGTCCGCCAGCGCTCGGCTCCAAAGCCGCTCGGTGGTGCGACCCCACAAGCCAAGGGCGCTTTCAGGTAGCACCACGGCCTTTGCCCCCTGCCCTGCGGCCTCTTTAACCAGGGCGATTGTCTCAAGGTGCTGCGCGTAGTCGGCATACTGCCCGGCCGCGGTAAACTTGAACTCGGTGTTGATCCCCGCCCATCCGTCCGGCACACTCGGCGCGGTCCACGATGTTGCGGACCAGGCGTAAAATCCCGAAAGGATGAGCGCTGCGGCCGGCCACCACTTCGTGGTCATGATGACCAGGCCGGCCGCCATTGCAGCCAACCCGAACCATCCCCAGCCCGGGAACAGGATTCCGGCCGCCGTGATCGGGCTTGCCCATCCGGTGATGCCGAAGGGCGGTACGCTCATGAGGGCTGCTACGATCGCGTAGCGTAGCGGCCGATGCCAGCCGCCCTTTCTCGTCCATAGCGCGGCATGGACCGCGACGAAAAGGATCGATGCGGCAAGCCAGAATGCAAGCCCGATAGCGAGCTGCTCGCCAAAGAATATGGACGTTCCGACCGGCAGGCCGCGCGCGGCACCCAGGAAGTGGGCGGCCGCCACTAGTGCCGCGACCGTTCGTGACGGCGCGAATGCCCAAAGGGCTGGAAATGCCACGCCTATCGGGAATGCCAGGGCATGGCCGCTCCACCCTAAGACGCCGGTAAAGACGCCGCCGGCGACGAAGGCAGCATCTACGGCGATACTACGGGGTGAAGGTGAGAATTTCTCGCGCGAGGCCAAGCGCGCCGGACGTGGGGATTGGGCCGAAATATCTTGAGTCATAGGAACCAACAAAATCCGAATGCAGGAACACCGTCCCCTCGCGGACCCTGCCCCCGGCAAAGATCGGCATGGCGCGACCTTCGGCGTCGGACTTGAGAACTCGCGAGGATGGCAAAGGCTTGCCGTCAATGAGAACCTGGGAGTCGATCTCGATCGCCTGACCGGCGACTGCCACGACCGTCTTGATGAGCGGCCCGCTCCCCGAAGGGCAGAGACCGCGGGACATATAGTGCCGCTCCAGCGCAAGCGCGACGGCCGCGCCCTGGGGCGGGCAAATGAATATGCGGTCCCCTGCCCTGATTTCCCGGTTCAACGGCTCGATCTGCCACAGGCCAAGGGGATATGAAGGGGTGAAGTTGATCCGGTAGCCGCCAAACGCAAACGCGCTAGCGATGCCACCGATCAGAAGCGCGCCAGCGCCAATGATCGCGAGGGCATTGCGCCGTCTGGTCATCGGGTCATGCCCGGATTGCGGGTCTGGGTTTGCGCGCGGGCCTGTTGCTGCTGCAAATCCTTCTCATGGGAGGCAATTTTCTGAGCCGCGTTAAACAGGGGCCATGCGCTGGCGAGCTTCGCATGATCGCTCGGCGCGACCTTGGCAGCGGCCGCATCGAACGATTTGCCTTTTGGCTCAGCACCCCCTCTGAACGCACGATTGCCGAACTTCGTGTCGAGGTTCTTGTTGAGGTCATCGATCTCGGCCTTCACCATCTTGTCGGCAAGGGCAAAGCCCATGGCCGAATGAATGTCATTGCGATCGATAGCATCGCGGACGCGCTCGAGAACGCGCTCGGCCGAACTGGAAATCGCCGGAATGTCGATGCGCTGGCGGTCTCGTTCGCGGGTCAGTTCCACCGTCCGGAGATCCGCAATCTCGGCACGCAGGCGAATATAGTCCTGCATGGACTTGCGCAGAGGGGCGACATTGCCGATGGCGCGCTGACGCTCGGCCTTGGCTGCTCCGGACGCCAGCAAGCCCGTCTTGCCGCGCAATGCGCCATAGGCTTCAGGATTGTTGGCGAGCTGATCGAGAATGCGGTTCTGCTCGGTTTTCGCAGAAGCATCGGCCCCCGTAAGCGCCGGCGTCAGATTCATCGCCTTCATTGCATCATCCGGCTTGTCATAGATGAGTTTCATGCGGTCGTTGATGTCCGTCCAATGGACTGTGAGGGTCGCATCGCCTTGCATTTTGGACTCCACGGCTTGCTTGATGGATTGTGCCCAGGTCGCGACACCACGCAACCACGGCTGAGATTGTGTCGCTGTTGCGCCGGGCGCGGAACGAACGACCTGGCCTCGGCCGAGCCGTTCGATGAAGCTGGCAAGTTTTGCGCCGGCGACGGCCAGGCGCGCGCGCTGATCTTTGATCCAACGCGCATGATTTTTTGCCAGTGCCGTTGCCACGCGGATGCCGTAGAGCCCGCGATTGTTCGCATAGGCCAAGGCTTGGTCGTAAAGCTTGGACCCGGCGTAGTCGAGCGTCGTCCCTTTCGCTCCGGATCGTGATAGGCGCGTGACAAGAGCGTGAAACATCTGCGACGGCTGCTCCTTCGAGCGGCTATCCTGCCGCGCCGTTCGCTGCTCGGCCGTCTCGAGCCTGACTGCGGTCCAGACATTGCGCTCCACGGCCCGCTCTTCGAAGCGGGTCTTCCCGGTAGCTTTGTCGACAACCGGCACAAGCGTCGTGACCTCCTCGGTCCCGTCCCTGCGCAAGGTCACGGTATCGCCTTGGTCAACGCCCGCCTTCTCGATCGCTTCCGGCAGCTTGACACCCCAAAGGCGGTGCACCGTTCCATCGGCCGCCTTCACATCGGCGTAAGGCGTCGGATCGATGTCTTCATGATCGCGGAATTTCGCCTCGCCTGTCTCGACCAGTTCGCCGGTCACACCGGCCGTATGGTCGATGCGCCCGGGCTTGGCAAACATGGCGGCCGCCCCAATCCGCCGCGCAACCGGATCGTTCTCTTGCACGATAGCGGCTGTCCAGACATTTCGCTCGACCGCACGTTCCTCGAAACGCTTCTTTCCGGTTGCCTCATCGACAACGGGAACCTTGACGATGACCTGCTCAGTGCCATCCTTGCGAAGTGTGACCACATCGCCAATGGATGCGCCGACCTGCTCGACGGCTTTAGGAAGACTGACACCCCAAAGGCGATGCGTGGCCCCGTTCCGGTCCTGAAGATCCACATAGGGCGACGGCGCAACGTCCTCGCCCTCACGGAACTTCGCCATGCCGGCGTCAACCATCTTGCCGGTGATACCGGCCATGTGGTCAACCCGCGAATACCGCCTGAACTCGTCGGCTGAAGCGTACAGCTCGACGCTCTCTCTATGGCGGGTAAGCGCCACATAGGAAAGATGGCGGTCGAACATCGACGAGGCCAGGACCTTGACGCGATCGACAGTCGCTCCCTGGCTCTTGTGAACGGTCGTGGCATAGCCATGATCGACATGGGTATAGAACCGCTGATCGATCTCGATCTTGCGCTTTTCCTCCCCTACCTCGACAACGATCCGGCCCTTTTCGGCCTCAGCCACGCGGCCGATCATGCCGTTCATGACGCCAAGAGAGCCCTCGTTCTTAAGGAAAACGACCTGATCGCCAGCCGCAAAATTGCGCGCACCTTCGGCGGTCCGGAATTCGTGACCCTCGGTAAGCTGACCACGCTCGATAAGAGCGGAACGCGCAAGGTCGTTGATCGCCCGCACGTCGCGCCGCATGTAAGCAAGGATCAGGCTCGAACGGTTCGGGTCGTAGTCCTCGACCCAATCCTTCACGAGCGCGGCAATCGCCTCGTCCTTTGTGGCCGTCTCGATGACATGGCCGCGATCGTTGTAGGCAGTCAATGCCGCCTCCACGTCACCGCGCGCAAGGCTCATTGACGCTTCACGCATCCAGTCCTCGAGCTGGCGATAGATCGTTTCGAGCTCGGCATATCCGGTGATGTTCGAAAGCGAGGCGAAGGCGCCGCCCGCCTCGATCGGCTGCAACTGACCGGCATCACCGACCAGCACGAGCTTTGCTCCGGAGCGCGAAACCTCGGATACGAAATCGGCCATCTGGCGAGAGGCAACCATACCCGCCTCGTCCATGACAAAGATGGTCTTGTCGTCCAGGTGAAGCCGGTCGCGTTGCCACTGCAATTGCCATGAGGCAAGTGTCCGGCTTTCGATTCCGGCCTCTTTCTCAAGACCTTCGGCAGCCTTGCCAGCCAGCGCACCGCCCACGACCTTGAAGCCCTCCGCCTCCCATATCTCGCGGGCTGTTTTCATCATTGTGGTTTTGCCGGCGCCAGCGCGGCCGACCACCATGGCAAGACGTTCGTTGCCGGTGATACGCTCGATCGCAATCCTCTGCTCATCGGAAAGGCGGCTCTGAGCGGCCAGGACTTCGTTGCGAACCGATGACGCAACACCGAACTTGCCTCGGCTAGAAAGGGCCTCCGCTTGCGTTGCCATTTCGGCCTCTACGCGGATCATCTCTCGCGTCGAATACCGGTTCGGCAGGACTTCGCCCGTCGCGAAATCAACGCCTTCCGCCTCGATCATGACAAGCTCCGGACTTGCCATGACCTGCGCCATCAGATTCCGGAACTCGTCCGCATCGTCCACATAGCGATGAAGATATTTCGCAATATCGCGCTGATCGAAAACGCTTCTCTCACGCGAAACCGCATCGATAACGATCTCCGGTTTCGCAGCGATACGCTCTGCGTTTTCCCGCCGTGTTGCCGCATGAAGCGTGAGGCGTTCAAGCTGTGCCTCACGCCCCTCGGCCTCGGCCTCGCGCTGAATGGCTTTGCTGGCGACGCCGATATGCGACGTCGGCTGAAGTTCTATTCCGCGTTCGGCATAGGAGCGACCGTCAACACGGACATCATGGCCGTTCAATTCCAGGTGCTTGTTCTGGATGGCGTACCACGCTCCGCGCAGCGCAAGAAAGTCGGCCTTGTCACCGGCCCATAACTTGTAAACAATCTGGCCGTTCTTCGACCGAACCGGTTGGCCGTTTTCATCCAAGACGGCAACCTTCTTGCCGCCAAAACCGTCCTGTGTGAGCGGCCGAAGATTGGTCATCAGATGCACATGCGGATTTCCCGGCGCATCGTGATAGACCCAATCCGCGATCAGCCCGCGTTTCGTTATCTGCTCAGATACGAAGTCCCGCATGAGCGCAATGTTCTGCTCGGTCGTCAGCTCGATCGGCAAAGCCATGATGAACTCTTTGGCGAGTTGAGCGTCCTTACGAGCCTCAAACGCCTCGACCTTATTCCAGAATGCTTCGGCGCATGCGGCGGCTGTCCGATCCACGACCATGGCCTTTGCCCAATCGGGCGCTCCTTCGGGCAACGCGAACTCGTCATGGACCATGCCGGACTTGTTAGAAAAGTCGGCAATGCGTTCTTCGCGCTCATTCTCCATGCGAGCGCAATGGCGATACGCAGCCGCCGCCACAGCCGAGCGCCCTTCGCTCCGACTAATCAGTTGCGGCGTGAAATGCGTGATCGCCAAAGAGCGAACCTCCGGTGAGCCAAGCGCCCCACCAAAGGGCGCGTTCTGAGCAGCGTTGCGGAGCAACGTATTACTGCGCTGTTAGTACAGATCAAAACATGTACCGGCAAGCCGGTCCTTTGTAAAGTTACCGCCTGTCGGCGGGAATGGGTTGCCTTCGGCAAGCCCATAAGGCAAAACGGAATGGCAACAACAACTTGGAGAACATTCCTCATGGCAAGGAAGGCAAAGACCCCTGCGCAAATCAAAGCCGAAATGGAGCGACTGAAACAGGAACTCAAAGAGGCTGAGGCAAAAGAGGCAGAACGGCTCGGCGCATTGGCAATCAAGGCCGGGCTCCACGAGATTGAAGCGAGCGACGCCGATCTGATCAAGGCCATGAAAGAGGTGGCAAGCCGATTTCAGGCCGCGTCGTCTCAGCCCGGCAAAGCGGTTTAAAGCACGGATCGCCAGAGCGGAGCGTCAGTTGCAAGCGGCAACCAGCGACGAACGGAAAAAAGACACGCGCGAGAAAATCCAGCTTGGCGGCTTGGTCGTCAAAGCTGGTCTTCGCGACGTAGATAAAGCCGTCATTCTCGGCGCGCTTCTTGAAGCCGCCGAACGGCTGAAAGACCAAACAGTGCGCGCTCGGTTTGAGGCTCGCGGCAAGGAGGCATTTGGGAATGGCGGCAAAGAAGATGTGGCTGGTAGTCGCTCCGATAATGATGATGGTGGCGATCTTGCTCGGGATGGGCGGAATTGAAACCTGGCTTGCAGGTTTCGGTAAAACGCCAGAAGCCTACCAGACACTTGGGCGCATCGGCCTAGCTCTCCCCTATGTGACAGCGGCCGTGATCGGTATCGTCTTCCTGCTTGCAACTAAAGGGTCGTTGGCGATTCAATCGGCAGGCCAAGGTGTGCTTTTGGGCGGCCTGGCCGTCGCCATGATTGGCGCCCTGCGCGAAACGACCCGCGTCATGTCGTTTGCCGATCAGATACCCAATGGACAGATCGGCCACTACCTCGATCTTTACAGCCTGGGCGGTTCCGCTGTCGCACTTGGCTCTGCACTGTTCGGTCTCAAAGTGGCTCTGCGTGGCAACATGGCGTTCGGTTCCACCGGCCCGAAGCGGCTGAGCGGAGCCCGCGCCGTTCATGGCGCCAATGACTGGATGAGTGATGCGCAGGCCGCAAAACTTTTTCCCGCCACGGGCGGCATTGTCGTTGGCGAGAACTATCGCCCTGACAAGGATGTGGTCGGTGAAGTCGGGTTTGATCCTCGTCGGAAGGACACATGGGGCAAGGGGGGGAAGGCTCCCCTGCTCTGCTTTGACGCCGGGTTTGGCTCAACCCATGGTCTCGTATTCGCCGGATCGGGCGGCTTCAAGACGACATCGGTCGTGATCCCAACGGCGCTGAAGTTCAAAGGGACGTTGATCGTCCTCGATCCTTCAACCGAGATCGCACCCATGGTCACCAATCATCGGCGGGAGAACTTCCAGCGCGTGTTCACCCTCGATCCACGGAAGCCCGAAATCGGGTTCAATGTCCTCGACTGGATCGGCAAGCACGGCAATACGGCGGAAGAGGATATTGCCTCGGTGGCAGCGTGGTTGATGAGTGAAAAGCCCCGCGTCAGCTCCGGGTCCGACGACTTTTTCCGCACCACCGCCGAACAGCTCATTACCGCGATCATCGCGGACGTAATGCTGAGTGAGGATCCCGTTGATGATGACGAGGACGAGGAGGAGGATGAAGACGACGAGTTGCGCACCGGCGAAAAGTCGCTGCGCATGGTTCGCAAGCGTCTCGCTCAACCGGAGAAGACCCTGCAGAAGAAGCTCGAAAAGATTCACCGGAACACGACCTCCCGCTTCGTGCGAGAGAACGTCGCCCCCTTTATCAATATGACCGAACAGACCTTCTCAGGGGTCTATGCGACTGCGACCAAAGAGACGCACTGGTTGTCCTATGATAACTATGCGGCTCTCGTTTCCGGCGCGACCTTCAAGACCGAAGACATTGCCGACGGCGCGCATACCGTCTTCATCAACATCGACCTTTCGACGCTCGAAAATCATCCGGGCATGGCCCGCGTGATTATTGGTGCGTTCCTCAAGGCCATTTACAATCGTAATGGCGACATCAACGAGCGCGCCCTTTTCCTCCTCGATGAAGCCGCGCGCCTTGGCTACATGCGGATCATCGAAACGGCCCGCGATGCGGGCCGGAAATACGGCATCACCCTGTTGATGCTCTTCCAGTCGCTCGGGCAGATGCGCGAAGCATTTGGCGGCCGCGATGCGACCAGCAAATGGTTCGAGTCCGCGTCCTGGGTCTCGTTCTCGGCCGTCAACGATACGGACACTGCCGATTACATTTCCAAGCGTTGCGGCCAAACGACTATCGAGGTCGATCAGGTCAGCCGCAACACCAATGGCGGACGAACCGGGCGCTCGCGCTCGAAGCAACTGACGCAACGTGCGCTGATCCTGCCCTATGAAGTCACGCAAATGCGGACCGACGAGCAGATCATTTTCACAAGTGGGAACCCGCCGATCCGCTGCGGCCGATCGATCTATTTCCGCCGCCAGGAAATGGCATCGAGGGTCGGTGCGTCCAATTTCTCCCCGAAGTCCAAGGCGGACGCTGGCGCGTAAGCGGAAGCCGTCCCGGCTCGGTTTACCACAGACTACGGCCTTCTCTACGGCGCAATTTGAATAAGCGCGTTCAGGCCTCCGTCTGCTCCGCCCGGTTCCCAGGGGAACCGGGCTCCGGCCCTCCGGGCTGGAAAACCGATCCGGCCCGGAAGCCCGTTCGTTTGGGAGCCGCCCTAGTGGGGCGGCTCGGCGCTGAGCAGCGCGTCAAATGCAGCCTCCTCGGCTGCGTGCTGCGCCATGGCTTGCTCCAGCTCGGCCGCGATCTGCTGACGCTCGCCAGCGTCCATCGATACCGCCAGCTCTGCCCGAAGTTCCTGAATGTGATCGTAAGTCGTCATCGCCTTGCTCCTTTGATTGAAAACAAGGGTTCGGCGCCAAGCCGAAGGGCTTGGGTCAATGACCGCCCCTGGGCGGCCCGAAGGGCAGATGGGGGAGCCGATTTGCGAAGCAAATTGGGGGAACCGTCTGTCGTTGACGCAAGCCCTTCGGCTTGGCACCATCGGCCATTGTTGAGAGAGAGAATACCTCTCCGTATCGCTCCCCTGCCCTTGAACGGCTCGGCCACACTGCTCGTTTCCGGCAAGGGGCTGGTCCTCGCCATGCTCGCCGCTCACGCGCCTGCGCGTGGCTCCGGTCCCGGTAAACCGTCCTTGCCCTACACTCCGCCGTGTGGCGTCCTGAAGGTGTCGGGACGAGGGGCGTCTGCCCCTCGTGTCCCACTCGGTAAGTTCGACGGCCTGCGGCGCGTCGAACAAGGGGCGGACCTTATACCGTCCGAAATTTGCAAAGAGGGTGATTCGCAAAGCCGGGTCGCCAGCTCTGGTGATCGTAGACGTGGATCAGCGTTCCGATTGCCGCTTCCCCTGCCCCGATGATTGGCGAAAGCAATTCTCCGATCTGTTCGGGATGAAGGCTGGGGTAGCAATCGATCTGGCCGTCCGGACGTTGGACCTCGATGCGAAATTGTTGGGTGTTGTCGTTCGCTGTCATGATCGCCTCCGCCAAGCAGCTCGGCCGCCGAAGCGGCTGAGCCCTGGCAGGGCCGGTCCATCAGGACCGGCGCTCGCTGTTGAGGTAATCGTTCGGGATGACGGCCATCAGCGTTTCGTCGTCCTGGCCGGGGTAGCGGCCGAGGTTCGCGTACCAGCGGGAGTGCCCGGTGTTGAGCGTGAGCGCCAGGTACGGCTTATCGTCTGCGTTGAGCCGTTCCCAGATGCCGCCGACTTCAACGCGCCGGCCCCGCGGGCTCTGTGCGAAAAGGCGGTACTTGGGGGCCTTCTCGTTGTCGCTGTTGACCGGCTCGCCGGTCACATCGATGTCGAAAGAGAGGGTGGCGATGTTGCCGGTGATCTTCTTGCCGTCGATCTGGATGAAGTTTGCGAGGGTGTCGGTCATTGCTTTGCTCCTTGTTAGCGATTTGCCGATGGGAGCTTTCAAAGAGCGGATAGGGGCCGAACCACACCGAAGGCCGTAGCGTGAGCGAAGGACCGCGACGAGCGGCGATTTTGTTTCGCGAGGAAGGCCGTTAGGCCGGGGAAAATCGTAAGCGCGGCGGGGTTGTGGTACGGAACACCGCTCTTAGCTTCCCATCGTCGGCAATTCGTGGACATACAAGGGGCATTGCAAAGGGGCTGATCGACCCCCTTCCCCAAACATACGACGCCGGCGGGACTATCGGGTTGGTCCGCCCTTGCCCAATGACTGCGATTGGCTGATCTCGCGGGCCTGGCTGCGCACCTGAGCATCGCCCTTGTCGAGGGTTTTCAAAACGGTGCGCGCGGTTGCAAGCTGTTGTTCGTTGACGCCGTGCTTCTCGGCGATCGGCGCGAGGTTGCGGCTTGTCCTGAGCCTGCCGACATCATCACCGAACCGCTTCTCGAATGAACGAATGGACTTGCTCAACTCGGCTTTCTGGTCCTCGGAAAGCGGCTGCTTCTTCTCGATCGCGCTCATCAATGCAGCACTCGGTTGGGCGATCTCCACCTTGTTGCGCTCGACCAGCTCCCGCTTTTCCTGTGCGAGCGTCTGACGGATACCATGAACGAGCGAAATGAAATCATCGGCGACACCGCGTAGGCCCGTCCGGCCGGCGATCGCGCGCCGGTAGTCCATGCGCTCCTGCTGGCTCGAGAAGACGCCACCCGAGCCCTTGTATGGGCCGAAGCTCTCCGGATCGAGGCTGAGACGGGTAATCACGTCACGCTCACCGATCTTTCCAGTCATGGCGGTATCGCGAACCGCGTTGAGCATCGTCGCCGGATCGCGATAGACCCCGGCCGCCATACGGTCGAGGTTGCGGCTGGTATCGCGGTAATAGTCCGACTGGTCGAGAGCCTTGTCGAGATCCGCTTTGGTAACGGCAGTGTCGAGTGTACGGGCCGGAATGATGGGCTGTCCGGTCATGATCTTTTCTTCGGGACCAAGCCCAGGCAGGCCGCGCAGCGCGTCGGCGGACTGAGCCCGATCAATGGCGCCGGAGCGCACATATGGTTTCAGATAGGCGTCGAGATGCCCCTTGCCGGGAGCTTCCAGCTCCCGCGTGAGGGCATTGAGATAGTCGGTCTTGTTGGTCTGCGACCAGTCGATGTGCATACCGGCGCGACGGCATAGATCGGCATGCACGGTCATGATCGTGCGGCCGTTCCCGTCAAGGAACGGGTGAGCATAGGCCAAAAGGCCCATGATTTCACCCGGCTTGGCGCGCATGGTGGCCCGATCTGCGGCCATGCCAAGGGCCATATCGGTCGCGCGCCTGGAATCGTCCGGATGGGAAAAGAGGTTGTAATTCCCCCCCTTCCCTATCGCGCTGTTGGGAGCGGTTTGCGTGCGGTCCTGCCCCGCCCACGGATAAACGCTGGAAAACAGCGTTTCGTGGGTCCGTAGAACGTCCTCGTAGGTCAGCGAAGATTTGGATTTGAGGTCAGCAAGGGCTGAATCGACATTAAGGCGGAAAGCGACATGTTCGTGCCGCTTTACCGCCTGTTCATCGAGACCCTTGGAGTTTCTGAGATAGCCTCTGGTCGCATAATCTCCGAACGGGTCGAATGTCATGCGCCAGAGGACAGATATTCGCCATAAAGGTCTGAGGCACGGGCGGCGGTCAGAATACCACGGCGCTTCAAGGTGACGACGAGATCGGCGATTTCGTCGGGGGAAACCTCGGCATCTGACAAGCGTGCAACGTCATCGGCCCAGGCATCCGTCGCCGTTCGCTCGGCAGTGATGCCGTGCTCTCGTGCAAGACCACGAATGGTTTCTTCAGCGGTCATTTCGTGGGTGTTGCGAACAGCGTGTGCCATGATGATCCTCTATCCTTCTGGCTCCGAAACTACCATATTCTCCTGCGAGAATCGAGTGTTAGCCCCTACCCATCTGGGGTAGAGCGGCCTATGCGGCCGCCCTTTTTTCCTGAAGGGAATGCAGGTAGTCGGCCGCCGCCTGCGCCTTGGATGCGGCCCGGAAGATGGCGCGCTTGTCCTGCTTCATGACGGTCAGCCAGCTCGCAAGGTACGATGCGCTTTCGGGCCTGACAGTGGCGGTGATTTCGAGGTCTGAGCAAAGGAAGCAAGCCGAAATTTCGGCAACCAGCTCCTCGAAATGGTACTCGGAATTGCGCTTGTCGGTGCTCTTGAGACGGTCAAGACGCTTGCTCGAACCTGACCAGTGCGAGACCTCGTGCAGGAGGGTCGAGTAATATGCCTCGGGGCTCTCGAACGCCCGGAACGGCGGCATTTTGATCATATCGAGGGCAGGAATGTAGCAGGCTCGATCGCCCTGATGCTGGATCACCGCGCCGGTATTGGCGATGAACTGGTCGGCGCGCTCGATGCGCCGCTCGTCGGGCAACGGAGTCGGCCGCGCGTAGAAATCTTCTGGAAGACCATCGATCTGCGAGAGATTGAAGACGGTATAGCCTTTCAGATACGGGATTTCCCGGTCCTCATCCTCGCCGCGGCCGTTGTCGACGGTGCGCGTCACGGTTCCATATTTGACGATCGTGGTCCCCTTCTCGCCTTTGCGGACCTGGCCGCCAAACTCCTGCGCCTGCTTGTAGGTCATGAACCGGTCGTATTGGAAATCGTTGGCGGCCGATGCGATCCAGAGCAGGAGGACGTTGATGCCACGGTACGGCTCGCCGGTGGCGCGAAGCGGACGGGGGAAGGAACCGCCGATGTTGCCGGCGCTCCACGGCTGCATCCAGGGCCGGGTTCCGGCCTCAAGGGCGGAAACGATGGTGTCGGTGATGCGCTGATAGGTATCTGTGCGGGCTTCGCTCATGGCTATCTCCATTGCCTCGTCTTGCTGACGGGGGCTCAAGAGACAGGGAGAAAAGCGACGGGCGCACCCGTAGGGCCGCAATGGAATGGAGGGCATTGGAGCCCTCAAAATTTGTTTCGCGAGGAAGGCCGTTAGGCCGGGGAAATTTTCAGGGTGGAAATGCTGCGCTCGGCGCGCGCCCTGTCAGCCATCCGTCCAATCAAGCAAGACAGAGGTAAGGGAGATACCGCGACGGCCCGCCGTAACCGCCGCGCTACCTCCCCAACATTTCCATGCTCGAGCCGGAAAGCGAACGACATGCCGGGGAGCGGACCTATCGGCCCCCTGCCCTATCGACGTCCCGCTCATAGGCATCCATCATGGCGACAAGAACGTCTTCTCCTACCGTGATCCCCATGCGCTGCGCCAACTCCCAAAAACGGCGGCGGGTGTTCTCACTGGTCGCAATGTTGAGTTTGGCCGTCCTGTTGGAACGGCGAAGGCTGCGGGCGTCAAATGTCGCCTCGGGCGCCGGCGCTTTCGGTGGCGTGGCGACTTGAGGTGAATGCCGGGCAGTAAAGCCGGCTCGCTCTGCCACCTCTTTGATCTCGGATTGATCGGATTCCGGTGCCTTTGCGCGCGGTTTGAACGAAGAGACATCGGGCAGGTCTAATGCGACACGTTCCTTGGTCATGCTGCTGCGGTCTCCTGTGCGCGAAGGGTTTCAATAACTGCTGTTGCCAACTGTTGGGCGTTCGCCAATGCCGCCCTGGGATTGGAAACATCCTCGTCGGATAGATCGAAGATCGTGCCGCCGATCTGGAACATGGCGCTGAAAGCGGCTCGTTCCATCATGGATGCCGGCAGGATCGGGATGCCTTTATCTTCGAGAGTGGTCCGAATGTGGCGTTGCTCCCTGCTCTGCAGGGCCGTGGTCATGGAAAACACCACGCGATAGTCGATCTTGCGCCGGAAGGCTTTGCTCTCGCGCTCGATAAGCGCAATGACCCTGCCCGCCTGATCGGCGTCGAGTTGCTTGCCTCGCATTGGAATGAGCACCAGGTCGGCGCGGCTGATTGCGTAACTGGCCGTGAGGTTGGCTGATCCCTCCAGGTCCACGATCACAAATGGGCATTTTTCGGCGGCGGTATCGATCGCATCGACGATTGATTCCTCATCGATGCCACCGATCACGCTGAGCTGCTGCGGAACCGAGTCTCCGAACCGGCTTGCCCATGTTGCCAGCGGCTGATTTGGGTCAGCATCGATAAGCGTCACCGATGACCCAGCGGCGGCATAGACTTGGGCCAGGACGAGGGCCGTCGTTGATTTTCCGACGCCTCCTTTGGTCGAGCAAAGGACGATAACGGGCATTGCTGCTCCTTTCGGTTCTAGGTTCCTTGCCAGTTCTTTAGCGGACAGAAGTTACCATAAAGTGACTTCGTGCCTAGTTCCATGTGACCACGATCCCACCACATGGTCAGTTGGAACCGGATAGGAACCGGGTTCTTGCTCGGAACCGAGTTGGAACCGGGTTCTTACCGGGAACCGTGGGGCTGTATAAGGGGAGCATGGGAAAGCCGCTCCCGGCAGGGGAGCGGCTGAAGATCAGCCGGTTTTGGCAATCTTCTTGTTGTCGTTGTCGGCCTGGCCGTCAAATTTCGCGTCATAGCTCAGAGTGATCGCGAAGAGAGGGGGGAAGCCGATTGTCACGCCGATTTTGAGCGTGCCCTGATGTTTAGCTTTTCCGATCAGCTTCTTGATGAAGCCCACGACTTGGCGACCGGTAAGGCGGAGGTAGGTGATGGTCTGTTTCATAGCAGTTCTCCTAAAATGATGATTTCGTGTGGTGCGAAGCCGATAGAGCGGCGTCCGGACTGCCTTTGCACCGCGCAGCGGTCGCAACGAAGTGGAGAACCCGAAGGGTTGCCAAGGCAGGCCAGCCGCTAAATTCGCGAAGCAGACCATCCGAAATTCAGCATTTGGAACTGCGAAACAGACCAGCACCGGTGCGTCGCACCGATCTTGCCCAGGGCGAAAGAAGCTGATCGGAAAAGCGGGCAGGGTGCGTGATGGCGAGACAATCGGCTTCCCCCCGGAGTCACGGCTGCGATGCGTCATGAAACAGGCCGACAACCTTCCTCGGCTGCCAAAACCGGCTGATCTTCATGCTGACCGAAGGGAGGCTTTTTCCCATGCGGGGGGAGGGGAGCGGGAGGGGAGGGGCTTTAGGGGCTCCCCTCGCACCAGTCGGCGGGCGCTCGATGCGCCGGGCGGCTGGCTCGGCTGCTTGGAAAATGCAGGGAAAGGGACTATATTGCGCCTTAGGAGTGGGACGCCGGGTTTCCCCGACGCCCCCTTTCCTAGATTAAGAATTGAACCCGGAGTCGGAGTAGCCAGCTCGTCCGGGTTCTTTTCATTTCTAGGGTAACGGTTATGGGCAAAAGCCACATATGCGTTACCTCCTTTTGAGGGCAAGGCCGTTGCCTCGGCTTAGGGTGGCCCATCCTCCCCAAGTCGGCGCGGGCTGGCTCCGCGCCTGCTGCTTTCGCCCTCAAAACTGATTAGCTCTGCCTGTATAGCGGCATTTTCCGGCCGTTGCGAAGGGCGGCGCGGGTGGTCTTGAACCTGTAGCCGTCCCAATCCCTCCACGGCTCCCAACCCCTCGGGGTAGGGCGGCCATACCAGACGCGGACCTCGACGCGCTCCGCGTCGATCTCCCGGACGATTGAAACCGTGAACGATCCGCCCAAATTCGAGGGGGTATCGAACACATCGACATGCCGGATTTCCCGGTTCTCCTTGGCCCTGCTCATAGCAAGGACAACTGTTCGGCGGGCTGGCGGGAAAGCTGCGGCATGGGCTTGGCGGCGATCCGCTCGATTTCGTCAGCCTTGCGGGCTCGAGCCTCGGCAAAGTCGAAACAGGCGATTTCGCAGATGATCGAGGTATCCTTCCATTCGTCCCGATAGAACGCGGTATCAACGCCGACGCCGCCTCCCATTTCAAGGCCGGTCAGCTTCTCGAAATCGACGCCTCGGCCGCTCGCGCGGCGCTCAAAGCATTGCGAGCCGGAATATTGAAAGCTGGCGGACTGCTGCGGAATTATGAATGCGCCATGGTCGGCCAGCTCGGCGGCGATGTCGATCACATGGAATTCGAATTCGGGGCCGCGATAGCGGGGACCGTTCCCATTGCGACGAACGCGACCAAAGGGCGGATTGCCAATCGCGAAATCGAACCGGCCAAGGTCAAGCTCCCGCCAGTCGAAAACATCGGCGTTGATCCAACGGGCCTCGGGCAGAAGCTTGCAGCCGATCTCCACATAGCGGGGGTTGATCTCAACGCATGTGACATCGGCAAGCCGCGATCCCAAACGGCTGCGGTGATGGATGAAGTAGCTGAGGACGCCGATACCGGCGCAAAGGTCGACGACGCGACCGCTGCCACCATCAAAGGCAAAATCGGCGGCCAGATTCCAAGGCGTGAAGAATGCGCCGGCCGCGCTGTTGATGAAGTTTGCGCCCTCGTGCCAGTTCTGGAAAACGAAGTCCTTTTCGTCCTCTGTAAGCCGGTCCTTGGTCAGAATGGCCTCTGCCTCGTCATGGGCCTTGCGCTGCGCTTTAGTGAGTTTCGCCACGGTTGCTTTCTCCTTTTCCCGCGAAGCGGCTTTCCTGCCCGAAGGGGCAGGAGCCCCGCTCCTGCTCCCGAGCTCGTGCGGAACAGCGGGGAAGAGGGGGGCAAGCCGACAAACGGGCAGGGGGGACCACCCACCCCGCAGGGGCGCGCGGATCCGCGTCAGCAAGATCCGTGCGTCCTGCACCGAGCGAATGAGGGCCGGACCTGGCCGGCGCCATGAGAGAGGGAAGGATGGGGGATGCCGGTTTTCGGCTTGCAGGGGAGAGGGGGCAGCGTCCCTCTTTCCCCTCTAAAGGATCAAAGAGGCCGCCCTGGGCGGCCACACTGATAATCGATTCAGATCAGGGAACCGGTTCGAATCCGACCGTTTCAAGCACCCGATCAACCGCCTTGCGGGCTGCTATCATCTTGGCTTCCGCTTTCGCCCATGGGGCAGCAAGATCGCCAAAACGCCCGTTGATCCGGAACAGCTCCTGCATGCAATAGGTCTTCTCGCTCTTGTCAGCGCCTGCCCGGGTCAAGCTGGATAATTTGTTCAGCATTGCTTCTCGCTGGGCCTCAAGGATCTCAAACTCGCGGACCAGTCGAGTATATGGCCGCTCTGCCTTGTAATAGGCGCGCATGACATAGATTGCGCGTAACCGCGTTATTAAGCCGGGATGGCGGCGAACACGGAACCGCTCACCTGCAAATTCAATGACTTCGGACATGCTCAATAGGTGGACTGGTTGATGTAGATCGTCGTTTGCTGCGGAGTGCCCGCGAAGGGTCGGAACCTGACCCCGGAATCTTTGAAAAATGCGTAGAAGGCGATCACTGGCGGCATGATCGCCAGCAAAGGACCGAAGAAATAAAGCAGCGTGATTTGCAGGCTGGTTCCGGCGAAAGCCCACACAAACCCGGCGTGGCGGATGCTCTTGACGACCATGTAGAACGCAAGAATACCGGCCACTGCGATCATCGCCGGCATCGCCCAGGGGGCGTTCGCGAAATAGCTTGTCTCGGCGTCGAGATAGATAGCGCCGTGATAGAGGGCGGCGATCAGACTGAGGCCGAACAGCCTGCGGGTCGTGAAAAACCTGTATCCCGCATATTTGGAAGAATAGTGCTGGAAAGCTCCCAAGGCGAACAAGCCAGCGCCGATAACGCCGAGGCCGTATGCGAGTGCCCAAAATACCTGTTCCATTCGCCTTCCTCACGCTCTCTGCGGCGCTTCTGCTCCATCGCGATAGTTGCAAGCTGCTATCGCGACTATAGGGCGAAACTTGGCTGCAAGCTATTCTGGTGCCTGCATTTTCTGAAACTGACCTTCAGGAAGCGGAAAACCCCGCCGAATGGGCGGGGTTCAAGGGAAAAGGTGAGGATTTGCCGCTACCAGGCCAGATCGGTTTCGGTGAAATCGTCGCCCTTGTATGCGATCCGCAACCGATACGCTTGGGCGCAGGCATAAGCGAAGCAGTCGCCCATATTGAGCTTGGCTGGATGATTGACGATCTTGCCGTACCGCTGAGCAGCATCGAGGGCCTTGCTGCCCACGTCACCGCTGATCATCGTTTCCCTCGCGGCCATATCGGCTATGAACTGGTCGACCAACCGCCGCGCCTTGTCGAGCATAGCCGGTGTAGCGGGCTTGTTTGGCCCTTCAACCTCGGCAAATTGCCGGGTCAGCGACAAGACGGCTTCCATGCGGGTAACTGCCGACACGTAGAACGGGCCATCGTGCAGTGTCAGTCGATTCATGAGGTCGTCGGCATCATCTTCCATACCGATGATTGCCACGATGACCGACGCGTCAATAAACAGCATCAGTCCTCCCCCCACAGTTCGTCCGTGACCTTCTTGTGATCAAGGTGAACCATTGGGCCGGCCTCGCGGGCCATGGCGAGGGTCTTTGCAAGACGATCGCGAACATGCAGTTTGGTCTTGCGGTTGTCGATCTCGTGCTTGAGCGCTAGTTTGACAGCCTCGACCTTGCTGGATTTGGTGAGGCCGATTAGTTCCTCGGTGAGCTTGTCCACCTCGGGGTCTTTGATATAGAGCGGCATAAGAGCATATCCTTTCGAGGATATAATAATATCCTCTTTTTCATATCCCGGCAATGTAAAACCCCGCCCGATTAGGGCGAGGTTGAGGCGGGAAGGGGAGTTTGAGGGGAGGGGGCTCGGGCCTCCCCTCAATCGGGAGCCACCGCCCTAGCCATTTCGATGAAGTTCGCCGGCAAGCCGAACGCCTCGATGGCGACGGCCAAGGCGTCCTGTATGTCTTCCCAACGGACCTGCTCCGGATTTTCGACATAGGCGAAGATGAGCTTACGGCAAGCGAGTGCCGCAAGCCTCGGAATGGGCGCATGGGCGAGGGTGGTTTCGGCGCTGAACAGCGCGCGCGGCCAGTCGGCAATGGAATAATCTGCCAGCCATGACGGGCCGTGCGAGTTGCGCAGCGCTTGCAGGATTCCGGTCGTGCGTGCGTTCATCCAGTCGGCATTGAGTTCGTCTTTCCAGTCCGCGCCATGGGCGAGGGCGTATTCCAGCACGGCGGCGTGTTCTTCATTGGTGAGGGGGCGAAGGTCTGACATGGGTTCTCTCGTCCTGAGCCTGAAAGGGGACCGGTCGCGCCGGAGAAAAGCGCGACCGGGGGAATGACGGCTGGTTATTCAGCCGCCATGGGGAACGGATGGATTTCGGCGCTCTCGGCCTCGTCCATGGTGGCCGGGGGGATGCGGATATTGGCGGGGAGCCATCCGCTATCCTTGACGGCCTTTTCGGCATAGGCGGCGGCTTCGGCCTTCTTCATCGCGGAAACGCCGCTGGCGAAGTCAGCACCGCGAACCTCGGCAACTGCGGCCTCGATGCTCTGCCGGTTCAAATGGCTGAAATAGCTCTCGGCGGTCGGCGCGAAATATTCGCGCATATCGACATTGAGGGCCTGCCCGATCTGGTCGGCTTGGGCGAAAGCCTTCTTCCTGTCGCCGGAATATTTCGTTTCCACGGCATTGACGGTGTGAGCGGCGGCGAAGGCCAGTAGGTTCAACAGTTCCTCGCGGGACTGGTCGAGGCACCATTCCCAAAGATCGGCGGGGTTGCCGGTGATCTTGTGGCCGTAGTTCTCCTTGATGCTCTCCCACGCTGCCAGCGCCCGGTTGTCGTCGGGGCGCTTCATCGATCCCTCAAGGCGCTCATGGGTGAGGGTGATCTGCAGGGCGCTTTGCTCGGACACGAGACCGGAACCATAGGCAACGCGCAGCAGCATGGCATGAACCACGGCGACAAGCGCAATGTCGGGATTGTTCGCCAGTTCGACGCGCAGCGCGGCTGTCTTTTGTGCGGTCAAATCCTCGATCAAGGTAGCCGAATGGGTGAGCTTGGCTCCCTTCGGGGCCGTTTCCTCGGTCGCCTCGGTGTCGTCGCCTTCACCTTCGCCGGTTTCACCCTGGGCCTCCCGGTCCTCGTCCTTGACCAATCCGCGATGAATGGACAGCCGCCCGTAATAGTCGAGCGTCAGGATCGCCCCGGCCTTCGCCAAGTCCTCGGCCTGATAGGCTTCCTCACCTTCGCGCAACGCCTCGATCTGCTTTTCCACCTCGGCCAGCCGGGGTTCGGCGTCCTCGTCGGCGGCTCCCGCCTCGATCAGCTCGGCAAGGCTGTCGTATTCCTCGGAAAGCTGGTCGAGCCTTGCCTGATCGGCCTCGCTCAATTCCATCTTCTGCGGATAGACGCGGGCCATCCGATAGATGTTGTCGGGTTCTCTTGCGGCAAACTCCACCCATCTCCACCCCTCGGCCTTTACCGGCTCGGCAAGGGTTTCCAGCTTCGCCAACACCAGTGTTTCCAGTAAGCCGGAGTCACACGCATAACCGCCCGCCTCGGTGAATAGGTCGCGGCGAACCGGGCCTCCCGCTGCCTCGTAGGCGGCAAGGCCCCCAATGAAGGCAAGCCGCTTGTCGCTGGCTGGCACTTCCTCGGCGGTCAACTGGCGCTTGATCGTGTGGGCGCTGCGGTCCCACGACGGCAGCTTGTCCCAAACTTCCTCCTGTCGGGCGTGATCGTCGCTGATGGTGAAGGCGGCAAGCTGCTCGAAGCTCATTTCCTCGGCACGGTACGCGGCCATGAGAACCGGCGAAACCTTCGCCAGCGCGAGACGGCGGTTGACGATGATTTCGGTCGTGCCAAAACGGGCGGCAATGTCGGCAACAGGTTTTCCCTGATCGGCCATCGCCTTGAACGCCTCGAACTGGTCTGCCGGGTGCATGGCTTCGTGCAGGTTCTCGGTCAAGCTGATCGCCGTCGCGTCCTCGGCCTCGCGCTCCTTGCATTCGACGGGAAAGTCCTTCGCGATCTCGCCCGCCTCGGCCAGCAACAGGAGTGCGGCACGGCGGCGACCGCCAGCCGTCACGAAATAGCGGCCCTTCTTGTCGCCTTTCCTGACGACGATGTTCTGCAACAGCCTGTAGCCGTCGGCGCGAATGGTAGCGGCAAGTTCCTTGATGCCCTCGGCGCTATGGGTCTTTCGGACGTTCAGGGGGTCCGCGTCCAGCTTGTTGAGGGGTACAACTACGGTCTCGGTCATGGGGTAAATCTCCTTGTTTCCCTTTTTCCCGCGAAGCGGCTTTCCTGCCCTCGGGCAGGAGCCCCGCTCCTGCCGTCTAGGCCGTCGCCAATGAGACCGGAGAGAGGGGGGCAACAGGCAAAACCGGAGGGGGATCACCCGCCCGAAGGGACAGGCGGCGAGGATCCGCGCGCTTGCGTGCAGATCCTCGCCACCTGGTCCTGCACAAGCGAAGCGCGGAAGGACGGGGAAACCGGTTTTGCCTGTTGCGGGGGAGAGAGGGCAGCGCTCTCTTTCCCCCCTTCAGAGAGAAAAAGAGCCGCCCCCGGGCGGCACATCTATTAGAGAGGAGGCAAAGCCTCCTGTCCCTTCCTGAAGCAAACAATGAGCATACCAGGCGAAGGCCGCGCAGCGGCCGGCGCCAGTTCGCGCGCCGCTTGACCGGTTTAATAGGGCAGCCGCAGGAGGTTTAGCATAGCGCCGCCCCCAGGGCGGAAACCGGGACCGACTGCCCCCGGCAAGCGGTTCATTTTTATCAGCTCACTGGTGGCACTTGTAATATTGTGGAAGAATTCTTTCGAGAACGCATTGCGGCACGTGAAGTAGCGGCGGAGCGATGGGATGAAGATAGGCAAACGCACCCGGCTTTCGCTTTGCCAGTTCCTGCCGCTGTTGGGGCGGCAGCGGGTCGGGCTCATCTTTGAAAAATACGACATCCCGGCCGATGAAATATCGGGAAGCTGGCGCAATCACCCGTGGGAAGAGGCCATGATGTACGCTGTTCTCGAGGCATCCGATGCGCAAGTGACCGATGTATTGCAGGAACTCGCGCGCACGGGCGCCTCCATCCGCTCGCGCGTGAGTCCGAAGGTCCTATATGACGAGCCCTGGGCAGACCTCGAACTGTGCCTTCAGCTTGACAATATCGTCCGGGGCAAAGGCGAGTATGGCCGGGAAGAGAAATATTTCGTACCTGCAGAACCTGCGATCGACGGCGTACAGCCGGTAGATGACGATCTTACTGGCGAGCTGAAGCGCTCGGGGCTTCCGGGTGTCGATGACATTCTTTCGATGATCGAAGAATCGGCGAATGGGTTCAAAGCCGGTAACAAGAATGCCTGCCTCAACGCCGCGCGCGTTGCGCTGCAAACCCTCGCGAGGACCATCGCCGTCAGGCGGCGTGCTGCGCATCCGGGCAATTTCACCGAAGACAAGTGGGGCCAGGTCGTCACCTATCTGCGGACGTCGAGCTTCATCGACAAGAACGAGGAAGAAGGCTTGACCGGGGTCTACAGCTTCATCAGCCCGGGATCGCACGTGCCGCTCGGCATGTCCGATCTGGAGTTCGCGCGGCTCGGCCGGACGCTGGCGTTCTCGTGCTGCTATTTCCTCGTCAAGGCGGCGAACGCCGCAGACGGGTAACGTCGACACCGTTTTGCGCGACGGATAGCCCCCGATAGGCCGAGACCGTCGACATGCCGGGTTGGTTTTCCTGCAATGATGGCGGCTCCGTAGGAGACGCCGGCAGGGCTTAGGAATGCCCCCAGGCATGGAAAAACGGGCTCGGTAAGCCCTCCAAGGGCGGGGCTAGCCGGGTCGGGCCATGCCCGACGCGCCCGAAAAAACTGCTGCTGCTCACCTCGGCGTCAATTAGAAGCCCGGTAAAAGACACCACCGCTCTGGAAATTGGAGGACCAAAGACCAACCTTTTTTTCCCTGGCCTCGGCCTCGATCAGGCCATAGCTCTGCTCGATCGGCTCGCCATTTTCCCGCTTGGCAATCGCCATACCCTTCTCCAGGGCGAGCTTGGCAATATCCTCGCCGCTCGGCAGAAAACACCGGCCGTAAAACGTGGCGTACTCGGCCGATCCTTCGTCTATGCACTTGATTTCATAGCCCAAAGTGATCTGGGTGAGCCACCCTGCAGCGACAATCCCGCACGGCCAACCCACGCCATTAAAAAAGGCTCTTTGCTCCAGATCGCAAGTCTCGATTCCGTAAAGCCGTACCCACAAGTTCGGACCTTGCATCTGGAAACGGCTGCCATCAAACACGGAAACCAGCCCTGAGCGGAACTGAGCTTCAGCCTGGACGGCTCCGGCCGCGATCAAGGTGAGGGCCAACGCCAATATTTTCTGTCCGCGCATCTGTTCGATCCGCTCCTACGACATCGCATTCACTTCGGACTGACTGGTCTTGGCGCTTCCTTTTTCGAGGGCTGGCCGATTTTTGAACTGCGCAGCACGTTCACGCGCCGCAGCATCCGTTTCGGGGCTCCGCAACTGCGACATGCTGTAGCCCTCGAAGATCGCCATGATTTGCTCTTGCACATGCCGATACATGTTGCGCAGCGAACAACGGCCGTTGAGATAGCAGCCGCAATCGGGCGATCGGTCGCATTCCGTGAACTTCCACCCCGCTTCCTGTTCACCGACGGCGATCACTTCCGACACGCGGACGTGCGCCAGATCGCGAATTGCTTTGACCCCGCCGTTGCGGCCTCTCGTCGTGCGAACGAGATTGGCTTGCGCCAGATCGTTGATGAGGGTCTGCATGGAAAACGGGGATACCGAGACGGCGAATGCCAGCTCTGGCACCGGCACCAATCGATCCTCGAGCTGCGCGGCGAGGTAAAGCAGGACTTTGATCGCGTTGTCGGAACGCATCGACATTTGCATGGTGGATCTCCGCTCAGTTTCGGTATGTCGGCGTCGTCGGCGCGCGGCGTTCTTTTCGCGGCTTCCGCCAGTGGAACAGCGAGGCCGGTAGATGAAGATGGCCAGCTTCCGCCTTCGACAGCATACCATTCAAATAGGCGCCCGGATTATCGATCCGCCCATCAACGTGTTTCTCATAGATCAGAGCGACGGCCGCGGCCGCCGTTTCGCGGCCAAGCATCCTGCAGGCGGCCGCCCATGTCGAATCCGGTATTTGCAAGCTCGGTTTCGCCACCTTCTCGGCGGCGTGGATTATATCGTCCCATGTAATCCGCCCTCGCGAAACTATCCATTGCCCAAATTCGGGGCAAAGCACCTTCAGGGTTGGCGGATCGATCGGTCTTGCTTCGATTTTTGTTGGTTGCTCTGGCCTCTCGGCCCGTTCAGGCTTATTTCCTAAGCCATCTTCGCCGGCAAAGCCGGCGTCTATCAAATCGAGTTGTTCCGCGTTAGCGGAACTCCGCTTATCTCTGTACAAATCATGGATTTGTCTCTCGGTTGTATTCTGTATGTGAGGCTCACGAGTGACCCCCAAGGGGCTCATATTCATGTCTTCCTGACCTGCCTTTCCGGCATGTGACGGGGCAGGGCGGCTGCGCTGTTCCTCGAACTTGTCGGCCGCTGCGGCGTAAGCCGTGCGCGCGCGCTCGAGCACGGCCGCGAGCCTTTCACATAGGTCTTCAAGCCGCTCGGTCGAGCAACGGCCGCGCCGGCGCACGGCGAGCTCGTCTAGCTCGTCGGCGCATTCACGCCACGGGCCGGGGAGATCATAGGTAAGGCCGGACTCGATATAGGAGGTCAGCATCTTGCGATCGCGGGTGAACTGCTGAGCCAGGGACCGGGTATAGGCCTGACGGCGCTCTTGCGCCTCGGCCATTGCCTCAAGGTCCGGCGTCCGGATGCCCAATGGCGATAAGTCGATGCCATAGCTCCGCTCGATGTCGATCTTGCCGCTATGCGGATTGCGACGGCCGACGCGTCGGCCGGAGGGACTATCCTTGAAGGCGATCAGGCCGGTTTCGGCCAGACGGCGCAAAAGCCGCTTCACTGTCGCAAGCGAGGTGTTCATTTCGTCCATGAGCCGCTGATTGTCCGGCCAGGCCAAAGGGCGGCTGTCCGCTTCCCAATCGCAGTCGCGGGTGAAGCTCAAGAGGCAGTTCATGAGCTGGATGGCCTGGGCATGAAGCCCGAGCAGGGATGATGCTTTGTTGAAGGCGAGGACCGCCCGTTTTTTCTGAACGGCAGTCTGGGTGCCCCATTGCTCGGCAAGGGTATGCGCATTGTTTATTCCAGGCGTCATCGCCCGGAAACCGGTTGGGTGTGACATAGGATCTCCTGTTGCAGGGCAAAGCAGACCCGTTCGCCAAAGCGGCGTTTGTGATTGACAAATTTTCCGGAGGAACCTATCTTCAGAGCAAGTTTCGAAAGGTGCTCTAGGGTTTGGCGACCCAGGGTGTTGAAGATAGGGCTCCGTCGCTTCGGCTTCGGGGCCTTTACTTTTTCGGGGTTGGCTTCATTCGATTCCTTTTATTGCAGTATTGCGGTTTGGGTATTTGTGCCGGATTCGCTCCGGCTCGGCAACCCTGCTCAAGCCGATAAAAATTTGCGGATTGGGATCGTCCCAATAAGCGGACCGCTCATTTTTTTCTGAGGATCGGAACGAAATGAAACTGAGGACCGATCCGCAGGTACGCTAACGGTGTTAGCCCCGACCGTTTACGGGGCAGGCCTCCGTGGCGCGAATCTCTCGCGCCATCGCAAGTCTACTCCGTTTTGGTCATATTCCAGTAACGATGTTCCTAACACTGGCCCTCCCGCGTGTCGGGAAGCGGGCCAGCGCAATCGAAATCGATCATGTCCTGATCGATCACGTTCGTCTGAAGAAGTTGGGCGAGTGCAAAGAGAATGCGGCCGTGATCGATGCCCAGGCCGGTGATGAGGAACGACACCTTGACGGGCAGCGTGTCGTTGGCGGTTCGGGCGATTGCAAGGGTGACGGCAAGCTGATCCAAGAGGATTGCGCGTTCACGCGAATTTGGCGCCGGCCTGGAGGTTGGCGATCGGTGAATGCAAGCGCCCCAAGGGCCTTGGATAATATTGTCTTCCGTTACCTTTGGCATACGTCTCTGTTTTTATTTTCCCTCATTCAGTATTGCGTTCCGCAACACCTTCAATTCGGGCGTCTCCACGAGGCGCAGAGCGAACGCATGGCCGCGTCCCAATCGATTGTGAATCTGTTCTCTAGTGACGAGGCCGCGTTCGACCAGCCGGGTAACGAGCTTGTGCGTTTGCGAGGCGTTGAGACCATAGATCTCGCCAAGCCGCTGAGTGGTTAAAGGCTCCGGCTGATCCTGCAGGGCATTGATCGTCAACAGCACCGCGACCTGCTGCAAGCGGGAGGCGGCCGTTTCCTCGGGAAATGCGTTTTCTACGATCTGCTTCACGAGATGCCATATGAGTCGGTTGTGCGATTGCATCCGTCTTAACTTTCACATATAGAAAAGTCCAGCCATCGTTTTGATGGCGGGCCGTCTCTCCTTTAGTCGCATTTTAGCGGCTAGGCGATGCTGCCTGTATGGTGCAGTAGGGTCACATACTCTCGGATTCCGTGTAAAAGGTATCCTCCGCAGTCAGGTTTCCTCTGCCACCGGGTTGACACGTATTAGCCGCTAACTCAGTAACCGTATTACTGGTTAGTCTAAAGGCTTGATGGCGAAGGGTTCTTCTTTTGAGCAGGGATGGGGCGAAGGAATCGCGCCGCAGACTGGAAAACAGTCTTCGCGACGCTCTCGGCAAAACGATCCTGGCCGCCCTGGATGACCCCAAGGTTGTCGAGGTCATGCTCAATCCTGACGGCAATCTTTTTATCGAGCGCATTGGCGCCGGCATGGAACCGGCCGGACAAATGAGCGCCCATGACGCAGAAGCGGTCATCGGCCGCGTGGCGCACGCGCTCAAAACCGAAGTCGACCAGGACCGGCCGATTATCTCTGGTGAGCTGCCCTTGGGCGGGCATCGTTTCGAGGGGCTTTTGCCCCCGGCCGCACCATCGCCCATGTTCACCATCCGCAAGCGCGCCTCGATGCTGATCACGCTCGACCAGTATGTGACAGACGGCATCATGAACGCGGCGCAAATCGCGGTCATCCGCGAAGCGATTGCTCAACGCTGGAACATCGTGGTTTCGGGCGGCACGGGTACGGGCAAGACGACACTCACCAACGCGATTATTCGCGAGCTGGTGGACGTGACGCCGGAGCACAGGCTGGTGATCCTCGAAGACACCGCTGAAATTCAATGCTCGGCGTCAAATCACGTCATCCTGCACACGACAGATACGGTCGATATGGGCCGTCTTCTGAAATCGACGATGCGGTTGCGGCCTGACCGCATCATCGTGGGCGAGGTTCGCGACGGCGCGGCCCTGACGCTCCTGAAAGCATGGAATACAGGCCACCCGGGCGGCATCGCGACTGTTCACTCGAACAACGCCTATGCCGCCCTCACTCGCCTCGAGCAGCTTGTCGCGGAAGTCAGCACCCAGCCGATGCCCGAAGTCATCGGGGAGGCGGTCGATCTGATCGTCTCCATCGAGCGCGCCCCAGGTGGGCGCGTGGTTCGGGAAATCTTGCATGTCGAGGGGTTCCGCGACGGGAAATACCTCATCACGCCAATCGGCAACCACAAGTCTGAAACACAGGGAAAACTCCATGTCGCGTAAATTGCTGGCGCTCCTCGGCCTCGTTGCCACTTCGCTTTTGATGATTGAACCCGCTTTTGCTAGCGGCGGCGGCGGGCTTCCCTGGGAAGGTCCGCTTGAACAGATTCAGGAATCCATCACCGGCCCGGTCGCCGGCGCTATCGCGCTTGCCGCCGTCGCCATTGCCGGCGGCATGCTGATCTTCGGTGGCGAGCTGAACGACTTCGCCCGCCGTCTGATGTATGTGGTCCTCGTCGCCGGCATCCTGCTCGGTGCAACGCAGATTGTCGGCCTGTTCGGCGCGAGCGGCGCGTCGATCGGCGTTCCGTCACAGATGGAAGCCATCAAGCCGGTCCCTGGAGGACCGGCCCATGGCTGAACAGGAAAGCCGATTGGAGAGGGCGCGGATTCACCGCGCCCTGTCTCGGCCAACCCTGCTTTTCGGGGCTGACCGCGAACTGGTGCTGATCACCGGGCTTGCTGCGGTCATCCTCATTTTCGTGGTTCTCACGGTGGTATCGGCGGCGCTCGGCTTCGCGATCTGGATCGTGGTCGTGGGCCTCTTGCGCATGATGGCGAAGGCCGATCCGCTGATGCGCAAGGTCTATCTCCGCCACATCAAATACCGCTCGTATTACCGGCCAACCTCCACGCCATGGCGGAAATATTGACCGATGGTAGCTCTCTCCAAATTCCGCCACACCGGCGCGTCGTTCTCGGACCTTCTGCCCTATGCGGGCCTGGTCGAAAACGGCATTATTCTGCTAAAGGATGGTTCGCTGATGGCGGGCTGGTATTTTGCCGGTCCCGACAGCGAAAGCTCGACTGATTTCGAGCGCAACGAAGTGTCGCGCCAGATCAACTCCATCCTCGCGCGCCTCGGTTCGGGTTGGATGATTCAGGTCGAAGCCGTGCGCGTTCCGACCACTTCATATCCGACCAAGGACCAGTCCCATTTTCCCGATCAGATCAGCTCCCTGATTGATGACGAACGGCGTCAGCGTTTCGAGGCGGCCGAAGGCCACTACGAAAGCCAGCACGCCATCATCCTGACCTATCGGCAGCCGGAAAAGCGCAAATCCGGCTTGGTGAAGTACATCTATTCCGACGACGAAAGCCGTTCGACCAGCTTTGCCGATCGCACGCTTGAATATTTCCGTGCGCAGATCCGCGAGTTCGAGCAGTACATGGGCAATGTCGTCTCGATCCGGCGCATGGTGACGCACGAGACCGAGGAACGCGGCGGGTTCCGGACCGCCAAGTATGACGATCTTTTCCAGTTCGTGCGCTTCTGCCTCGTGGGCGAGAACCATCCGGTTCGCCTGCCTGCCGTCCCCATGTATCTCGATTTCCTCGCGACGGCCGAATTTCATCACGGCCTCTCGCCCATGGTGGACGGCCGATACATGCAGGTCGTGGCGATCGACGGCTTTCCGGCCGAGAGCTGGCCGGGCATCCTGAACGTTCTCGACCTCATGCCGCTCACCTATCGGTGGTCCAGCCGCTTTGTCTTCCTCGATCCTATCGAGGCGAGCCAGCGTCTTGAGCGCACCCGCAAGAAGTGGCTGCAGAAGGTTCGCCCCTTCACCGACCAGCTTTTCAAGACCAATAGCGGTTCTGTCGACCAGGACGCGCTCTTGATGGTGGCGGAAAGCGAGGATGCCATCGCAGCGGCCAACTCGCAGCTTGTCGCCTATGGCTATTACACGCCGGTCATCGTTATGTTCGGCAATGATGAGGCCAAGCTGCGCGAACGCGCGGAAGCGGTTCGCCGCTTGATCCAGGCCGAAGGTTTTGCGGCCCGCATCGAGACCCTGAATGCGACAGAAGCATTTCTCGGGAGCCTGCCGGGCAACTGGTACGCCAATATTCGCGAACCTCTGATCCACACCCGCAACCTGGCCGACATGGTGCCGCTCAACTCGGTCTGGTCCGGTGAAGTGGTAAACCCATGCCCCTTCTATCCGGAAGGCTCGCCGCCGCTGATGCAAGTCGCCTCCGGTTCGACGCCGTTCCGGCTGAACCTTCATGTTGGCGACCTGGGCCACACGCTGATTTTCGGGCCAACGGGCTCCGGTAAATCAACGCTTCTGGCCCTGATTGCAGCACAGTTCCGGCGTTACCGGGATGCACAGCTCTTCGCCTTCGACAAGGGTAAGTCGATGTATCCCCTGACGCTGGCAGTAGGCGGCGATCACTACGATGTCGGGGCAGGGGAGCATCTGACGTTCTGCCCCTTGTCGGAGCTGGAATCGGATAGCGACAAGGCTTGGGCGGCTGAGTGGATCGAAACGCTGATCGAGCTTCAGGGCGAAAAAGTCACGCCAGATCATCGCAATGCGATCTCGCACCAGGTCGAGCTTATGTCGAAATCGGAGCGGCGTTCGCTTTCCGATTTCGTGTCGGGCGTGCAGATGCGCTCGATCAAGGACGCGCTGCGCCATTACACGGTGGACGGCCCCATGGGTCATCTGCTCGATGCGGAAACGGACTCGCTCAAGCTCTCCAATTTCCAGACCTTTGAAATCGAGGAACTGATGAACATGGGCGACCGGAATCTTGTTCCGGTCCTGCTCTACCTGTTCCGCCGCATCGAAAAGCGGCTGACCGGAGCGCCAAGCCTGATCATTCTTGATGAGGCCTGGCTGATGCTCGGCCATCCGGCTTTCCGCGACAAGATTCGCGAATGGCTGAAGGTTCTCCGCAAGGCCAATTGCGCGGTCGTTCTGGCAACGCAGTCGATTTCCGACGCGGACAAGTCCGGGATCATGGACGTCCTCAAGGAAAGTTGCCCGACCAAGATTTGCCTGCCGAACGGCGCTGCGCGCGAAAGCGGCACGCGCGACTTCTACGAGAAGATCGGCTTCAACGATCGGCAAATCGAGATCGTCGCGACGGCAATCCCGAAGCGGGAATATTACGTGGTTTCGCCGGACGGCCGGCGCCTGTTCGACATGGCGCTCGGTCCGATCACTCTGTCCTTCGTCGGCGCCGCCGGCAAGGACGACATCAAGCGTATCGAGGAGCTGCACACCCATTACGGCGATGAGTGGCCGCGGCACTGGCTTCAAACGAGAGGAATCGAGAATGCTCACAAACTCTTCGCTTCGTAGCACCGCGGCGGGCGTCCTGCTCGCCCTTAGCATTTCCGGCTCTGCTTATGCCGGCGCGGCGACTGGTGGCGCGACCGAATGGACGCAACTTTTGAACAATGCCCAATTGCTCGAGCAATCGGGGCAGGGCGTCACCCAGATCAACAATCAGGTGACGCAGATCGCAAACCAGATGACGCAGATTCAGAACCAGCTCGACCAGTACCGGACGATGCTGCAGAATCTGGAAAAGCTGCCCGACAACATTTGGGGCCAAGCCCAGCAGGACCTCAATCAGCTTCGCAGCCTTGTCCAGCAGGGCGATGGCATCGCCTTCTCGATGGGCAATCTCGATGACGTGCTGAAACAGCGGTTCCCGAGCTTCGAGGAATTCGCCAGCGGCGTCCAGGGCGGCGAAAATTACGCCGCCCAGTATCAGAGCTGGTCGCAGACCAACCGCGACACCATCGGCGGGACGCTGGCGCAAGCCGGTCTGACGGCACAGCAGTTCGACAGCGAACAGAGCACGATGCGCGAACTGCAATCGCAATCACAGTCGGCAGTCGGTCAGATGCAGGCGCTACAGGTCGGACATTCGATCGCCAGCCAACAGGTCGAACAGATGCAGAAGCTTCGTGGCCTCGTTGCTCAGCAATCGACCATGATGGGCGCCTGGTATCAGTCCGAACAGGCGGCAAAGGATCTCGCACAGGCCAAGCGTGAGGAGTTCTTCAACAGCACCGCGCCGTCCACCTCTGGCGGCCAAGAAATGCAGCCGAGGTGGTGAGCGCATGACCGTCGTTAAACTCCCAATCGTCATTGCGATCGCTCTTATCTCCGCTGTTGCAGGGGGCGCGATTTCCTATGTCGTGATCCCAAACACAGACCCGGAAATGAAAGCCTTGCTCGCGCGCCAAGTTGAGCTTGCCGAGGAGGAGGCCGCTGCGCGCAAAGCGGCGCAGGAAAAGGCCGGAGACTTCTTCAAATCAAATCCTGACGATTATCCAACCTCGGGCGGCCAGCAAATGGCACCTCGTTTCTGAAACTGCAGAGGTTCTCGATATGCACGCCGCACCGATCTTGAGAATGGCGATCATCGCCATTGCCGCCCTCGCTTTGGCTGAACCAGCCTTAGCGCAGGAAGGCTCTGTCCTCACCAATCTGGAAAATCAGGTGCGGTCCGCCACTCAAGGGTGGGAAACCACCGTTATGAACGCGGCCACTTCGCTGTTCTGGATCCTGGCTGGTATCGAATTTGGCATCGCGGCCGTCTGGCTCGCGATTGCCTCCCCCTCGCTCGATACATGGTTTGCAGAACTGGTGCGTCGCATCCTGTTCATCGGCTTCTTTCTCTTCGTGCTTCAGCAAGGCCCGGACTTCGCAAAAGCGGTCGTTGATAGCCTTTTCCAGCTTGGCGCCCAAGGTGGGTCTGCTTCTCCTGCCGATGTGTTCAACGCCGGCATCCGTGTCGCCTCGAAGCTCTCAGAACAGATCAGGTTCGGTCTTTTCGAAGACAATGCCATGGCAATCGCGGCGGTCATCGCCGTTGCAGTCGTGGTGATTTGCTTTTCCCTCGTAGCAGCAATCTTCGTCGCCGTGCTCGTGGAAATGTATGTCGGCCTGCTCGCCGGCATGATCATGCTCGGCCTCGGTGGTTCCAGCTTCACCAAAGAATTTGCGATCAAGTATCTGGTCTACGCCTTCAGCGTTGGCATGAAACTCATGGCGCTTGTCATGATTGCTCGCATCGGCTCGGAAATCCTGATCGGCTTGGCTGATGATGCAACGGCGGGCGAGGAATGGCTTGCATCCCTGATCATTGCGGGCCTGTCGGTCGTCGTCTTCATGATCGCACTTCATGTTCCAAACATCGTGCAGGGCGTCGTCCAGGGCGTCTCAACGAGTAACGGCATGGAGGCCATTCGTGGCGGCGCTCAGGTCACAACCTTTGCTGCCGCGGCGGCAACTGGCGTCGGCGCCGGCGTTGCCGCCGCTGGTGCGGCAAAGGCAGGGGGGGCGGGCATTCTCGGTCAAGCCATGGCCGGTGTCCGGGCCGGAGCCTCGACCAGTGCTCGCAACATGGCGAATGACGCCTTGAACAAGGCGGTTGGCCTTCACGGCTCGCGCGGAAGCGGCGGCCAGTCGATGGGGCTGAGCAACCCCAAAGTCAAAAGCAATCCGAAATGAGCGGCATGGCCCGCGTCTCTCCAACGTCAGGAATTAGGTCATGGCGAAGCTGAAAAATCCCGATAATCCGTATCTCGCGGCCCGCTACGAATGGAATGAGCGGTATGGCAGCGCAACCCGTGCTGCCTCCGCATGGCGCACGATCGGCGTCCTGTCGATGACGATGGCGGTCATCGGCTTCGGCTATGGGTTGTATCAGTCCAGCCAGGTCAAACTGGTGCCTTACATCGTTGAAGTCGACCAGCTCGGCAATTCCGTTTCGGGCGGCTTCCCGGCGCAGATCGAATATGCCGACGAGCGCGTTGTACGCGCCATGCTCGGCACATGGATCTCGAACTTCCGTTCGATCACGCCCGACACGGTTGTCCAGAAGGGTTACATCGACCGCACTTACGCGATGCTGCGGAAATCCGACCCGTCCACCGAGAAGGTCAACAACTGGTTCCGCAACAACTCGCCTTTCGACCGGGCGCGGACCGTCACCGTTTCGGTTGAGGTCAGCAACGTCGTGGCGCTCTCGAACAAGAGCTATCAAGTCGATTGGTCCGAAATCGAGCGGGATCGCGCCGGCAAGGAGCTTCGCACGCGCCGCTGGCGCGGAGTGGCGACCGTTACACTATCGCCACCTCAGGACGAGGCTATCATTCGCCTGAACCCCATTGGCCTTTACCTCCAGGACTTCGACTGGACGGCCCAACTTTAGCAAAACGCTCGCGGAGAGAGTAATGTTCAACATGATGAAATTGCGCGCGAGCGTGTGCGCAACCGCCTTGGTTTTCAGCACGGTCGCTCCCAGCCTGGGGCAGTCGGCCGACTTCAACGCCAACAAGGGCATTGGCATTTCCGGGCAATGGCAGAATGCCGGCGCGGTCATGACCAAAGGCCCCGACGGGCAGGTCATCTATCTCTACGGCGAGACGCAGCCGACCGTCGTCTGCTCGCCGTTGCAACTGTGCGAAATCCAGTTGCAGGCGGGCGAGGCGGTGCGCGATGTTCTGGTGGGCGATACCGTACGCTGGCAGGTCGAACCGGCATCCTCCGGTTCGCCACAAGGCCAGCGTATCAGCCTGATCGTCAAGCCGGCCGAAGCCGGGCTCAAGACGTCCATGGTCGTCACCACGTCTCGCCGGACCTATCACATCAATCTGCAATCTCATGGCTCACGCTATATGGCTCGCGTGGCCTTCAACTACCCGGAGGACATTCGCCAGCAGATCGAGGCCGTGAACCAGCGGATCTCCGACAGCGTGATCCCCGGCGCCGGCGTTCCGGCTGAAAATCTGAACTTCAATTTCTCCATGTCCGGCAGCGCCCGGTGGAAGCCGACGCGCATCTACACAGACGGAACGAAGACCTATATCCAATTCCCTAGCCACCTGGGGAGCGGCGATGCGCCGGTCCTCTATGTCGTCTCGGGCGGTCAAAACCAGATCGTCAATTACCGGCTCAACAACAACATGATGGTGGTCGATTACCTGATCGATCGGGCCATTCTCGTTTCCGGCGTCGGTAGCCGTCAGCAGAAAATTACAATCAGCAGGAGGGGATAGTCATGTCTGACTTCTCCATGAAGATCACGCGCGTCCTTGCCATCGGCATCGTGTCGGCCTCGCTCGCGGCCTGCACCACGACCGGGGGCTATTTCTCTCCCGTTGCCAGCATGGACGCGGCCCAGCTCGATAGCTTCGCGGCTGATGCCGTCGCCGGCGACATGGTTGCAAAGCTTGCCGAGCATGTCGGGCCGGGAACCGGAACGATCGCGCTCAAAAGCGACAATTCCGTATTCGCGGCATCGCTTGACAAGCAATTGCGCGGTTGGGGCTATGCCGTTGATCCCGCGGCGACGGGTGCGGGCGCGATCCCGCTTGCCTACACCGTCGATACGGCTGATGGGCAGGTCCTCGTGCGTCTTTCCACTCCGACCGTTGAATTGGCTCGTACCTATTCGACCTCGACGGGGGTTGCCGTTCCGGCAAGCCCCGTGTCGGTCATGCGCCGCGCCGAAAGCTAGGAGGACCAGGCTATGAGTTCGATTGATCTGAGTGCCGGTGGTCCTGATGAAGATCGCCCGAAGATCCGGCGCCTCAACAGACTGCCGATCTTCATCTTCATCGGACTCGCAGTCCTCTTTTTTGGCGTCATCATTTGGGGCCTTTCACAACGCGGCCTGATAAGAGGCGGAGAGCAACCCGACCAGACACAAGGCCAACCGGCCAGCGACTTTGCCGATGAAATCAAGCGCGGCATTGGTGACGGCGTGATCGGCGAGCCTCGGCCCGATCCGGTCATTATCCAGCCGGCAACTGAAACGGCCGTCGAAGAGGATCGGCCGGCGGTGAACCCGTTCCAGCCGACGACGCAGCAACAGGCGGTCCAGCAGACGGCCTTGGAGCCGGAAGCCGATTGGCGCGAACGCCTTCTGCGTGAGCAGGAGGAGGCGTTGATGCGCGAGCGGCATCGTCAGCAGCTCGCGGCAATCCAGGCGCAAAGCAATGCTCGCAACAGCCCCATGGCGATCGACATCACCAATCTCGACGGGGTTCAAGGGGCCGGCCAGCAGCAAGGGCAAGGGCAGGGGACAACCCTTGCCGCCACGGGCGGCATGTCTGACCTCTACGCGGCCGCAATGCGCGCCGGGCTCGGTGGACAAGCCGGGATGACCGACCCGAACAATCAGGCCGGAAAGCAGGCCTTCTTCAATCAGGACGTGGCCGATCTTGGCTATCTTCCAAATCAGGTCGTCCCTCAAATGTCGCCCTATGAGCTCAAACGCGGCTCGATGATCCCCGCAACGCTCATTACCGGCATCAACTCCGATCTGCCCGGGCGTATTACCGCCCAGGTTCGCCAGAATGTCTATGACAGCGCGACCGGCCACCGGCTTCTGATCCCGCAAGGGACAAAACTCTTTGGCCGTTACGATTCCGAAGTCTCGTTTGGTCAGCAGCGCGTGCTTGTGATCTGGACAGACATCATTTTCCCGAACGGCTCTACCCTGCAGATCGGTGGCATGGCCGGCGTCGACACGCAGGGCTATGGCGGCTTCCGTGACAAGGTGAATAACCATTATTTCCGCACCTTCGGTTCCGCGATCCTGATTGCCGCGATAGGAACGGGCGTCGACATGGCGATCCCCGAAAGCTCGACGCTTGCGACGCAGGACACAGCGTCCGACGCCGCACGGCGCAACTTCGCGGAAGTCTTCGGCCGTGTGGCGGAGAGAACCATTGACCGCAATCTGAACGTCCAGCCGACCCTGGAAATCCGACCCGGCTACAACTTCAACATCCTTGTCGATCAGGACATTGTGTTTCCAGGCGCATACAGCACGGGAGGCGAGCGATGATCGCGCTCGGCCGCGCCGGTATCCTTCTTCCTGTTACCCTCGGTGCAGCCACTCTCCTGAGTGGCTGCCTCGCGCCGGAAGAATTCAACGCCAATATCAATTTGACCGGCTATTCCTATTCGGTCGAGCTGGATGGCCGTTTGGCCGATCCTCGCTATGTGAAGGCTCTGCAGGATGGGCAGGAGCTCCCGCCTCACGTCGATGAAAAGATGAAGGGCCAAGAGGCCATGGCCGCGACGATGCCGGGCTTGGAACGGTTCGTCTACGTAGGCGAGGGGCGGTTTGACTTGGCGATGAAGCTCGAAGGTGAGCTTTCGGCCTCGAGCCCGGCCATTGGATTTCCCGTCACGAAATCTCGTTCCGGCAACAACTTCCTGACGCTCGAGCGCAAGGAAGATGGCTCGGTCGTGATTTCGACGCCGGCAGTACCAAAGCAAGTCTTGGCCGATCTCAATTCGATCGGTTTGCCGGCGACCGGAACAATCACCGTCACCGTCAGCGGCACGGTTCTCGAACAGAATGCCGACGAGGTGTCCGGGCAGACCTACACCTGGCATCGCGATTCTTGGGAGGACCGCGTGCATCTGACGCTCGAGCCGGGTGAAAGCGAATGAGCGCCCTTCCGACCAAGAGGCAACCGCTCTCCGGACAGCGGAGATTGGACGCCCTTCACGATTTAGGGCTGATCGTCAGAGGCGAAGAGGCCAGCATCACATGGCGCCGGGTTTGCGTCTTGCTCGATAACGAGCTGGCCGAAATCAACCATCCCGTTATGGCGCAAGGAACGAGCTGGGGTTTGAACCTCACGGATAACGGACTCCGTTTCATCGATGTACCAACGACAGAAGAGGTTCAGCCCTCGCGAGCATAAGTAAGGAGAATTGCGTGTCCCGTGGTGTGCCTAAAAGAAAAGAACCAGACGCGATCGATGTTCATGTAGGGCGCCGAATCCGTATGCGTCGCGTTTGGCGCGACGTCTCACAGATGGCGTTAGCTGGCGCGATCGGCGTCACCTTCCAACAGGTGCAAAAATACGAGAAAGGGACCAATCGGGTAAGCGCCAGCCGCCTCACAGACATAGCGGCCGTTCTCGACGTCACCCCCTCGTTCTTCTTTGAGGACATGCCCGACCGCGAGGGCGTTGCTCGTATGCCGGCGGTTGAAAAAGAACTGACGGATTTTCTGTCCAGCGCTGAAGGTTTGGCTCTTAACCGGGCGTTCGCGCGCATTGAAAATCAGGCGGTTCGTCGGCGCTTTGTCGGCCTGGTCAAAAGTCTCGCTGCCGAACCGAAGACTTCTGAGGAGGAGGAGGAAGCTTGAGCCGGTACACTGTACAGGTCACCAACGGGACTGAAACCGATCCGGACGCGACCATTGGTTATGATCCTCCGTTGCGCACCTTTTTTCTCCAGGCATTTCCCGACCCGGAGACGGACGAGTGCGCATTGTGGCTCGGAACGGGCCTGGAGGAATTTCCGACGCTGGAATCCATCATCAAGAAAGCGCGCGATCAGGGCTACGAGATCGGTGAGCTGTCGCACGATATTATCGTGGGGATGCTCAAGGAAGCGGGGCCGTTGTATCCGCCAAGCCTTGCCGAACGGCTTGGCATTGTGCGGTGAGAAGGGGTCTGCGTCATCCCGAAAACTATGGTTGCCCGTTCAGGGCCGCAGGATCGCAGCGCCGACGACTTCCCCGTCGCCCGTATCTGGAAGATTAACGGGGATGCTGCTCTAGCGAACGCAGGAGCAGGCCGGGCAGCTTGCGAATATTTCGGGATCGAGCTCGGCGCGTAACACCCGCCCCCTTCGGCCCTACAGCCCTATGTGAGAGAGCGGGCCTGCGGGGGCTAATCGTCCAGCCTGTGGCGGGGCCAGAACATAATAGCCTTCCCGTGCGCTAGAGCGGAACGACATCTTCCGGCTTGGTGGGAATAATATACCCAAAAATGCCCAACTGACCGTTCTCTTTCGTTTCGTATTAATTCGTTTCCGTCTATTTGGGGCATTTCGTTCTAATTTTGCATTTCTCTTACATTTGTCCTTGATTAGTTGTCGATTTGTCGGCAGCATGAGGGTACTGAAACGCTAACGAAGTGAGGACGAAATGACTAACATCTATGCAACGCCTGAAAAGGTTCAGTACGCCAAGCGGTTGTTTGAAATCGGTATCGAATACCTCGAAGCGCAGGGATATGAGGTTTCGCGCGTTCCACGTGCCGGAAAGAAGAGCCTGCGTCGTGTGAAGAAGGGCAAGGAGGAATTCAACGTCGCTATTCGCACGTCACAGGATCAGTGGTTTGCCTTCCCCCGCGAGGACACCACCGGCAACTGGTTGGGCATGGATGATGTCGAGGTGCAGCGGGTCATCGTGGTCGCTCTCAATACCCGCGAGGAAGGAAAGGAAAAGTTCGGCCTCGTTCACGACTTTTCGGCCTCTGAGGTTCGGGACCGCTTGAACAAGAATTTTGAGGCCCGTTACGCGGCAAACCCGAATGTCGATACCTCACATGGCAACTGGATTGCCCTGTACCACAAGGAAGCCAACGAGCCGGTTTCATTTGTCGGCGCGGGGATCGGCTTGAAGTTTCCGCCGAAGGCTCGCGTTCCACTGTTCGGCGCAACCAGTAACGAGGTTGATGAGGAAGACCTGGCAGAGGCTGATGGGTCGAGTGAGGTCGCCCCCGCTGTTGCCGAAATCGTTGACGAGCCGATGACTATTCCCGAGGCGAAGCGCCGCCTTGCGCTCACCTTCGGCGTCGATCCTTCGGCTATAAAGATCACAGTTGAGGGCTAATCGCCCTCAACTCTCCACGCGGCAGCTGAGCGGTCTTTGTCGGTGGACTGGCATGATGTAGCATTTGTGAAACCTAAGTGGAGACGATTTCCATGTCCGACCGCGAATTGCAGCACATCATCACAAAGGCGCGTGACGCGAAACACGGCGGTTTCGGGGTTCTTTCGACCGGTGAAAAGTTGGCCGTCGCTCTCGTACTGAATCGGCCTGAATGGCTGGCCGATATGCGCTACACGCTGGCAGAGGCCATTGAGCGCGTCGGTCCCGCATGGCTGGCCTTGATTCCTGAAGCGGCGCGTGCGCTGGAATACGAAGACGAACAGGCCAATGATAGGGCCTAAAAGCTGAAAATATTAACAATTTCAATGACTTAGTTCCATAATGCATATTATGCGAACAACGCTCACACATAAAATCGGGGCGCCTCAATGAGCATCGATCATCAGGATTTCAGCGATCAGAACGTCTACGAAATGTTTCTCGCGAACGAAGGCCCCGGATTTTGGGTCAGACGCACCACATGGGGAAGAACTTGCGCGCGGGTGCTCGGAATCGGGTTGATGACCAAACCTCCCCCGTATTGTGGGAATCCCCCCGTTGTTATGGATGTCTACAGCCTCGACGGAGACCCCAAAGACCGTCTGGCCCAACTGCCAGTGCCAGGTACTTATAAGACCTGGCGAAAGATCGAAGCCCCATCATGGGCGAGCCGTGTGGAATTACGCGCGCTCGATGATCCGGCGATTGAAGCTGCTCTCAGGAGTCTCGATAGAAGGCGCGATCTCCGATCTTAACCCCTCCCTCTCGCTATTAATGCGCATGAGAAAAAATTCCTCTTGACGGCAACGCGTCAGCGGGTGTTCTGTTTTTGTTCTCAGAGCAGGAGCAGCCATGCGCAAGCCGGAGACCATCGAACGGCTCTATCTGGATTTCGACGGTTTCTTTGCGTCGGTTCATCAGCAGTGTGACCGCCGCTTGCGCGGCCGGCCGATCGGCGTCGTTCCCTTTGAGGGAACTGACAGAACGGCCGTAATCGCATGTAGCCGCGAGGCGAAAGCTTATGGCGTCAAGAATGTGATGCCGATCAACGAAGCGAAGCGGCTTTGCCCTGAGCTCGTTCTGGTCCCGCAAACGCCGGACCTCTACCGCCGCGCGCATAATGCCCTCTTGTCGGAAATCGAAACTGTGATCCCGATCGACACCGCGAAGTCGATTGATGAACTGACATGCCGCCTTGATGAAGCCGGCCGCGTGGATCCTCACGCCCTGTCGGCTCGCATCAAGGCGGCGATCGCGGAGAACGTCGGTCCGTGGATCACCTGCAGCATCGGTTTCGCGGCCAACCGCCAGCTTGCCAAAATCGCCTGCAAGGAGGGCAAGCGCGGCGGTGGCCGATACGGCGACGGGCTTATGATCTGGCGGCCGGACGATCTGCCGGCGCCGTTGCTGGCCGTCGCTATGGAGGACATTCCAGGCATCGGCGGCAACATCGCGAAGCGGCTTTTCCGGTCGGCAATCTACACAACCGAACAACTGTACAATCTTCAGCCGAAGCATATGCGCAAGCTGTGGGGCAATGTCACCGGAGAACGTCTCTGGTATGCGCTGCACGGCTACGACATTCAGGCTCCCGCCTCGAGCCGCGGAATGTTCGGGCACGGGCGCGTGCTGCCACCAGAATCTCGGACGATCAACGGTGCTCGCGAAATCTCACGACTGCTGTTGATCAAAGCGGCTCGTCGCCTGCGACGCGAGGATTTCTACGCCGGCGGTCTGTGGCTCTGGCTCTCTATCAGGGACGGCTCTTGGCTCGGCAAACGCCAATTGCCAATCGTCAATGACGACCAGGCGATCCTCTCGGCGCTGGCCGAACTGTGGGATCAGGTTCGGCAAAATTTTCCTCGCGGGCTGACGATCTTCCGGGTGGGCGTAACTCTCTACGATCTCTCGCCGGCAAATGAGCGACAGCTTGATTTGCTGCTGAACGACGATCGAATCCGTCAGCGATGGGAGAGTGCGAATGCAGCGGTCGACCGCCTTAATTCACGCTATTCCGCCACGATTGTCAGCCTCGGCCACTGGAACCCGCCGAAGGGCGGCCATGTAGGCGGAAAGATCAGCTACACACGCATCCCATCGGCGGAGGACTTCTGGTGATGAAAAGTTGGAAGCAGAACATCTGCGCCGGCGACCTGGCCGACAATCAGAAGATCGAAGCTCGATGCAGGACGTGCGGCCACGTCCACTATCTCACGCGAGCGATCATCTGCACGTCGCCCGAGCGGGAATTTCTCTACATCGACGAGCTCGAGCGCGTAACCGTGTGCCGGGCGCGCGGCTGTCGCGGCGCGGTGCGCCTGTCGATGGTCCGGCTAGACGAGCTGAGTGGATTCGTCGGTGGATTGGCGTGAAGTCGAGACGGGGTTTCTCCGGATTTCATGGCCTGCACAAAGTGTTCGGTTGCTGCATTCAGCGCCCCCGAAATACGTCGGCTACGTCGCCGGCAGCGTTTGTAAGGGGCGTCACAATCTTCAGCCCCTGAGTGATCGCGGCCACGGCATCGCGCTCGACGCGTGCGTTTCTATCGAGGACGGTCATAAGGCCATAGATGGCGGCCTGCAGGTCTTCGCCAGACCGTGAATTGGAGAGGTCAACGATCAAGTTGGCGTACTCGCCGAAGCGATCAACAAAAGCGTTGTGCAGCATATCGTAACTGGCGCGCGGCATCTTAAAGAGCAGCGACGCTATCGCTTGCTCGATGAATTTTCCGACGACCTGCTGCATCGCTTTTTCATCAAGGCCACCGTAGCTCTGGATATCGACTGAGATCGCTGACATCGTGAAGAACCGCACTTCAGCCGGGTTGTACCGCTCGACATCCGAGTACAGGTCGTCCGCGTGGGCGCTGAGTGTTTCGAATATCTCAAGTAGTCGAACAATCCGGTCAGCCCCGGCAGGCTCATTCTTCTTAAACAATCCGAACATGACTGGATGATGCCCCCCTGCTGACGTGTGCGATAGCTTCGAAGAGACGGTATGTTACGGCCGCCGGCCTCGCTACAATTTTCTTGCAACGCAGCGCCGTCTCGCCACCCATCACCTCATGAAGTGGGGGGGGGGGGGCGAAATGCCACAAACGATAGCCATGAAAACAGCCATACCCCGCCCCAAAAACAAAAGGGCAGGAATACGGGTGAAGTTTGCCAGGTTACAAGAACCCCACGGTGACCCC
>JRYH01003767.1_pt1 | contig 47236 bp, 32 predicted proteins | sample 235351 | NCBI WGS metagenome assembly JRYH01 (sample SAMN03074221, study PRJNA261480) | activated sludge metagenome | biome: Wastewater Treatment Plant; feature: Wastewater; material: Activated sludge; isolation source: activated biomass of a wastewater treatment plant treating wastewater... ...
CCTGTTGCTCTGGCTCGGCGAGGGCCCGCACCCCTGGATCGCCGGGCCCCGCGCGCGCGTCGACCGGGGCGAGCCGGGGTGGCCCGGGCTCGCGCTGCGGCAGGCGCGCGCCCTCGCGGCGGGCTCGGTGCTGGTCTGGCTCGCGGCGGCGCCGGTCATCGCGTTCCACACGGGGTCGTTCAATGTGCTCACGCCCCTGGCGGTGATCGCCACCACGCCCATCGCCACGCTCGCCCAGGTGCTGGGCATGGGCGGGATGCTCGTGTGGTGGCTCTCGCCGCCGGCCGCGTCGGCGCTGATGCTCGCCGCCGAGGCCGTGGCCGGCCTGCTCGCGCTCGTCTCCGCGGCCTTCGACGGGCCCGGGCTGCACACGGTGCTCCCCCCGGTGACGGCGGCGTGGGCGGCGTCGGGCGTGGGGGCGGTTGTGTTCGCCCTGCGGCGCGCGCGCCTGCGCGACCCCCGCCCCTGGGCGGCGGGGGCGGGCGTGCTGGTGTGGCTGGGCGTCGAGATCGCGCTGGGCGCGGGGTCCGGGCGGGGCGTTGCGGCCCGGATCGACATGCTCAGCGTCGGCGACGGGTCGTGCTTGCTGGTCCGATCCGGGGGTGACGCGCTGCTCTGGGACGCGGGCTCGCTCGTGCCGGGTCAGGGTGTCACGACGATCCCGCGGGCCCTGCGCGCGCTCGGCGCGGCGCGTGTCCCGACCGCGGTGGTGACCCACGCGAACCTCGACCACTACGCCGCCCTGCCGGACGCGGCGCCCCAGATCGGGCTGCGGCGTGTCCTCGTCTCGGCGCCGGCGCTGGCGGTCATGCGGGGCGCGGCCACCGGGTCGCCCGAGCGGGTCTTCCTGGACCGGCTGGCCGAGCGGGGCGTGGAGGTCGCGCCGCTCTCGGCCGGGGCGTCGGTTGCGCTGGGACCGTCCACGCTGCGCGTGCTCTGGCCCCCGGATCATCCGCCCTCGGTCGTGCGCACGCGGAACGACCATTCGCTGGTGGCGCGGGTCGAAGTCCCCACCGACGCGGGTCCGCGGTCGGCGCTGCTCTGCGGCGATATTCAGCGCACCGCGATGCTCTCGATCCTGGCCGACGGGGCGCCGGTGCGGGCGGAGGTGCTCGAACTGCCGCACCACGGGAGCCATCACGACGCGGCCGAGCGGTTCGTTGCCGAGGTCGACCCGCTCGTCGTGCTGCAATCGACCGGGCCGAGCCGGCTGGGCGACGCGCGGTGGGCGTGGGCGTGGGCGCGCGTGGGGTCTCGGGGCGGGGCGTGGCTGGTCACGGCGCGGGACGGCGCGGCGTGGGCCGTCATCAGGACGGACGGCTCGGTCGTGTCCGGCTCGTTCCGCTGATCGGGCCGGGGTTCAGGGCGCGGTCGGACCGCCGAGGCGGCGGATCGCGTCGGCGACGACCTTCTGTTGCCGCTCGTTCCGGAGCGTGGGCGAGACCCCCTCGAGGAAATAGACGGCCTCGCGCGTGCCGGCCCGGCTGGCGATGTGGGTCGCGATCTCGACGGCGTCGTGCTCTTCCTGCCCCTCACGGAGGTTGCGGGCGAGCAGGCCCTCGGTGCGCGTGTCCGGGCCGCGGGCGAGCACCCGGCGCCCCGCGTGCCAGAGCGCGTCCCGCAGGAGCAGGGTCTTGGCGTCGTCGGTCGAGAGCGCGGCGAAGGCGGCGGGGACCGCGTCGATGCGGCCCTGGCGGAAGAGGGGCATCACCGCCGACCGGGCGACCTCGGGCGTGACCGCTTCGGGCCTCTGGCGGATCAGGGCGTCGGCGAGGCGGGCGGCGTCCTCATCCCGCCCCGCGAGCGTCAGGCCTCGGAGCGCCGCGGCGAAGTCCTCGTTCTTGAGCGCCTCGGTCGCGGCCGCGTCGACCGGGGCGATCGAGCGGATGGGCAGGTCGGGGCCGATGCGTCGGCCCGCGGTCGAGTCGGGGGCGAAGGTGATGAGCGGGTCGCCCAGGACATTGAGTTTCCAGGGGGGCCCGCCGTCCTGCCGGCAGGCGACGCCCAGGGGCATCCCGCTGAGGAAGCGCAGCGCGAGCCTGGGGGTCTGCACGAACGCGTTGAGGAAGGGCTCGTCGACCGAGCCGTAGAAGGCGTAGGCGCCGTGTTCGAGCCAGCGTCCGGCGACGGTGCGGGCCGACCCGGGCATGCGGCTCGACCAGGAGTGGACCATGTGGACGGCGACGGGCCGGTCGAGCAGCGGGATGTCGCCGCACCAGGCCTTCTCGCCCCCGATCTCGAAGAAGTTCATGTTCCCCTTCGAGTTGATGAGGACGAGATCGGTCTCGATGCCGGGGTTGCAGGCGCGGCGCCAGTCGTCGAGGCGGTTGGCGGGTGTGTCGTGGACCGTGACGGTGTACCCCGCGTCGGCGAGGGTGCGGCCCGCGGTGGTGGCGTCGTAGAGGTCCCAGGGGTCGCCCTGCCCGTAGCCGTCGAAGAGCCACGCCGACTTCGTCGGGAGGAAGAGCCCGCACATCGCGCGGTAGAGCGCGTCCTGCGGGTCGCCGAAGAGGGCGCCGGCCCACGCCCAGCGGTTGCCGACGCCCGCTCGGTGCCGCCCGACGAGATCGGTCAACGCCTTGTCGTCCTTGCCCTCTTCGCCCAGGCCGACGCGGAGCGGCAGGTTGGCGGCGAGGGTGACCATGTCGATCTCGTCGCCCGGCTCGGTCCACTCGGCCCCGAGCACGCGGAGCTGGGCGTGGATGGACTCGGTCAGGTCGCGCATGGCGGTGCCGTCCATCGCGCCGTTGACGCGGCGGTCGGGCTGGATGAAGACGATGACCTGGACCCGCGCGGCGGCGAGGGCCACGCCGGCGATCCATGAGGGATCGTCGGGGTTGATCGCAACGACGCCCTGGGGCCCGATGCGCAGCTCGCGCATGCGTTCGAGGATCTGCTTCATGTTCTCGGCGGGGGTCTCCATCTGGAGGGTCCCGCCGAGGATCTCGATAATGCGCATGGCCCGTTCGCCCTGCTCGCGCGGCCAGACGGGGGGCGCCTCGGGGTTCCACCGCACGACGCGGGAGGGTTTGAACGCGCGGACGAACCGGGCGATGTTCTCGGCCGCGCCGACCGATCCGTCGTCGATCAGGATGGGGAACCGGAAGAGCCCGCGCCAGGCGGTCATGACCTGCCCGGCGGCCTCGGGTGAATCGACGAGGAGGACCGAGTCGGCGACGATCTGCGACTCGCGCAGGGCCAGGGCCCGGGCGCCGACGCGCTGCGGGGGGGGGAGTGCGTCGAACTGGGCGAGGATGTCCCCGAGTTCGACCTCGATCTGGCGGGGCGGCGCGGCGGCCTCCTGCGCCGAGGCGGGCCCGGGCAGCCCGGCGGCGAGGACGCCGGCAAGCAGCACGCGGGCGGGTCGGCGACGGTCGCTCGGGTTCGGCATGGAGGGAGGATACGGGCCCCCACGGGCCCACGCATACACTCGCGTCACGATGCCGAACCTCGACCGGGACGCGTTTGTCCGACTCGCTGAAGAGGCCCGCGGGGCGGGCGGCACCGTCGTGGTCCCGCTGGGGCTCCGCCTGCTCGCCGACCAGTTGACGCCGGTGCTCGCGTACCGGAGGCTCGTCGCCCCGGACGAGCGGACGGCGCCGTCGTTCCTGCTCGAGTCGGTCGAGAACGGCGACCGGCTGGGGCGGCACTCGATCCTGGGATCGAGGCCGGTGGTCGAGGTGGTGGCGCGGGGGCACGAGATCGAGATCACGGACCGGCGGGGCGGAGAGCCGGTCACCCGGACGCAGCGGCGTGAGGACCCCGCGGACCTGCTGCGCGAGCTCTCGCGCCCGTTGCGGCTTGTCCGCCCCGCGGACTCGGTGAACCGGGGGCTGCTGCCGGCGTGCATCTGGGGCGGGTGGTTCGGGTACGCGTCGTACGACATGGCCCGCTACGCCGAGCCCGAGAAACTGGCCTGGTCGCGCGCGCCGCGTGACGACCGGGGGCTGCCCGAGCTGCACTTCGGGTTCTACGACGGCGTGGTGGTGTTCGACCATGTCGATCGGCTGGTGCACCTCGTGCAGCTGTGCATGATCGATGAGGGCGAGGACGCGGGCGGGGCGTACGACCGGGGCGTGGCGAGGCTGCACGAGCGGGCGGCGGAGATCCAGCGGCACAGCAAGCCGCTGCCCGCGGGCGTGGTGGCGGCGTTCCCCCCCGGCCCCAACACGCCGATGCCGAGCAACATGACGCGGGCCCGGCACGCCGAGATGGTCGCGCGGGCGAAGGAGTACATCGCCGCGGGGGACATCTTCCAGGTGGTGGTGGGGCAGCGGTTCGAGCGCGAGAGCGAGGCGGACCCGTTCGATGTGTACCGGGCGTTGCGGGCGGTGAACCCGAGCCCGTACATGGTGTACATGCAGGCGGGGGCGTGCATCCTGATCGCGTCGAGCCCGGAGATCCTCTGCCGCGTGGAGCGGACGGGGGCGGGGCGGTTCGTCGTGACCAACCGCCCGCTCGCCGGGACGCGCCGCCGCGGCGCGACGCCCGAGGAGGACCTCGCGCTCGAGCGCGAGCTGCTGGCCGACGAGAAGGAGCGGGCCGAGCACATCATGCTCGTGGACCTGGGGCGGAACGATGTGGGGCGCGTGTGCGAGACGGGGTCGATCGAGTTGTCGCGGGTGATGACGGTCGAGCGGTACAGCCATGTCATGCACATCTCCTCGACGGTGACGGGCCTGCTGCGCGAGGGGCTGGACTGCTGGGACGCGCTGCGTGCGGCGTTGCCGGTCGGCACGATCTCGGGCGCACCGAAGATCCGCGCGATGCAGATCATCGACGAGCTCGAGCCCGTCCGCCGCGGCCCCTACGGCGGGGGCATGGGCGCGATCGGCCTGGACGGGCAGATGGACATCGCGCTGGCGCTGCGCACGATCGTCACGCCGGTTGACCTGCGCTCGAACGGGCGGTGGACCTACCACCTCCAGGCCGCGGGGGGCATCGTCGCCGACAGCAACGCGGACGATGAGTACGAGGAAACCGTGAACAAGGCCGCCGCGTTGGGCAGGGCCGTGGACCTGGCCGAGCGGGCCTTCCAGCAGGAATGACGCCGTGAGCAAGCCGCTTGTGATCGTGACCGAACCGCTCGCCTCCGGACCGCTCGAATGGCTGGGCGAGCGGGCGGAGGTGATCGAGGCCTCGCCCGGGGAGCCCGCGTTCGAGGACAACATCGCCCGGGCCGACGCGCTGGTCGTGCGCACCTACACGATCATCGACAAGGCCCTGCTCGCGCGGGCGAAGAAGGTCCGGGTCATCGGGCGCGCGGGCGTCGCGCTGGACAACTTCGACCTGCCCGCGTGCAGGGCCGCGGGCGTGACGGTGGTGCACGCCCTGGGGTCGAACGCCTCCGCGGTCGCGGAGTATGTCTTCGCGATCATCTTCGACGCGGTCCGCCCCAGGCTGTACCTCGACGAGGCCCTCGATCTGGAGGGGTGGAACGAGCTGCGGGGCGAACTGATCGCCGACAGGCAACTCGAGGAGATGACCCTGGGCGTCTACGGCCTGGGCCGCATCGGCAAGCGCGTCGCCCGGATCGCCTCGGCCTTCAACATGCGGGTGATCTACAACGACCTGCTGGACATCCCCCTCGACCAGCGGCACGGGGCGATCCCGGTCGATGTGGACACGCTGTTGGCCGAGAGCGACATCCTGACGGTGCATGTCGACGACCGCCCCGCGAACCGCAACCTGCTCAACGACGAGAAGTTCGGCAAGTGCAAAGAGGATGTGCTTTTCCTCTCGTGCGCGCGCGGGCTGATCGTCGACGCGGCGGCGCTGGCCCGGTTCCTCGGGGCCAACCCCGGGGCGCAGGCGATCTGCGATGTGCACGAGCCCGAGCCCTTCGGGCCCGATTACCCGCTCCTCCCGCTCGACAACGCGGCGCTGGCGCCGCACATCGCCGCGGCGACCGAGTTCGCCAAGACGAACATGTCGTGGGTCGTGCGCGATGTCGTCCGTGTGCTCAACGGCGAAGCGCCCGAGCACCCGGCGCCGATGCCGGGGTGAGATGCCCGGGACCTATTCCGCGCACCCCGCCGCGAAGGCGTCGATGAAGGCGTTCAGGTCCGCCAGATCGAACACGCCGAAGGGCGGGGCGAGATCCGCGTCCGGATACTGGATCTGGAACCCGAGGATGAACAGGCTGATGTCGGCCAGGTCGAGCACGCCGTAGGGGGTGGCGAAGTCGGCGACGCCGCAGTCCTGGGCCGCGTGCCGCAGGGCCGACGCGGGCACGACGCCCGAGACGCCCGGCCCGCTCCAGCGGAAGATCAGCCCGGCCGAGCCCTGGTTCTCGAAGTAGTCGATGCGGAGCGGGTGGTCGCCCGCGGCCAGGGCGATCTGCCCGGCGACGCGGACCATGCCGTGGAGCCCGTTGTTGTTGACCACCTGGGTGTTCCCGATGAAGAGCCTCGACCCGTCGTCGGACTCGAGTTCGAGGGTGTACAGCCCGTCCGCGGGGACGCGGAGGTAGCCCTTGAAGACCGCGCCGACCTCGTCGGCGAGCGGGCCCCCGACGGCGTTGCCCGAGGTGCTCGGGTAGTTGAGCTGGCTGACGGTCGTCTCGAGCACGGTCGGGAAGAGCTCGAGGACGGGGACGATGCTCGACGGCGGGATGTCGTGATAGGTCGCCAGCAGCCCGCTGCGCTCGTTCGTGATCGCCACCGCGGCCCGGGGCGCGAGGACCTCGACCGCGACGCCCGCCGACTGCCCCCCGGTGGTGGTGTAGGTGAACGAATCGACGCCGCTGAACCCTGGCGCCGGCGTGTAGAGCAGGCGCGCGCCCGTCGGGTTGCCGGTCGGGTTGGGCGACTGCACGATCGAGACGGCGGCGCCCGCGGGGGTCGGGCTCTGCACCGAGGCGAGCCCGAGCGGGGCGCACCCGGCGCCCGCGTCGTTGCCGAGCACGAAGATCTCCGTCGGGACGCCGACGACCGTCTGCGCGGTGTCGTCCGCCGGGGCGGGGGCGGGGGTGACATCGCAGGGGACCGTGTCGAGGAAGTTCAGCATGACCTGCTGCACGAGCGGGTGGAAGCGCAGGTCGATGTTGTTGAGCCCGCCCGGGCAGATGTGGCAGTAGGACATGATCGTGCTGTTGAGGTTGCCCGTGCAATCGAGGCCGCAGCGGTCGATCGGCGGGTTGTAGGAGTCGTGGGTGTGCCCGGTGCCGAAGTTGTGCCCGAGCTCGTGCGCGGTGACGATGAGGTCCCAGTTCCCCCCGCTGTTCTCCTGGAGGGGGTAGGGGAACGACCCGTTCGAGTACGACGAGACGCCGTACCCCGAGTCGGTGCTGCACAGCACGCTCAGGTACGCGACGCCGCCGTAGTCGGTGTTCGCCCCGGTGAACAGGTGCACCGTCTCACGCCCGATGTGCCCCTTCTCGGCCCGCCAGTGCGCGCGCACCTGGCTGAGCGGATCGGGCTCGACGCCCCCGTTGTACGGATCGACATTGGACGAGAAGACGCGGAGGTACGGGATCGCCAGCCGCGTGTTGACATCGCGCTGGTAGATCTCGCTGATCGCCGCGAGCAGGAAGACCAGGTACTCGCCCCCCGCCTGGGCGTTGCCCCCGAAGGTCTCGAGGCACCACTCCCAGTCCGTGTCAACCGCGACGCGGACCAGCCGGCACGGGGCGTCGCCCCGCTCGGCGAACGGCTCGACCTCGTGCGGCACGACGGGGATCCCGAGCGGGGAGAACGCCGGCATGTTGTCCGCCGTGATGCCGCAGAACGGAAGCCCGTCCTCGAAGCGGAACTCGCGGATGTCCGCGATGCGGATGTCCTCCGGGGTGGCGGGCATCCCGCCCCGCTGCCCCGTGGAGACGACAAAGGTCGTGCCCCCGGTCTGGATGAACCCGTTGGTCGCGTCCCGCCCGAGCCCCAGCACGACGAGCGAGCCTTCCTCGCCCGCGACCTTACCCCGCAGCAGGACCACATCGGGCCTCGCGGCGGGCTGGTCGTCGATCTCGAACACGCCGTCGGGCGTCCAGACCTCGAACCGCTCGAGTTCGAGGTCGAGCCGGCGCTCCCCCACGGGCAGCCCGCGGAGCGTCACCCGCGCGCCCACCGGGGTCTGCGCGAAGTTCTCGGACGCCAGGGCCCCGGCGACCGCCGACAACGGGGCGTTCAGGCCCCGGACATCAACCTCGGACGCCAGCCCTGAGACGGGCACGAGCGAGAGCGCGGCGAGCATCAGCGACGCGGCGGGACGGCGACCCATACAGCCCTTCTTTCTGGTCCGAATTCCGTTCGGAAACAGACCGGATTGTGTCAAGTCAGCAACCGCGCGACCCCGCGGCGGAGATGGAACCCTGTTCGCTCGCGGCTGGGCCGGGGTTGCAGCGGCTTTCCCGACCGGGGCCGGTTCGAGGGGCTTACCCCGCGCGGAAGGCGACGCTGGCGATCGTCAGATCGTCGGAAAGGGCGTCGGTCTCGGCGTGCTCCCGCACCGCCCGGGCAAGGGCGACGACATCCTCCCGAGGCCCCCGGGTCGAGCCGAGCGACTTGGCGACGCGGTCGAGCCCGAACATGTCGTTCTCCGGGCTGCGTTGCTCCACGAGCCCGTCGCTGAAGATGACGAGGCGGGAGCCCCGCGGGAAGGGGACGGACTCGCGTTTGTAGTCCGCCGCCTCGCGGATGCCGAGCACCAGGTCGCCCTCGCAGGCGACGGTGCGGGCCTCGCCCGCGGGCGAGACGAGCATCCAGAGCCCGTGCCCCGCGTCGACGAACTCGAGTGTCTCCGCCCCGGGGTCGAGCACGCCGAGCCACAGCGAGACGAACTCGCCCTCGGCGATCCGGGCGATCAGCGAGCGGTTGACCTCGCGCATCGCCTCGTCCGCGGGGACGCCCAGCGAGAGCGAGGTGCGGAGCATCGACTGGGTCGTCGCCATCAGGATCGCGGCGCCGACGCCCTTGCCGATGACATCGCCCAGGAAGACCGCCAGGCGCCCGCCGGGCAAGGGGATGACATCGAACAGGTCGCCCGCGACGGTGCGCCCCGGCTTGTTCTGCATCGCGTACTCGAACGGGCCCACCTCGTCGAACGCGCGGGGCATCAGGCGGACCTGCGCCTCCCGGGCCGCCCGGAGTTCCTCCATCAGGCCCAGGCTCTTCTTCTCCAGCTCGATCCGCTTGAGGTTCGCCAGCGCCAGCCCGCACATGCGGCTGACGGCCTGGCAGAAGGCCGCGGCGTCGTGGGCGATGGTGTCCTCCGCCCCCCGCGCGTCCAGGTAGAGGTACGCCTCCACCGACGAGCCCAGCATGATCGGGGCGCACAGCGCGGCGTGGATCCCCAGCCGGATGATGCTCTCCCCGTAGTTCACCCCGCTGTCCCCGCTCATGCGCACGATCTCGCCGTTGCTCGCGGCGTTGATCAGCGAGCGGGAGAAGGCGAACCCCGGGGACCGCGCCGGGCCCTCCTTGTGCGTCGGGTCGTCCGGGCCCACCGACACATCCGGGTCCAGCGAGGCGATCACCTGCACATCGCCCGAGGAGCTCACCTGCCGGATGAACGCGGCCCGCTTGAACCCCGTCCCGCGCGAGACCGCGTCCAGGGCCTTCTCCCCGAGCTCCCGCTCCGAGAGCGCCGCGTTGATCGCCGCGGCGCACTCAATCAGCAGATCCAGACGCTGCTGCGCCACCGAGCGCAGCTCCCGCACCGGCACCCGCTGCACGCGGTGGCTCGTCGTCGCCAGGTCGTTCGCCGTCGGCATCGAGGTGCTCTTGTCCGCGTCGTCGATCACGCGCAGCGTCCAGGGACCCACACGGATCAGGTCCCCGTCATTCAGCGGCGCGGCCTGCTCGGCCTCGAGGCGGATCCCGTTGAGATAAGTCCCGTGGCGGCTCGAGAGATCGGTCAGCAGCCAGTGCGAGCCCCGGCGCGAGACGCGGAAGTGCCGGCGGGAGATCGTCTTGTCCGCCAGCTGCTGGTCGGCGTTGGAGGAACGCCCGATGACCAGCGGGGTCTCCGCGGCGACGACGATCTGGTCCACCGGGGGGCCCGCGATCGCCTCGAGCCGGAGCCGCCGCCCGCCCGTGGGCGCTCCGTTCGCCTGGGTGGCCTCGGGTCCGGCGGGCGGGGATGGCACGGGGGCTGGGGTCATGCGTCTGGGCTCGGGTGCCTGAGCGTGGACAGCATAGCCGACAGAGCCGCCGGATCTGGGCGGGAAACGACCCGGTTTCGCGGTAGACTCCCCGGAGCGAAGGAGCCGCCCGTGGAAACTGAAGATCGGCGGAACGAGGCCCTGCTCGAAAAGGCGCTCGCCGGGGACCGGGAGGCGGTGATCGATCTGCTCGAGGCCTGCGCTCCCCGGATCCGCGCCCGCATCGCCCCGAAGATCACCGCGCACCTGCGCAGTTCGATCGACGAGGACGATGTCATGCAGGTTACCTACCTCGAAGTGGTCACCCGCCTGGACACCTTCAACGGCGGGGGGATCGCCGGGTTTCTGGCCTGGATGTCCCGGCTCGCGGAGAACAACCTGATCGACGCCGTGCGCATGCTCGAAGCGGACAAGCGCCCCAACCCGAGGAACCGGGTCACCACCCGTCGGAGCGCCGAGGACAGCGCCGCCGACTTGATCGACCTGATCGGGATGACCATCAGCACCCCGAGCCGGGCGGCGGCGCGGGACGAGGTCCGGGAGGCGCTGACCCGGGTGCTGGAGAAGCTCCCCCCGGACTACGCCACGGTGATCCGGCTGTACGACCTCCAGGGTCGGTCCGCGTCGGAGGTCGCCGCGGAACTGCGGCGGACCGAGGGGGCGATCTACATGCTCCGGGCCCGGGCCCACGACCGGATGCGGGAGCTCCTGCCCGGGGAGTCCAAGTTCTTCTCGGTCGGGGGGTAGCGCGTGAGCGGGGGCCGATCCCTGCGTTCAGGGGAGGGGGGCGCCGCGCGGCGGCGCCGTGGAGACGCCGGTGCCTGAGGACCTCGGCCAGAGACGGGACGGGACGGAGACGGCCGGGCCGTCGGTGCGCCCGGCCCGCCCTGGGGACCGGGACCTGATCCTCCGGGCGTTCGCCCAGGCGGACCGGGCGGCGGGCTCGGACCACCCGGGTTCGGAGGCGATGGCGGCGGCGCCCGACCTGCCCGCCGGGACCTTCCCGGGCTACGACCTGGTGCGGGAGGTGCACCGGGGGGGGCAGGGGGTGGTCTACAAGGCGGTGCAGCGGTCGACGCACCGCGTCGTGGCGCTGAAACTGATGCACGGGGGCCCGGGGCTGGGCAGTTCGGGGCGGGCCCGGTTCGAGCGCGAGGTGCATGTCCTCGGGCAGTTGAACCACCCGGGGATCGTCAAGGTCCACGACAGCGGGTCGACCCCCGACGGCGGGCTCTTCTATGTGATGGACTTCGTGGGGGGCAAGCCCCTCGACGCGCTCATCCGCGAGTGGCGGACCGAGGCCGAGCGCAGCCGGGCCCGGTCGTCGAGCGGGGTGGGGAGGGCGGCGGCGAGGTCGAGCGTGCTGGCGGGCGGCGAGCTGCGCGCGCGCCTGGAGATGTTCGCGAAGATCTGCGAGGGGGTGAACGCGGCCCACCTCAAGGGGGTGATCCACCGCGACCTCAAGCCGGCGAACATCCGGCTCGACGCGAACGGGGAGCCGGTGGTTGTCGACTTCGGGCTGGCCAAGGTCGCGGCGGCCGACTTCCCGACGGGCCGGGGCGGGGAGATGACGACGACGGGCCAGTTCATCGGGTCGATGCCGTGGTCGAGCCCCGAGCAGGCGGAGGGCCTGCACGACGCGGTGGACACGCGTTCGGATGTGTACAGCCTGGGGGTGATTCTCTTCCAGGTCGTGACCGGGGGGAGGTTCCCCTATCCGGTGGCGGGCACCATGCGCGAGGTGATGCACCACATCGCGCACACGGAGCCCGAGCGGCCCGGGCTGATCGACCGCGGGGTGAACGACGAGGTGGAGACAATCGTGCTCAAGGCGCTCGCGAAGGAGCGCGAGCGGCGGTACCAGACCGCCGGGGAGCTCGCCCGCGATGTGCGGCGGTATCTCGGGGGCGAGCCGATCGAGGCCAAGCGGGACAGCGGGTGGTACCTGCTGACCAAGACGATCCGGCGGAACCGCGTGCCGGCGGGGTTCATCGGGGCGCTGGCGGTGCTGACGCTGGGGTTCACGGTCGCGCTGGCGGCCAAGTACGCCGAGGCGAACGGGCTCCGCCACGAGGCCGAGCGGCGGGAGCAGGCCGCGGTGCTCGCGCGGGACCAGGCCGACGCCGAGCGTTCGCGGGCGGAGGCGAACTTCGAGGCGGTTCGCGATCTTGCCCGCGTCTTCATGTTCGAGTTCCACGACGAGATCGAGAACCTCCGCGGCGCGACGCGGGCGCGCGGGCTGGTCGTCGAGCAGGCGGCGGCGTACCTGGCGAGGCTGCAGCGGCAGGTCGACGCCGAGGCGGCCCCCCGGCCCGGGCTGCTGCGTGACCTGGCGCAGGCGTACGACCGGTTGGGTGATCTGCAGGCGGGGTTCGCCGAGGCGAACGAGGGCGACAGCGACGAGGCGGAGGCCTCCTACGCCGCGGCCGAGGCGATCCGCGCGGCGCTGCTCGAGAACGACCCGGGCCACGCCGGGGTCTGGCTCGACGCCGGCCGGGGCGCCGTTGCGCGGGGCCGGCTCGAGCAACGCCGCGGCGAGTTCGAGCGGGCGCTCGCGTCGGGGCAGGAGGCGCTCGCGGNNCGAGGCCGGGCGGGCGCGGGCCGACGCGTTCGTGCTGCTGGCCGATCTGCATCACCGCCTGGCGCGGGCGCAGGACGATCGCGCGTCGGCCGAGGCCCAGATCGACGCGTCGGCCGAGTGGATCGGGCGGGCCGAGGCCTGGTGGGCCGCCGACCCGGGGGGCGACGGGGGCGACCCGGCGATGTCGCTCGCGGCGCTGATCTCCAAGCGGGGCCGGGCCGCGGGCGAGCGGGCGCTGTGGGCCCACCGCGCCGCGGGCGAGGACCCCCAGGGCCGGGCGCGGGCCCTGGCCGAGGCGACCCGCTTTGCCGAGGAGGCGAGGTCCCTCAACGCGCAGGCGAGCGCGGCGTACGAGGCGCGGCGGGTGGAGCGTCCCGCCGATCGGGATGCGCTGCACGGGCTGGTGCTCTCGCGGATGGAGGAGGGGCTCGCGATGGATACGCTCGCGGGCCTCGCCGAGGCCCGGGGGGATGGCCCGGACGCGGTCGCGGCGTTGCGGGAGGGCGCGATGGCGGTCCACCAGCGCGCGCTCGACGAGGCGCAGGCGCTCGCGCGCGACCTTTCGGACCTCGAGGCCCAGCGGGTGCTCGGGGCGGCGATGAACAAGGTTGGCAACTCGCTGCGGGAACTGGGGCGGCTCGACGAGGCCGAGCTTCTCTATGAAGAGCTCGTGGCGCACCGCCGCGGGGTGTACGCGGCGGACCCGGTCGCCCGGCACCTGCGCGACCTAGCGCTGGTTGTTGGGAAGCGGGCCCAGATCGACCAGTTGCAGGCGGCGCGGGCGGAGGGCGGGGCGAGGCGGGAACGCCTGGAGTCGGCCCTGGCCGGGTACCGCGAATCGCTCGGGCTGTTCGGCGAGCTCGAGGCCCGGGGCGTCCCGATGGCGCGGGAGATCGGGGTGACCAGCCGGGTGATCGCCTCGGTCGAGCGGTCGCTGCAGGATGAGGGCGATTGATCCGCGGAGGTTCAGGCGCTGTTCGATCGGCTTCTCGGGATCTTCTTTGGACGAACACCCGTTCATGGGGTACCTTGATCCGGACGCGGCTGAGCCGGGAGGGGACGATGGTGCGCAGAAGTGGTCAAATCGGGATGGTGCTGTCCGTTGTTTCGGCGGCGGGCGGGGTCTGCTCGGCGCAGCAGGTCGTCGACTGGCAGGCCGCGATCGCCGGGGCTTGGTCCGACCCGACCCGGTGGTCGGGCGGCGTGGTGCCCAACAACAGCGGGCCCAACACCTTTATCGCGCGGATCCTGATCCCGGGGTCCTACCAGGTCACCGCGGATATCAACGCGACGCTCTCCGGGTTTGAATTCAACGCGACGGGGGCGAGCCTGGTGTTTTCCGGGGTCAACCGCACCTTCTCGACCACCGGCACCAATGTGCTGCGCGGGGCGTCGATCACCGGCTCGGGCGGGTCGTCGTTCATCGGGGGCGGCAACACCGTGCTCGGCGGGGGCGGGGCGTTCACCAATGTCTCCTCCATGCAGTTCGGCGGGCAGGTCGACATCGTCGACGCGGACGACTTCGACCTGTGCGACACCTGCCTCGACCTGCGCGGCACGGCGAACTGGATGGGGCTCGGGCGGTTCGTGCTCGAGGGGGTCAGCGGGTCGAGCGAGATCCTGATCGGGTCGGGCGCGACGCTGAGCGCCACCGGGTCGGGGAACCGGGTCGTGACCTCGGGCGACGCGGCGAACCGCGTCGTGAACGAGGGGACCATCGCGGTGAACCTCGCGTCGGCGACGGACGAGCTGCGTGTCGAGGGCGCGACCTTCCTGAACCAGCTCGGCGGGACGGTGCGGGTCCAGCGCGGCAAGTTCCGGACCAACGCGCTCGGCTCGCTTCAGGGCGCGAGGCTCTCCGGCGGACGCTGGATCGTGGAGGCCGACGGCGAGGTCGACCTGCTCGGGCAGCAGGTCGAGATCCTCGACACGACGGTCTCGCTCCGCGGCGCGGGGGCGGCGTTCGGGGGGCTGGACACGCTGGAGATGATCGGGGTCGACGGGTGGCTCGCCGTCCGGGACGGCAAGGTCTTCGAGACCAGCGCCGCCCAGCCCGTGTTCGGCGTCGAGGGCGGGATCGATGTCGGTGAGGGGTCGTCGATCCGGATCAACAGCACGCTGATGAATGTCCAGGGCTCGGCCCTGCGGGGCGGGTACTTCACCGTGGCCGGCACGCTCGAGCTCGACGCGGGCCCGATCTACACGCTGGGCACCGACCTTGTGCTTTCCGGCGCCGGCGAGATCCGGGCGCTCGGCACGACGCAGAATCTGCTGGCGGGGCTGTCGAATATCGAGTCGGGCGCGTCGCTGGAACTGGCAAACTCGGCGGCGTTCGGCACCGCGGGCGATCTGACGCTCGACGGTCGGGCAACGGTGCGGGCGGGGTCGTCGCTCACGGTCAACGGCGATCTGAGCGCCTTCCAGGCCGGGACGCTGGTCGGGGGGAACCTCCAGGTCTTCGGCACGGTGACCGCGAACAACGCGCGGGTGGAGCGGGTGGCGGGGACGCTGATGGTCGGGCGGACCGGCGAGCTGCTCGCCCCCGACGGCGCCGGCACGGTCGACGCGCTCTCGTTCCTCCAGCGCGTCGAGACCTCGGGCGTCTTCGGGCTCGACGGGGGCCGCGTGCTCGACCTGACCGCGACGAGCAACCTCGTCACCGTCGCCGGGCGGCTGGTGCTGACCGGATCCGGCGTGGAGGGCCCGGGCAACACGGGTTCTCGCCTGCTCGCCTCGGGGTACATCCAGGAGTCGAGCGGCGAACTGGCGATCTCGATGGCGTCGCTCTCCGACTACGGGAGCGTCGCGGTCGACATCCTCCGGTTCGGCTCCGGGGCCGCGGGGGAGACGGCGGGGACGCTCCGCCTGACGCTCGACGCGGGGTTCATGGCCGCGGTCGGGGACGAGTTCCTGCTCATCGAGCTCAACCCGATGGGGACGATCCTGGGCGGCGGGTTCGCGGCGCTGGTGGTCGAGGGCTCGGGCTTCGTGTTCCAGCAGTACCTCGGCGCGGACGGTCTGGGCGTGCGGGTGGTCTCGATCCCCGCGCCGGCGTGCGGGGCCCTGCTGGCGATGGGCGTGCTCGCGTCTCGGCGCCGCCGGGCCTGATCGGGCGGTGGCGCGGGGTTCCGTGGGGCGGCCCGGCCGATCCCAGTTCGTCGAACAGACCCTAGCATCAGGCCCGCGCGGCGGAGCGCCCGCGGCCCACCATGAGCGCGCGCACCGGGACATTCCGTCTGAACGACCGCCTGCGGATCGAATCGATCGCCGGCCCGACCGTGGAGCCGCTCGAGGTCGAGCCGGGCCAGTCGGCGACGATCGGTCGTTCCATGCAGAACACGCTTGTGCTGCTCGACGGGGCGGTGTCTCGTGAGCACGCCTCCGTGCAGGAGCGGGGCGGGCGCTGGCTATTGACCGACGAGGGCAGCCGGCACGGGACGACGATCAACGGCGTGCGTGTCGAGCCGGGCGAGCCTTCGCCAATCGAGAGCGGGGACCTCGTCCGGATCGGGCCCTGGACCTTCCGCGTGCGCATCGGGGATGCGCCGACCCGGACGGGCCTGCCGACGCCCGGTCCGTCGACCGCGGTCGCGACGGTGGTGACGCGTCGGTCGCGGGGCGAGGTGGTGCAGGAGGTCGACGCGGAGAGTCTCGGCCGGCTCGCGCAGCACCGTCTCGAACTTCTCTTCGACTACGCGGGGCAGATCAACGCGGCGCCGGACGAGGCGGGGCTGAGCCGGGCGGCGCTCGACTCGGCGTTGTCGGGCAGCGGGTACGGGCGTGGGGCGCTGCTGCGGGCGGGGTCGGACGGGTCGGGGTGCGAGGTGATCGCGGCGAGCGTGCGCGAGGGGCGGTCGCCCTCGGAGGCGAGGTTCGACATCAGCGCGTCGCTGCTCGCCAAGGCGTCGGAGGGCAAGCCGGCGTTGCTCGAGTCGCTGGGCGGGGGGGCGATGCCCGATTACGGGCAGAGCGTGATGGATCTGCGGATCCACTCGGCGTTGTGCGTGCCGGTCTTCGTGGGTGAGGAACTGACGGCGTATCTCTACCTCGACGCGCGGGGGCGCGAGGCGGGCGTGCAGCCCGACGCGACGGGCTTCTGCGTCGCGCTGGCGAGGCTGTGCGGGCTGGCGATGGCGAACCTCGTCCGCCGGGATCTGGAGAAGCGGCAGGCGGAGATGGTCGCGATGCTCGGCGCGGCCCGCGAGGCGCAGCAGGTCATCCTGCCGCCCGAGAGCGGGGTGGTGGGGGGGCTGCGGTACGCGCTGCGGATGAAGCCTGGTCTGTATGTCGCGGGCGACCTCTTCGACATCGTCGAGGTCGCGCCGGGCCGGGTCGCGGTCTTCCTTGGGGATGTCACGGGCGAGGGCATCGGCGCGGGGATCCTCATGGCGAGCGGGCAGGCGCACCTGCACGCGCTGCTGCTCCAGCACGCCGATCCGGAGAAGGCGGTGAACGAGGTCAACCGCTATCTGGCCGAGCACTCACCGCCGGACCGGTTTCTTTCGCTGTGGGTGGGTCTGTTCGATCGGGCGGGCGGGACGCTGACCTATGTCGACGCCGGGCACGGGCACTACCTGCACATCCCGCGCGGGGGCGAGCCCCGGAAGGTCGAGGGTCGGGGGGGCATCCCCGCGGCGATCGACCCCGAGGTGACCTACTCGGCGCGCACGATCCCGTTCGCCGAGGGCGACCGGCTGGTGGTCTTCAGCGACGGCGTGATCGAGCAGAGCGGGGAGGGGGCGACGCGCGCGACCGACCAGTTCGGGATCGCGAATGTCCGGGCGGTGCTCGAGAAATCCACCTCCCCCGACGCGGACGCCGAGGGGGTGATGCGTGCCGTGATCGCGCACGCGGGCGGGGATGCGCTCGACGACGACACGACGGTCGCGAGCGTGCAGTGGGTTTCGGACGGGGGCACGGCGATGATCGACCCCGAGGGGCCCACGGTGCGCTGAGTCAGCCGCACCCGTTCAGGAAGTCGGAAACAAACCGGTTGATGTCCGCGAGGTCGAAGATCCCGTCGGCGTTGATGTCGGCCCTCGGGTCGGAGGCGGCGCCCAGGGTCGAGAATCGGACGATGTCGCGCAGGTCGAGCAGCCCGTCGTGGTTCAGGTCGAGCGGGCAGGGGCGGCAGATGGACGCGTCGAGGGTCGCGTCGATCGCGTCGCGGATGGTTCTGATCGACGGGGCGAGCAGGCTATTGGAGCCCTGCACCATCACGATCCCCCAGGCGCCGCGTTCGAGGTCGATCCACGGGGTGAACCCGAAGGCGCCGGGGCTGGAGAGGATGAGGGCCTCGCCACCGGGCCCACGCCGCTCGACCCACATGCCGAAGGCGTAGCCGAAGCCCTGCGCGTTCGGCGGGATCTCGCCGACGGGGAGCCCGACGGTGCGCTCGACGAACATGCTCTCCACGGCCTCGGGGCTGAGCAGGCGGACGCCGTCGAGTTCACCCCGGCGGGTGAGCATGCGGAGGATTCGGCCGTAGTCGCGCAGGTTGCTCTCCCCGCCGCCCGAGGGGCGGAAGTTGAGCGTCTCGCCGAGCCCGTCCCATTCGATGGATGGGGTGCGGAGGGGGATCGAGACGGCCTCGGCGAAGAACTCGTCGTAGGGACTGCCGCTGAGGACCTCGCAGAGGTAGCCGACGACATGCATGCCGTAGCCCGTGTAGTTGAGCTCGGTCCCGGGGAGGGCGGCGGGGGTGACGGTGGTCGCGATGAGATCGGCGGCCTGCTCGAGGGTGATGTCGAGGTTGTTGAGGATCGGCTCGGCCGCGTCGCCCGCGAAGCCGCTGGTCATGCTCTGCATCTGGTCGACGGTCATGAAGGGCTTGACGGGCCCGGCCCGTTGCGGGGCGAACATCGCGGGCAGGGCGGAGACGATCGGCGCGTGCGGGTCGATCCGCCCCGCGTCGATGAGCGTCATGGCGGCGACCGCGGACACGAGCTTGCTCGCCGAGGCGAGCGGCACGACCGTGGGCGGGGCGTAGGAGCCGAAGTACCCCTCGTACCAGATGCCCTCGGCGTCTCCCACGAGGACGGCCGCGCCGTTGAGGAGAAGGGGAAAGTCCGAGAGCATCTGCTGAACGGCGGCGTCGATGGGGGTGGGGTCGCAAATGGGGGCGCTGGCCTGGGCGTACGCGGGGTGAGCGAGCGCGGCGGCCGAGGCCGCCGCGAGGGCGGTGTTGAGGTGTGTCATGGCCTGGGCCGAACGCGATTCAGGGATTTCCATTGCACCGGGGGGATTTGAAGCATATGCTGGTCTGGATATCCGAAATTGGGGCGTGGTCGCGGTGCGGCCATTGGCCCGAAAGGAACCGGGATGGCCGAGCAGGTCCATGCGTTGCCCTTGCGGGGTGCTGAGCAGCCCCCGGTGGCCCACGGGGTGACCGAGGGGGACATCCGCCGGCTGGTGGTCTCGTTCTACGAGACCGCGTGCGCGGACGAACTCATCGGCCCGATCTTTCAGCGCGTCGTGCACGACTGGGAGACGCATTACGACACGCTGACGGACTTCTGGTCCGCGGTGATCCTGGGGACGGGGCGGTACTCGGGCCGGCCCGCGGCGGCGCACATGCCGCTGGACCTGACCCGGGCGCACTTCGAGCGGTGGCTGGCGCTGTGGGGCGAGGTGGCGATGCGCGAGCTGGGCGAGGCGAAGGCGGCCCCGTTCATCGAGATGGGCGGGAAGATGGCGCGGAGCATGTCGCGCTGGGCGCCGCGGGAGTGAGACGGATCTGGATTGATCATCGCGCGGGCGGTGGTGCCACGACCCGCCCGGAGGGCGCGTCGTGCTCTGTCCGGAGCGTCCCGTTCCGCACCACGCGCCGCTTGGGCGGCGGGTGGTGGCACCGCCCACCCCCGCGCCCCGAACAAGCACAATCCGCATGAAGGCCACCCACGGGAATCGGGTCCGGGGAGGGGGAGCGGCGGGGCGGAGGCCCTGTCCCGCGAGATCGCGGAGCGGGTCGTCGATGCCGGCACGGATCAACGCCGACGACGGGCGACGATGAGCGCCAGGCCCAGCGCGGCCGCGGCGCCGGGCGCGGGGATGTACACCTGCACTTCAGAGAGCGAATAGGCGTTGTCTCCGGAGACGGCGGCGATGCGGATTGAATCGGTGGCGATGGGGCCGGTGAAGAAGTGGATCTCGGCGTCGTTCGCGGGGTTCGGGCGGGTCTGCATCCCGTTGCCGAAGCCGTCGTAGTTCGGCACATCCCAGAGGATCCCGTAGAGGCCCGTGTCGAGGTCGCGGTAGAACAGGCGGTAGGCGTCGTTGTCATCGGCCTGGACGATCGCGCCGACGATGTTGAAGACGCCGCCGAGATCGATCTCGAAGGTGGTGGCGGTGCCGTTCCACCAGACGGTGTCCGTCTGCCATTGCGAGCCGCGCGGGCGGAAGACGCCGTCGGTGAGCGTCGAGAGGGGCGCTCCGTTGGCCGAGCCGGCGACGATGGACACGGGGGCGTCGAGGGCGACATTGGTGAACGCGCCGTGGGCAATCCCCGCGAACGCGAGAGAGACAAGGACGGCGTACGAACGCATGAGGCACTCCCTCCCCCGGAGACACTCTGCAAGGTACATCGCCTCTGCGCGGCGTCCACCTTTCGGGGGGGTCCCAGATTGAACGAGGGAGAACCCGAACGGTCGCGGTGATGGCGGTCCGGCGGGCGGGCGAAGCCCCGGCATTGCCTCGCTCCAGCGGCCTATTTCGCCTCGTACCAGTTCTGGCTGATGCCGCTGTCCACGACCAGCGGGACATCGAGTTCCATCGCCCGCTGCATGCGGTCGACGATCACGAGCCGGGCCGCCTCGGCCGTCTCGGCGGGGGCCTCGAAGACCAGTTCGTCGTGGATCTGGAGGAGCATGAGGACGCCGGCGAGCGACCCGTCTGCCGGTGGGGCGGGCGTCCCGCCGGCCTGCTTTGGCGCACCTTTGGAAGCCAGCGGGGTGGCAGGCGGGACGCCTGCCCCACCACAAGAAGCCCGGATCCTCCCGTGCAGGTCGATCATCGCCAGCTTGATCAGGTCGGCGGCCGAGCCCTGCACGACGCTGTTGATCGCGGTGCGCTCGGCGAGGCAGCGACGGTTGGGCTGGTTGCTGTCGATGTCGGGGATGTGCCGGCGGCGTTTGAGCATCGTCTCGACATACCCGTGCCGGCGGGCGAAGTCGACGCATTCCTCGAGGAAGGTGGTGATGCCGGCGAAGCGTTTCTTGTAGCCCGTGATGATCTCGTCGGCCTCGGTGTTGGAGCAGCCCAGCCGGCGTGCCAGCCCGAACGCGGTGATGCCGTAGACGATGCCGAAGTTGACCATCTTCGCCCCGTTGCGCTGCTCTCGGGTGACCTCGGCGAGGGGCACGCCGTGGATCTGGGCGGCGACCGCGGCGTGGATGTCCTCGCCATTGACGAAGGCCTCGGTGAGCGCGGGGTCGCGGGAGAGGTGGGCGAGCAGGCGGAGCTCGATCTGGCTGTAGTCCGCCGTGATCAGCACGCGGCCCGGCGGGGCGACGAAGGCCCGGCGGATCTCGCGGCCGATGTCGGTGCGGATCGGGATGTTCTGGAGGTTGGGGTCGCTGGAGGAGAGCCGCCCGGTCGCGGCGACGGTCTGGTTGAAGCTCGCGTGGATGCGTCCGGTCTCGTCGTTGATCTCCTCCTTGAGAGCGACGAGGTAGGTGCTGACCAGCTTGGCGAGCTGGCGGTACTCGAGGATCAGTTCGGGGATCGGCGAGTCGATCGCGGCGTCGTCGACGAGCTTCTGGAGCACCTCCGCGTCGGTGGAGTAGCCCGTCTTGGTCTTCTTGATGGGCTTGATTCCGAGGCCCGGGGGTTCGCCCGTCGGCTTGTGGAACAGGGCCTGGCTGAGCTGTTTGGGGCTGTCGATGTCGAAGACATAGCCGAGCGCCTGCGTCGCCTCGTCGTGCACGCGGGACTTGAGGCGTTCGATCTCCTTCTCGAGGCGCTCGCGCTGGTGGTCGAGCTCGGCGGGGTCGACGAGGATGCCGTTGTACTCGAGCTCGGCGAGCACCTCGACCAGGGGGAGTTCGACCTCGCGGTAGAGGTCGTCCAGGCCCATCGCGCGGAGTTGCGGGTTCATGATGCGGTTGAGCCGCAGCGTGACATCCGCGTCCTCGGCGGCGTAGACCGCGGCCTGGGCCAGGGGGACCTCGTCGAACCGTTTCTGCTTGCTGCCCGTGCCGATGAGTTCCTTGATCGAGATGTTCTGCCGGTTGAGCAGCGCGAGGGCGAGGGCGTCCATCGAGTGGCTGGAACGCGACGAATCGATGAGGTAACTGGCGATCATGCTGTCGCCGCCGAGGGCGTGCCGCAGCCCCCCGAGCTCGACCCCCGACCGCCGCAGCACGATCAGGTCGTACTTGATGTTGTGCCCGAGCTTCGCCTTGCGGGGGTCCTCGAGCATCGGCCTGAGCGCCCGCAGCACGGTCGCCTCGTCGAGGTGTGACTCTCCCTCCGGCGCGCGCACGGGGACATACCACCCCTTCCCCGAGTCGACCGCGAACGAGAGCCCAGCCAGCCTCGCCCGCATCGGGTGCAGGGCCGTGGTCTCGGTGTCCACCGCGAAGACCTCGGCGCCGGCGAGGGCGGAGACGAGCGCGTCCAGGTCCGCCCGCGTGCGCACGCAGGTGTAGTCGCCCTCGACGATGCGCTCGACGGGCCCGTCGGCGTGCGCGAAGAGCGAATCACCGAAATCCGCCGGCGCGGGCTTGCTCGCCTTCGCGGGCGGCGTGTCGCCCGGGGCCTCGCCGAGGAGGGCGCGCAGTTCGTCCTGATAGCGGTTGAAGCCGAGTTCCTTGAGGATCGGCGCCATCGCGCCGAGGTTCAGCCGGTCGACGCGGGCCGCGTCGAGGTCGAGCGCCACGGGCGTGTCGCGCCTGAGCGTGACGAGTTCCTTGGACAGCGGGAGGAGGTCGAGCGATGCGGCGATGTTCTCTCGCCGCTTGCCCTTGATCTTCCATTCCTTGGGGGGCTTGTCGGCGGTGACCTCCGCGAGGACGGCGTCGAGCGAGCCGAATTCGGCGATCAGTTGGGCCGCGGTCTTGGGGCCGATGCCGGGAACACCCGGGACATTGTCGACCGTGTCGCCCATGAGCGTGAGCATGTCGACGACCTGGGCGGGGGTGATGCCGAGCTCCTCGCGGAGGGTCTCGGCGGTGATGAGCGCATCGGTGTGGACATCGTACATCTCGGTGGCGGGGGTCCCCGAGCCGAGGAGCTGCTTGAGGTCCTTGTCCTTGGAGATGATGCGGACGCGCAGGTCGGGATGCCGGTCGCTGAAGGTGGTGGCGATGGTGGCGATGACATCGTCGGCCTCGAAGCCCTCGGCGCCGAGCACGGGGACGCCGATCTCTTTCAGCAGCGCCAGGCACCGCTCGACCTGAGGGAAGAGGTCCTGGGGCGGCGCGTCGCGGTTCGCCTTGTACTCCGGGTAGAGCTCGCTGCGGAAGGTGCCCCGGTCGCCCGAGACATCGAGCGCCACCGCGAGGTGGGTGGGTTCACCCCCTCCCTTGAGATGGCCCGCGTCGTGCTTGAGGATCTTGAGGAGCATGCCGACGAAGCCGAACGACATGTTGGTCGGCTCTTTCGTCACCGGGCTGGTCATGGGTGTGCGGATGGCGTGGTAGGCGCGGAAGAACTGGGCGTACCCGTCGATGAGGTAGAGCGTGGGCATGGGGGCAGGATACGGGCCCGCTCAGAATCGGGCGGTTTTCCATAGGCGGAGTGGCCGCGCTCGGGTAGCCTGACAGGCCCGTGAAAGGAACCCCATGACCCGCACCGCCGCCGCGCTCCTTCTTGCCGTTGCTCTGCCCGCTGCCGCCGGACCCGACCTGACGGTGGCCGGGCTGCCCAACATCGCGAACTGGGGCGGGGTCGGCGGGCTGCGGGCCTACTCGTTCGGCACGATCCTCTGCAACACGGGGAACGCCGAGCTCGACTTCGTGTCGAACACGAACCGCCACCCGGTGCTCGCCTCGCAGCTGTACCGGCTGTCGAACGGTCGGTTCGAGCAGATCGGGCTGGGGCTTGTCAAGCACGAGTTCTTCCCGCTCCAGATGAACCAGTGCGGGACCTGCACGCCCCCTTCCGTCTCGTCACGCCTCGGGGTGGGCTGCTCGACGACAGACTCGGCGTCGATCGCCGGGTCGCAGTCGGTGCTCGGGCCGCGCACGGAGGTCGACCCCGCCACCGGCGTGTTTCTCTATCCGTTCACCGGGATCAACCAGTCGGGCGACGCCGTCTTCAAGCGTCTCCGGGCGAGCGAGGCGGATCTCTCCGTGCCCGGGGCGCGGTACTTCTTCGAGTCCGTCGCGGTGGCGCCCGACGACGCGGCCTCGGGCAACGGGGCGAACAACGCCGCGTGGCGCGAGGTGACGATCAACCCGGCGACCTTCAACGCCGCCTTCACGGGCAACGCCGCGCCCGAGCAGCCCGCGCTCTTCGCCTGGCAGGGGGCCGACCCCGAGGTCCTGCTGACCAGCGTGATCGCGCCGGACGGCGGGGTGTACTGGGTCGGCTCGCGGGCCACGCCGATCGGGGGCGGGCAGTGGGCCTACGAGTACGCGGTGATGAACCTCAACTCCGCCGACCCGGCGGAGGGCGTCTCCGTCCCCGCGCCGGGCGCCGCGGTCTCCGGCGTCGGCTTCCACGATGTCGACTATCACTCGGGCGACCCCGTGGACGGCACGGACTGGGCGGGGCAGGCCGCGGGCGGCGAGGTCGCGTGGTCGGCCCCCGCGCCCGGGCCCGGGCTGCTGCCCAACGCGTTGCGCTGGGGCACGCTCTACAACTTCCGCTTCGTCGCAGGGACGCAGAGCGTGCACGCGGACATGCGGATCACGCTCGCGGGGGGCGGCGTGCTCGCGCTGAGCGTCGTCGCGCCCGATTCGCCCGCGTGCGGCCCGGCCGACCTTGTCTCCCCGTTCGGCGTGCTCGATCTGCTCGATGTGCAGGCGTTCATCGCGGGGTTCGTCGGGGCCGACCCTGTGGCGGACCTCGCCGACCCGTTCGGCGTGTTCGATCTGGCGGACCTGCAGGCGTTCGTCGGCGCGTTCAACGCCGGGTGTCCCTGACCGAGGTCCGGGCGCACGCGTGAGGCCGGCCGGATTGCTCCGTCGGTCGCGCATCCGGTAGGCTCATGGCGTGAACGGCCGGGTGGGTTCGCCCGGTGTTCTCGCAGGAGCCCGCCATGACGACCCATTCCCGCCGTCGGTTCCTCGCCGCGGGCGGCGCCGCCTCGCTCGTCCCGCTCTCGGTGGCGTTCGGGCAGGCCGAGCAGCCGTCCCTGACCAGCAGCGAGCCGGCCGCGTCGCGCTCCGGCGCGCGAACGACCCACCCGATCGTCCTCTCGACCTACTCGCTCTGGCGGTTCCGCAACGAGGAGTTCCGCGACTTCGACCGCTGCATCGACCTCGCCGACCGCATGGGTTTCGACGGCGTGGAGCTGCTGCTCTACCAGATCGAGCAGAACGAGTTGCTGAGCCGGTCGAAACTCATGTCGTACAAGCGTCGGGCCCTGCACCTGGGCCTCGCGCTCGTCGGCATGTCCACCTACCAGGGCTTCGTCACGCCCGACAAGCAGGAACGGCGGTTCAACATCGACCGCACGATCGGGCAGATCCGCCTCGCGGCCGACCTGGGCATCCCCACGATGCGCGTCAACACCGGGCGGTGGGGCACCTCGGCGAACTTCGATGCCCTGATGGCCAACCGCGGGATCGAGCCCCCGCTGCCGGGGTACACCGACGAGGACGGGTATCCGTGGGTCATCGACGCGATGGAGCAATGCGTCAAGGTCGCCGAGCAGGTGGGCGTCGTGCTGGGGCTGGAGAACCACTGGGGCCTGGGCCTCACGCCCGAGGGCGTGCTGCGGATCGTGAGCGCGGTGGACTCGCCCTGGCTCCGCGTCACGACCGACACGGGCAACTTCCTGGAAGAGCCCTATGAGCGGCTCACGAAACTCGCCCCGCACACCTGCCTGGTGCAGGCCAAGACCTACTACGGCGGGGGGCAGTGGTACACCCTCGACCTCGACTACCCGCGCATCGGGCGGATCCTGGCCGAGGCCGGCTACCGCGGCTATGTCTCCCTCGAGTTCGAGGGGATGGAGGCGTGGGAGACGGCGATCCCGAAGAGCCTGGCGCTGCTGCGGGGGGCGTTTCCGAGAACGTCCTGACGGGAGTTCGTGAACTGACGATGCAGGGTGCCACGACTCGCCGCAGAGCGGCGCAGTCGTGACTGCCGACCATTTTGGGCGCACTGCTGCGCCGAGGACGGCGAGCAGTGGCACCCGCGCCTTCCGCCGACTCAGTCCGGTCGTCGAATCGGGTCGATGCCGAGTCGACAAACTCGGTCGCCCGCGTACCAGCGTGCCGACGACCACCCCCAGTCTGTCGAACAGCGAACAAGCCCGCGACGGACCGGGTTCTCATGGATGTACTGGATTTACTCTGCGAGTTCGTCGTCGCTGTAGATGTTCCGGTCGTATTCCCCGCCGTGCTGCCAGAACCGGAAGCGTCCGTCAGTCAACCGAAGGCGGTCCAGAATCGGCGCGTCCAACTCACGTCATCGCGCGATGATGGCCCGAGCGAATCCCCGCTTGAGCGTTCACGCGATCCTCGAAACCGGGTACTCCGGCAGATTCGGCCAGATCAACAGGTGGACATGCTCAGGCATGACGACCCAGGCGTGGATCCGAAATCCTGCTCGAGCTCGACTTGAATCCAAATGCACGACAAACGCGTCCTTGATCGCGTCGTTCCCGAACAGAGGAAGCCGCTGGTAGCACGAAAATGTGAGAAATCGGATGTGATTCGGATGCTCGATGCGCTTCAGTCGCTTCCGGTGCGCGTCCACGGCACGAGGATACCAGTCACTGGGTGCCACGACTCGCCGCAGAGCGGCGCAGTCGTGCCACCCCCCCGTCATAATCGCAATGCTGCGCCGAGGCCGGCGAGCCGTGGCACCCCGCCGCAGATGTCGCCACTCTGGCCACGCGCGCCGTTCACCCCAGCATCTCAATCCCCCGCCCCACATCGCGCACCTCCACCACCTCCAGCCCCTTGATCTTCACCTGCCCCCGCATCGCCGGCGTCACCGCCCGCTTCGCCCCCAGCCGCGCGGCCTCTCTCAATCGCTGCTCCAGTTGCGAGACCGGCCGCACCTCGCCCCCCAGCCCGACCTCGCCGATCACCACCGTCCTCGGCTCGACGGCCTTCCTGTAGTGCGCCCCCGCGATCGCCAGCAGCAGCGCCAGGTCGCTCGCCGGCTCGACCACGCGCACGCCGCCGACGGCGCTGGCGAAGATGTCCCGGTCCGCCAGCCTCAGCCCCGCGTGCTGTTCGAGCACGGCGATGAGCATCGCCAGGCGGCTCGTGTCCAGCCCGCTTGATTTTCGTTTCGCCGCCCCGAGGAACCCCGTCGCCGTCAGCGCCTGCACCTCGACCAGCACGCACCGGGAGCCGTGCATGACGGGGCAGACGATCGAGCCGGGCCGGGGCGTGCCGTCGTCGAACGAGGCCCCGCCCCCGTTGCTCACCGGGCGCAGGCCCCCGCCGCCCATCTCGAACAGACCCAGTTCGAGCGTCGTGCCATAACGGTTCTTGACCGCGCGCACGATCCGACCCGCGTGGAAGCGGTCGCCCTCGAAGTAGAGCACCGCGTCGACGAGGTGCTCGAGCACCCGCGGCCCGGCGAGCTGGCCTTCCTTCGTGACATGCCCCACCAGCAGCACCGCGGTGCCCGACGCCTTCGCCAAGTACACCAGTTCCTGCGCGCACCGGCGCAGCTGGGCCAGCGATCCGGGCGAGGCGTCCAGGTCGGACTTGTACACCATCTGCACCGAGTCGATCACCAGCACCGCCGGCTTGACGAGCCGCACCTGCTCGATGATCCGCGCCAGGTTCGTGTCCGCGAGGACGAACAGGTTGGGCTCGCCCGCGATGCCCAGCCGGGCCGCGCGGCGCTGCACCTGCTCGGCGGATTCCTCGCTCGTGACATACAGCACCCGCCGCGACCAGTCCGGCGCACGCTTCGGGTCGATCGCGCTGGCCCACCCGCCCGCGGCCTGGAGGAGCAGCGTGCTCTTGCCGATCCCGGGCTCGCCCCCGATCAGCACCGTTGAGCCGGGCACCAGCCCCATCCCGTCCGAGGGCGAGCCCCCCAGCACGCGGTCGAACTCCCCGATCCCGGTCGGCAGGCGGCGCGAGGCCGCCGGGTCGGGCGAGACCTCGTCGATCGGGGCGGCCCTCGGGGCGCCCTCGATGGTGTCGGCCCACCCCTCGATCAACCCGCGGTGCGGGTCGGACGCGGCGCCGGCGTTGAACTTCTGCTCCTCCATGCTGTCCCACGAGCCGCAGTCGGGGCACTTGCCGGCCCATCGGGATTGCGTCCCCCCGCATGAGGTGCAGACATAGAGGGTGCGTTGCTTGGCCATGCGGCGAGGATATCCGTTCGGGCTCTGGTCGATCGGCCGGCCGTCCTGAACCCCGACCCAACCCCGGGCGGTAGCATCTCGGAGTCTCAGCCGCATGCCCCCGGACGCAAGCCCATCCCCGACGCCCTCCGGGCGCCAACGCGAGCGCAAGCCGCTGACCGCGCGTCGCGTGTGGCGCAAGGTCCGCCGCGGCCTGCTCTTGTTCATCCTGCTGCTGCTGGTGGGGCTGCTCGTGCTGACGCGGACAGGGGTGACCAAATCCCTGGTCCTGCCCAGGCTCGAGAGCGCGCTCAACCTCGACATCAACGCCGGCAGCATCATCATCGCCTCGGACCTGTCCGTCGTCGTCCGCGACGCCCGTTTCCGGGTCCCCGGGCTCCGGGGCGAGGCGGGGGAGATCCTCCGGTTCGATCGGCTCGTCGCCCGGATCGACTGGCTGCGGCTGCCCTCGCCGAGCGCGGTGGTCGAGGTCGAGCTCGAGCAGCCCCGCCTCCGTCTCAGCCAGCACAATGAGACGGGCGAGATCAACGCCGCCTCGCTCGCGTTCTTCGGGCGCGTCCGGGGGGGCGAGGTGGCCGCGTTGCCGACGGTCGTGGTGCGGAACGGCGCGGTCGAACTCGGGGAGCACGACGGCGCCGGCTACGAGTCCCTCGCGAGCGTGCCGCTCTCGGGCGTGCTCGCGCCGCCCAAGGCGGGCGGGTCCGGGCCTTCCTTGTTCTCGCTGACGCGGGCGATCGGGGAATCGGGCATCGAGGTCACCGGGCTCGTCGGCCCGGGAGGCGTCACCTTCACCCTCGGGGGCCTCACCCTCAACGACTGGCCCGACGAGGCGATCCCGACGCGTTGGCGCCCCCTCTGGGCGGCCCTCGACCTCGACGGCCGGGTCGTCCCGAGGCGGGTCACCATCTCCCCCGAGGGCGACGCGGAGATCGAGGTCTCGGTCGACCGCGTGGCGCTGAATATCCCCTTCGCCAACGACGCCGCCCGCGACGGCGAGCCGATCCGCCTCGCCGATGTGAACGGCTCGTTCATCATCACCGACCGGATGCTCTCGGCGGATCTCTCGGGGCGCGTCGGCACGCTGACCGAGCGCGTCGTGTTCGACCTGTGGGGGTTCGACGCGAACCGGAGCCCGTTCCTGGCCCGCCTCACGACTGAGCCGTTCCGCCTCGAGCGCGACCTCGGGCTGCTCGACTATGTCCCACAGGCGGTGATCGAGCAGCTCGAGCGGTTCAGCAGGCCCGAGGGGGATGTCGAGGCCACCATCTGGCTCGCGCGAGGCTCGCGCCTGGACGGGCAACCCGCCCCGATGACGGGCTCGCTCGAACTCCCGCCGGGGCTCGCGCTCGTCGGGGACCGGGGCCAGATCCGCCTCGACGGCACGCTCCGCATGTGGAACGCCACCGCCGCCTACCAGGGCTTCCCCTATCCCTTCACCGACATGGGCGGGGTCTTCCGCTTCACGCGCGACCGCCTCGAGTTCGGCGAGCTGCGGGGCACGGGCCCGACCGGGGCGAGGCTGGGCGGGGGCGGCGTCATCGGGCCGCTGGGCCCCAACGCCGCGGTCGAACTCGATCTGCGCGTTGATGATCTCCCGATCGACGAGGCCCTCATCGCCGTGCTGAGCCCGTCGCGCCGGGCGCTCGTCCGCGGGTTGTTCAGCGAGGCCAAGCACGCCGACCTCGTCGCCGAGGGGCTGCTCCGCTCCAACGAGGAGGCGGGGGCGATGCACGCGCGCCTCGGGGCGATCGAGGCCGAACGCGAGGCGTGGACCACCGGCGGCATGGCGCCGGGGGAGTTGGAGCGCCTCGACGAGGAGCGGCGGCGGATCGAGGCCGCCCTGCGAGACAAGCCAGCGTTCCGCCTCGCCGGCGTGGCGGACGCGACGATCCGCGTCGTGCGCTACGAGGGCGAGGAGAGCATCTGGGAGCGTGACATCCGCCTCTCGATGGACGAGGTGGGCCTGCTCAGCGAGTACTTCGCCCTTCCCACCATCGGGCGGCGCGTCGAGTTCTCCATCAACGAGGAAACCACCGCCTTCCGCGTCGCCGAGGGGAGCACCCTGCGCGGGGGTGAGGTCTCGATCAACGCCCGTGTGCAACTGGGCGACGACGACGCGCAGTCGATCCCCGAGATCGACATCACCGCGACCGATGTGCCCATCGACGACCTCCTTCTCCACGCCATCGCGGGCCCGGGCGAGGACGGCGAGGCCGGCGGCGCCGGCATGCTCGCGCGCGTGCTCCACCGCCTCAACCTCTCGGGCACCCTCGACAGCACCGCCGCCATCGGCCCCGAGAACGGCGAGATCGGGTACCAGATCAAGACACTGGTCAGCGGCGTCAACGCCCGCGTCACCACCGCGGGGGTCGATCTCGAAGACCTCGTCGGCACCGTCTCGGTCTCCCGCGACCGCGTCGGGCTCGACCTGACCGGGGCCGTCGCCGTGCCGGGCTCCTCCGAGCGCATCGACGGCGCCCGCCTCACCGCGGCGATCGCGCTCCCCCCGGGCGCGTCGTGGACCGAACTCGACGAGACCGGCGCCACGCCGTCGATCGATGCGTCCGTGGCGCTCCCAGACGCTGACCTCCGCGTCCCAGCCGAGCGGCTCATCGCCGTCTTCGACGAGCAGACCGCGTCCCGCGTCGCGGAGCTGCGGGAGCGATACAGGCCCGAGGGCCGGCTCGACATCGAGACCAGGCTGGTCGGCGCGCTCGGGGCGGGCGCGGTCGGGCCCGCGGACATCACCGTCCGGGCCGGCGGGGTGCGGCGTCTGGCGTTCGACGCGGGCGAGATCCGCATCGAGGCGACCTCCGGGCAGGGCGAGGCGGTGCTGCACCTAGGCGAGGACCGGCGGGCGGACTTCCGGGACTTCTCGGTCGAACTCAGCGCCGGGGGCGTGCCCAGCGGCCGGCTGAGGATCGACGACACGATCCCCCTCCGCGATCTCAAAGGCGCCGCGTGGGAGGCCCGCCTCGACGGCGGCCGGTTCGAGTCTCCGCTTACCCGGGCCGCGGTCGAGCGGTCGGCCCGCGGGGGCCTCGCCGACCTGTTCGCCCAGCGCGAGCCGAGGGGGGCGTTCGATCTGGTCCTGCGTCACCGCCCCGACGACGAGTTCGAGGGCACGCTCAGCCCGCGCTCGCTCACCCTGGCGACCCCCAGGGGCGACGCCCGGTTCGACTCGGCCGGCGGTTCGATCGAGTTCGGGCCCGGCGGGGGCGCGATCTCCGCGCTCCGGCTCGACGCCCCGGACGCTTCCATCGGCCTGCGCGGCGGGTGGACCCTCGAGGGCGAGCGTGCCCGCCTCGACCTCGAGATCGACGGGCGGGCCGAGCGCCTCACCCCGCCCCTGCTCGGCCTCGCCCCCGACGCGGTGGGGGAGCTGTTCGAGGCGATCGGCGTGCACGCGAACGGCCCGGTCGAGCTCCGCGCGCTGCGGGTTGAGACCGAAGGCCCGATGACGGGGCGGGCCGAAGGCCCGGGTGTCCCGGTCCGCGTCACGGGCACGGCGCTGGTCACCGATGCCGGCCTGCGCGTCGGCATCCCGGTGACGGAGTTGACCGGGCTGATCAACTTCAATGTGGTGACGGGGCCCGGGAGCGCCGAGCCCGCGTTCTCGGTCACCGTCGAGGCCGACCGGTGGCGCCTGCTCGGCCTGCGGATGACCGGCGGCCGGGCCGAGGCCCTGAGCGGGCGCGACCCGGGCTCGATCCTCGTGCCGATCCTCCACGCCGACACGCACGGCGGCCGGTTCACCGGGGCGGTTCGGGTCTCGCCCGAATCCCGGGGCGAGCGGCGATACTGGGCCGACCTGCAACTGGCCGAGGTCCGGCTCGCGCCGCTGCTCGAGGATGTCAGCCTCGCGGAGGGGGGCACGCTCGCCGACGCGGTCCGCGACGACCTGGAGCGGGCCTACCCCGAGGAGGACTGGAACAAGTCCCAAGACCGCTCGCGAGGCCTCGTCAACGCCTCGTTCTCGATCACCGGTTCGTCGGCGGGCGACGCGGGGCGGCGTGGGCGTGGGCGCGTGATCGTCAGCGGGGGGCCGGTCGTGCAGCTCCCGTTGCTCACGCCGCTGATCGAGTTCTCCAACCTCCGGCTGCCGGTGGGCGACGAGCTGCGTCTCGGGTTCGCCTCGCTCTACCTGGACGAATCGGGCGTGACCTTTGAGGACCTCGCGGTCATCAGCGAGAGTGTCGAGCTGCTCGGGTTCGGGGCGATGACCTGGCCCGGCACCGACCTGGACCTGCGGATCCGCTCCCAGGCCCGCGAGCGCATCCCCGTGCTCTCGACGATGGTCGAGGCCGTCCGCGACGAGCTGCTCACGACCCGGGTGCAGGGCCCGCTGGCGGACCCTCGGATCAGCACCGAATCGTTCAGCGCCACGCGGCGGGTGATGGGCTCGCTCTTCGGCGGGGGCGCGAGCCCGAACTATCTCCGTCTCCGCGAGATCAGCGCCAACGCCGGCGCGACGCGGGACCGGATCCGCCAGGCCGCCGAGCTTCTCGACCGGATCGGCACGGGCCAGGTCTCCCCGAGCGCGCAGGGCGGCAATGATCTGCCATGAGCATGGAGCCGAACCGTCAGGAACTCGACCCCCCCGCCACGCTGGAGCCGATCGACGAGTCGGCGGCGCCCCCGGAACGGCCCGTCCAGAAGCGGGCCGAGTTCCCCGATGTCCAGGAGGAGATCGACGCGCTCATCCGGCGCACCGCGGGCGACGACACCGACGAGTTCCATGTCCGCCTCGTCCGCGAGCTGATCACCGCCGCCCTCAAGCTGATCCCCGACGGGCGCGAGACGGGCGAGCTCAAGCTCATGACCGCGGCGATGAAGGAACTCCGCTACGCCTACCGCGTCTTCGGCGCCTACCCCACGCCGCACAAGGTGACCATCTTCGGCTCCGCCCGCACCCCCGAGCACCACCCGGACTATCTCGCCGCGGTCGAGTTCAGCCGCCGCATGGCCGAGGCGGGGTGGATGTCCATCACCGGCGCGGGCGACGGGATCATGAAGGCCGGGCATGTCGGCCCGGGCCGCGGCGCGAGCTTCGGGGTGGCGATCCGCCTCCCGTTCGAGACCACCGCGAACGAGGTCATCGTCGACGACGAGAAACTCATCCACTTCAAGTACTTCTTCACCCGCAAGCTCATGTTCCTCAGCCAGGCCGAGGCGGTCGTCTGCTTCCCCGGCGGGTTCGGCACGATGGACGAGGCGTTCGAGACGCTCACGCTCGTGCAGACCGGCAAGGCGAGCATGATCCCCATCGTGATGGTCGAGGGGCAGGGGCCCTCCGCGGGCTACTGGGAGGGGTTCAAGCGGTTCATCGAGGGCGAACTGCTCACCCGCGGGTGGATCAGCGCCGAGGACCCGGGCCTGTTCTACCTCGCCTCGAGCCCCGAGGACGCCGCCCGGCATGTGCTCAGGTTCTACCGGAATTACCACTCGTCGCGGTATGTCCGGGACGACCTCGTGGTCCGCATCCGCAAGCCGTTGACCCCGGACGCCGTCGACCTGCTCAACGACGAGTTCAAGGCCCTGGTCAAGTCGGGGCGCATCACGCAGCGGGGCCCGTACGACGCCGAAGACGACCACCGCGATCTCCCCCGCCTCGCGTTCACGCACACCAGGCGGCAGTTCGGGCTCATCCGCCGGCTCATCGACCGGATCAACGACCTGCCCACCGCGGAGTGAGCCCGCCCTCCGTGAGCACGCACCGCGCCATCCTCGCCGCAACCGTCGTGCTCGCCGGGGCGATCCTGCCGGGGTGCCGGGGCAGCGGCGGGGCGGATGGGCCCACGCCGCGGCCCGCCCCGGCCGCCGCCGACCTCGGGCTCGAGGCGAGGATCTGGGTCGTTGACGCGACGGGCGCGCCGTTGATGCGGGCGCTCGCCCCCCACGCGCTCGCCGACAGTCGGCTCCCCGCCGAGACCGCCGCCCGGTGGCGGGAATCGGGCTTCCGCCTTGTCGATCTGCCCGCCGATGAGGCCGACCGGATCGAACGCGCCCTCCCCCACGCCGACGCGGTGCGCCGCCTCGCCCTGGGCCAGCCGACGGCCTGGGCCAGGCTCGCGTCGGCCCCCGTCTCCCGGTCGGCGGCGGTGGTGTCCGCCGCCGGTCTCCGCGCCGAACGCTCGGGCCGGTACGAACTCCTGACCCGCGCCTGGCCCGAGCCGGAGGTCCGCGGCGACCGGGCCTTCCGCGTCGAGGTGACGCTCGCGTGGCGCCCCGACACGGGCGGCGACCCCGAGGTGGTTGACCGCCTGCTCGTCAGCCTCACCGTTCCCGCCGGGCGGGCGCTGGCGATCGTGCCCGCGGGCCCCGACGAGCCCTGGATCACGGCCGAACCCGCGGGACCCCGCCCGGGCGACCCGGGAACCCCGGGCCCGGCGGGCCCGGACACGGAGGCGCCCAAGAGCGAGGGCGTCGCGCCGCTGCCGCCCCCGCGGACCGAAACGCCGACCCCGGTCGCCACGGGTCCTGTCGACGCGCCGGCCCGCACGCTGGGCGAGGCGATGCTGATCTCGCCGCCTGAGCTCGGGGCGCTGCCGAGGCCCGCCCGCCGCGAGGTCTTCGTGCTCGTGCCGCGCTGGCCCTGAGCCCCATCTCCCGGCGGGCTATCGTTGCCTCCCGCGCCACCACCTCCGAGGCCCCATGCCCAAATGGATGCCCCCCAGCTCGTTCGCCCTGGCGCTCGCCGGGGGCCTGTTCCTCCGCTTCGGCGTCGCCGAGGCGCAGGGCCTGGGCCTGAGCCTCCTGATGCTCGTCGCCGCGCTCGTCCTGCTCGTCCTCGGGGCGGACTTCATGGTCCACGGCGCCGTGCGACTCGCGCGGATGCTGGGCGTCTCCCCCTTCTTCATCGGGGTGACCGTGGTGGCGTTCGGCACCAGCGCCCCGGAACTGGCCGCGTCCGTCGGCGCCTCGCTCAAGGGCGCGGGCGACCTCGCCGTCGGGAATGTCCTCGGGTCGAACATCGCCAACATCTGCCTCATCCTGGGAATCACCGCCGTCATCAGGCCCATCCCCGTGGAGCGGTCGATCTGGCGCGTCGATGCGCCGATCATGCTCGCGCTCACCCTCGCCTCCGCGTTCGTGATGCTCGACCGGCTCATCGACCCCGCCGCGACGATCGGACGCATCGATGGCTTGGTGCTCGTGCTCGGGCTGATCGCCTACATCGCCTACAACGCCAAGGCCGGCAAGATCGACCCCGACGAGATCGAGCACGAGGTCGACATCGAGTTGAACGAATCACGACGCCTGAACGGAAACGCGGGGCCCGCCCGCGCCGCGGCGCCCGTCCTGCTCATCCTCGTTGGTCTGGCGGGGCTCGTGCTCGGGGCCGAACTCCTCGTTGACGCGGCCTCGTCCATCGCCGCGTCGGTCGGCGTCTCCGCGTCGATCATCGGGCTGACCGTCGTCGCCTTCGGCACCAGCGTGCCCGAGCTCGTCTTTTCCGCCCGGGCCGCGATGAAGGACCATCCCGAGATCGCCATCGGCAACATCATCGGGTCGAATGTCTTCAACCTGCTCGGGGTCCTGGGCGTCGCGGCTCTGGCCCACCCGATCCCCGTCCCGCTCGACGCGGTCCACCGCGACATCTGGTTCCTCTGGGTCGTCACCGTCGCCTGCTGCGTGATGATGAAGACCCAGAAGCGAGTCAACCGCCGCGAGGGCACCGCCCTCCTGCTCGGCTACGCCGCCTACACCGCGTACCTCTACCTCGCCTGACCCCGGGCTCACATCGACAGGTTGTTGATCCGCCCGTACGAGGTCGAATACCCCGAGAGCTTGTAGAACCGGTTGAGCCGGATCGACTGCACATAGATATCGTGGCCGTTGAACCCCGAGTCCCCGTTCGACTGGGTGGGGTCGTCGTTGGTGTAGCCCGACAGAGGCTTGAAGAGCTCGACACGCCCGTCGATGTAGGCCGTCATCCCGCCCCCGTTGTGCCGCGTCGTCCACTGGTCGTAATTGCCCCACCGTCCGTCGGTCACGCCGAGCGGCCCGTTGTTGTTGTACCAGTGCGAGCTCTCCTCGACGATGATCGGCAGGCCCGCCCCGGGCACGAGCCGACCGTCCTCGATCCACAGATCCGCGAAGACCCCGGAGATCTGGGCCGACCGGGGCCCGGGGATCGTCGCGTACCAGACCTGGAAGTTCAGGAAGGTCTTGGCGCCCGCCGCGTCGGCGACGAAGGTGTAGTCGAAGTTCAGGTCCGCCCCGCCGTACAGGTCGTCGCGTCCGAGGTTGTCCGGGTCCTCCTCCACACCGAACGGGTCCTGACGCTGGTTCAACGGGCACCCGACGATCTCCACCGCCTCGTCGACATAGTCGATGAGGAACCCCTCGTCCACGCGGCGTCCGTTCTCGTAGGTGTACGCCCAGTTCTTCGTGATCCCCGTCGCGCCCGTCGCAATCGGCGCCGACGGCATCGTCATGTCCTCGCTGTCCGTCGCGTACATGAAGTTCGCCATCGACAACTGCCGCATCGTCGACTGGCACACCACCGTCATCGCGCTCTCCCGCGCCTTCCCCAGCGCCGGGAGCAGAATCCCGATCAGCAGCGCGATGATCGCGATCACCACCAGAAGCTCGATGAGCGTGAACCCACCGCGGCGTACGGCACTCGTCATGTTCGTTCCATCCCGAGAATGAGGCCGACCCGGCCTCGGGAATCCACCCTACCGCCAACCGGGCCCCGCCGAAAGGCGGCAGCACGGGAATTTCGCTCCCGGCCGCCCGGGCCGCCCCGGGGCATCCGAACAGCGGGCAAATATCACCTCGGCCACGCCCGGGAACGAAACCCAGCGGACCCCGATCCCAACGACCTCCGGGGCGGGCCCCCGGGCCCTCTGGCCCACGCACCGGGAAACGGGGTGGCACAATGGACGCGGCGATGAACATCAACGAGCGAGGACGCTGGTTCGACGAATCCTCCACTACGGAGGAACGCACCTACTCCGCCCTCCTCCACGCCTCCATGCTCGCCCATGTCGTCATCCCCGTCATCGCCCTCGCCATCCCCATCACCATGTGGATGATCAAGAAGAAGGAGTCCACCTTCATCGCCGACCACGGCCGCGAGGCGGTCAACTTCCAGATCACCCTGATCCTCTACAGCATCATCCTCCCGCTCATCGCGATCCCGGTCGGCCTGCTCATGTTCGTCGTGGGCGTCGCGCTCACCGTCCCCATCGCCGCCGTCGCCCCCTACATCCTGGGCCTCGTCGGCATGGTCCTCGCCGTGATCGCCTGCAACCGGGGGGAGTTCTTCCGCTACCCCATGACGATCCGGTTCCTCAAGGGATGACCGCCCCGGGAATCGGCGAAGCCGGCCCGCCCTCCCCGCGCGCCTCCGCCCCGCGCACGCACAGCACGCCCACCGCCAGCACCACCGAGCACTCCCCGACGAGCTCAACGATCTCCTCGGCCAGCCCAAGGTCGACCCCCGCCCGCTCCAGCGGCCTGCCCAGCAGGTCGTCCAGCGCATACCCCGCCGCCAGCAGCGCGAACCCGAACCCGATCGCCAGCGGGAACGCGTCAAGCCGCAGCGCCCGCCGGATCCAGGGGTACCGCGCCGCGATCAGCGGCGCGACCGCGAGAAACCCGCCCGCCAGCAGCACGCCCGCCCACGCCGCACGCAGCCCGCGCGGCGTCTGCGCGTCCGTCCACCAATCGAGGCGGAACCGAACCGCCTGCTCGGGCGCAAGGCCCAGCAGGTGCACATTCTCCGGGTTGAGCACCGTGTGCAGGTCCAGCTCGCGCGCCCCCGCGAGCAACGCCGCGATCCCCAGCCACAGCGAGAGCATCAGGCTCCGCCACCCCCGCGACCGCCACCCCGCCGCGCCGCAGAGAGCCGCCGCCCCGATCCAGAGCCAGACCTGCAACTGCTCGAGGGCCCGGTGCGCCTCGGGCACCACGCCCGCGAGCGGGTGCGACTCGCCCCACGCCACGAGCGCCCCCAGCCCGATCGCGCCCGCGAACAGCCCGATCCCCGACGCCGCCCGCCCCGCGGTGCTCGGGCGGCGTGCGGAAGGGCTACGACGACCAGTCGGTTCAGACATCACAAAGAAGATGTTAGCGAACCGTGATCCCCCGACGCCGCCCCCGCGCGCCGCGAAGCCCCCAACCGGTACGCTGAGGACCCCATGATCCCGAGCCCCTCAGAGATTCTCCGACGCCGGGTCACCGCCGCCACGGTTCTCCGTATCGCCGCGGTGGGCGTGGGCATGCTCACCCTCTTCCCCCTGGGCATCTGGCTCGCCGAGGGCATCGCCGACGGCGACCTCCTCCACCTCCGCTACTACACCCCGAACTTCGTGGGCGCGGGGGTCATCGCCACCGGGGCGGCCGCGCTCTGGGCCCTCGCCCCGCTGCTCGGCAGGCTCGCGATCCCCGTCCCCAGGGTGCACACCTGCCCGGGTTGCCGCTACCGCCTGCAGGGCCTGCACGCCCCGCAGTGCCCCGAGTGCGGGCTCCCGCTCACCCCCGAGTTCATGACCACCCCCGCAGACCCCGCCCACCGCCACCGACGCGCCGACCTCGTCTTCCTCCGCCAGATCGCCGCGCTCGCCATCCGCCTCGCCAGTCTGCTCGCGGCGCTGCCCGTCTCCATCTACCTCTTCAACATGCTGATGAACCTGATCTCACGCCCCGATTTCCGCAACGCCGCCTTCACCGTCCCCCCGCTCATCGCCTCGGGTCTCGTCCTGCTCGGCTACCTCCTCGCCCCCCGCCTCGCCCTCCGGGTCGTGCTCACCCGCGCCGGGTTCGAGAGGCCGGTGCTCTGGTCCGTCCTCGCCGCCGCGTCCGCCGTGGGCGGGCTTTGCTTGCTCGCCGCGGCCCTGTGGGACCTCGCCGAGGGCAAGCCGAGCGCGGGCGAGTACGCCTTCGCCGCCGCCGGGGTGGGGCTCATCGTCTCCGCCTTCCCCGTGGCCGGGCTCGGCGGGGCCGGCCGGTCGCGCCCCCTCCCCCCTCCCGCGGCGTAAACTCCGGCGGATGCCGATCCTCGAAGCGGTCAAACTCCGGAAGGCCTACAACGGGCGGACCGTCGTCAGCGATGTCTCGATCACGGTCAACGAGTCCGAGATCGTCGGCCTCCTGGGCCGCAACGGCGCGGGCAAGACGACCTCCTTCCGAATGACCATCGGCATGATCGAGGCCGACTCCGGCCGCGTCTTCTTCCGCGGCAAGGAAGTCACGGGCCTGCCCATGTACCGCCACGCCCGCCTCGGCATCGGGTACCTCTCCCAGGAGCCCAGCGTCTTCCTCCGCATGACCTGCGAGCAGAACCTCCTGGCCATACTCGAGACCCGCCCGGGCCTGACCCGCCGCCAGCGCAAGCTCCGCGCCGCCGAACTGCTCGAACAGTTCGGGCTGACCAAGAAGGCCCGTGAACTCGCCCGCACCTGCTCGGGCGGCGAACGCCGCAAGCTCGAGATCGCCCGCGCCCTCGTCACCGAGCCCGACCTCATCCTGCTCGACGAGCCCTTCAGCGGCGTCGACCCCATCGCCGTCGAGGATCTCCAGCGGGAGGTCCGCTCGCTCACCAAGCGCGGCATCGCGATCCTCATCACCGACCACAATGTCCAGCAGACCCTCAGCGTCTGCGACCGCGCCTACATCATCAACGAGGGACGCGTCCTCGCCGAGGGCACCCCGCACGAACTGATCAACAACGACCTCGTCCGCCGCGTCTACCTCGGCAGCCTCTTCCGGGGCGACGAGTTCGAGGCCTCGTTCAACGGGCAGGCCGACCCCGAGGAGGCGCTGCGATGACCGCGCCCGCCCGCCTCGCCGCCGCCGCGATCACGCTGCTCGCGCTCGCCGGGTGCGTCGACCGCAAGATCCGCATCACCTCCGAGCCCCCGGGCGCCACCGTCTGGCTCAACGATGTCGAGATCGGCCGCACGCCCGCCGAGGCCGACTTCATGTTCTACGGGCGGTACGACATCCGGCTCGAGAAAGACGGCTACGAGCCACTCTGGACCGACCGCGAGGCGAAGGCCCCGATCTGGCAGTACCCGGTCGTCGACCTCGTCGCCGAGGCGCTGCCCATGCGCATCGACGACACCGTCGAGTGGCACTTCACCCTCGAGCCCGCGCTCGAAACGACGACCGACCCCGACGCCCTCCGCCGCGAACTCGTCGAGCGGGCCCGCACGCAGCGAGACGCGACCGCCGATCACCGCTCCAGGTGATCCCGGCGGACTCGTGCCCGCCGCTTCACGCGGCGCACCAAGCCCCCAACGCGAGATTGTGAAGACCAACGCGCGATTGTGAAGAAATGTCCTTCGCGTTCGTGAGACGCTCTGCACGCTCGCGTTCCTTGTCCTGACGAACGGACGATCGCGAGAGATCACCCGATCGAAACAAGCCGCGGAAAACGCGGCGCCACCCGAAAGGAATTCAGATGAAGTATCAACGCACCGCGTGCGCGGCGGTCGCGCTGCTCGCTGGCGTCGTCACTGTGCAGCCCGCGAACGCGATCATCGTCTACGGCAGCATCGACTGGCTGATCAGCGCACGCCCGGAGGATCCCTTCCACGCCGATACCAGCGTCGATGGGCTCTTCACCATGACCGACTATGTGCAGTGGGGTGTTTCGACGACCTCGCCGGACCCGCTCGCCAGCGCGGGCATCGCGTTCTTCACCTCGGGCGGCTTCGGCGTTGCCGAGGATCTCGTGCTCGTGACCACGGTCTACGGCGTGAATCTCACACCCGACGCCGACACGCCGACCGTCTCCGGGTTCTCCCCGTCCGACCCCGGCCTGTTCCCGCTCTCCGTCGAGACGATCACCAGCCAGGGCGGCAACAGCTACCAGTCCGGTGACGCGATCGTTATCCCGGTCGCCGAGATCGGCACCCTGCTCCCTGGGCACGATCTCTCCTGGTTCGATTTCAGCGACCCGTTCACGATCCTCTATGCGTTCCAGGTCTACGCCCCCCTCGACGAGTTCTACACGCCCCCGTGCCCGGGCGACTTCAACGACGACGGGCTCCTCGATCTCGTCGACATCAGCGGGTTCATCGGCGCCTTCCTCGCGGGCGACCCCGCGGCCGATTTCGACGCCAACGGGCTCTTCGACCTCTTCGATCTCGGCGCCTTCGTCCAGTCCTTCCAGACCGGCTGCCCCTGAGCCCGCCCCGGCGGTTCCTGGGTTCCGATGCCGAACACCACGCCCGGGCCGGCCCAACGCCGGCCCGGGCTTTCCCTTTGATCTTGTCAACAGACGCGATTCCCGCGTGAGGATCCCCCGCCGATTCCGCTCTCTAAGTTCCCCGGCCGGCGTGCGCAGAAAAAACCCCCGCTCCGAGGAGCGGGGGTCAAGGTGACGCCGGGCCGTGGCGCAGCCCGACGCCAGGTGGGTAGGTCCCCTGGAAGCCGCGTTGGCGAGACTCACACAACGCGGCTGAGTCGGTTCCGTGAGCACATCTGGTGCTCACACAGCCCGATCATACTCGCTGTTGTAGAGCGAGTCTGTCGGCCCCGATGGACGACTGCTCGACCACGCGGGCTCTGCTGGCCTTGTCAATATGCTGCGGATTCTGCGCTTGGCCATCGAATCGCGGATTCTCCCTGCAATTCGGGTCTCCCGCACCCGCCCGCCCCCCTCGGCTCCCCTCCAAGCCCCGCGTACCCTCCCCCGATGAACCCCATCCGCATCGGCACCGTTGAATACCTGAACACAGCCCCCCTCATCGAGGGGGTCGCCAAGGCCGCCAACGCCACCCTCGTCCCCGCGGTCCCGAGCCGGCTGATCGATCTCCTGATCAGGGGGGAGGTTGACCTCGCCCTCGTTTCGGTGGTCGACCTCGCCCGGTCCTCCACCCCCCTGGTCGTCCTCCCGGTCGGCATGATCGGGTGCGATGGACCCACGCTCACCGTCCGGCTGTTCTCGGACCAGCCGATCGACCGCATCGCCCGGGTCCATGCCGACACCGACAGCCACACCTCGGTCGCGCTCGCGAAGGTCCTCCTCAAGCGGGTCTACGGAATCACCCCCGAGTTCGTGGATTACGACGCCCGAGAGCGGGCACCCGGAACCGGGGTGCAGGGGCACACCCCCGAGGAGGCATGGCCCCCGGCCGTTCTGCTGATCGGGGACAAGGTCGTCAGCGACTCGCCCCCGGCGGTGCGTTACCCACACCAGTTGGATCTGGGGCAGGCCTGGCATGCGTTGACCGGGCTCCCGTTCGTCTACGCGGTCTGGGCCTGCCTCGAGCAGCGCGCGGCGGATCCGGATGTGCGGGCCGCCGCGGCGGTCCTCGACCGGGCCCGGCGTCGCAACGGCATGCGGCTGGACGCGATCGCGGCGAAGGAGGCCGGCTCCCACGGCTGGCCCGGCGACCTGGCCCGGGAGTACCTGGGGTCCCGCCTGCGGTACGAGTTCACCGCGCGAGCGGCAGATGCTGTTCGCATTTTCTTCGGAATGGCGGCCGAGGATGGCCTGCTCCCGCCCCTGGAGCCCAAGGTGGCGGAAATCGGGGATTTTGTTCCGACACCCGGATGAACCGCTCTATCATTTGACTCGTATCGCCGTTTGACCTCGGGAGATCCCCCGCCGTTTGGCGGTCGGGGCCCGGGTGCTCGCGGGCGGTGTCGCCCGGATTGTGTCGAACCCTCGCGTTGAGTCAGCCTCCATGCCGCCGCTTGCCCAATGCAAGATCGCCGCACTCGCCGACCTGGCCGACCAGGTCAGGTTCGCGCCCAAGACGGCGCTGCTCCGGCAGATCCGCGCGGCCGAGGGGCTGGCGGCCGGGCTGGAGGAGCAGGAGCGGTACCCCGAGGAGTGGATCGTGTTCCGGATCACAGGCCACCGCCCGGAGCGGGCGGCGGCGGGTCAGGCCCACACGGGGGAGGCGGTGCTCGCGGACCTGTCGGCGTTCGTGGAGCGGCTCTGCGAGGCGGCGCTGCTCGATCTGGGCGATCTGCCGGCGGGCTCGGTCGACGCCGAGGCGTTGTCGGAGCGGTGGAATGTGAGCCGCAAGACGGTCGATCGGGCGCGGCGTCGGGGTCTGATCGCGTGGCGCGTGCGCAACGAGCGCGGGCGGGCGACGCTGGTCTTCACGCCCGAGGCGGTGGCGTCGTACGAGGGCCGGCAGGGCGAGGCGATCGAGCGCGCGGGGCGGTTTACCCGGCTGGACGCGCCGACCGAGGCGCGGATCATCCGGCGAGCCGCCCGGTACCGCCGGGTCTTCCATTGCACGCTGAACCAGGCGGCGGTGCGCCTCGCGGCCCGGTTCGAGCGGAGCCATCAGGGCGTGCGCGAGTTGCTCGAGCGGCACGACGCGCGGGAACGAGAGAAGGCCGGCGGCAGGCCGATCTTCGAGGAACGGCCCGACCGCTCGGCGCGGACGAAATCGACCGCGCTGCGGCTGGCTCGATCCGGGGCCGAGCCCTCGGACATCGCCGAGCAGATCTTCGGGCCCCGGGCGGACAAGCGGCGAGCGACGCGGCTGATCCGCCAGGTGCGAGCGCGGGTGCTGCGTCGGCTGCGGCTCGACGGCCCGGTCAGCCCGGCGTTCTCGAGGCCCGACGCGGACGAGGTGCTGCTCGCGCCCGGGTGCGTGCGCACGGGGCTGGGGCTCCCGCCCGGCGCGACGGACCTCGAGGGCTTCCTGGCGATGCTCGAGGCGGGCCGGGCGCCGGACGCGGCGATCGAGGCGGCGCGCGCGGTGGCCCATCAGTACCTGCGGTTCCGGGCCCGCCGGCTGCTCGAGCGGGTGAGCGACACCGACCCCAACCCGACGAGGCTGGACGAGATCGAGACGCGGCTGCGCTGGGCGGCGTTGCTCCGGGTCGAGTTGGTGCGCGACCAATTGGGCTTGCTGGTCCCGTCGATCGAGCGGGCGACCGGGCGCGGGATCGACCGGCTGCCCCCGCACCAGCAACGCCCCCTGCTGCTGATCGGTCTCGGGGCGATCGGGGAGGCGGTGGACCGGTTCGCGCCGTTCCACGGGGGTCGGCTGGCGGCGGCGGTCTCGCTGCGGCTGAGCAAGGCCCTGAGCGGGGCGATCGAGGGGGAGCGCGGGCCGTTCGCCGAGGCGAGGCGTCGGCCGGCGACGACCCACGAGATGCCGGACTTCACGCTGCTTCGTCCGTCGGCGTCCTGGTCGGTCTGGCTGGCGCCGGTGCCGGGGCTGCGGCGGGCGCTGCCGATGCTGGACGAGCGGGACCGGATGATCCTGCTCCGCCGATCGGGGCTGGACGGATCGGCGCCGGAGACCATCTCGACGCTGGCCGAGCGGCTGGGAACCACCCGGATGCACGCGGCCCGGTACGAGCGGGCGGCGATCCGCGAGGCGCTCCGGCTGGGCGGGGAGCGCGTGCCGGCGGGGTGAGGTTCGCGGGTTGGCCCCTGGGCTTCGGATGAACGCGGAGCGAGCGGCGTTCGAGGGCGACGCGGGGCGGGCACGGGCGATGGTGGCGCGTGTGGAGACTCGGCCCGTCGCTGACGCTCCGGGCTCTTTCTGAGTTCTTCGTGTCCCTCGCGACCTTCGCGTTCGGGTTCGTGGGGGCGAGAGGGGTTGAACGCAAAGGGCTCGAAGGGCGCGAAGGGGCGGGCTTGTTTCCTTGATGGAACGCGGAGACGCGGAGGATTGGGCACGCTTTGGGTCGCGCTGCGGGATGGTGGCGCGTGTGGAGACTCGGCCCGTCGCTGACGCTCCGGGCTCTTTCTGAGTTCTTCGCGATCTTCGCGTTCCGGGGGTGGCGGTAGGATGGCCGCATGCCAGAGGCGATGACAGCGGAGGAGCGGGCGCGGGTCCAGATCGAGTCGGTCCGGCTTGTCGTGGGCATGGAGATCCATGTCGAGCTGTCGACGCGGAGCAAGATGTTCGCGCGGTGCGCCAGCCCGGCGTGCGTCGGCGCGGGGGAGTTCGAGCCCAACTCGCTGATCGACCCCGTGGTGCTCGGGCTGCCCGGGGCGCTGCCCGGGCTGAACCGCGAGGCGGTGGAACTCTCGATGCGGGTGGGGCTGGCGTTGAACTGCCGGATCGCGGAGGAGACCAAGTGGGACCGGAAGGGGTACACCTACCCCGACCTGCCCAAGGGGTACCAGATCAGCCAGTACGACCTCCCGCTGTGCGCGGACGGGTTCGTGGATGTGCCCCCCGTGGGCCCGCGGGGGGAGTTCGACCCTGAGGGCCCGGTCACGCGGGTGGGGATCATCCGGGCGCACCTCGAGGAGGACGCGGGCAAGCTGCTGCACGAGGCGCCCGCGTCCGGGGGCGTGGGGGGCGGCGCCCTCGATGGCTCGATCGTGGACCTGAACCGGGCGGGCACGCCGCTGCTGGAGATCGTCACGCAGCCGGACATCTCCTCGTCGGACGAGGCGGTGGCGTTCTGCCGGCTGCTGCGGATGGTCTGCCGGTTCGTGGGGGCGACCGAGGGGGTGATGCAGAAGGGGCACATGCGTTTCGAGCCCAACATCAACTGCGTGCTGACGCTGGCGGGGGGGCGGGTCGTGCGCACGCCGATCGTCGAGGTGAAGAACCTCAACTCGTTCCGGGCGGTCGCGGGCGCGATCGAGCACGAGTTGGCCGAGCAACCCGGGCGGTGGCGCGCGGACGGGCGGGAGATGGGGCCCGGGTCGAAGACGACGCGGGGGTGGGACGATGCGCGCGGCGTCACCTTCCCGCAGCGCGAGAAGGAGGATGCGCACGACTACCGCTATTTCCCCGACCCGGACCTGCCGGCGCTCGAGGTGGACCGGGCGTGGCGGGAGCGCGTCGGGGCGGAGTTGCCCGAGTTGCCGCTGGCCCGGCTGGCCCGGTGGGCGGGCACGCTGGGGCTCGCGCCGGTGGACGGGATGACGCTCCTGGAGGAGCGGGCCGACGCGGACCTGTTCGACCGGGCGGTCGAGGCGAGCGTGGACGCGGGGCTGTCACGGGAGCGGGCGGGTCGGGGCGTGGGGAACATCGTGCTTCAGCACATGGCGCGGCTGGCGAACGAACGCTCGGGCCCGGGCGAGACGGTCACGGTCTCGGGGCTCGGCGTGTCCGCGGGGCAGATCGCGGCGATCGCGGGGTTGCGCGACGGGGACCGGATCTCGGCGGCGAACGCGGGCAAGCTGGTGGAGAAGCTCGCCGACCCGGCGTACGCGGGGCGCGACGCGGCGGGGGTGGCCGAGTACGAGGGGTGGCTGATCGTCCGCGACGAGGGGGCGATGGCGGCGTGGGTGGAGGAGGTCCTGGCGGAGAACGGGGCGGTGGTCGAGCAGATCCGCGGGGGCAAGGCGCAGGCGGTGGGGCGGCTGGTGGGCGAGGTGATGAAGAAGAGCGGGGGGACGGCCGACGCGAAGGCGGTGCGGGAGATGATCCTGGCGCGGATCGGGTGAGCGGCGGGTTCAACGCGGAGGGGTTGGCTCGCCGGAGTTGACTGAACGCGGAGACGCGGAGAGCGCGGAGGGTCGGGCCATCTTTGACGCTCCGGGCTCGTTCTGATTTCTTCGCGTTCGGATCCGAGTGGTGATGCGAGGGGGTCTCAACGCGACGGTCTCGAAGGGCGCGAAGCGGGGGGCGCGGGGGGCTTGCTGGATTGGCCGGCGTACTTGATTGAACGCGAAGGGTCGGGTGGGTTTTGGCGCTCGGCCTGTTGCTGACGCTCCGGGCTCTTTTTGCTCCCGGCTTGTTCGGGTCCGTGGGGAGTGGGGGTCGGGTGGAATCGGTCCGCCTGCCGGGAATATAGTTGTTCAAACAACTATTTATTGGGGTGGAGCAATCACCTCTTTCGGGAAAGGACCACGGCATGACGACCACCAGCACCACGACCCGGGCCCCCGCGGGGCTGCGCCTCCGCAGGGCCGACGAGCGCGGGCGGACCCGCCTCGCCTGGCTCGACGGGCGGCACTCGTTCAGTTTCGGGCGGTATGTCGACCGGGCGCACACGGGGTTCCGCGCGTTGCGTGTGATCAACGACGACCGGGTCTCGGCGGGGGCGGGGTTCTCGCCGCACCCGCACGAGAACATGGAGATCGTGACTTATGTCGTCTCGGGTCGGCTGGCGCACAAGGACTCGCTGGGGAACGCGTCGGAGATCGGGCCCGGGGAGGTGCAACGGATGACCGCGGGGCGCGGGATCGTGCACAGCGAGTTCAACC
>JRYH01000078.1_pt1 | contig 47204 bp, 21 predicted proteins | sample 235351 | NCBI WGS metagenome assembly JRYH01 (sample SAMN03074221, study PRJNA261480) | activated sludge metagenome | biome: Wastewater Treatment Plant; feature: Wastewater; material: Activated sludge; isolation source: activated biomass of a wastewater treatment plant treating wastewater... ...
CGTGGAGCCCGAGCTTCTCCATGATCGAGGAGCGGTGGGCGTCGACGGTCTTGGGGCTGCGGTGGATGGCCGCGGCGATCTCGTTGCGCGACATGCCCTTGCCGATCATGCGGAGGATCTGGAGTTCGCGGGGGGTGATCTTGCTGAGGCGGGATTCCGGGGCGTTCTTGTCGGCGGCCGCGGTTGGTCGGTTGGGGTCGAGGCCGCAGCGGCTGATGACCTCGGGGCTGAAGGCGAATCGGCCGGCGGCGACCTGGCGGATGGCGTCGATGATGGCGGCGGGTGCGTCTCGTTTGGAGACATAGCCCCACGCGCCGGCCTTGACGGCGACATCGAGGTAGGCGTGACGGATGAAGGCGCTGAGGAGGATGACACGGCACTCGGGGCATCGGGCCTTGAGGTCCTCGATGGTCTCGAAGGGGTCGCGCCCGGGCATGTCGATATCCATGAGCAGGACCTGGGGGGCCTCGCGGGCGACGGCCTCGACAAGGCCGTCGGCCGACCCCAAGGAGCCGACGAACTGGAGCCCTGTTTCCCGGTCGAACCTGGCCCTGAGCCCCTCGATGAGGAAGGCGTGGTCATCGGCACAGAAGATGCGGATACGCGCGCTCTGCTCGGGCTCCAGTGTCGACATCATGGGGGATCCCCTACGGGCCCAAGCCCGGCGGCGAGCGACTGCCGTATCCCGGCCACCCCGCCGGCCGGATCGACCTCGACCCGTCTTGGCGGGCTGGGATCAGAACGATGCCCGCCCGCCGCCTGCGTTTTCTCTTCCCGGGAGACCACGACCAGATCGGGGGGAGTCGCGGCCCCATCGCTGACAAGCGTACAGCCTAGGCCGGTGAGGAGTTGCTCGCAGAGGGCGGCGATCCTGGAATCTCGAATTGCGACCCTGACGAGCGGCCTGCCTGCCGGGGTGGTGGCATCGGAGTTGTGGAGCGGAATATCCAGGGTCGCGACTGCCCCCCCGGATGGGCGGTTTTCGAGCACAAAGGTGCCCCCGGCGAGTTTGGCGATCCCGGCGACGATGCTCAGGCCCAGCCCGGTCGAGAGGCCCCGGACCTTGGTGGTGAAGAAGGGCTCGGGGGCTCGACGGGCGATGGTGTCGGAGATGCCGGGTCCGTTGTCGACGCACTGAACACGGAGGAGGGCCTGGGCCGGGAGGGCGCGCACGGCGAAGGTGATGGACGCTTCGGGGTTCGAGGAGCGTCCGAGGGCCTCGACGGCGTTGACGAGGAGGTTCATCGCGGCGCGGGAGAAGAGGTGCTTGGGGATCGAGGCGAGGGCGCCGGGGGCGTCGACGGTGAGCGAGAACTCGATGCCCGGGGTTACGGCCTGCTCGAACAGGGGGAGCATCTCGCGGGCCCAATTCTCGACCGAGAAAGGGGGCGAGATCGAGGGGCCATTGCTCGCGGAGGCGTCGGACTCGCCCGCGAGCAGGGCGAGACCCTCGCCGAGATCGTCGACAAACTCGATTCCCGTGCGCACAGCGTTGAGGGAGACGCGCTGCATCTCGTTGAGGTCGGCATCGCTGATGGTGTCGAGGTGGCACCGCACGGGGAGGAGCATGTTGCTCAGATCATGGCTCAGACCTGTCGCGAGGCGCCCCAGGGCAGCGAGGCGTTCGGCGTCTTCGAGGCGTCTTTGAGACTCAGCGAGGGCGAGGGTTCGCTGCTCGACGAGGCGTTCGAGGTCGTCTCGGTGGGCGGCGAGTTCGGCCTCGGCGTGGCGGTGGTCGGTGACATCCATGCCGAGGGCGCAGGCGCCGATGAACCGGCCCCTTGTATCCCGCAGACGGGACTGCATCCAGACGATGGATCGCCGGGTCCCCGATTTGGTGACCAGTTGCCCCTCGGCGCGAGGGGGGAGTTGGTCGAGGTCGAAGACCAGGCCGAGGTTGACCTCCTCGGGCCGGAGGGTGAGCGGGGGGATGAAGATGCGGCGCCACCCGATGCCGACGATCTCCTGCTCGGTCCAGCCGGTGAGATTGAGGAAGAACTCGTTGGCGAAGAGGATGCGGCCCTGTTCGTCGGTGACGACGCCGGCGAGGTCGACATTCTGGAGGATGTCGCGGTATCTGCGTTCGGACTCGCGGAGGGCCTCGAACGCCTCGTGGCGATCGGTGACATTGATCCCAACTCCCCATGCGCGCCAGCCCGGGATGGGGCAGCGGGCGGCGATGTTCGACCAGAGGATCCGGCGGATGATGCCGTCGGCACAGGTCACGCTCCGCTCGACCTCGTCGTAGTCGCCGAAGTCGAGATCGGCCCATGTGCGGAACCACGCGGCCCGCTCGGCGTCGCTGGGATAGAGAAGCTCGAAGAATGCGCGGTTGCCGATGATCTGCGCGGCCGAATAGCCGGTGATGCGCTCGGCGTGCTCGTTCCAGAGGACGGGAACGAGGTTCTCGTCAAGGGCCCAGACGATGACGGGGATCTTGTCGATGACGCGTTCGAGACGGGCGCGGGCCTGGCTGATCTCACGCTGGGCGCGGACCTGTTCGGTGATGTCCTCGGCGAGGGAGGCGACACCGATGACGCGCTGATTCTCGTCGAGGAGCGTGGTGTTGTGCCACCGGCACTGGATGACGCGGCCGTCCTTGGTGATGTTGGTGTTGATGCTGCTGGTGCCGCCGGTGTTGCGGAGGAGTTGGTCCCAGACCTCGTCGACGATCTCCCGGGATGCCTCTTCCACGATGAGGGGGAAGACATCGCGGGATTCGACCTCGTGGAAGGCGAATCCGAAAATGCGTTCGGCGGAGGGATTCCAGGCGCGGACGCTGCGGTCCGGGCGCCATTCGATGACGGCGAGGGGGGTGCTCTCGAAGTGGGCGGCGAGCAGGCGGCGTCCTCGGGCCTCGGCCTGCTCGGCCTCGCGCCTCGCGGTGATGTCGGTGACCGAGATGGCACGCCTCCCCGGGATGGCGTTGGCGTCCCCGATCGCGATGTCGGCGTCGAACGGCTCGCCGTGGCACCTGCGAACCGCGACGCGTTCGATCTTGGCGGGCCCCGGGCCGAGGAGGGCGTGGTCGAGCCAGGCGGCGAAGCGGGGGTGATCGGGGTCGGGGATGATCTCGAGGATCGGCTTGCCGAGGATCATCTCGGTGGTGCAGCCGATCTGATTGAGGAGCGTTGCGTTCGCGAAGCGGACTCGGCGGTCGGGGTCGATCAGGCCGATGCCGTGGGGGATGGCGTCGAGGACGGAGGGATCGGGGGGCGACGCCTTCTCGGCGGGGCAGGCCGGTTGAGGATCGTCTTGATGCCTGTTCTGGCTGGGCATGGCGCGACCGCGGCGGAGCGGCCTTGCCGACTACGCCTTGAGCGCCATTCTAGGTCCCGGGGGAGGCCTCCACAATCGACTCGGGCTCAGCGGATGAAGAGCATCTCGCGGTAGGACGGGAGGGGCCAGATGTCCGCGGAGACCTGGGTCTCGATCCGGTCGCCGAGTTCGCGGCAGTCCTGCATCAGGGGGATGATCTTCTCGCGGCAGTGTTTGGCGTGCCGGACCGGGTCGGCGTCGGCGTGGTCGTCGGCGCGGTCGAGCTCGTTGACCTTCTCTCGGAAGGCGTCGACGAGGGCGACGAAGGCCTGGAGTTCGGCTCGGCCGGCGGATGCATCGACATCGGCGCCCTGGGTGGCGGCGACGGCCTCGGCCATGATGGTCTGCTGCCGCAGGGCCGCGGGGAGGATGTACTGCCGACCGATGAGGACCATCTGCTCGCTCTCGATCTGGATCTGCTTGGTGTACTTCTCGAAGAAGATGACCATGCGGCTCTCAAGCTCGGCGGGCTTGAGGACCTTGTACTTGCTGAAGAGCGACTTCGCCTTGCGGGTTCCGAAGGCGGGCAGCGCGGTGACGGTGTCGCGGAAGTTCGGCAGCCCGCGTCGTTCGGCCTCCTTGTGCCACTCCTGGGAATACCCATCCCCGTTGAAGATGATGCGTTTGTGCTGCTTGACGATGTCCCGCAGGACGCGGCGGCAGGCGACCTCGACCGACTCCTTGCGCTGCTTGCGGGTGGTCGCCTCTTCGAGTTCGGTGGCGATGTGATCGAGGGACTCGGCGACGATGGTGTTCATGACGGTGTTGGGCCATGAGACGGCGGCGCTGGACCCGACGGCGCGGAACTCGAACTTGTTGCCGGTGAAAGCGAACGGGCTGGTGCGGTTGCGGTCGCCCGAGTGCCGTGGGATCTGCGGGAGGGTGCGGGCGCCGAGGTCGAGGGCGCCGCCCTTGAGGGTGCGCTTCGGGGTTCCCTTCTCGAGCTGCTCGACGAGGTCCGTGAGCATGTCGCCCAGGTAGACGGAGATGATGGCCGGGGGCGCCTCGTTGGCGCCGAGGCGGTGGTCGTTGCCGGCGCTGGCGACGGAGGCGCGGAGGAGGTCGGCGTGGGTGTCAACGGCGCGGAGGACGGCGCAGAGGAAGACCATGAACTGGAGATTGGTGTGGGTCTCGTCCCGCGGGTCGAGGAGGTTGACGCCGGTGTCGGTGGACATGGACCAGTTGTTGTGCTTCCCGGATCCGTTGATGCCGGCGAAGGGCTTCTCGTGGAGGATGCAGTGGAGCCCGTACCGCGGGGCGACGCGTTTGAGGGTCTCCATCATGACCATCTGGTGGTCGCAGGCGACATTCGTCTCCTCGAAGATGGGGGCGAGTTCGTATTGGCCCGGGGCGACCTCGTTGTGGCGGGTCTTGACGGGCACGCCGAGGCGGTAGAGCTCCATCTCGGCCTCGGCCATGAAGGCGATGATGCGCTGGGGGATGGACCCGAAGTAATGGTCTTCGAGTTCCTGGCCCTTGGGGGGCTTGGCGCCGTAGAGGGTTCGGTCGCAGGTGACGAGGTCCGGCCTTGCGAAGTAGAGATTGCGGTCGATCAGGAAGTACTCCTGCTCGGACCCGAGCGTCGTGCGGACGCGCGTGACGCCGGCGTCGGTCCCGAAGATGCGGAGGATGCGCATGGCCTGCTGGCTGAGGGCCTCGATGGAGCGGAGGAGCGGCGTTTTCTTGTCAAGGGCTTCGCCGGTCCAGGAGACGAAGGCCGTGGGGATGCAGAGCGTGCCGTGGGTGGCGCCGCGGACGATGAAGGCGGGGCTGGTGGGGTCCCAGGCGGTGTAGCCTCGGGCCTCGAAGGTGGCGCGGAGCCCGCCGGAGGGGAAGGAGGATGCGTCGGGCTCGCCCTGGACGAGGTCGGCGCCGGAGAACTGGGTGACGATGTTCCCGTCGCCTGAGGGGATGAGCATCGCGTCGTGCTTCTCGGCGGTGGACCCGGTGAGGGGCTGGAACCAGTGGGTGTAGTGGGTCGCGCCGCGTTCGATGGCCCAGTCTTTCATGACCGAGGCGACGACATCGGCGACGGCGTGATCGAGGGGTTCGCCGGCGTTGATGGTGCGGAGCAGGGCCTTGAAGGTCTGCTTGGGGAGTCGCTCGCGCATCGCGCGCAGGTCGAAGACATCGGCGCCGTAGATCGACTCAAGGGGCTCGCGGAGGCGCTGTGTGTCGTGGGTAATCCGGTGCCATTCGGTCGCGGCGTTGGTTGCTGCGGTCAGAGCGTCTTCGGTGCGCATCGGTGTCGGGTCCCTCTGTCTGCGTGCTTCGTGGGTCTGCGATTTCGCGGGTTCACCCGGAGCCTACTGGGTTCACCGATTCTTCGCAGGCCGAGCGGGAATGGCGAGAAAAAAACAGCCCGCGGGGGCGAGACCCACCCCCTCGGGCGTGTGGTGCTACAGATCGGCGGCGGCCGGAATTCAGCCGAAGTCGTATCGGAACTCGCCGCCTTCGACCCCGACGCGGACACTGTGGATCTTCTCGCCCTGCATCATCCGGGTGAGGAAGGCGGTGGAGATCTCGGGGAGCATGGTCTGTGTGAGAATGGCGTCGATCATGCGGCCGCCGGACTCGATCTCGGTGCACCGGCTGACGATGAGGTTGAGGACCTCGTCGCCGTACTCGAAGGCGGCGCCGTGGTTCTGGCCGATCCGCCTCTGGATGCGCCCGAGTTGAAGGCGGGTGATCTCTCGGAGCATCTCGTCGCTGAGGGGGTAGTACGGGATCACGACCATGCGTCCGAGGAGTGCGGCGGGGAAGACCTTGAGCATGGGCTCCCGGAGGGCCTTCTGGAGCCCCTCGACGCCGGGCATGAGATCGGGGTCCTTGCACATGTTCATGATGAGGTCTGAGCCGGCGTTGGTGGTAAGGAGGATGATGGTGTTCTTGAAGTCGATGAGGCGTCCCTCGCCGTCCTCCATCTGACCCTTGTCGAAGACCTGGAAGAAGATCTCGTGGACATCGGAGTGGGCTTTCTCTACTTCATCGAGGAGGACGACGGAGTAGGGCTTTCGGCGGACGGCCTCTGTGAGGACGCCGCCCTCGCCGTAGCCGACATATCCGGGAGGGGCGCCCTTGAGCGTGGAGACGGTGTGGGCCTCCTGGAACTCGGACATGTTGATGGTGATGACATTCTGCTCGCCGCCGTAGAGGGCTTCGGCGAGGGCGAGGGCGGTTTCGGTTTTTCCGACGCCCGAGGGACCGGCGAGCATGAAGACGCCGATGGGTTTGCTCGGGTTGTCGAGGCTGGCCCGGCTGGTCTGGATCCGTCGGGCGATGGCCTCGAGCCCGTGGCGCTGGCCGATGACGCGCTTGTTGAGCGTGTCGGCGAGGCTGAGCACCGCCTGGATCTCGTTCTTGACCATCTTCCCGACGGGGATGCCGGTCCAGTCGGCGACGACGGCCGCGACGGCGTTGGCGTCGCAATCGGCGAGGATCAGGGGGCTCTCGCCCTGCAGGGCGGCGAGCTCGGCCTGGACCTCGTCCAACTGCGTTCGGAGCGCGGCCCGTTCCTCATCGGAAAGGGTCGTATGCCCGGCCTTGGCGGCCTCCTTTGCGGCGGTGGCGGCGGCGGCGGACTCGGCGGGACTTCCCGTTCCCTCGACGGCCTCGAGCCCGGACGGGCCCCGGAGGCGGGCTCGGACCTCGAGCAAGCGATCGACGAGCGTCTTCTCCTTCTTCCAGGCCTCCTCGAGCCCGGCGAGGCGTTCGACCTCGGCGGCCATCTTCGTGTTGATCGTCCGGACTCGTTCGGCGTGGTCCTTGCCGACATCCTGCTCGCGGGCGAGGATCTCGAGCTCGGTCTGGAACGCCTGGATCCGCTTGCGGGAGTCGTCGACCTCGGCGGGGACGGCGTGCTGACCGATCGCGACCCGGGCGGAGGCGGTGTCGAGCAGGCTGACCGCCTTGTCCGGGAGTTGGCGGGCTGGGATGTATCGGTGGCCCAGGCGGACGGCGGCCTCGATCGCCTCGTCGAGGATCTGCACCTTGTGGTGCTTCTCGAAGATGCCGGCGACCTTGCGCATCATGAGGATGGCGCGGTCCTCGTCGGGTTCATCGACCTGGACGGTCTGGAACCGGCGGGTGAGGGCGGGGTCCTTCTCGATGTGCTTCTTGTATTCGGCCCAGGTCGTCGCCGCCACGGTGCGGAGGAGGCCCCGGGCGAGGGCGGGCTTGAGCAACTGGGCGGCGTCGCCCGTGCCGGCCTGGCCTCCGGCGCCGATCAGGCGGTGGACCTCGTCGATGAACAGGATGGTCGGCGTGGTGGCCGCCTGGACCTCGTCGATGACCTGCTTGAGGCGTTGTTCGAACTCGCCCTTCATGCTCGCGCCGGCCTGGAGGGCGCTGACATCGAGTTCGAGGAGGCGGACATCCTGCAACGGGGGCGGGACATCCTTCTCGACGATCTTGTGCGCAAAGCCCTCGGCGACGGCGGTCTTGCCCACGCCGGCTTCGCCCACGAGGACGGGGTTGTTCTGCCGGCGGCGCATGAGGATGTCGATGACCTGCCGGGTCTCTTCATCGCGGCCGACGATGGGATCGATCTTGCCGGTGCGGGCCTCTTCGGTCAGGTCCTTGCAGAACCGCTTGAGGGCCTCCTCCTTGCCCATCTGGGCGGGGGCCATCGCGCCGGAGGCCTCGCCCGGCACGGCCCCCCCGCCGACGCTGCTCCCGTCGGTGGCCCCGAGGCGGGCCTCCACAGAGTCGCCGAGGATCTTCTCCCAATGGTCGGTGAGGTCCTCGACTTTGACCTTCTCGAATTCCGCGCTGACGGCCATGAGGTCTCGCTGGAGGCCGCGGGTTTTGAGGAGGGCGACGACGATGTGGCCGGACCGGATGGAGGGCTCGTTCAGCAGGAGTGTGGCGTAGGTCCAAGCTCGCTCGACGGCTTCTTCGAGTTCGGAGGAGAACCCGGCGAGGCTGGAGGCGCCGCGCGGGAGGCGGTCGAGGGCCGCGGTGATGTCGCGGGCGAGCGTGGAGGGGTTGAGTTGATAATGGCGGATGATCCGGTGGAGGTCGGAGTCCTGGAGTTGCAGGACCTGGTGGACGAAATGGAGCAGTTCGACGCGGGGGTTGCCGCGCATCTTGCAGAACACGGTCGCCGCCTCGCACGCCTTGTAGCAGAGGCTGTTGAGTTTCCCGAACAGTGCCTTGAGGCTGATCTCGGCCATTGAATCGTCCCTCCGGCCCGTTCCCCGGGCCCGTTCCCAACGCCTGCGAGCGGCGCCCCGCCGCGAACCCGGAGATTACCCCAATTCCGCCTCGTCCGGCGCCCGGAGGACCAGATCGTCGGCGTCTCGGCGGAACGGTTTGGTCTTGAGCCAACTCGTCCAGCCGAGCATCGCGCCCCCGCCCAGGCGCGTCTCGGGGACCTCGTCACGCTTGAGGACGAGCACGGCCTCCCAGTCGTACTCGTACCCGATGTAGTTCCGGACCCAACCCACGAGCCTGGCGAAGGAGCGGTCGCACGGGAGCAGCCTGGTGTACTCGCGGAGAGAGAGAGGCCCGATGCGGATCCGGAATCGCTGGGAGCAGTCCCAGATTCTCGACCCGATGACGGCGGTCTGACCGAGTCTGCCAACGACGCCGGGACGCCCCATCTGGAGCCGGTCGTCGGGGGGGATCTCGATCCAGTGCCCGATGAACTCTTCGATGACGCATTCGACGCCGAAATAGTCGGCGATGATCGCGGCGAGGCCCTCCGGGGGTTTGGTCTGGAGGGCGAGTCGGCCGGCGAAGTGCTGCTTGGCGATGTCTGGAACGGCGTCCCGCCGGCGGAGCGTCCTCTCGGCGATGCCGATCAGGCTGGCGACATAGAAGCCGAACCGGTCGGAGTCGGGGTCGTCGGCGACGCGGTCGAACGAGACCGAGGGCTGGTTGACGGCCCAGGCGCGATAGAACAGGGCGATGGCGCGGTGGTGAAAGATGTCGCAGAACCGCACGAAGGTGCGGTCGCGGGCGTTGCGTTCGCGGTCTCGGGCGTACTCGGTGAGGTGGAGGGGGAGCGCGCCGTTGGGGCCGAACAGCCCGAGGAAATTGACGCTCATCCGGTCGGGCTGCCCGCGGCGGCCCGGGGCGTAGGCCTGCACCGTGGAGGAGGCGAAGGCGAGCGAGGGCTCCTGGGCGAACCGGACGGGGTCGTCACGCAGGCGCAGCGACGCGCCGATGCGGCTCCCGGCGGCCTTGGCGCACTCAAGCCTGCGCACCGCGGCGAAGAAGTCGTACGCGTACGGCTTCTCCATCAGGCGGAGGATCAGAGCGTATGTCGCGTTCCGATCCGGGTCGGCCATCGCATGATCTCCCCACGCTCACGCGTCTCGACGATCGTCTCGGTGAACGAGTTGATCGAGACATACTTGGCAAAGAACCGCTCGAGCACCGCGCCGAGCAGGAAGCAGCTCGCGCCCTCGAAATCGTGCTCCTCGAAACGGAGCGTGACCTGGAGCCCCCGGGCGAAGGTGATGGGCCCCTTGGTCGGTGCTCGGCGGGTGACCGGCCTGCTGGTGATGCCGCGGAGGCCCTCGATCTGTTTTCGGGTGTGCGCCTCGGCGAGGTTGCCGTAGATCTTGAGCAGGTCCCGCATCGCGGCGGCGCCGGAGAGGCTGGGGTCGGTGAAGTCCGACCCGAAGGACCGCTCGGCGTCGGCCAGCGAGAGGTAGTTCAGCGAGAGGTGGCTGATGAGCCTCCAGAGCACCTCGCCCTCGATGAACGAGGGCCGGGGGGGGGTCGGCTTCCCGAGGCACCGGATCGCCTCGACCGCGCCGCCGATGTCCATGGAGAAATCGGTCCGCCCCTCGCCCACGGGCATACGGAGCGGCAGGTCGCGGTTGGTGCAGCGGGTCGTGACCGCGAGTTGGCGGAGGTCGGAGCGGTACGGGGCGGCCGACGCGTCGACGAGGCGGAGGTAGACCTCGCTGCCCGGATAGCTGGACCGGCGGCCGGACCGGCGCTCACGGTCCGTGAGCGTGCGCGGGACGCGTGAGGTGTCGACGAAGGCGCCGCCGTCGCCGGTTTCCTCGTCGAGGTCGCTCGCCTTGTAGAAGGGGCGGAAAACGCGTTCGTCGTCGACATGCCCGCCGATGCCGGTGACATCGACGATGTCGTAGACCTCGTAATCCAAGGGGCGCGTGCGGTCCGGGACGAGGTGGAACTCGCTGAATCTGTCGGAGACATGGATGCGGTCGCATCGCTTCGGGAAGAGGTTGATCGCGGGCGTGCAATGGAGGGCGAACGACTTCGCGTCGAGCGCCTGCTCCAACTCGGGATCCCCCTCGTCGAGCGCGAACAGCAATTCGATGGTGGGCGTCTTGAGCCGCTCGAAGACGGCCCGGAGCCCGGAGACCTCGACAAACAGGAACCGCTCGGGGAAGGTGAAGTACTCCTGGAGATGGCGGTACCCCTGGAACGAGCGCGGCCCGACGGGGAGGAGGGCCTCGTCGTTGCCGAACCCCATCTGGCGGAGCGAGGTCTTCGGGTCGAGGCGTTCGGTCCAGGGCGCCGGCCGCGTCGTGGGGCGGGCGAGGATGGCCCCTGTGTGCGCGACGAGGCGTTCGTAGATCTTGAAGGGGAGCCCCTCGGACCCCCTGAAGTGGAGCGCGAGGCGATCGGTCTCGATCTCGTTGAGCATCAGCCCCGCGGTCGCACGCAGGCGGAGGCGGATGACCGCGGCGGGCTTGATGTCCCTGGGCAATTCCAGGGAGAGCAGGTCGCGATCGTGGTACTGGGCGTCGACGAGCTCGAGCGGGGCGAGGGTGACCTCGTGGGCCGTGCGATACTCGCAGGCGGTCTGGTCGTGCCGGCTGATGGTGCTCCGCAGCGCGGTGCCCCGGGGGACCGTGAACCCGCTGGCGAGCCCCGAGTCTTCGAGGTCGGGCCTGATCTGCACGATGCACATGGAGGGCATCGGGGAGAGGTACTGCGGGTAGACCGCCTCGAGCATGTGCTGTGTGAACCGGGGGAACTCCGCGTCGAGCTTGAGCTGCACGCGGGCGGTCAGAAAGGCAAAGCCCTCGAGAAGCCGCTCGACATAGGGATCGGCGCACTCGAACTCGTCGAGCGCGAGTCGCCCGGCGATCTTGGGGTACTCGCGTGCGAACTCGGCGGCCGTCTCGCGGATGTGCCGCAGTTCCCGTTCGTAATAGCCTCGGAGCCTCTGGTCCATGTCTTGCTCGTCCGTTCGCGGGATCCCTGCCGGGCGTTCAGCCCTTCGACATCTCTTCGAGAGCGTACTGGCCCGTCTCCAGGTTCACCTCTGACTTGAGGAACAGCGGCTCGGGGACGGGCTGGGCCCAGAGATCGCCCCGCACCTCGAAGACGAGGGCGTTCCCGGACATCTCCGATTCGTTGAGCCGGGCCACGACCCGGAGCGTGCCGGGCCGGATCCTCGGCTCGAACGCGCGGATCGCGCGGGAGACCGTCTTTTCGAGCCGGACAACATCGATGCCACCCGCGGTGAGCCCGCAGAGATCGGGCACCCCGTAGTTGAGCACGCTCGAAAACACATGGGGCGATTCGTTCTCCTGCTCGGGCCCGATGCGCTGGGGTGTGTTCAGCAGCCAGTTCAGGTCACGCAGGACGGCCTGGCGGAGTTGCCTGGAATTGAAGACCCGACGCTCCCGGCTCTCGACGCCCTTCTCGGGCTCGTCGTCGGTCAGGCGATCGAGCAGGCACGGCTGGAGGCGGTCGGTCGGGGTGAGTTCAGGCACCGGACCCGCCCTTCTCGCCGCCCTGCGTTGTGTTGAGCGCGATCACCCGGGTCTCCAGGATCGGGTGCTCGCCCGCGTCGCTGAACCACATCCGCTGCCCGACGCCGACCGTGTAGTCCTCGCCGAGCTCCTCGTATTCGGTGACGCGGGCAAGCCGGGCCTGATCCGAGCCCGACTCGGGTGTGCCGGGGTAGCGAACCGGGACCAGGCCGACCGCCTTGCCCTCGTTGGACCACACGAACTCGGCCTGGGCCCAGACCGTGTCCCGGAGTGAGCCGGGGGCCTCCAGGCGGATCGAGGCGATGCGCTCGAACGGCACCCAGTAGTACTTGCCCTGAATGATGACCTCGAGCACCGGGCCGAGGCGGTGATCGGTGTCGGCGAGCCAGGAGATCGGCCGCCCGTCAACTGTCCCGGAGATCTCGGGGGCCGCTTCGAAGGCCCGATCTCGGAGCGCGGCGGCGGCGGCGGGCTCGCCGCGCGCGAGGCAGGCCTGGGCCTGCACGAGATCCCCGATCCAGGCCGGGGGCTCGCCGAGCATCAGCGGCGTCCGCTTGCCGGCGAAGACCTCGCGGCGGAACACCTCACAGCGGATCGCGTTGCGGTAGTACTCGACGATCAGGAGGTTCTTGGGGTCGAGGTCGCCCACGACATTGATCTGCGTCAGAGCGCGGTCCCAGTCTCCCAGGACGCAGAGGAGCTGGTAGAGGAAGTTCCGGTAGGACGCGTTTGACGGGTCGTTGCGGACCGCGTCCTGGAGCGCCTTGAGGGCGTCGGCCAAACGGCCTTCCTTGATCAGTTGCTCGGCCTGCATGCCACCCCTCCCCACCGCCGCGGGAGCGCCCCGGACGGATCGCGCAAAGAACGGGGCGGAGCCCGGCGGCCCCGCCCCGACACTGTACCAGACTGTCGCGTTGAGATGGGGCGGCGGAGGCCGACCCCGTCCGATGCGGGTCAGATCGGCTTGTCCTCGAGGGTGCTCCAGGCGGCCTGGATGCCGGGCCCGGTCTTGCCGCCGCCGCGGGGGTCGGTCGGGGTGTACTCGAGGTGGATCTCGCCGTAGCGGAAGGAGACCTCTTCGAGCGGGATCAGGTCCTGACCCTCGGTCGACCCGGAGGGGCGGACCGCGGAGACGATCGAGTCCTTGAGTGTGTACTTCATGAACACGGTCTTCTCGCCCATCGCGCGGCACATCTCGATGACGATCTCGGGGATCGGCTTGGCCGAGCAGCAGTGCAGGAAGAGGGCGGGGCTGGCGCTGTCGAGCTTCTTGACAACATTGAAGTCGTTGTGGTCGGCCCGGCCGCCGGAGTGGGTGCCCTGGGCGCTGGAAGCCCCGCCGGTCATCTGATTGACCGAGTGGCTGAACGCCTGGATCTCGATCCAGTCCTTGTGCTTGCTGTCGGTGCTGTCGCCCTTGATGCCCTGAATCTTGACGAATCCGTCGAATGACATGTTCATCTCCCCGGCCGGAACCGGCCGTCGTTGAGTTCGGTGGGGCCTGATTCGACCCCGTGATTGACCGCTTCACACTTCAAGCGAGATTCCGGCCCTCCGGTAACGGATCGACGCGCGGAAAGTTCAGAACCATCGCCCAATCAATTTCCGAACGATTTACCCGCCCTTCTGGCTCGGCAGCTTGCTGACCAGGCGGAGCGAGACCGTGAGGCCCTCCAACTGGTAGTGCGGCCTGAGGAAGAACTTCGACGAGTAATAGCCCGGATTGCCCTCGACCTCCTCGACGATGACCTCGGCGGCCGCGAGGGGGCGGCGGGCCTTGGCCTCCTCGGAGGCGTTGGCGGGGTCCGGCTCGACATACTGCATGATCCAGTTGTTGAGCCAGCGCTCCATGTCGGCGCGCTCCTTGAACGAGCCGATCTTGTCCCGCACGATGCACTTGAGATAGTGGGCGAACCGACAGGTCGAGAACAGGTACGGCAGCCTGGCGCCGAGGTTGGCGTTGGCGGTCGCGTCCGGGTCGTCGTACTCCGCCGGCTTGTGGAGGCTCTGGGCCCCGACGAAGACGGCGTAGTCCGTGTTCTTCCAGTGGCTGAGGGGCATGAACCCGTTCTTGGCGAGCTCGGCCTCGCGGCGGTCGGTGATCGCAATCTCGGTGGGGCACTTCATGTCCACGCCGCCGTCGTCGGTCGGGAAAGTGTGGACGGGGAGCCCCTCGACCATGCCGCCGGACTCGACGCCGCGGATCCGCGTGCACCACCCGTACTGCTTGAACGCCCGGGTGATGTTGACGCCCATCGCGTACGCCGAGTTCGACCAGGTGTATTTGCCGTGGTCGGCACCCTCGGTGTCTTCCTCGAACGCGAACTCGTCGACCGGGTTGGTCTTCGACCCATAGGGGATACGGCTGAGGAAGCGGGGCATCGCCAGGCCGATGTACTTGGCGTCGTCGCTCTCGCGGAGGGAGCGCCACGAGGCGTACTCGGCGGTGCCGAAGATCTTGGTGAGGTCACGCGGGTTGGCGAGTTCCTGCCACGAGTCCATGTTCATGACGCCCGGATCGGCGCCGGCAATGAACGGGGCGTGGGCCGCGGCCGCGACCTGGGCCATGCCGCTGAGGATCTCGACATCGGGCGGGGTGTGGTCGAAGTGGTAGTCGCCGACGAGGCAGCCGTAGGGCGCGCCGCCCGGGGCGCCGTATTCCTCCTCGTAGATCTTCTTGAACAGCGGGCTCTGGTCCCAGGCGGCGCCCTTGAACTTCTTGAGCGTTTTGCCGAGGTCCTTCTTCGAGATGTTCAGGACGCGGATCTTCAGCGTCTCGTCCGTCTCGGTGTTCGTGACGAGATGGTGCAGCCCGCGCCAGGTGCCCTCGAGGGCCTGGAAGTCCTGGTGATGCAGGATGAGGTTGACCTGCTCGGTGAGCTTGCGGTCGAGCTCGGCGATCAGCGCCTCGATCGACTTGACCGCGTCGTCGCTGACGAGCGCCGTGTCGGCCAGGGCCTGCTGGGCGAGGGTCCGCACGCCCTCGGCGATGGCCTCCTTCTGGCGATCGCTCTTGGGCTTGAAGTTCTTCTCGAGCAGCGCGGAGAACTCGCCGACTTCGAGGGTCTGGGCCGAGCTCTGGGCTTCAGGATTCATGTCCGCCATGGATTACTCTCCCCCTTCCGCGTCCTTGCCGCCGCCGCTGGTGAGCGCCTGCAGCAGGTTCGGGTCTTTCAACGCCTTGCGGATGAGCTCTTCCGCGTCCGACTTCCCGTCCATGTAGGCGAGCAGGTTGCTCAGCTGCTCGCGCGCGGTCAGCAGTTTGTTGAGCGCATCGACCTTGCGGGCGACGGCCGCCGGGGAGAAGTCGTCCATGCTCTCAAAGGTCAGATCAAGCGAGAGGTTGCCCTCGCCGGTGAGCGTGTTGGGCACCTGGAACGCCACGCGGGGCTTGGCGCTCTTGAGACGCTCATCGAAGTTATCGATGTCGATCTCGAGGAACTTGCGGTCCGACACCGGCGCGAGCGGGTCGGAGGGGTTGCCGGACAGATCGGCCATCACCCCCATGACGAACGGGAGATTGACCTTCTTCTCCGCGCCGTACAGCTCCAGGTCATACTCGATCTGCACACGCGGCGCCCTGTTGCGCGCGATGAACTTCTGACTGCTTGCCTTGGCCATGGGCCGCTCCCTTCAACAGCCGTGACCACGCACGGCCCCACTCGTCACGCCGGTGAACACGACGGCGCGGAATCACACGCTCCCGAACAGAGTCGGGATATCCGCAAGATAGCAGGTTCGGGCGCGTGTTGCCGGGGGTTTTCGCCGACCCGCCGCCCCGGGGCGGAACTATCGCCGGTTGAAATCGGCCCCGAGGCGGATCGGTTCGTCTCCCGAACGGGTCGATTCCGCGGGGGCCTCGGTCGCCCGCCCCGCCGATGGGGCGGCCGCTGCGGCGTTCATGGACTCTTCCCCGCCGATCAGGCGGACCTGGTCCAACGCGTTCGGGGAGAGGTCCTTGATGATGTCGACGAACGCCATGGTGGCGAGGCGTTGGGCGCGGCGGATCAGCAGCGGCACCGGGCTCGACGGCTCGTACTGGGCGTAGTAATCGAGCACCTTATTCAGGGCCCGCAGCACATCGTCCCGCGACGAGATGACCCCCGAAAGCGGACTCCCGGGGGTGCTGGTCGCCGCCCCACCACCGCCGCCCGCCGCTGCGGGGGCGTCGTCGGCCGCGCGAACAGCCTCGCCGGGGAAGCGAGCCGCGACGCGGGCCGAGAGCCGCTTGTTCAGATCGGAGACCTGGGCGTGCCAGGGGTCGAGGTCGCACGCCCGCGACGCCCCGACCTTGGTGGTCAACCACTGGTCGATGGCCTTTGAAATCGAGACGCATTCCTCCGCTGCCTTGCCCGCCTCCTTCAGGGCCTCGCCGTCCGTGTCCCTGAACGCGGCCTCGAGCAGAGCCTCATTGACCGGATCGACGCCGGGAGCGGGGGGAAGTTCGCCGGCCGCGATCAGCAGGTCTCTCAGCCCGAACCGCCCCAACTGCCGGGACTCGGCGAGCGGGACCTCGCGGAGCCTCTGCTGGAAGCGCCTCGGGTCGCCGTCGGCGCCGATAGGCACGGCGAAGGCGGCGATCAGGTTCATCCGCATCAGCGGGTCGTTGTCGTCGTCGGGGTCGAGGCGTGGGTGGAACGAATCCCAGTGGCGCTCGAGCAGGGCGTGGATCAGACCGAGGCCGTCCCGCAGGCCGGGCACCCCGGCGCTGCAGAGCAGCGCGTTGGCCAGGACCATCGCGACCCGCAGGTCGATCGTTCTGCCGAACATGTCGATGCAGCGGTTGCGGATATCCCGCCAGTCCGGCTCCTCGCCTTCCCGTTCGAGCTTGCCGTCGGCGGTGTAGACGGGCCGCTTGCCCTCCGCGTCCGCGAGAAGGGCGATGAACTCGGCGTCGTACTCGAGATCCGGGCCGCAGGGCTCGTCGGGTGAGATCTCGCTGAGCAGTTTGTCGATATCGATGGTGGCCACGGCGGGGGCTCCTCTCGGTGGAAACAGGATACCCGACCCGCGTGCGACGCGGGACGGGGATCCTGAACCGACCCGGGATTCCGAGGCCCGCCCGGGGTTACCGCACGCCGAGCAGGACGGCCTGATCGGGCTCGATCAGTTCGCCGAAGACCGAGGTGGTGAGGTTCTCGGGGCGGCTCTGGCTTGTGAGGGCCGACTTGACGCTGAGGATCTCGCGCTCGGTGAGCCCGAGGTTGCGGGCGCCCGCGACGATCTGGCGGAGCCGGTCGATCTCGGACATCGCCTGGGCCTGCGTCTCCCCGCCCTGGCGGAGGAAGGCGAGCAGCCCGTCGGCGGTGAGGTCGCCGTCGGCGGGGGTGTAGGCCGCCACGGCCTCCTGGAGGACGCCGCGGATCTGATCGCGGCGGGTGTCGACGACCACGGTCTCGCCGGCCGCGTTGACCTCGCGGATGAGGAAGGTCTCGTTGTACTGGTCGGCGAGGTTCTGAAGCAGGTCGCGCTCGAGGCGACGCTGCGAGACCCGGGCGACGGAGGCCGTGTCCACGATCGGCTGCCCGGTTTCGAGCAGGTCGAGCAGGTAGCCGCCGTCGGCGGGGGTCTTGATGGCGATGTTGAGACTCGCCAACGCGTCCACGGTCGACTGGCTGAGCGAGGAGTCGACGGCGACCGCCTCTGCCTGGCTCTGCCGGGGGGTGGCGCCCGCGAGGGCCTCGGCAACATTGGTGTTCGAGGGGCCGTCCGCACGCGGGTCGAGCAGGACGCCGTTGCTGTTGATCAGGTTGGCGACATCCTCGTCCAGGGCCTTGAACAGGAAGAACCCGGCGTTGGAGAGGACCCTCGGGTCGCCGCCCGGGAGGCTGAACTCGGGCGCGGCGGCGCCGTCCACGAGCGGGGTCAGCACGGTGATGGTGCCGAAGTCGATGTTGCCGCCGGCGACGAAGTCGGTGGCCACATCCTCGGCGGTCAGCAGCGTGGTCGGGTCGAAGATGGTGCCGGACTCGCGGAGCAGGATCTCGACCGAGCCGAACCCGACGAGCAGATCGTCGAGAGCGGCCATATCGCTCAGGCGGGCGACCGAGCCGGAGGCCTTGAGGCTGCCCAGGGTCAGCAGCTTCTCGCGAGCGCCCATGAGCAGGCGGTCCGTGTTGAGGGTGAAATTCGTCCGGGCTCCGTTGGCCAGGAACGCGTCCCGGTCGCCCAGGATGATCGTCGCGTTGGCGGGGACGAAGTCCCGGCCGTCCACGGCGGCACCGTTGACATCCTGCCCGAAGTTGAAGGCGAGGCTGGAGAGGGCGTTGGTCACGCCTACGCTGCCAAAGAGCTCGATCAGCGGGATGTTCCCGTCCGGCCTGAGGCCGCCGGCGACCGGATCGTTGATCAACAGGCCCTTGCTGCGGTCCACGATCAGGGTGAGCTCGCCGGTGTTGGCGGCGGCCCCGTCGATGGTGCCGAGGAAGCGGATGCCGTCCGCGGCCGTGTCGCCGAAGGACTGGACGGTCATCGGGCCCTGAACGAGGACATTGTTGCGGAAGAGCACCCGCCCGTTGGCGAAGATGCCGCCCTGGAGGGTGGTCGTGCCCGCGTCGGAGGAGGTGAACGAGGCGAGCGGTGAGTTGCCGCCAAGGCGCCCGTTGATGAGCGTGGCGATCGCGTCCTCGAGCGTGAGGCTCGCAGCGTTCCCCTGCGAGTCGAGATCGCCGGTCAGGTTCATCGTCGAGGCCGAGAGGACCCGGTCACCCGTGATGAACATCTGCGGGGCGGTGAGGGTCAGATCACCCAGGAGCCTCGCGTCGCCGCCGAGCGTGATCACGCCGCCGGCGATGTTCGCCGAGCCGAGTTCGGCGCCCGGGAGGCCCAGCGAGGCGAGCGAGACCGAGCCGTTCTGCCCGGCGTTCAGCGTGACGAGCTGCCCGGCCGCGCCCGTGCCGATGAGGTCATTCGAGAAGACGATGGCGTTGCCCGCTCCGGCGCCCGCCACCTGGACGAGCAGGTTGCCCAGAGCGGTGGCGTCACCCGCGAAGGTGATGCTCGCGCCCGGACCGGCCGCGAAGACGGCGTTGGGCTGGAGGAGCATCCGCCCGCCGACGCCCGTGACATAGAGCTGATTCCCGGTCGTGTTGGCGCCGAACAGGTTGAAGTCGAGCACCTGCGGGCCAGCGAGGGTCAGCGAGCCGAGCGCCCGGGCCTGGCCGATCGCGGTCGCCGGCAGGATGATCCGCCCGCCGGAGGAGAGCACCTCGAGGTTGCCCTGCCCGTTCACGAGCCCGTTGATCGGCCCGGCGAAGGTGACATCCCCGCCCTGCGACCGGACGGAGGCGTTGCCAAAGATGTTGGTCGGGCCGTCGAAGTTCGCCGCGATCGCCCCGGCGTTGCTCTGGACGAGCGCGCCGAGCTGGATCTCCGAACCCGTGAGGTTCAGGGTCGAGAACCCGCCGAAGCCGTTCAGGCCGCCGCCCTGGATGCGGATGCGCCCGTTCGCGCCGTCGGCGATGAAGTTGGCGTTGCGGTTCAGGGTCGCGTTGTCGATGGTGATCTGACCCGCGTACCCGGTCTCGCCGATCTGGAGCAGGTTGACCCCCCCGGCGACGGGTCGGAGATTCGCCAGCGTCGCGTTGGAGATGTTGAGCGTGTTGGCGGCGTTCTGCCCCACCGAGATGCCCCGGTTGGCGTCGAACGCGCGGATCAGCACATCGTCCGCCAGCGTCGCCCCGTTGATCGCGAGCGTGTTGCTGCGGAGGTCGAGCGACTGGACGCCGACATTCTGGATGCCGGCCAGCGTCGCGGCCCCGTTGGCACGGACGCGGACGATCTCGCCGCCGTTCGAGACGAGCACGGGGAGCGTGACATCGCCGCCCGCGCCCGTGGCGAAGGCGTCGAGGTTGAAGCCGTTGAGGTTGACCAGCGAGCCGAGGGCGATGTCGGCGTTGGCGCCCACGGTCTGCACGGAGAGCAGGCCCCCCTGGAGGTTCAGGTTGCCGCCCTGGAAGACGATGGACGCGATCGGCTGATCGCTCGAGAGCGTCGCCGAGCCGAGGAAGTTGTAGTTGCCCGCGGCGTACTGCTGCGTCGCGTTGTTGATGTCGATGCCCGGGGCGAAGTTGATCGTCCCGTTTGCCCCCGTGTTCACCGCGAGGGTGTTGTCGTTGCCGTTGACGGAGGCGCCGTTGAAGAAGACGGTGCCGCCGTTGGCGGTGGTGACCGCCACGATCGCGGGCGCCGGCGGGTTCAGAACGACGCTGCCGTTGAAGGCGATGGTTGCGCCGGTCAGGGTCTGGTAGCGATCGCCGGTGAGGGAGATCTGGTTGCCGCCGGTGTAGGTCTGGAAGGTCTGGGTGAGGACATCGTCGACCGTGATCAGGTTCGAGATCAGCGTGAGCGAACCGATCTCGCGGTCCGCCCCGCCGTTGTCGACGCCGACCGCGGCCGTGATGAGGATCTGGTTGCCGGCGTTGATCAGGACATCCTGGTCGTTGGCCGCCGCGTTGCGGACGATGTGGGCGTTCGAGGTGAACGAGTTGGTGAGGTTGAAGTTGACATCAACCCCGGAGCCGATGCGGATCTGGGCGACCGACCCGCCCGCCGCGTCGTTGAAGAGCACGGTATCGCCGTTGAAGTTCGCCGCGACAGGGTTGTTGATATCGCCCAGGATGCGGTACTCGTCGGAGGTGTAGACCTGAGCCCCCGCGTTGTGCACGCCGCCCTGGAAGAAGATCTGCCCGGCCGAGATGTTCAGGTTCGCGAGGGCCGCGAGGTCGCCGACATCGTGCAGGGTCGTCCTGGCGGTGCCGGAGTTGATCGTGAGCCCGGCGCCCGCGCCGCCGGCGTTGATGGACGCCGTCTGGAGCCCGGGGCCCGGGATCAGGTTCACGAACGAGACCGCCCCGTTGTTGGTATTCAGCGTGCCGTTCGCGTTGGTGGTCAGGCCGCTGTAGAAGAGGATGCCCTGGTTGGCGGCCGAGGTCTGGATACCCGCGTTCGCGTTGAGCGTGGTGGGCCCGAAGAGTTCGATGCGCCCGGTGGCGGGGTTGAAAATGCCGGTCACGAAGGTGTTGCCGTAGACCTCGAGGTTGCCGTTGACCGGCGTGCCGCCGAAGAGGTTGGTCGTGCCGGCGTAGGTGTTGAAGGTCGCGCGGTCGTCGTGGCCCAGGAAGAGCGTGCCGATCGACCCGGCGTTGAGCAGGGCGATCTCGCCCGCGTCGACGACCATGTCGCCCGCGCCGCCGCCGAAGTTGAGGATGTCGGTGATCGGGTTGAGGAACAGCCCGTCGGCGAAGATCGAGTTCTGGATGTCGACATCTCGCGAGGCGACATTCACCCGCCCGAAACGGACGCCGTTGCCGACCGTGTCGCCCGTGCCGAGCGTGACAAGGTTGGTCGCGCCGAGGTTGAGGACCGCGTTCGCGCCCGTCGCCCGGGCCCCGAACAGGCTGACATTGCCGTTGCCGCCCGCGTCGAGAGCGTTCAGCGAGACGGTCCGCCCGCCAACCACCTGGAGGTTGCCGCCCGCGAAGGTGATCTGGTCGACCACGCTCGTCGTGCCGGCGAGATCGCCGAACACAACATCCGCGTCGGGCAGGTTGTGCGACGAGCCGGTCAGCAGGATCTGCTCGGCGAAGTAGCGGTTGCCGAGGTAGGTCACCGTGCCCGCGGCGGCGTCCGCGTTGAGCAGCGAGAGGGAGGCGGTGTCGCCCGTCACGCCCAGCGTGATGTTCCCGCCGGTGGAGGTCGCGGTGAACGAGGCCTGGTTGAGCCCGCCGAGATCGCGGCGGATGCTCTCGCCGGCGCCGTCCGCGACGCGGATCTCGCCGCCGTTCGAGAGCAGCGTAAGAGCGGTGTTCGCCGCCGAGGCGTCGAGCAACACCGAGGCGAGATCGATCAGCCCGTTGTTGGTCGTGATCGTCCGAACGCCGGTGACGCTCAGGTTGCTGTTCATCCGGACCGCGGCGTTGGCGAGCTGCGCCGTGACATCGCCGCGGAGGTTGATCGTGTTGTTGGACGCGGTCAGTTCCAGCGCGTTGCCCGCGCCGTTGGCGCCGGTGAAGGTGAACACATCGTCGCCGTCACCCAGGTTGATCGTGCCCGCGCCGCTGGTCGAGGTCATCGAGTTTGCGAGCACGGACCCGCTGAACTCGAGCGTCGTCCCGAGACCGTTGAAGAGAATATCGCCCAGGGCCCCCGCGAGGCCGACATCGCCGCCGAAACTCGCCCCGCCGCCGTTCAGATTGACGGTGAGATTCTCGCCGGCGTTGGCCCACAGAAAGTTGCCGAACTGGAGCTCCGAGCCATTGCCGATCGTGATCGTCCGCGTCCCGCCGCCGAACAGCTGGGTCCGCGACGCGAAGAGGACGCCGCCCGCGGCCGTGATGTCCCCGTGGACTTCGATCACCTGGGCGTTCGAAGCGAGCAGGTTGAGCGAGAACGGCTGCGCGCCGAGCAGGCCCCGGAGATCCAGGTTCCCGCCGAGGATGATGCGCCCGCCGCTGCCCGACCCGACCGCGTCGGCGATGACATCGGACTGCAGGTCCAGCGTGCCGCCGAGACCGTTGATCACGAGTTCGCCGAACGGGTCCGCGTTGGTGCCGATCTGCCCGACGAAGGTCGCGCCGCCGCCGTTGAGGTTGAGCGTGAGATTCTCGCCGGCGTCGGCGTTCAGCGTGTCGCCGAAGGTCACCAGGCCGCCGTTGCTCAGGGTTATGGTCTTGGTGCCGCCGTTCTGAAGGACAACCGCCGAGCCGAAGTTGACATTGGCGGCGGAGGTGATGTTGCCGCGAAGGTCGATCATCGCCGCGTTGTCCGCGACGAGGTTGAGCGAGTTGACCGCGTCGGCGCTGACGCCGCGAAGGTCAACGAGGGACCCGCCGAGGATGATCCCGCCCGCGCCGCTGGTTGAGGTCAGCGAATCGGCGAAGACATCGGCCCGGAAGTCGAGCGTCTCGCCTAGGTTGTTGACGACGATGTCGCCGATCGCGTTGGCGTTGGTGCCGACCTGTCCCTGGAAGGTCGCGCCGCCCGCGTTGAGGTTGAGCGTCAGCGAACTGAGGAAATTGCCCGTCACCGCGCCCTGGAAGTCGACCAGGTCGCCCGAGGCGTCGGGGTCGTCGAGCGTGATCGTGCGGGCGCCGCCCAGCGCGACGGCCTGCTGGAAGGTGATATCCCCGTTCGCGTTGATGTTCCCGCCCAGGTTCACCGTGCCGGCGAAGACCGCCGCCCCGGCCGAGTCGTAGCTCGCGAGCAGCGTCGTCGGGCCCGTGAAGGTGAACGCCCCGGTGGTCTGGGTGAACAGGCCCGTGCCGGCCGAGGTGAAGGTCAGCCCGCCCGCGCCGGTCGCCGTCACGCCCGTCGCCTGGTTGTCGAACACGATCTGGGCCGCCTCGACATCGAGCGCGTCGAACGACCAGACATCGTTCCCGTTCGAGAGGAAGACGGCCGCGAGCCCCGCGTCGATGGTCAGGTTTGATCCGAGCGCCAGGTTGACGGCGTCCTGATCGCCCACGATCGCCACGACGCCCTTGGTCGCGTTGGTGGAGGTCAGCGTGATGGTCGGCGCATTGAACCCGCCGAGGATCGCGATCGGGCCCGGGTTGAACGCGCCCGCGTTCGTCGGGTCGACCGTGACCGCGATCGAGCCGCTCACGCTCGTCACCGACGCGCCGTTCAGCACCGCGAAAATGCCCTGCCCCGCGTCGCGGTTGGCCGCGTCGAGGCCGGTGAGGTTGGTCGCGGCGATCAGGTTGCCCGCGTCGAGGCTCAGCACCGAGCCGTTCAAGAACAGGATGTTCCGACCGGCCTGGAGATTCAGATCGACATCGCTGCCCGCGTTCTGCGCGACGATCGCGCCGCCCATGAACATGATGTCGTTGTTGGCCTGGAGGATGATCTCCGCGCCGAAGCCGCCGTTGAGCCAGTTGGTCAGCACATCGGCGTCGATCGTCGAGGTCGCGCCGGCGTTGACCGTGAAATCGCTGAAGTCCGCCGCGTTGGTCGAGGTGCCCGCCGTCCCGTTGGCGAGGATCTGGATGTTCTTCGGGTCGAGCAGCAGCGTGCCGTTGCCGAGCGCGCCGCGCAGGTCGAAGGTGCCGCCGAAGTCGAGGTACTCCTTGCCCGAGACCTCGGAGAACCCGCCCTTGCGGGCGCCCTTCGCGCTGACATGCCCGTAGAACCCGGTCGCCCCGTCGGACCAGACGATCGCCCGGCCCGCGGTGCCCGACCGCGTCGCGTCGACGCGCAGCGTGCTGCCCGCGTCGACGAAGGTGATCTCCGACGCCAGCCGGTCGCCCTTGCCCTGGAAGTCGCCGCCGACATGGATCGTGCCGCCCCGGGTCGACCCGCTCGCGTCGAGCGTCGCGCCCTCGAGCGCGACCCGCCCGCCCAGCACCTCGATCTCGCCCCCGCGGCCCGCCGCGTTGGAGGCGTCGATGTCCCCGCTCACGCGGACGGTGCTGTTGGCCCCGCCGGCGACGCTGACCGAGCCGCCCCGGATCGAAGACGAGTCGAACAGCGCCAGGGCGAAGTGGTCGCCCACGCCGGCGATGACCCGCCCCGAGCCCGCGTCGACCACGCCGTGGTTCTCGACGCCGGTCGCGCCGTTCGCGCCCGCGTCCCCGGTGATCCGGGCGAAGACCCGCCCGTCACGCTTGCCGAGGAGGACATCGTCGCCGGCGGTCATCGTGATGAGCCCGTCGGGGCTGACGATCCGCCCGAAGTTGGCGACCCGCCGCCCGATCAGGTGGACCTCGCTCGACGCGTTGATCACGCCCCGGTTGACGACCTCGCCCCCGAGGTCCGTGAACCGGTTCACATTGTTCAGGAAGTCCTCGTTGGAGATGCTGCCCGCGGCGGCGAAGATCCCGCCGACATTGACCACCGCGTTGGCCCCGAAGTAGATGCCCGCGGGGTTCACGAAGTAGACATTGCCGTTCGCGTAGATCGCCCCGTCCAGCGTCGAGGGCATCCCGCTCTGGATCCGGTTGAGCACCTTGGAGGACGCGTTGGGCTGCACGAACCGCACCGACTCGGCGCTGCCCAGGTTGAACGACTGATAATTGATGATCGCCCGGTGGCTGGTCTTGATCGTGGTCTGATTCCCGTTCCGCTGGAAGTTCGCGGACCCGTGCACCACCTGCTCGCCCTGCGGCCCGGCGAGGGCGGGGACACTCGTGAGCCCGGCGAGGACACCCGCGGTGATCAAACGGCGTGCCCCGGACGGCGCGGCCGAGCCACGCGTGTTCCGGAGACCCTTGACGCCACGGTTCTTCGGGGAGCGGTGCAACATCGGAGTTCCCTCGGTTCTTCTCTTCACTTGACTCTGCGATCCACCCGGCAGCGTTCTTTACGGCGGCGGACCACCCCGGGATCGGGGGTCCGCCTCGTGATCTCAATCTACCCCAAACCCGCCGCTCTCAATAGAGAACGGTGAAGACAAAGTTCCAACGCTGCGAACCAACCGACACCGCCTGCGGGGTATCGGAGCCTGTCTCGTCCAATACGATGCCCCAGTCGGTCCGGAAACTCAGGTTGTTGGCGATCACCAACTCCGCGCCCAGACCGGTGCTCATCAGCGTCTCGTCACGCTCGAACCCCAGCCGCTGGCTGTTGATGATCCGCCCGACATCGAAGAACGCCTTCAGCACCAGGTCCCAATCGGGCCTGCCGCCCGCCCCGTCGGGGGCCACGCGGAACGGCTTGCCGAACGCGCTGGGCGGCGTCGAATCGTCCGGCAGCGCACGAGGCAGATGGAACCGGTACTCGACGCTCCCGAACACCCCGGTGTCGCCCGCGACCGCCGATTCCGGATATCCCCGGACCGTGTACAACCCGCCCCCGACGATCTCCTCGTTCGGGATGAAGCGGTTGTTGAAGGCGTACTGCCCGCTGAACCGGAATGCCAGCTCGTGAACGAGGGGCGACGGCCGCGGGTTCCACTCCCCCACTCCGTCGAGGTAGAAACTCAGGTCGGACCCCCAGGTCAGCACCGTCCAGTCCTCGTCGGGGTCGAGCCGACCGAGCCGCTCGAGCTCGGCCTTGTCGGCCCCCGAGATGTCGTTGAGCGAGACGCCCAGCCCGACATCCGCCCCGAACTGATACTCCGCCCGCCGCCGCTCGGCCCGGAGGCCCGCCTCGGCGACCATGATCTGGTCGCGGCCGACCCCGTCGGTCAGCCCCTCGTTCACGACCTCGATGTCGTGGTACCGGGCCCCGCCGTAGGCGTCGATGAAGAAGTCATCGCGTTGGAAGATGTTGACCGAGAGTTCCGCGCCCCCGAAGAAGCTCTCACCCGAGAAACTCTCGTCCTGCACGCCGACATCAGACGCCTTGTACCGCGTCCACCCGCCGTTCATGTTCAGCCGGACCGTGCCCTCGGTGTTCAGCGGGATGTTGTACGACGCGAGCAACGCGTGGCTGTCGCGGAAGTCCGCGGTGATGTAGTCCACCGTCAAGATGTCATCGAAACCGAACAACTGGTTGTGGACGAACCCGAACCGCTCACGCCACTCGTTGGTCTCCTCCGTGCCCGTGTTGGACAGCTGGAAGTACACCGTCCAGGGCTTGATTTCCTGCACAAGGTACTGCACCTCCGCGTCGCCCAGCGTGTCCGGGTTCGAAGGGTCGCGTGCATCCGCCACCGCGACATCCACCCGACGCCCCGGATGCCGGCTCAACCGGTACGCGTAGGTATTCAGCGGCTCGAGCCGCAGAAGGTCCGACCTCGCCCCCTCGCCCGCGTACGGCTGGAGCGGGGAGTCGGCGGCGATGCGGGCGTGGACCTTGCTGTTGAGCCGGTCTTCCGTCGCCACGCGGTCGCCCGAGGCGATTGTCTTCACACGCGAGACCTGGGCCGAGTAGATCCGAATCGGGAAGATCGTCAGGCCGAACTGATCGCGAAAATCGTCCAGTTCTCCGTCCTGGAACATCTCCAGGCCCCGGTCGAAGTCGGGCACCACATAAACGCCCGCGACGGACTGCTCCCCGAACCAGTTCACGATCGCCAACATGCACGCGTTGACCGCCGACCGATACAGGTTCGCGGGCCCATCCGCCCCGAGGTCGCCCAGCCGCACCAGGCTCCCCTCGTCGGCCCGGGCGACCAACCCACCGGGCGTCCGCACAAGACGCACCGTCGCGTCCCCGATGCTCTCGAACGAGGGCAGGTCCGGGTGCGGCCTGGCGTACATGTACTCGAACCCCGTCATGCTGATCGGCGTCTCACCGTCCACCGCGGCATCGAGCGCCGTCTGGCTGAGCGGCACCTCGGCGGGCTTGACCACATCAACCGGCAAGCGCCGCGGCCTCGGTGCGGGGGCGGGGGCAGGAGCGGGAGCGGGAGCCGGGGTACGCGCGGCGGCCGCCGCAGCGACCGCTTCTTCCGAGGCGGCGGGCGCCTCCTCTGGAGCCTTCGTCACCGCCGCCGCGGGAGCCGGGGCTGCGCGGGGCTCTTCCTTCGCCGCGGCGGGGGCCGGCTCCTTTGGTTGCGCGGCAACCGCGCGGACCGGCGCGGGCTCGCGGGGTTCCTCGCTCGGCCGCGGGGCCGCAGCGGGCGCTGGTGCCGCGGCGGCGGCGTCCTCCTTCGGCGGCACCGGCGGGGGCGCTTCGTCCTTCACCGACGACGCGGCCGCCATGCGACCCGAGGTATAAATCACAATCGTCAACGCCGACCCGCCGGCCCGGTAGTCGATCCCGTCGCCCCGAAGCGCGATCTGATCAGGATCCGGAACGACATAGACCCCGAATCCAGTACGACGGTGTACCTCGTCACGCACGGCCTCGAGCATTGAACGGATGCCGCTCGCGTCCACACGCTCGGTCCGGGAGCCGTCGAAAGACCGAAGCGCGATCTCCACGCTGGCCGCCCCCTCGCTCGGCGCGGAAAGCTCGCCCCCGGGACGCCTCGCGAACCGCACCGAGGCCGACATCAGATCGCCGACGGGCACCAGCTCGCGCGATCGCCCGGCGTACCGGATCTCCACCTTGCCCACCGGGAAGACGGTCGACTCCTCGCCGTGCGCGGCCCCGACCGCCAGCGTCGGCGCCATGGCGCACACGATCGCGATCCGCGTCATCGGAAGGCCGCTCAATGCTGTCCCGCTCATGCTGTTCCCCGCTGCGGTAGGAAGACCGCCGACTTTCAAGAAGGTTAGCACAAATTCACTTGCCCGACCAGACCGCGGACGGCCCGATCAGCGATCACCCGCCTCGACCCCGCGCAAATACGGCGCGGACCGGGCCAGCGCCACGAGTCGAACGCTCAGCGGCGCCTCCCCTCCCGACGAGAACGCAAGCCGGAACCCGACATCCGCGAACCCGCTCCCCGCCGCCGCTGGATCCACCGGGTGCGCCTCGGTCAGCCCGAGCTCCGGCGCCGACAGCGCCGACCCGCCGATCACGCCGACGACCCCGTCACCCCACCCCCCACTCGAAACCTGCGCGAGCGCCCCCGCCGGTTCGCCCCGGTCGCTCATCAACGCCGCGGGGGCGCTCACCAACACATACTCGGCGACATTGCCGACGAGGTGCCGGAACGGAATGTCGATCCCGTGACCAACCGGACAGAACCACAGGAAACTATCGGTCAACGGTCGGAAGGTCGCGGCGACACCACGGGGAATCGTCGCCCCATCCGGAATGAACGCCCCGTCATCGGGCCAGGTCACACCCCGCGCCACCGACCCGGACCCCACGAACGCCCGCTGCGCTTCGAACGCGCTGTCGCGGAGGTTGCTCGCATCGCTCGCGCCCGGGCTGCCCAGCGCCGCGTACGCCGCTGCCCATTCGCCCGCCAGCGGCAACCGGCAGCCCGCCATCGCCGCCAGCGTCGCGGCCGCCACCGGGGAAATCCGCTGCAATGGGTGATCGCCCGTCGGTGTCCCGATGCCGTCACGGAGCGAGGCCGCGTAATCGCCCGCCTGATCCGCCGGGGCTCGGTTCGTCCAGAACCGGCTCAGCATCACGCCGCGCTGCCCGCGCTGCGTGCGCCACTCCCAGACTCTCGGGCCGGGCCTCGTGTCGCCGAGCGACTCCCAATCCGGGTCCAGCACCGCGAGCGTTGCCGAGGCTCGGTCTCCCTTGAGCGCAAAGTCGAACAGATAGGACGCGGGGACCTCGGTCTCCAAGAGATAGAACGCCCCCGCCGGGCCGTTGTCGACCAGCCGGAACTCCAGGATCACACTCGGCCCGCCCTCGCCCGTCCATGTGAATTTCAGTGTCCGCCCCGAGTCAAACTGGGTGACGCCCCATCCCACGCGGGCCGGGCCCATGGACCGGTAGTCCGGCTCCGCCGCCCGCCTCCCGGAGACCGCGTCCCGCAGCGTGCCAAGCCACTCCGCGGCCTCACCATGCGACGCGACGAACGAACCCGCGGCGAGCCAACGCTCGGCCTCCGAGAGGATCGCCGCCGGATCGATGGCCGCCCCGGCCTCGCACCGCTCCAGCAGGCCCGCGACCATCAGGTTGAACCCCAGCGCTGGTTCAACCGAAGCGGTGTCGATCCCGAGTTCGGGCGCGGCCCCCGCGACCGCCCGGAACGCCGACCAATCCTCGGCCGTGCGTGCCGCCCGCTCCCACCGCGCCCGGGCGCCGCCCGTGATCACCGCGGCAACTTCATCCTTGCGCCCCTCGGCAAGCAGACCAACCGCCCCACGCAGCCTCGCCGCCGCGGAGGCATCGATCGCCAGCTCCCGATCGTCCGCGGGCCAGTTCCATGCCGCGTCGCCCAGCGCCGACCAGGCCGCGAACAGCGCCGCCGGCGCCGCTTCCTTGGAGGTCAGGACGCCCGCCAGCGAGGCACGGTCCTCCGCATCCACCACCGCCGCGACCTCGCCCACCCGCGGATCCACCTGCGCCAGCGGGATCTCACCCCCAAGCCAGGTGCCCCGCCACGCGGTATCGAGTTCACGCAGACCAGCGGTCTCCCACCGTTCGAGCGCCGCGCTCGCCCCGCCCGAGATCTCGGCCGAGGCCTCGAGCCCGCCGGCCCACGCCGCGAACGCCTCCGCCTCGCCGCTGAAGTCCGACCCATCCATCGCGACGCGGGCGGCCTTTTCGAGCCTCCGCTCCCGCTCGGCGGCAATCAGCCCCGCGACCCGCTCGCCCGCCTCACCGAACGCCCCGAGATCGACCGCGGGGGGCGGCAGCGCCGCCTCGAGCGACTCGGCCGCCGCGACGACCGCGTCGACGCCCCGCAACAACCCGACCAGGTCGCCGGTCTTCTCGTACGCGTTGATCAGGGCGTTCCGCTTCTCGATCCAGACGCGATCGATCGCGCTCGATCCGCCCAGTCGTTCCCGGGCCCCGAGCGAGGCGAGATATGTCTCGGCTTTCAGCCGCCGCTCACGATCCACGGTGTCGATCGCGACGAGCACCGCGGTCCGCTCGTCGAGGAGCGCCGCCACACCCTGCTCGATCTCCTGCCTGTTCGCCTCGTTCCACGCGAGCGACTGGATCGCCCGGAACTCGTCCGCCCACCGGGCCGCCCGGTCGGCGAGGGCCCGCAGCTCCGGGCTCATCTCGCCGCCGCCCGCAACCTCCGCCAGCCGCGTCGAGATCGCTTCACCCGACCCGCCCGAGGCGAACCTCGCGCGCGGGTCCTCACCAGGATCGAGAAGCCGCAGCGCCGGGTCCTTCACCGCGGCGAGCCACACCCTGAGGTCCCCCTCAGCGTCCGATCCGTCCGCCGACCCCATCGCCTCGGCGAGCAACGCCGGGTCGACGCGCGGCAGCAGCGTGCCCGCCGCGCCGCGCAGTTCTTCGCCGAGAAACGCCACCTCCCGGGCCCGGGCGACCGCCGCCGTCATCCACGCCTTCGCATCCCCCCCGCCGGCGCGGGGCGACACGCGTACCCGCCGCAGCCAGGCCGCCTGCTCCGGAGCGCCTGTTTCCGCGACTGAGCCCGCCGCCGACTCAACCGCTTCGAGCGCCGACGCGAGGCCGACCGGCTCGCCCCCGAGCGCGACCAGCGCCGAGACCCCGCGGGCCGCGTCCGCGCCCGCCTCGCTCGACAGATCCGCGAGGATCCCCGCGATCTCCGCGGGGAGGCTCTCGCCCCGCGACTCGACGCCCGCCGACACGCGACGCAGCGCGTCGTGCGACGGCCACTGCGTGCCGATGGCCCGACGCACCGAATCGATGTGCGACAACGCCGAGCCGATGGCGCTCTCGTAGTCAGCGCCCGCGACTTCTCTCGGGGGGTTCTGCCCGAGCGCGCCCAGCGAGCGATACCGCCCCGGCGCCACCTCCAGCGGGTTGAGTTGCACGCCCGACGCCTCGGCCTCGCGGAGCGCCTCGCCCACCGCCCGGCTCAGGTACGCGTCGCCCCCGACCGCACTCCGATCCAACGCCGCGACGAACGGGAAATACCACGCCTCAGACTCGCCGCACCACCGCTTGAACCGCTCCAGACGCTCGGCCTCGGAAGCCGACAAGGCCGGTCCGGTCGGCGCGTCCGTCTCGCCGGCGACCGCCGGCGCGGACGATGGCCCAGGGGCCGCCGCCACGGCCGGAGCCGGCTCCGCCGGGGCTTGCGACGAGCCCGTCTCATCCCCTCCACCCCGCAGCGCCATCACGACGATCACGCCCAGGACGAGCACCACCGCGGCCACGATGACGGCGATGAGCATCTGCCTCTGGTTCTTCGAGGCCGCCTTGTCGTCGGGCCGTTTCCTCGCCGCCCGCAGGAACGGCGCGAGCCGGTCCGACGGCGCGTCGATGAACGCCGGGTCGAGCTCCCTCGCCTCCCCCGACCTCGCCTGCTCGAGCATCGCCGCCACGGCGTCGCTCGTCTCCGTGGAGATGGTGTAAGGGATGTCGGTCGTGAGCGGGTAGGCCTCGAGCGAGCCCTGAAGGCACGCGAGCTGGGTGGTCGAGGGCTCGCCGACGATGACATCAAGCCAGGGCCGGTCGTCCTTGGAGATCAGCAGCACGGGGGCCAACTGGTCAACCCGGGAGAGCAGCAGCCTCGCCCAAACCGACCACGACTCCGCCTCCGTTTCGAACACCCGGGGCACGCGCATGTGCTGGGCCCGGATCTCGAGCGTGCGCGACCTGCTGCCCGTCGCCTGACGCTCGGGACGCAGGTACGCGGTCAGATCGCGCTCCATCTGGTAGACGACCCGGCACAGACCCTGCCCATCCGGCCCCATTACAGAGGCCGACGCAAGACGGGACGCCGAAGGCTCGACCTCCAGCGGCTTGCCCGTCACCGCGGGCGTGCGCCCCGCCTGCTCGCGCAGATCCGCCCTCGCCCGATCCACCGCGGAGATGACAGCCGCCGCCGTCGTCGCCGCCTTGCACTCCGCCTCGAGGCGGCGCAGCCCCTCGAGCACCGGCCCCGCGATGAACGCCAGCGGGAGCGAGCGGCACATCGCGCAGACGATCATCGGGTACTTCTTCCGACCCTTGCCGTCGCTCGAAGACCACATCCGCCCGACCAGCACGCCCTCGGGGTGACGCCACAGGAAACTGTGCGAGAACCCCTCGTCACGGGAGGCCTCGTCCATCGCCTCCCAGGTCCCCGCCCCGATCACGCCCCCGATGCCGTCGACATACACCTGACGCTTCAACGCGACCAGGCGGTCGGTCTCCAGCCCGATGTCGTCGAGGTGATCGTTCCAGCCGGGGTGCTTCCCGATCGCCGCGAGCCACAGGCGCTCGTCGAGATTCACCATCGATGATTCTCGCTTGGACATCAGTCGCCCCCGTCAATGAGCGCGCCCGGCTCGTCAGTCCCGCGGCCAATCCGCCGCACGCGGCCAGGTGTCCCTTAGTTGTTCCAGCGTGTCGCCATCCTTGAACTGCACGCCGATCCAGAAGACCCCGCCGCTGTCGAGCCGCAACCCGAGAGGCCACACATCGCCCGAGGCGCCGGTCACCGTCCGCTGGTCGATCGACGATGACGCAAGCGACGCGAGCGGCGCCCACCGCCCGAGCCTGGCCGCCCCCGTCGCGGCCCCACCCGAGCGGTCGATAAACCCGAATTCCAGTTCTTTCTCAAGGGGAAGCTCGAACTCGTACTCAGGGAGGACCTCGGGGGCCCCGTCGATCTTGATGAACTCCCCCGTGCTCGACTGTACCACCACGCCCCCGAGCTTCACGCTCATCTGGCGCAGCATGTCACGCCTTTCCGCGTTCTGCGGGTGGTTGTACCCCAGCGTCGCGAGCGTGATCTCCATCCGCCCCGCGTTGTCCACCAGGTACCGCACGACCTCCGCGCTCCGACGCAGCCGCTCCACTCGCGCGCGATCACGCCCGAGCGCGTCGCCCCGCAGACTCCGAAGACGCGTCCCGATCTCGGGCGGGTAACTGGCGAACGGGTCGCGCTCCGCACGCGGGTCCGCCTCCTCCGCACGCAAATCCAACCCCCGCAGCGCCTCGCCCGCGGACCGCAACTCCTCCAGCGAGAGCCCCGCCGTGGGCGACGCGTCCAGCGTGATCGGGAAACGCCTCGCGTCCCGCTCGGCCTGCTGCACACGGACCAGGTTCGCGTCCCCCGCGTCCTTCTCGAGCGCCGACAGCGCCGCCATCACGAACGAGTCCCAGTACACCTGCTCGGGCCCGGGAGGCGGCGCCAGATCCGAACGCCGCATCGGGAAATACTCGTCGAGGAACGCCTTCCCGCTCGCGGCGAACAGCAGCGTGTCGCGGGCCCGCAGGGGATCGCCGGTCAACTCGTCCCAACGCGTCAGCATCGCGCGGCGCTTGCGGTCCAGATCCGCCCGGCCCGTCGCCTCCCGCGCCGCCGCCTCGGCGAATTCCTTCGCTTCCGAACCCTCCTCGAGCCAGTCTCCCGCGTGCGCCAACGCCCGCTCGATCTGCCCCGCCAAATCCCGGACCTGCTCGGCGATGAACCGCTCGTTGCTCACAATCTCGCGGTGCATGTCGCCCCAACCGGTCCCGCTCGGCGGGCTTACCCGCAGTGCGTCCCGAACCTCCGAGGTCCAGAAATTCAGATACCGGGCCACATGACGGTCCAGGTCGGCCTTGACGCCCTCGAGCTTCTCACGCAGCTGCGCCGCGCCCAGCACCGCGCCGCCCTCGCCCTCGTTCAACTGCGTCCGGATCAGCCGGTACGCCCCGAGCACCCGCTCGTTCGCCTCGGGCTTCAACTCCGGCTCGTAGTTCAGCCTCCCCGCCATATCGAGGAACTGCACCGCCTTGAACTCACCCTTGGGCTCGCGCTCGAACTCACGCCGGAACGACGCCAACGCGTCAAGCCCGCGGTCCACCGCCAGGTTCCGGCGGTAGCGAGCCACCGCGTCCGCGGCGGCCTCGGCCACCGCCCGCGCGTCCCCCATCACCCCCGTCGCGTCCGCACCCACCAACGCCCCGAGGCCCGAGACCAGACCGTCACGCCCGGCCGCGATCGACGCGAATGCCTCGGTCACCGACCCCGCCGTCGCCGGGTCCGACCGCAACGCCTCCGCCGCCAGCCGGTAGACCTCCGCTCGCGCCTCGAACACGCGCTTCTCGCTCCCCGCGGCCTGCCGCACATATCCCTCGAAGACATCCCCCTTCAGCCGGGCGAGCATCGTGTCGACCTGCTTGGCGTAGTACTCGCCCGCGGCCGCCTTGGCGCCGACCAGGCTGTCCCGCCAACGCACCAGCGTCGCGTGCTCGGGCCGGTCGGCCTTCAGGTCGCTCTCGCCCCCGAAGATGTCGATCAGTGACTGGTACGCCGACGCCGCGCTCGTCCAGATGCTGTCCCTCGCCTCGGTCGGGAGCGTGTCGGGCGAGGCCAGACCGGCCGCCGCGAACCGCGTGCGCACCGGCTCGAACGCCGCCCGCAGCCCCGCCTCCGCCCGCGTGAACTCCTCGTATGACGCCAGCCAGCGGGACCGCTCGTCCGTGTACTCGTCGACGCTCGCCACGCCGCGGAACGCCGAGGCCCGGTGCAGCGCCCGCTCGGCCTGCCCGAACCGGTCCGCCGCGCCGATGAACGCCCGCAGCTGCCCGAACAGCGTGTTCGAACCCGTCGGCTCCCGCCATTCCGCGATAAACGACTCGATGCCCTTGTCGATCGCCGCCACCGCGTCCGCGTCCCCGGCCCCCACGCCGGCGGGCGGCCACGCCTTGCTCTCGCCGTATAGCCATGTGAAGTAGCCGTCCAGCGACTTGAGCGCTTCCCCATCCGACGCGCTCAGTTCCTCAGACCCGGCCCGGCCATCGCCCACCGCCAGGCGGACCAAAGCGGGCACCGAGAACGCTCTGGAGGGCGAAGACCGCTTCAGCACGTCGTCCGCTTCGAGCGAGATCAGCGACGCCAACGCGGCAGGTGCTATCCCGTCAGCGGTCCAAAGAGGATCGCCGTAGGGCGTACCGACGCCCGCGATATCCTGCCGAACGGCAGCAAGCACCGGTGCGAGAACCAGATTCTCGAACATCGCCTGCTGCGCCGGCAATTGGGCCGCGAAGACATCCGCCCCGCCAACGCCCGGGAGATTCGCGACCAACGCAAACAGCCCACGCGACGACCGGTTCTCCTCGTAATGCTCTCTCGCACGCTGGAACAACTCTGGAAAAGTGCGCGCCCGGCCCTCGAACATGGCATCGGGGCGATCTTCGACATAAACTTGGATGTTCCCAACGCCGAGGAACTGCCGGGAGGGCGGCTTCGCGCCGATCGTTCTCGCGGGAACATACAGCACGCTGAGCGCCCGCCACAGCTCGTCCTCCGTCAGCGTGGCCTCGCTGCCTGCGGGAGTTTCCGTTCGAATCCCTTCAAGACTCTTCTGCGTCCAGTCCCGCACCGAGGTCCAGTACGACTTGGGATCGGAGATCCGCCGCTTCGTCTCTACCGTGCTCCACCAGGTCAGCCCGCCGAGCACGACCGCCGCCGCGACCCCCGCCGCCAGCAGCGCCATCGAACGCTTGCGCTTCACCTGCCCGGCGTTGACCGCCCGCGTGACCAGCCCACGCTCCTTGAACACCTTGTCCAGGAACACATCACGAAGGAAGTAACTCCGCTCCCGCTCCCACAGCTTGCCCTCCGGCAGCGAGTCGACCCCGACCCCGAGCACGCTCGCCAGGTCCGCGTCCAGCGCGTCCCCGTCACGCATCGAACTCGTGAAGTAGATCCCCCGCAGGAACAGCGGCTTCTGGCTCCACTGCCCCGCCACGAAGATCGTCTCAAGGTACCGCCGAAGCCTCGGCCCGATCTCGACCAGCGCCTCCGGGAACTTGTACAACGCGTCGACCTGGTCGATCCGCCGGCCCCGCGCGTCCTTCGTGTGCACCGGGTCGTGCAGCAGCGCGAACCGCCTCTGCAAGAGCCGGTCCCGCACCGTCCGCAGGTGATCCTCGACCCGGTCGGGCCGGAACGCCTCGTCCAGCCCCTCCGGGTTGGACCACCCCAGGATCTGCGCCGTCAGCACCGGGTCGGTGATATCGTCGAAGAACTCGCGGAACCCGTTGATCAGGTCCGCCTTGGTCACCAGCACGAACACCGGGAAACGCACCCCAAGCGACCGCTGGATCTGGTCGAACTGCTGCGCGATCTTCCCGGCCTTCTTCTCGATACCGTCCGCCGTGTCCGTGATCAAGGTGTCCGCCGGGATCACCAGCAGCATCCCGTTGATCGGGCAGTTCGGCCGGCTCGTCCGCAGCAGCTTGAGGAACTCGCGCCACTCGTTCGTCTCGCCCGCCGTGACATCCTCGAACATCAGCCGCCCGGCCGTGTCGAGCACCACCGCGTGGTCGGTGAACCACCAGTTCATGTTCACCGTGCCGCCCGTGCCCTGCAACTGGTCCTGGAGCCCGGGCGGGAACCCGATCCCGCTGTGCCGGATCGCCTCGGTCTTCCCCGAGCCCGGCTCCCCCACGACCACATACCACGGCATCGAGTACAGGTCCTTGCCGTAATCACGGAAGGTCTGGATGCCCGTCTCGAACTGCCGGCGCAGATCGTCGAGCTTCGCCCGGTCCGCCACCTTGCTCACGCCCCCGGGCGTCGCCGAAGCGTTCTCGGACAGGCTCGACTCGACCGCCTTCGCCTTGCCCTTGTCCAGCTTCTGCATCAGCATCGCGACGCCGGTGAGCACCACCGTCAGCACCGCGATCGCGATGCCCGCGAAGACCGCGAGCTGCGCGTACCCCATCATCGCGAGCACGCCGTACACGCCGCCGGCCATCACCATCCCGATCGCCGCCTTGTAAGGCAGCGGAAGGGTCATCAACTTTGAGATTGCTGCTTTCATCCGCGTTCTTCCCGTCAGCCCGTCGACCCGGCCTCACCACCCAGAACACGCTCCGTCTGCTCGATCGCCCGGCGCATCTCCCGAGACTCGTTCAGGTACATCACCACGCTCGCCGCCAGGATCGACACGATCACCGCCACCACCGCGACCGCCAGCCCGATCAGGCTCCGCGCCGGCGGCTGGATCAGGTCGCTCGTGTCCACATGCTCATACGCCTCCGGCACCACACGCTTGCCGGTGTCCATGTCCACCTGCTCACGCAGCCTCGCCTGCATCTCCATCATCTTCCGACGCAGGTACTCGGGCTGCCCCGCGTAGAACCCCGTGAACCCCAGCCCCACGCAGGTGTAGTACACCGACAGCCGCTCCGTCGCCTGCCGGCTTGTGTCACGCAGCGTCTCGTCCAGCAGATCGAAGAAGTGCTCGTCCCCGTCGTTGACGCTGTACAGCTCTTTCTGCAGCCGGTTCGACTTCCACTCCCCCGCGAACGGGAGGCTGCTCTCCTCGATCATGAAATCGATGAAGTACACCAGCGGGCGCTCCACCGCCTCGTACTGCTGCGCGAGCAAAGGGTCGCCCGTCGTCTTCGACCGTGTCTTCGACAGCAACGCCTTGATGTCCGACCGAACCATCGTCGGCTCCAGCGGCGCCCCCTTGCGCGCCGACCGGTTCAGGCGGCAGACATACTGAAAAACATCTTCACAAAGCTCGAGCAGCTTCATCATCCGCTCCGTCGCCCGGGGTCATCACCCGGGGATGGTCATGTACAGCGACACATCGTCGAACTCGTTCCGCTCCACGCCCGGGTAGTTGATCGCCAGCACCTTCTCCTCCTCGATCAACGCCCACACCCGCGTGCTCTGCGCCCGGTCGATCCGGAAATAATGCAGCCCGATCTGCGCCGGCAACTCCAGCGGCGGGTGACGCTCCTCCTCCAGGTGCACCCCGCGCACCCGCGTCGTCGCCTTGCTCATCGCCGTCAGCTTGAACTCGCCCTGGTCCTCCACCAGCCGCGCGATGTCCCGAGGGTCACGCCCCGATTTGATGCCCAGGAAGTACTGATTCGGCTTGGTCAACTGCTCCTGCGTCAACTCCGCCACCAGCACGCCCTCGCGCATCTCGAACCGCACCTTCGCCCACGACGCCGTCCCCTCCGAACGCAGCTGCGCCCGGACCCGATCGCACAGAACCTCGAACACCATCCCCGGGTTGTCGTGGTCGTACTCCGGGCAGTCCCACGCGTCCCGGTCGGGCTGCAACGCCGCGAGCGCGCCCAGCAGCCCACGCAACTCCAGGTACATGTCGAACGGCCCCACGCCCCCGGGCGCCTTGACCAGGTGCATCAGCCGGCCCGAGTAGGTGTTCAGCGTCTGCAGCCGGAGCATCTGCTGCACATGCACGCCCCGCATCGTCTCGAGGTTGAACCCGCCCCGCGTCAGCTGCACCACCGTCTCCCCGCGGGCCGCCTCCACCTGGTTCGCCAGGTCACGCAGCATTTCCCGCAGCGCCGCCGCGCCCGAGAGCAGCAGGCAGGGCGGAACAAACCCACGCTCCAGCCGGGGCGTCCCGATGTCCTCCCCCGCCGCGTGACCCACGCGGATCAGCGGCAGCACCTCCAGGTCGCTCCGGTCGTCCCCGTCGATCAGCAGCCGCGCGTTCAGCTTGCGAACCAGCATGCCCTGCGGGTTGTCCCCCGTGTTCTCGTCAGGGGCGTCACGCTCCTCGATCCGGAACAGCCGCTTGATCCGCCAGTCGGTCTCCCCGATCTCCAAGGAGTTCGAACGCTTCTCGTGCCACAACGGCAGCCCCAGGCTCACCGTAAACGACGAGGTGCTCGACGAGAAACGCTCCGAGATGTCCAGCGAGGGAAGGTCCGCGTTCCCCGGGACATCCACCTCCAGCCCGCTCGGCATCACCACGCGGAGCCGGTCGAAACGCACCCGCATGTTCTCGAGCTCGTCCGTGTTGAGCTTCGACTCGACCACCCCGTACGGGTACGCCCACCCCAGCCGGCGATCCCGCGCCACCCGATCGATCGAATGACGCTGCAGCAACTGAAGATGGTGCGGCTGAAGGAAGAGCCCCTCGTGCCAGTGAACCTGAACCGTCATGCGCGCCCCGTTTCCCGCGGCCCCCGCCCGAGCGAGAGGCCGTCATACCCGTGCTCTCACGCCCTCACCGGCCCCGAGGCCTGATGATCTCCTCGACCGTCTGCGACAACGCCCGGAGAACCTCGTTCTCCACCGTCGCCTGGTCGAGCTTTCCCGCCAGTTCCTTGTACTTCCGCCACGCCGCCAACTCGACACTCTCGTTCCACTTCCGCTCGGCCTTCGACATCGTCTCCACATTGTGCGGGCTCAGCCGGGAGATCTGCGCATACACCGTCCCGCCAACCTTGCCCACCGACGACAGCATCGACGCCGTCAACTGACGGAAACGCTCCAACTCCTCCGCCACCTGACCACGCCCCGTCTCCCCGGTCCCGGAGACATACGACGCGATCGTCTGCCCAACCGCCCCCCGGCTCCGGTGCGACGACTCCGGCGCCATCTGACGCCAGATCTTCCAGACCAGCGTGTCCAGCAGCACCACCTGCTCGGCCAGCAACGCCGCCGCCTCGAGCATCCGCCCCGTGTCCGCCCCCGCGTCCACGGGGATCTGCATCGCCGCCTTCGCCCTCGCGAACGCCTCGGCCGGCACCTCCCCCGCACCCGCCGGCGCGATCCCGGCCTCGGCCAGCCGCCCGCCCGCCTCGCGGCGCTGCTCCTCGGTCATCGAGGCCGCGACCTTCTGCAACTGACGCACCAGGAACCCGGGGTCGTTGAACTCCGCCATGTCCGTCGGGGACATCAAGGTCCCCCCGCTCGCGCCGCTCACCACCCGGCCTCCTTCCCACGCGGGGAACCTCTCCTCCACCGCGTCCAGGAACGCATTCCGCTCCCCCGGCGGCACCTTCTCCAACGCCGCCTTCACCTCGTCGTTCAGGTGCGCCCGCCGAGACTCCGCCGGCTCATCCGCCAGGTCCGCCTGGATCAACCTCAGACGGTTCGCGGTCAACTCCGCGAGCGATCGCCATGTCTCGCCGCTCATGGCATCCTCCCCACACGCCCGCCCCGGGCCGGGCGCACGCACGCCCCGCCCCGGAACCAGCCCGAAAACCGCGAACGCCCATCATACAGCCCGTCCGGAAACACCGCGGCAAGCCCCCCGCAGGCCCGGTCTTGCGCCCATTGACGCTCGCGACGACCGACAACCACTCCGGGGCCCGCGCACATTCCGCGCCGCCTCACCGCCGCCCCGCCCCGAGTCGATACCCCCCGCACTCGAAGGACCAAGCCGCCAACGGAGGATGCCCCATGCCCCGCTCTGACAAGCACCGAAACGCCGCCGTCGCCCTCTTCGCGCTGGTCGCCGCAGCGGCCTCCCTCACCGGGTGCGCCTCCTCGTCCCGCACATCCCTCGGGCTCAACGGCGGGTCCATCACCATCGACGGCATGGGCGCGGGCGACGCCCTCGGCGCCGCCATGTTCCAGGAGCAGGTCCGCCTCGCCGCCGCCGAGTCGAGGCGTCAGCGACTGCTCCGCACGGAGATGGCGACCGTCAGCGTGCCCGTTGACTGATCCCATCACCGCCCCCCGCCCACGAACGCCGACGCCCCGTCGCCACGCATCAACCGCGCGAGCGCGTCGGCGAAACTGCCGAACCCGTCCGCGTCGATCGCCAGCCGGAACCCCGCGTCAGCGTAACCGTCCACGCTGTCAAGCCCCGTGAACACCTCGCCGGGCGCCGCACCCGGGTCCGAGAGCGCCGACGCCCCCATCGCGCCCTTCCCGCCCGCCGCCGGCGTCACAAACTCCGCGACATTCCCGATCAGGTGCTTGAACCGCACGCCCCGCTGCAGCGGCGCCTCGCCCGTCGGCTGGAACCACAGCGTCGACTCCGTCTCAGACCCAGCCCCCTGGTACGACCACACCGACGCCGACGCCGCCGACTTCGTGTAACTGTCGTCCCCGGGCCGGTAAATCGGCGTCTCGTTCTGCAACGCCGCCTCGAAGTGCCGGAACTGCGCCGCGAAACTCCCGTCACGCAAGTTCCACGCCCCGCTCCCCGCACCCGGCCCCCCGACCGACAACGCCGCCCAGAACTCGGCCTCCGTCGGCAACCGGCACCCGAACGCCTTCGCCGCCTCCGAAGCCGCGTCGAACGGGATGAAGTTCAGCGGGTGCCCCGCCGTCAACTCCCCCTGCGCCGCCGAGATCCTCGCAAAGTCCGAAGGATCCCGCAGGCTGTCGGGATAGGCGGGGAAACTCTGCGTCGGCACCGGGGGCCCGAACGCCCCGTTCTTCAGCCAGGGCGCGTTCGCCTGCACCGTCACCCGCCTCGTCCCGCGCCGCACCGTCCGCGTCACCGGCGCAACGATCTCCCGCTCCGACGCCACCGCCTGATCCACGAAGTCGGACAGCCTCGATCCGGGCGACAGGTCGACCTTCCCCGACCCCATCAACTCCGCGAACAGCGCAACCGAGACCTCCTCTTCCCCGAGGAACACCTTCTGCCCGTCTGAGAGCTCGACCAGGTGGAACCTCGCCCGCAGCCCCGAAGCCCCCATCACATACTCCACGAACGCCACCCCGTCCGCGCTCTCCCCCAGGCTCGCCGACCACCCCGTCAGCCCCGCGCCCACGGGCCCGTGCTCCTCGGCGGCCCAACCGGCCCCACCCCCGCGGTCCTCCGCGATCGCCGTGTCGATCCCCGCGAGCCACCCCGTCACCGCCCGGGCCGCCTCCGCGTCCAGCACCTCCCGCGCGAGGCCCCGGATCTCCTGCGCCCGCGCCGCAGCCCGCGCCTTCAGCCCGTCTTGAAGCCGCTCAACCGCCGCCTTGTCCTGCCGAATCGCCTTCGCCTCTGCCGCGGTCCGCGCCGCGTCCTGCCGCAGCGATTCCCTCGCCCGCCAAACCGCCGCGTTGAACCGCGCCCCGCCCCCGAGTTTGCTCTCATCCAGCGCCGTCGCCCACTCGCCCCCGAGATCCGCAAACCAGCCCGGCCCTTCCCCGACCAGTTGCCCGATCTCATCCTCCCGCGTCGCCACAGAGAAGCCCCGCGTCCACCACGCGAACGCCACCTCGCGCAGCCGACCCGAAACCCGGGCCCAGTCCCGCTCATCCAGCGATGACCGGATCTCCCGGAGCCCGACCAGCATCCCGTCCACCTCGGCACGCATCCCGGGCACATCGCCGGGCCATCCGCCGACCCGACCCGCGATCTCACCCGCCCGAAGCAACGACGCGAACCGAACCGCCTGATGACCCTCGCCGGGACGGGCCGATACCGCCCCCAGCTGCCCCGGAAGGTCCTCCGAACTCAGCGCCCGCAGCACCGAATCGGCCAGCGCCATCGCCCCGCGAACCCCCGCCGCCACTCCGATCAGGCCCGCGTGCTCACCCTCCAGCCGCCCCAGCAGCGCCCCGATCTCGCCCGCCGACGCCACGCCCTCATCCCCCGGCAACTCGCACCGGTCGAGCGACGCACGCACCGCGCCCAGCGACGCAAGATCGTCCGCCAGCCGCCGAATCGTCTCCCCTGACTCCGCAAGCGCCGACCCGACCCGGCTGTCGATCTCGCCCCCACGGGACTCCGAGTCACGCACCTCCCACGACGCCGCCGGCACCCCACGCAACGCCGCCCCCACCGCCCTCGCCCGCAGGTCGACCGCCGCCGGCGTGATCACCGACCAGTCAAACCCCCCGGCCCCCTCCGCCCCATCGGGCAGCCGCTCCGCCAGCGCCGCGTACCGCCCCACCACCCGCTCGAACGATTTCAACCTCGCCCGGAAGACCTTCGACTTCTGCTCCTTCGCCGCATCGGCCATCCCCAACCCCGACGCGGCGAACCACGAACGCCACTCCGAGACAAACCCACCGCCGACCTCGTCACGCACCGCCTTGAGGGCCCCCAGCCGGCCCAACGCCGCCCATTCCGCCGGCTCCATCAACTCGCCACGCTCCCACTTGGCGATCAACTCATCCGGCTTCTCGAGCACCTCCCCGTGGATGTCCGTGATCACCCGCGCGAGCACCGCACCCAACCGGTTCGCCAACTCGAGATCCTCCAGGATTTCCCGCTCCCGGCTCGGCCAGTCCGGCCCCGCCTCCAGCCGCGTGACCGCCTCCCCGAACCGTCCGAGCAGCCGGTCGATCCCGGGCTCCTCTCCCTCCGCGGCGAGGTTCAGCGCCGCCATTTCCTCGGAACGACCCGGGTCCGCCACGTACGCCTCACGCCAGAGGTTCTCGAGATCAGACCGGTTCTTTGCGATCGAAAGCCCGTCCCGCGGGCTCTTCCCGGGCTGGTACGCCGGGCTCGCCTCCGCCGCGGCTACCCACGCCCCCGCCAGCCTCAACCCCTCTTCCGCCCAGGCCGCGTCCGCCGCCCGGTCCCCGAGCCGGCGCTGCATCGCCTCGAAGTCCGCCCCGAGCGCCCGCCGCATCGCGACCGCGTCGACCCGCTTGCCGGAATACGCCTCGACGACCCGCTCGACACCCGACATCGCCTCCGCCGCCGAGGCGAACCGCCTCGGAAGGTCCTCCAGCGTGCTCGCTTCATCCAACACCGGCAGCGACTCCACCAGCGCCGGCAGCCCCGCCAGCAGCGGGTCTCGCCCAAGCCGCTCCGAGAGCGACACCGGCAGCCCGGCGATCTCCGCCCTCGCCGCCAGTGCTGACGCTCGCGACGCCAGCGCGTCCTTTTCCGCCAGCAGCCGCGTCGCCTCCGCCGCCATCCGCTCCACCGATCCCACCGACGCGATCAACGACTCCGCCGCCGCCACCGCCGCCGCAGGGGCCGGCCCGACCGAGAGCGGCACCTCGCCGCCCGATTCGCTCTCCGGGACCGACACACCCTCGCGCAGCGCGGCCACGCCAGCCTCCACCTGCTCCGCGGGCTCGCGCAGCAGGCCCCCCGCCCGAGACGCCCCGGCCGCCTCCCATCCCGCCGCCGCCTCGTCGAGGCGCAACCTCGCGCCCCACCGCTCTGCGGCGAACACCGCACCCAGGCCCGGAACCTCACCCCCGTCTCCGTCGAGCATTTCCAACGCCGGCACCGCCACCGCCGCCATCGCGTCCAACTGCTTGAGACGGTTGGTCGGGTCTGAGTCCGTCGTCCCGGCCTGGGCCTCATCCCAGAACCGCAGCACCGACGCCCGGAGCCCACCGAGCTGCCCGAGCCCGGGCGACCGACGCTGGTCATACCGGGACACCACCGCCGCCCCGTTCGGATCGAAGTAGTCCCCAAGCCCCCGCGGCAATTGGGTCAGATCGCCCGTCAGCGCGCCGACCGCCTCCTCGAGCTTCGCTCTCCCGGGAGCGTCGGCCGCCAACTCGGACACCCGCTGCCGCAAGGCCTGCACACCCGGCGTCACCTCGCACCACCGCGCGAACACCGCCGGATCGAACTGCTGCGGGGGCAACTCGGGCCGGCGCGTCGCAAGCACCACCGCCGCCGCCACCGCGCCCACCACCAGCAGCCCGCTCGCCGCGACACCCGCCACCGCCAGGGGCGACGGGCCCGGCTTGCGGTACTTGAGCGACCCGAGCCGCGTCGCCACCGCCTCGAGCGTCAGCCCGCGTCCCTTCGGATCGAGCAGCTCGTTCACCAGCCCGAGCCACACCCCGTGCGACGCCCCGAGCGCCTTCCACTCCGCCGACTCCCGCACCGGGTACCCGCCCAGTTCCCGGAACGGACGCTGCATCACCAACTCGTAGATCAGCAGCCCCAGCCGACGCAGCTCATCCCGACGAACCGCCGCGAGATCCGCATCCAGCAACCGCCCCGGCAGCGGATGCCGAAGCCCCACCCGCATCCGCCCGGGCCTGAAGTCCGACAGCAGCACTGCGCCGGGGTCGAGGTCCCCGTGCGGCCTCGCCCCCGCCCGCTCGATCAGCCCCAACGCCGAGACGATGCCCGAGACAATCTCGTGCAGCGCATCCCCGCGCACCCGCACCTTGCCCCGGATCAGGTCCGCCGCCGAGAGGTCGTACGCGGGACGGACCGCGTACCCCCCCTCCTCGGTCGCCCCGAGGTCGAGCACTGGGACGACATGTCCCCGCCCCAACCCGCCGGGGCCCTCGCCGCTCGCCGCCGCGAGCCGGCGCTGCAACGCACGCCGCTCAAAGAACAGAGCCAGCGCATCGCCACCGAACGCCCCGGGGATCTCACCCGGCTCACACCGCTCGATCACCACCGACGGCTCGCGACCGCCCGGCGCGATCGCCAGCCACTCGCTGTCCCGGGGGCCCGAAGACTGAGCCCGCACCGCCTGATAGCCCGCGATGCCCGTCATCACACCCCCGGCCTTGCGGCGCCCGCCCCGCGACCAACCCGTATCAACGCTGGCCCGAGACCTTCTCCTGCGGCGTGTACGACATTCCTTGGCTGTTCACCCGAACATCCAGCTTGTTGCCGCTCCACAACTCCGAGTCCCGCGGAAGCGCCAGACGGCGCGGGTCCACCCCATCCCGGCCCGGGCCCACGCCCGGGATGTCCGCCAGGATGTACAGCCGCCCGCCGGTCTTCCACACCGCGCTGTTCCAGATCTTCTCACGCGACGAGAGCGTCGCCGACGGGTTCTGCGCCGAGAGCTCCACCGTCCACAGCACGCCCTCGTTCACCAGCCCACGCCGGTAGGGGTCGCTCTCCGTCCAGTACTCGCGCATCGGCACCGCGTCGAGGCTCGATGCACGCTGCCCGCTCAACGCCACGACATCGACCTTCGTCACCCCGGACCCCGAGCTCCGCGCGTACGCCTCGTCCAACGCCACCGTCAGGTTGAACTTCTTGTACGAGGTGCTCTTGCACCCCACCGCCAGCGACGCCAGCGCCACCAGACCCGCCGTCAACACGATCCGCGTCCACACTCGCATCATCATCCCCATCGCTACCCCTCGTTCCCGGTGTCGTTTCCCCGAATTGGGTGTTCGCCCCGCGGCGGAACCCATGCCCCGCCACACGCCACGATCCTAACCCAAACGCTACCGCAGCGTCGGGATCCCCTCGTCCCCCGCCTTGCTCATCCCCGTCCTGAACTCCCGCAGCACCGCGTGGACCTCCCGGTTGTGCCTCCAGTCCACCACGATCAGGCTCCGCGTCCGCACCAGAAGGTCGGCCAACTCCGAAAGCGTCTCGTCGAACACCACATGCGCCGCCAGCCCACGCGTGTCCCCCACATCCCGGCAGACGCTCGAATCGCTCACACCTATCAGCATCCTGCTCAGCACCGCGAGCACACGCACCCACAACTCGCTCGGCACCAGGTCCAACGCCAACGCCGGCGGCAATTGCTCGGCGACCAGCCGCTGCGGCCCGATCGAACCCGCCCACCGCGCGTCCCCGAAGAAAGCCCGCTCGAACGAGTCCACAAGCGAAAGCCCATCCTCCCGCTCACGCTCCGACTGCGCCTGCCGCGCCAGGCTGATCAGCTCGTCCAACGCCACCGCCACCGTGTTCTGCCCGTTCACCAGCAGCGTGCGAACCCCCAGCACACCCAACGCGTGCAGGTCGCAAGGGGTCGATGCCAGCGGCACCACCTCGAACGCCACATCCTTCATCGGCACGCCCGCCGCCGCCTTCAACGCCGTCACCGTGCCCCCCTCGGCCCGCAACGGCATCGACCGGAACCGGAGCTCCCCGGGCCCCAGCGCCGGCTCGCCCCGCACCCGCCCGTGCAGCACCACCCGAGCGTCGTCCAGGGGAACCCGCAGTTCGATCAACTCGCTCCCCCCGCTCGGCACGCGCTCGCCCGACCGGAAGGTCGCCTCGATCACCACGCCCGCGGGGTCGCCCTCCACCACCTCCCGGATCCGAAGGTCGCACCGCCCTCGCGAGCCCTCCGCCGACAACTCGGGCCGATACACCCCGCGCCCGATCCCGTCCGGAGACACGAAGCAGCGCTGCTTCAGATCCCCCACCGAGACCTCCGTCGCCGTCCCCGGATCAACCACCCGAACACGCGAAGTCCACAGCCTCGGCAGCCACA